>JABAHP010000388.1_pt4 | contig 24976 bp, 39 predicted proteins | sample 7062081 | NCBI WGS metagenome assembly JABAHP01 (sample SAMN14534357, study PRJNA622989) | marine sediment metagenome | biome: marine biome [ENVO:00000428]; feature: marine pelagic biome [ENVO:01000023]; material: deep marine sediment [ENVO:00002113] | place: India: Gulf of Kutch | collected...
CCCTTTCTTGATTTTGGACAGTATTGCCCTCAATCTTTTCTTCGATAATTCGTCCGGATCGCTGTCAATTCGGGCCAATTTCACCGGGACACCCACCACCCCCGCCAGAGCCTTCCGGATGCCCTTGGCCTTCTCCAACGCATCAGGGTCCAACATGACCACGATGCGCCGCAAAGACATCTGGGAACCAAGCTCCCGAAGCAGCATCATGTTGGAGTAACTCAGGTTCCCACCCAGAAGAGCACAGGCCATGGTCTTCCCACCGGTCTTGCGGTTCACGGCTATCGAATCAAACGGGCCTTCCACGAGAACCACCGTCTTCGTCCACGGCTCCCACAGATGAATCCCGTACAGGATATCCCGTGGGGAGTAGTTGTATTCCTGAGCAACCGGATTCTTGTACCTCTTCCCCAGAGCGAAATATCTGCGTGTCTGGTATCCAATCTGCTTCCCCTCTTCGTTCCATATCGGGAAGATCAGGAACCCCATGAAGTCCGGATCAAGAGAAATCCCGATCTCCCATTTCAGCACTGTCTCCCAATCAAGACCGCGTTTCTTCAGCAGGTACTCCGCTGCCCTCTTCGCCATCGGGGATTTCTTCTCCGGTGTCAGCTTCTCGTATCCCCGTGGCAATGGTACCGGGACCAACTCTTTGTACATTTTCTTTGTGCGTTTGGATTTATGTTTCTGCCACTTCCGGAGAGACTGGAGAGATTGCTTCCCTCCGATGTTGATCCCAAGTTCCTTCAGGACTGAGTTCAGTCTTCCGGACCTGTCGCAGTTGAAGCAATGGTAAACTCTCTTGTCCTGGTTGAGATAGCAACGGAATCTGGAGTCTTCGCAGAACGGACAGTTGATCCGAAACTCATCGGACCTGGCGGTTACTTCCTGATAGATGGTTCCTGCTTTATCCAAGAGACTGGCCACATCTTGGATCATTTGTCATCCTCAAATGCACAAACACAACGCGGGCATTTTGGTTCACCCGCAGTGATCTCACGCATATGGCCATACGCAATCAACAGCAACCCGTCTTGATCAAATCTCCTGGCATACCAATAAGTCCTTGCCGTGTTGCTGTGGAATGGACAAATCTTCGGGATCTTGAACACCATGGTTCCGGTATGTCCCGGCTTCATCATGCCATAGACTGTTTCATAATCAACCCAACGAACAAGACGATCCATAAAAACATGACCGCTCTCAGTCAACCTGGGGAAATCAAGGCTGACAACGGCATAGATTTCCCCATCCTTCGGGCATTCATCGTGAAACTCAAACGCCATCTTCGTCATCCTCTTCAGGATCATAATGAACTTCGGCAATCAGGCTCGTCTTCCAGTTGTATCGGATCGGAACCCAACGCCATGTCTCCGCTTCCCGACTACCCGCGAAGAAGAGACGCCCCCTATTCTTTGCTGTTTCATCCTCTGTCCGACACAGCGTTATGATGTGATCGGCCACAGCAACTTTGCGATAGCTATCCGCAATATCCTCCATGCGGATCGTTACCTTCGTTGCCGCTGCGCGTTTGCATTGGGAAGCGGTCACAACCGGACAGTCCAACTCAGAGGCAAGGGCCCGGAGTCCTTCGTATACGTTCCCCTGTCCATGGTAATCGTCCGTCTCCGAATCCTTGCGCTTCGAAGTGGGCATCAGGATGTCACCGTAATCCACCACCACCAAATCCGGGTTGAATCCGTCCCGGTTCCGGAGCGAGTAGAGATAGGACCGGAGCACCCCTACATGCACAGAACCTGTGGGATAGAACTTGAGCTTGAGTTGCCCGCCCCACCGCTTCTTGAACCGGCTCAAAAGCTTGTTCGCCTTTCTCTGTTTCCTTGGCAACCTCCCACTTGGAATGTTGGTGATCCTACAGATATACTTTCTCTGGGCTTTCCTGGCGGAAAGCTCGAGGGAGATGTGAGCCACCTTCTTTCCGCGGATGAGATTGGCATATCCAACGTTGGTCAGAATGGTTGTCTTTCCAAACTTCGGGGGAGCCATGAAGACGGTCAACGTCCCGGGATCCATCCCGCCTTCCATGAACTTGTCAAGCTTCGGAAACCCGGTCTTTGTCTTCCTGGCTTTAATCCTCTTCCCATCTTCGAAGAATCCATCAATGTCGCTGAAGAAATCAATCCCAGTATCTTGTACGGCAGATACGGTCTTCTGCCGGTTGAGCACTTCATTGAATACGGCTTCCGGATCTTCTCCGGTTTCCAATCTCTGGCATGCGTCCAAGTAGGTCTGGATTCCATCCTGTCTGCGACAGAAGGAAAGTATTCCGTCCCGGATCTCCGACATCATTCCGTTATAGGGATTGAAGACTCGCTTTACGAATTTCTCCACTGGCCGAAGGATCAGTTTGCTTTCCTGCTTGACGGACTTGGCCTGCACCCTTCTTCGAAGTTGAGTTACGATATACTCGGTCAACTCAACCTTGCTTGGAAGTTCCCGGTGTCTGGTCAAGTGGCTGATGATTCCTTCAGCAGCAAACCCGTGCATGTCGTTGTCAAAATAATCGGGCTGAAGGATTCCAACACACTGCTCTGCGAACTTGATATCCTGGGCCAGACAACGGATCGATTCTTGTTGGAACTTCTTGGTATACTGTTCTCCGAACTTAGGCATTATATTCCCTCAATTTCCAAAAGTTTCCAACTCTCTAGATCCCTAAAGTGTCTCCTCTCTCTCCCCCTTTAGGGGAGAGAGAGAAGGAACGACACATAGGGGGAAAATAGACAGATTTCGACCAATTTTGTTGAATTTTACCAATTTCGACCAATTTATATTCCATTCCCTCTGTATATTCCAAACCATTATTTTTTCTGAATAGATTTGGAAAGAAATTCATTCAGAGAAGATTCCGGTATCCTCCACTTGGAATATTTTCCCTCTGAATTTACGTTGATTGCTCTCATCTCTCCCCTCTCAATTATCTCAATCACCTTCCTTGAAGTAATCTTCAGTTTCTTCCCAACTTCCTCCGGTGTGTAGATGACTTCCTCTGCCATATCCAAGATCTCCTTTGGTTCAATCAAGGGCGGGTTTGTTTTCCAGTCTGACTTCGAAGCCCTCTCTCTCCCACAGATCAAGCCTCGCAACGGAGTGTTCCTCCAGGAACTCATTTCCAAGATGGAAGAAGTCTACAATGTGGGCCACGTTTGGCCCATGCTTTTTCTTTCTGATTGCTCTTCCTACTCTCTGCAGGAGTCTCCGCTCCCTCTTTCCTCCGGATGCCAGAACCAGGGTTCTGAGTTCCGGCAGATCAACTCCCTCATCCCATATCGGAGTGGCAATCAGAACATCAAACTCCCTTCTCTCAAACTGCTCTTTGATTCTCACTCTGACATCGCTGATCGATCTACCGTCCAAGTAGCTATAGGAAAGATCACTCCCTCCAAGCATCTGGCATATCTGTACTCCCTGCCGAATCTGATCCGTCAGAACCAGGACTGGACCCTTATCAGCGTAATACTCAATAACTTTACGTATTGCGGAAATCATCTTCAAGTTGGTGATGACAAGATGCTCGAGAGCCGATCTGAAGTCCCCCAGGTTTCCAGACGCACCATGATTGAACTCATAGAGATGAATGATCGGCTTGGCACTGGTCCCCCTCTGGATCAACTCCTCATTGGTGACTTTGCTCAGAACATCAGAGCCAACTGCAGATTGAATGCGGAATTTATCATACAGGTCTTTTGGAATGGTTCCGCTCATCCCAAATCGGAACCATGCCGGGCAGAGCATTGCGAGTTTGTACCAGGTTTTGGCGGTTTGGTGATGCGCTTCATCGCAAATGAAGACCCTGAACTTTGACAGGCTCTTCATCAAGGCCTTCTTCCTCTTGAGCATCGGAGTAAGCGTCTGCACCATTGCAACTACAACATCCCCATCCCAGTTGTACGCTCCGTCTCCAACCATCGTTATTTTAAGGCTCGTCTTTGTTTTCAGATTGTAGACAGTCTGTTTGAGAAGGTCTTTGGTGTGGACGATATAGAGGGCCTTCTTGCGGAGGCTCTCCAAGATGCCGCAGGCAACAAGAGTCTTCCCTGCATTGGTGGCCATGCAGATCAGACCTCTCCCCTTCGTCAGAGCATTGAGGATCGCCTCATTCTGTTCCTTCCGTGGTTTAGGATCAAGCCTGAGTTTATCGAATCGTTTACGTGCTTTGGCCAGGATGCGTTCATTCTTTTCGGTCCGTTCATTCTCAATGAACACGCTCTTTTTCAGTAACATTTGTACGAACGGGATCATCCCGGTTGGGAACTTGCCATTCAGCCGGTTGAAAAAGTGTTGGCAGCCGTCCCACCGCTTGGATTGCAGGGCCCTCTTGAACCGCTTGGAAAACTCAATCCCGGGGATCTTCGCAGACAGTCGGTTATCAAGCTTCAGGCCAAGCTTGCGGCTGAATCCCTTCAGTCTGGACCATCTCGAATTATCTACGATGATTTTCACAGTCGAATGATTCTTGAACTGAGGTTCGTGAGAGTCCGAACCTCTCCCCGGATATAACGCCTTATCCTTCGATCATTTCTCTCCGTGGTCTGTGGCCTCTCCTCTCCGAATAGTAGCCGATCCGTAGACCAATCCCCCATACTCCTTATGATCCCCAGTTTCGCTTGCTCCACAAGATAGTAGGGGTGCAGGGGAACGCTTGCGAACCAACCGAAGAACAACCAAAGCCAATGAGGGAACGGATGTATCTTTTGAAATATCCAAGGCTTCTTTTTGAGATAACATCTATCAACGCCCAACTCAGGAACGAAGTTGAGTTTCTCGAGAATCTTGGCGAAGTGTTTGTATGCTTCGTTGATCATAGGGCCTCTAATCCCTTCCTGTGCCTTCTTGAATCCATAAAGAGGCTATCCCAGTCCACACAGATCCAAACATGGCAGGATTGAATTGTGGAGATTCTACTGACGCTGCTGAACATCTTGCGCAACTCAATTTCCATGGCCCGTTCACTAAACTGCATCTTCCGTGGCTCTTTGGGATAATTACAGACGAACAGGCCGCCTGAGATCACACAACTTTTGATCTGCCGGAGTGTACTCTGCAGACACCCAAGGTTTGGCTGCACATTCAGGACATTCGAAGCATACACCAAATCATAGAGTTCATTTACTGCCGTGAAATGATGAACGCCCCATTCCTTTCTTGGGTATTCCTGAAAATCGCATCCATTCACCCTAAGTCCGTACCCCCTCAGAAGCTTTACGTGCTGCCCATCTCCACAGCCGAAATCCAAGACGGTATGGTTTGGACCAAGAAGGAATGAATTGTACATAGAGAGAACAACCCTCGGCACTATCGCATTCTCTCCAACTGCACCCTTGGATCGTGCAGTCTTGATCATCTCCACCTTCTCTTCCGGTGTGATCCCCATGGCTCTCTCCTAAAGTTCTATGAATTTGTAGCTGAACTTCTCAATCAAGCGGGTGTCCACCTTCTTCACCTTCTCACGAAGCTCTTCATCGTAGTACTCCTGGTAGGGTTTATGCTCACTCCGCTTTGATATGAATTCATCCGCAAACCGGATCTCACCAATATCAACGCCCCGTTGAATGTACAGTTCTTCGTGGATTTCCTTATCCTCGAGCCGATAGATACTGTCAAGATAGAGCTTGCCGTATTGGTTGAAGTACATATCAAAATAGCAGCCAGTCATGCTGAAGTAGGGGTGTCCCGGCCAATCCCCGCTGAACTTCCGCGGCCACTGAGGGAGGCTCGTGTCCATGTTAAAGCCATTCATCATGTGGCTTTTGAAGGAAGGGACATCCTCTTTCGTCTTTGCGTTGAATATTCCCGCATCAAGGCCCCTGGTCATCTGCCCATCGGGGTTCAGGTTGTTTTGAACAAACCGTTTGTTCAGAAACCAGTGATACCTGGAGACATACCAAGCCCATGGATTCCGAACGAAGCCGATCTTTGGCAGATGCTGATATTTCTGTGGGAGTGCTCTCGCGCACCTCTCCCCGAAATCGCCAAGCACCTTCAACCGCCCATCATCGGACAGACGCTTGATGTATCCCCGGTGGGTGCTCCCTCCGGTCCTGGGCATGTGGATGAATACGAGTTTGTCTGTAATCAAAACGCCCCCTTAATGAACTAAACCCCCGCGAACCAACGAAACATCATCACGCCGATGCCGATGGCAGAGCCGATGATGATCATGAGCAGGAAGCAGAGAAAGGAGAACTTGGACCATTTAAGAATTTCGCCCATTGTAGATTGTTCCTTTGTCCCTTGGATCGTGGGTATCCCGGTATTGGCAGACTGCGCAGGTGTCTTCGATTTCGGGCATTCTCTTTGTTTTCTGGCATTCGATACAAACTCGCTTGGTCCATTTCCGTGTCTTCCATTTGTGCTCATTCATTTATTCTCCTTTTCGCAAGCTCTACATATTCCGGGTTTAGTTCTACGCCGATGAACTTTCTACCAAGCCTCTTCGCAACTGCGGCGGTTGTTCCACTCCCCATAAAAGGATCAAGCACAATACACGGTTTTGGATCTCCAACGCCACAATCACAAGACGCAGCCCATCCAAGAGTAAACGTTTCTACGATTGGTCCTCTCCGGATATCCTTTGTTTCCCCTCCACCCTGGAGTTTCGGGCCGTGCTTCCCTTTCGGCATGTTCCCACTTCTTCCTGAGCCGCTTTCGAAGTATCTCTTCTTGGAAACAATTCGGTTGAATTGTGACCCGCACTGTGCGCAACACCCCGAAGCACTTGTCCCTGCAGAGATGCACAACTCAGGGAGTTCCTCCGGGAAGACTGCGAAGTGTGCTCCCTTGTACGGTTTGTTATGAATCGTCCATACAGTTCTCTTGTTTCTTTTCAATACCCGGGCGGCAACAGACGGATTAAATGAACTGTTCTGCCTCGAGCGATGCTTCCCTTTCGAATCAACGCTCATAGCCTTGGGCGTTTTGTTGGCACCGCGATTATTCGTCTTCGTGCTTGCGGGTTCCTTGATCGCCTCCATATCGCAGTAATACTTATTTGGCTTGGTGAACAAGAAGATATATTCATGACACCTGGTAGGGCGATCCGTAACGCTTTCCGGCATAGCATACAGTTTGGTTTGTGCCAGATGATATCCGTGCGGAGACACATGATTTTGCTGATCATCAGCGCAACTCGGCTTGGGATCATCAAACATTTTTTGTTCTTGATCTTCTCGCCCATATTAACCCAAAGAGTGCCATCATCACGGAGCACCCTCTTCACTTGGGAGAAGACCTGCATCAAGTTCGATATGTAATCGTCGATAGAATCCTCAAGACCAATCTGTCCGTCTACTCCATAATCGCGCTGTTTGAAATAAGGGGGACTCGTAACACAACAATGAACACTCTTTGATGGAAGCTTCATCAATTGCTCAGCTGCATCTCCAACCAATATCTTGTTGATCGGCAGCTTCACAGTGTTGCTCCCTGTTCTGTGTTCTTCCTATACCCAACCAAAACGAATACCTTGCTCCTCTTGGGACACATCCTGCATTTCCAAGTGCTGAAGATGTTCCCTTCCTTGTCGCTTGCGTACTTGGTCACTGGAATATGGCAGCAGTGCACGGGATGTTCCGGCGTGCATGGAGTACCAAGTTCGTTTTCATCACAGGGCGTTTTTGTCTTCATTGGTCAACAACCCATCCTTGTTCTCTCTCCAGAACATCTCACAGTCATCCGGCAGAGATCCAATCACAGCGCACACTTGATTGAACCTATCCGCAAAAGCATAACCAAAACCTGGAGAAGAGAAATAAAACGTATCATCTATCTCCACAACCTCATCAACCATCCTGGTAGCGCAACCACAGCCATTCCTTGCTTGCCCGAATCGATCATGATCCGCACAGAAGTAGAATTCCACGATATCTCCAACGTGGATCATCCTGCCGTTTCTGTCTTTGAGGCCAATGGGGTTCATTCTTCCCTCAGAGAATCAAGTTCATCGTAGCCAGAGAACTCAAAACAAAAGCCACCTCTTCCTTCGTCCATGCAATCCCGGAAGTAGGCCCTTTTCAATTCAACAATCGTAGTCCAAGGCCTATCCTTGTTGTCCTCATAGACCGCGGCTATCTTATCTGCTGCTTCCCGGAAGGCCCTGGACAGATCGAATGAGTCCAGTTCGATCATGGCGGATACTCTTGCTGTCATGGTCTTTCTCCCGCCCGCGTAGCGGGCGTTGGGGACTAGAGCAGAGAAGGGTTCATTGCTCTAGTCCCCATTTATTCCTATAGACACGATTTAATTGCGTACACTCGCTCTTTCATATCAACTACATGGGCGTAGCGTTCCGTCATGAAACTGGATGAATGCCCCGCGAACAGTTGAGACGCACGAAGATCCCTTGTGTTCGAATAGAATTCCGTCACCGCAAAGTGGCGCAGAGAGTGAACCCCTCTTCCTGCCATCGAAAGCCCACAATCCTTCAGCGCAAGCATCCACTTGCGTTGCATATTCCGTTTTGATGCATGGCCGCCACTGCAGGCCTGGTCTATCTTTCCGTTTCTACGATGGATGAAACACGCAGAGGCCTTGCCGGGGAAAACGAAATCATCATCTTCGAACATTTGACCCCACTCTTTTAGAATATTCCAGAGAGCAGGGACTACATCGATCCACTCAGGGGCCAAACGCTTCTTTTTCCGGCGTGTGATGCGAATGCGTCCATCTTCCAAATCAGCCTTCCGAAGATGGAGAACCTCACAAAGTCTAAGAGCCGTGTTCGCAGCCGTAGCAAAGAACACGTAGCCGATAGCATCTCTTTGCTTGGCTGCATCCAAGATGCGCGTTACTTCATCGCGGGTGAGAGACTTGGCACGGGGCAGACTCCAACTGGTCACAGAAGAGAATAGCGCACACATAACACAACCTTTCCGTACCGCTTCCGTCGTGTGGCTGAGATGTGAAACGCCAGGTGACCAGTCTGACGTGTAACTGCCCGAATTATATAGGGCCTTTACCATTTTGTCAACATTTATTCGAAGTGGGACTGTCGTAGTAACACCCACAATGCAACGTGCCCAATTCGCTGTCGCATATCTCACAGTCCTCACCGTGGGACACCAAGAACTCGCACTCTTCTCCGCAGTTTGGGCAGATCATGTTTTGTCAATTCTGCGCCGACAATGCCTACAAAGCTCTGTTCGAGATTCACGGGAAAGAAGCCTGTAGCACTGCGAACATCTTGGTTTTGCCTTTTTCATCCCTAGAGCGCAAAATCGTCAGAGTTCTTCTCCTGGCCGCCAGTGATCACATCGTCCCACCAATCGTTCCCTGAGAACCCCACAATCACATCCGCGTAAGTATCTGCGTCAACCTCTTCTGGCAGCAGATCGTGATACTTCCACTTCCAACCCGGTTCTCCACCGCACACCTTTTTGAGCGCAATCTCCAACAGATCGTTCATCTTGTCGCTGAACTTGTCGTGGATGGATTGCCAAGCATGTCTCATTTCATGTGCGATTAACCATCTCAGAAAGATATGTGGGGTTTTCTTTTCTTCCCAGATCTGGATACGGATCATGGAGCCATCCTGGCCCTGCTCGTGTTCCCCGCCCTGGTATCGGTCCCAGTCACTGTCATAATCGACGAACTCAAGGAGTATCTTGTAGTCCCCGAAGCGCATTCGATCGTGGAGTTTGTGGGATGATTCTGAGAGTGTATTTGCCAACTCCGCGTTTCTTCCGTTACAGAAGTTTCGAATATCTAACACTGTCCCCTCCGGCTTTTCTGAAGAACTGCTGCAGCCATTTCCCTATAGACTCTCCCCTCTTCATTGCCCTGGATGATTCTCCATCTCTCTTCAAGCTGCTTGTCACTCAGTCCGTGGAACCGCTTCCTGTGGATCTCCTGAGCAGCCTCAAGGATCACTTCTTCTTCTCTTTGCATCCCTCTCCCTCTCTCTTCGCCCATTTTGCCTCAAGTTTGTCCAAATCCTTTGTGCGATGGAGATGTATGTCCCGCAGGATCATGACCAGTTTCTCTTCCACTTCCCGCGCAGTATCGCAAGGACCAACAACCGGCTCCACCGTCCACGAATCAATTGGTTTGTCCGGAGCTTCCCGGTAGACTTCGTGGACCTGGTAGTAGGTCTTTCCGTTGCTGTACTTCTTCTTGAAAAGTTGATAGTGCCAGACCATGTTAATAACTCCAATAGCTACTCAGATACCAACGAGGGTTCCCCATAATTTGATCATCCTCGTTGTATTCATCTGAGTTCCACTTATGAATCAATCTTTTAATGTGATTCTCGATAAAAGAATTGAACGCAATTAGCTTCTCATCCTCTACCAACATCTGAGTAGGCTCAATCTCTGATGGGTATCCCCGGGCCGCCTCTCTGATCGTATCCCTTACTGCGAGAATATACATTGGGCAATCACCGGAGCAATAATTCACGATCTCAATGGGAACTGGATGATTCTCATCCCAAGCGTGATGATGTTCGTACCACTCATCGATCTTTTCTCGCGAAGGCTTTACCCCACCCACATATTCTCCCCCATCGTACAATTTGAACGGTTCTTTATAACCGTGGATACTTCTCCACCACTCTTCTATCTCTCCGTCAAACTTGGGATCATCCCAAGGGAACTCAAATCCTTCGGGGAATACAATCCCAAAGCAAATCTGGCCGTCTGTGCTGACACCCATGATCGCCCCCTATTGATCTTCCTGCAGCAGATCCTCAAACGTCTCCATTGCCGCTTCCTGGAAGGTTTCCTTATGGCTCTTTACAGAGCCAAGCAGGTTCTTCAGCTTCTTGCCTTCGGAGATGACCGCTTTCTCTCCAAATACGTGTGCGGCCCGTTTGTTGATGAAGCGGGTCCAGATTTCGTTGATCAGCTTGTTGGCTTCGAATTTCATTCAACCTCGCTTCAGCGACTGGCTTTGACATACCGAAAATGGCCGCGCAAATACTCCCGACACCTCTTGCAGACATACTTGGGGTATTGCCAATGACGCCCTCCGTCTGCTGTAAGCTCAACCGCCATCAGTGGTTGCCACTCTTTGTTTGAGGCGTAGCAGTATTCGCACTGGCCTATGAGTTCTCTTCGTTTCATCGTTCTTTACTTGCGCGACAGGACGAGCTTGACCGGCTTGTGAGGGCCGCACCACCACGGCTTCTTACAACCTGCCTTCCTGTCGTTACGGTTTTCCTCTTCGATTTCCTGTCTGCTAGTGGCAACCATGTGGATGCCCCAAGACTTGCAGACACCGGCCCAAATGTATTTGGGCTTGTCCTTGCGGCCTGTGTTTATGTCAACAACCATCGTTGCCCCTTTCGTCAGTTACACGCGCAAACAACGCAAGCGATAAACCATGCGGCGAACAAGCCATAGAAACAGTACAGGAACCAGGATATGCCGGGTTCGCACTTGCGGCAGAATTCATACAGCAATGGGTTGCAATCACACTTCATATCGCCTCTCGGGAATTTCACGAATCAACTGATCGATGTTTATCCCCTCAACCCCGCGACCGCCTTCCGCCATTCCTCCCTGGTTGCGTTCGGACGGTACTTCTTGTAGATCGCAAACGTGGTACTCGCATCCAGTTCCAAGATCGGCAATTCCCAACCGGCCTTGGCATCGCTTGGAGCGTGAACGTGTTTGCTGCACGGACCTTCCTTCTTGCAGGTCCGTTTCTTGGCTTTGCGCTTCTTGCTTCTGATGATCATTCTCCCATCCCTTCATCCCAATTATTGGGCAGTCTTTCTATGGCTGCGGAAAGCTTTACTCTCAAATCAATGGGCATCGAAACTCCATGCAGTTTCTCCGCAGCTTTCGCTACATCGCGAAGACCGTGGATGAATTCGAAGATGTTGTGCATGTCGTCCCCGTCGAATGAGTCTTGGCCGTTGTGTCGGTCAACGGCTCTGATCATCCTGGTCCAGACATGATCAAGATTGATGTATTGGAGTTTCTTTGCCATTGCGTCAAGCCTTAAATGATCTACAACAAGGAGGGCCTTCCCTTAGGTGAAGACTTTACCGGGCTCATGACTCCCGTTAGGTCACAGTAGGCTTCTCTTTCGAGGCTCACCTTAGGAACGCCCGCCTTGTCACAGATCATCAAGAGGCAATCCGCGGTCTGACTTCGCAATCAACCTTGGAGATCAACCCAAGTGCCGTTGCCCGGGAAATCTTTCGGCCTTTCCCAAAACCTACCAGACAGTAGGGGTGAGTATCAACCCTAGCGCAAACTAGTATTGATTGCCTCTTGTTGATCTGCTTGTGAAAGATGGTGGAGCCGGGCAGAGTTGAACTGCCGTCCTGACAACATTCAGCGCATCAGACTACGCTCATAGTTGCCGTCCACCGTCACCGGCCTGGAGCCCGCTTGAGGGTAGGCAACTTGATCAAGCGGCTGTACCGGCATACTCTCTTGCTACCGATGCATTAACGTCAACTTCTCACTATCGGCGTCATGAGGGTTGACGGAATGGCTAAGCAGCCATCCGAATGGGTGCGGGTTTCGCACTTGTGGTTTTGGTCGATTGTTGACCGGGCCATCGACCAACCCGGGAACGCCTGATTGCGGATCCTGTTGCAGTCGAATCCCATCGGCCCCAAGTTTCAAGGAACGATCTGAATCAAAAAGCCCACGGGGAGGGTTCTGTTCCTTCAGTCCGATTATTAGACTGGGCATGCCGTGAAGAGGGCAAGTACCCACAACCGCCTCTTCAGCGAATTCTATTCCTCGTGGGCTCCTTGTCACAGATCGCCAATCCTCTATAGAATACTAACGCTCCAATTTCGACCAATTTCGTTAAATTTTACCAATTTCGACCAATTTTTGCTACGTAACTCACTGGCTATAAAGGGAATAAACTCTTCCATATTTCGATTCTAACGCATCCGGATTCAAGAAGGGACTCCAAACGGGAGCCACTTACCGACAGGCCTTCAGAGCCGTCTTGATGGTGTCCACGGCATACTCCAGATCGCCTGTGGATAGATAGGGATGACATCCAATGATGAACCCGCTCTTGGCGAGTCTGGCAGCAACCGGGAAACTCTTCGAAGGATCAGGCCCGAAGTACTCCCGATAGATTTCCTGAGTGATCAAGGGGAACATGTCCCGTGTCTCAATCCCTGCTTCCTCAAGATAGTTGAGAACCTTCTTCCGATCAAGTTTGTGATCCAGAACAATTCCGAAGAAGAGCCGCGAGTTGGTATACCCCGCGGGAGTTCTCTGCATCTGCACGAACGGATGCAGCCGCTCTTCAAGGAACGTTGCATTTCGCCTGCGCTTGGAGATATTGTCATCAAGATCAGGCAACTGCGCATTCCCCAACGCAGCCTCCAACTCCGTGCATCGGAAGGAATGCCCGATGTCCGCAAACTGGAACCGCTTCGATATCATCTCGTGGAAAACCTCTCCATCGTATCGATCATTATCCTCAATCGATAGATAGATTGGGTTCCTTCCGTGGTTCATTAGGGAGCGTATCCTCATTGAGAGGATAAAGTTATTCGTCAACACCAAACCGCCAACGCCCGTCACAATATGGTGCGCCATGTAGGTTGAAAAACAGGAAGCATGGCCCCAGGTTCCAACCGGCCGCCCCAAGACTTGCGCATCTACCGTTTCACAAGAGTCCTCCAGGACGAACAGGTTTCTTGAGTTCGCCCAATTGCAGATGGTCAACAAATTCGCAGGAAGTCCCAGAAGGTGGACCGGGATAACCGCCCGGGTTCTATCTGTCAGCACAGCATCAAGCTTCTCCGGATCCATGTTGAACGTTTTGGGGTCAACGTCCACAAAGACCGGCTTGAGGCTGTTATGGATGACGGCGTTGATGGTAGCGGGGAAGGTTACGGAGGGAACAATAACTTCATCCCCTTCCTTCCAACCGCACATGAGCTTTGCGGCCTGAAGAGCGAGATGCAAGGCGCAGGTTCCGCTTGCAACGAAGATGCCATGACAAGTCTCGTGTCGATTCGCGAAGGCTGTCTCAAACTGCTTCGTTTGCGGGCCATAGGAGAGGATACCCTTATCCAAAACCGCATTGATGGCCTTCTTGATGGCAGGGGTTGTCTTGAAGTCTGCAATCCTGACTTTATGCCGTTTAGACATCTTGTCTAATCTCTCTTCTGCTTGTGTCAACCTCAATGCCCAACTGCTCCGCACGCTTGAGTGCTCCAGGTTCCCATTGGCCGCGGGTGATCGCTGTGTAGATGCATTTCAATGGGCGATAGGATTCAGGGACAGAAAGGATTACTTCCGGCATATTCTCCGCCTGTTCCGTTCCTTTGATCTCAAAATCCCATGCGTCCTTCTTGCCATCAAGAAGTCGCATCAGAAACTTCCGTCTCCAGATCGACTGAGCCGCACTGACTCTATAGCGGGTTCCTTTCTTGATCTCCCCATAGTAGCGTTGATGTCCGATGTTCTGTAGCTTACCATTTGCCGGAGGAGCAGGATAGAGCCGGAAGCAACCAATGTGATCATTATCTTGAACAACTGAATTGGCATCTTTGATGAAGTCTGTATCGACAAAATCGTCAATCCAAAAATCTTCCATGATCAGAAGGATTGTTTCATCGCACATCTTTTCGAGATGTTCGATTAAATTCATGCACCAATTACTGTCATGACAAAGAACATTAACCAAATCAAATCCCTTTGGCTTGGAAGATCCCTCGATCCTGTCTGTGCCTAACATGACCGGCCAAGGTCTGTCAGGCCAATGTCTCTCCATGAATCGGGCAAACGGCTCCCAAGAGTCACCGTATGCTTTGCAGCTTGGGACTACGATCATCATAGAACACCTATTGGCTCAGGCTTCGGGATTCCGTGTTCTTCGAAAAGCTTCAGGGCATCCGGGTTCCACCGGCCCTTGCTGATCCCGGAGCAGATGTACTGAAGCGGCCACTGGTTGTGTTGTGGACGGAGCAGGCTCAGAACCTTTTCCGGATACATCAGGGAAAGGTCCGTCCCTGCAAGCTCAAAGTGCATTGCGTTGCCGATTGTAGGGACTATCTTTTTTAGGTAGCTGACTCTCCACATCGCAACCTGACATGAGATTCGGTAATCCTCCCCCGGGTGCACCTCACCGAACGGCAGTCCTGCCACCAGTCCATGAACTGCAGGATACTTCGGACCAGGACAAGGATAAAGACGGAAGCAGCCTACCCGCGGATTATCCAACATGAACTGTTCTACCAGATGCAAAACGTGGCTTGGCACTGGTGCTGTGATGAAGAAGTCTTCTTGGAACAAGAGGATCAAATCGTTCGGATCCATTTTGTCCAGTGCGAAGTGAAAGTTCCTGCACCAACCATTATCCCCAACAGTTGCGTAAAGGTCTTCGAAGGGGCAGGCATACCGGAGTTTGTCCAGATCCATGAATGCCTCGCCATCAGTGATAAGTCCGTTCTTCCAGTGATTGGGGTACTGGACGAACTTATGAAGCAATGTGTGGAACGGTTTCCACGCAGCCTGATACCGGCTGCAACTGATTACGATCAGTCTCGTAGCCATCTATCACCGCCGTTCAAAATCTTGTGCCTTGCAAGCTGAAGCTCACAGAACCTCTGGAGATACGGCTTGTAGATATGCTCCACTGCCATCCGCGGGATGGGATAGCCCTTGGTGATCCTGAAGTCAATCCCCGGAGCAACCGGGACATACTTCCCGGGAGGTGTCGCCTGATCTGAGAAGATCAGATCAAGTTCATGGAAGTGATACATGACAAGGGGATGTCCGTTGAGCACGGGGCCCGTGTTGCTGATCTGAATATGATACTGCTCGATGTTCCAAGGTGCCGCTCCAAGGCCATCGTTGGAGAACTCGCGAACCTGACCAGGATAGCGATTGGCCCACTCGTCCAGATACTTCTGATCTCCACAGATAGTCGCAGAGCAATCCTTGAGACAATTATCCGCCCAATACATCGCGCAATCTGCGCCGGTTGGCCCGATGAACGTCACCCAAGAGACATTATACCTTCCATTTACCTTCTCCCTCCAACGAAGTCGGGGCGGGAATCGATGCGGAATGATCCCAATGGAGTGATTGTGCATCTCGGTGAAGTCATCTTCGGGGGATCGGAAGAAGTAAGTATCCGCATCTACATAGGTAAGATTGCGTGCAATATCCGGGCGTCCGTTTTCCTCGCTCAGAAGATAATGACAAAAGACGGATGCCATGGTCCAACAGAATTCGGCATGACTGCGATTTGTGACCGCGTCCGATACTTTCGGAACGGCCTGCGCAACACGGCGAAGAGGGACGATCTTCAGCCTGGAACCATAGAACTTCTTCCAACGATGCAGTTCCCCTTCGGTTTGGACATCCATTGAAAGAACGGTCAAGCTGCACTGCTGCATCTTGCTCAGAAGAGAGTCAATCAGAAGAAGACCCTTGGTGAAATAATTGTAGTCAAAAAGCGTACAGAAGTTTCTTATCATGTCGCCCCCTAGCCGCCGATTTTCCGGAACAAAAGTGAACGGCTTTCGTATTCTCCATGATCGCTCAACAACAGTTCCGTGTCCAAAGAGAACCCAAGACTCATCATCACATTGGCAATCTCTTCCGCATTGAAGTGGATCTCAATACAGGGGATTTCGTAGGCGTCCTTGATGAAATGCCGAATGCCTCCGTTGTCCTTTGTGACCGGAAGCCGATGCAGCATTACATAACTCTTGGCGGTTCTGGATATTTCTGCAAGCTGCTTTCTCCAACCAACAACGTGTAGAAGGCAGCACCCATCGATGGAAAGATCGAAATGATTGTCTGCAAAAGGGAGTTCCGTTCCTTCCGCAACGTAGAAATCCTCGTTTGGATAAAACTCTTTTGCCCATTCAATCATGTGCGTGGAATAGTCAACCCCAGTATAGGTTGCGCGGAGTTCTTTCCACCAAGTCTTCATCCCAAGGACTTCAACGTAATATCCGGAAGCACATCCGACATCAAGAACCCTGAAGCAGTCACCGATCTTTTCGGCCGCTTTCCCGACAAGATCGACATATACCCGATAAGGCGCAATCCAATGTCCGTTCTTGGCAGCGATCAGTTCTTTTGAGACTATGCTTCTTTGCTTTTTGGGGATGGAGGGATCCTTCCAAGACGGGGCATACATGGGAGCAAGCCGCTCCGCCTCTTTCTCGGTAATCCGCCGATAATTATCAGACACACTCATGGAGCATCTCCTTGAGAACCTCGGATATCTGTCCCATTTTGTTGTAGTAGGTGTGGTCATTAAGGGTGCGTCTCTGGCCGAAAGCGGCAACCTGCCGCATTTCGTTTTGGTGGGTCAGATAGTAGTTCAATCCCTGAATGATATCGTTGCTACCTGCGTCAGAATAACCCACTGCCTCACCAAGCAGAAAGAAGTCATTCAGATTCTTGGACTTCTCCGTCATAAGCATGGCTCCACAACCGGTTGCTTCGAACATCCGCATGTTATTGCTGTAGCCCTCGGCAACCTCCCCATGACGGTTGATTACTATCTTGCTTTGCAGATACAACTTATACATATCGATGCCCCAAGCCGGACCTTGGTAGCAGTTCATCAGGGGGCTCTCTTCTTCGATCCACTGCTTCCCGTATCCGAACCACTTGAACCGGTCCCCGTAGATAGCAGAGACAGTCTCAAGAATCTCCGTCCCCCTGAGCCAGTGAACCAGTTTCCCAACCCCACCGACAAAGCAAACATCAATGCTCCGTTCAGGGTTCTTGGGAAGCTCCTTCTTGGCACGGCTGAGCGCAGTTGGTTCGAAGGCAAGTTTGGAGAAAACCACCTTCGGGACTCCAATGGCTTTCAGCTTGTCCACATAATGAGGGAAGGAAGTAAAGATAACATCCATCTCTCTGACCAGTTCCTCCCTGGGCATGGGACAGGAAAGTTGTGCGGCAAGAAGCCGCCCATCCTGCTTGAACCACTGAAGATCCTTCACAGAAAAGAAGCTCAAGTCCTGGAGGAACACAACCTGTGGATCGTGCTTCTGAATCTGTCTTGTCGCAATATAAGCTGCGGGGAACCGATCGTCTGGGTTCAAATGCCAACCGTCAATATTCTCCTCAGCCCACATGGCCTGCAGGTTATGATAGTTCGCAATTACATCAACCGCATTCCAACCATGCAGATTCAGATTTCGGCTGTAGAAATCGGCCGTTCCGAAAAGACGATCAAGGACAGCCTGAAGAATGTCCTGGTACTTCGGCCCCTTGCTGCCGAATGTCTTCAAGAAGTCCTGAAGCTTCCCTGTCTCCCAGTTGCGCAGAAACTCCGGATAATAGGTATCAAGAATCAGAACCCGCGGCTTGTTCATTTTCCCCTCTTTTTATAGAAACGCTCGATGGTTTCACAAACATACAGAACTTCATTCAAATCCATGTGCGGGTGACAAGGTAGAGACAGAACTTCTTCACACCAACTCTCCGTCCCCGCCAGAAACAGATCCTCTGCATCATCAAACTGAGACTGATAAGCAAGCTGCCTATATGCCGGAATCGGATAGTGAATACTGGTCTGAATTCCCGCCCTTTCCAGAAACTTTTTCAGTTTGCTCCGATTCCGGCACAGGATACCAACAATATGATGATTCCCTCCGCGAACAAGACAAACCTCATCCACGCTCTCGAGGCCTGCCTCGTATTCTTCCCCGACAGACAACCTGTCAATGTTCCCCTGGTCCAAGGAATCCAACCTGGCGGAGAGAACTGCGGCCTGCAACTCGTCAAGCCTGCTGTTGTATCCCCAGTGATGCTGAGCGTCTCGCTCTTTGAACCCGTAGTTCCTGAGTCTGCGACAGAGTTCCGCAAAGCCCTTGTGATTGGTTACAATCGCACCGCCGTCACCGATGGCACCCAAGTTCTTGGTTGGATAGAAGCTGAAGCACATCGCCTTCGTGTGTTTCTTGAGCTTGACCCCATGCGCCTGACAGGCATCCTCAATCACGGACAGCCCGTTGGCTCTCGCAAACCGCTTCGTCTCCTCGGGATCAACTTCCTGGCCATAGAGATGAACCGGCATCACAACCCTGCATGCCCGCCCGATGAGGGACGGAGCAAGTCGGTAGTCAATCAGTCCGTTCCCGTCCACATCGCAGAAGAACGGGTTGCATCCCGCATCGACGATTGCGGCAACCGTTGCCGGTGCGCTGTTGGCAACCGTGAGAACATCCCAGTCTGAGTTCTCTCCATGTTCGGCACGTAGCGCGATTTTGATCGCATCGGTGCCGTTGCCAACAGCAACGCAGTACTTCGCATTGCAGTATTTGGCCCACTTCTTTTCGAACGTCTCAACCTCAGGCCCAAGGATGAGCCTGCCAGAAGAGATTACCCGATTGATGGCTTCATAGATCTCGTGGCTATTCGCCGTTAGAGATCTTTCTACCGGGTTGAACGGTACCAATGATCTTTTTGAAGGCATCGAAGTCCCTGATATAAGAGTCTTCCCGATATTCCTCAGAGCACAGAACCATACAGACGGTTCCCACGATAAAACTGTTGAGACTCATCCAGTGCATCGGCGGAATCCAAAGGGCCTTGTGTTTATCTTCGTGAAGCCAGAAGTCTTGTTCCGTATTCTTACCAAGAACGTAGGTACAGAACCTACCCTGCACGGGGATGAATATCTGATGGCAGGTTCGATGAGCATGATCCCCACGCACATGCCATTGGTTCGGCACATCCGTAATCCAGAAGACTCTCTTTACCTGGAAAGGAAGTCCATCTTGCCCAAGAACGTAAAGTTCTCCGCCTTTTCCGGAATAGGGGTTGGTAATATCAATTATCTGTGGAGTATCCATCACTTAATCCTTTGAAGTTTTAGTTCGCCTCTCCAGTGTACGATTATATCCAAATAAGGTTCCTTCTCGTAAAACCAACGTCTCAATTTTCTCTGATCATGATCCAATCTGTTTGGCCCGGTCCTGAGCAACCTGCACATGACCGACAGAACATCCTTGTCCTTTAGATTCTCAATCAACTTGTCATCATTCGGCATGAAGAGAACGGGCCCGCCGTCTTTAATGGGAGGGAAGAACCAAAACTTATGTTGTCCTTCTTCGAAGAGAAAAAGGAAGTCCTTGAACGCATGGGGGACAACGAAGATACCTTCTTTTGCGATCCTGCAAATCTCCTTGACAGAGAATTCAGGATCATTGGTGTGTTCAACCACATGCGCTGAAAAGATGAAATCAAAGTATTTGTCCGGAAATGGCAGCCCGCGGTTCAAGTCGGCCTGAACCTTTCTGTTATTCGGAACCCCGTCGAATTTGTCCATGAACTCCCGCGTGTTGTCGATATAGACGCAGTTCGGGTGCTGAAGCGGGTTTTTCCCTGGACCGACATCGGCCACTTTCCATTCCGGATCAAGCATCACTCCATCCAAGGCATAGTCCCTTGCAAGCCTGACCGGTGGCTTCCGGAAGCGGATGCAGAATGCAGGATAGAAGTGGATGTTCGTTTCTTCCGCCTCTTTGATGAGTCCGAACTCCTCAACCAAGCTGATGAGCCTGTTTTTCGTATAGCTCATCATGTGGTATCCATACTCATCCCGCCTGGGGCCTAGGAGATGACGGATATAGAACGCATCACCCGTTTCCTTATATTTCTGCAGTGTTCCCTCATGATCGGGAACATCAATTCTAAGAATCCCTCCCGGCTTTAGAACCCGGTCAACTTCGTCAAGTGACTTCCTGGCCTCTGCGATGGAGAGGTGTTCGAAGGAATGCCTTGCTAGAATCTCATCTACTTCCGCGATTCCAAACGGGAGCCTTTGGAAACTGCCAAACTTGTCGCATACATATTCGTCGTCCTTGGGTCCGTCCCGGAGATTGTCCATGTTCTTATCCCCGTGGCGGCCGTAGTAGTTGGTTTCGTCTGTTTTGTACCTCTCCACCAAATCAGGACGGTCTTTCGCAAGGTGAACCTTATCCCCGTCCAGATCAAGATTTACCCAACCATTCAGGTAAACAGTCCCCGCTCCGATGTGTGCTTTGATCTTCTCTTCGCTCACGATATACCTTCCGATTCTTCCCGGTGCTCACAATCAGGACAGAACCAAGTACAGACATTCCCGAATCTTTCGTAAGTCATCACGCCATAGCACAAGCCGCAGCGAAGACCGAAATCTTTTCTCTCTATGCTCCTCTTTTCGGGCTTTTCTTCCCCGGGTAGAGCGGCCCACAGGAAGATCCCGACATTCACCAAACACCAAACGCTCAATATCAACAGAACGATCCTGGGCGAATCCGTCACAATCGCCAATGGCGTCAAACCCGCCACGGCGAAAATGCAGGTGCTACAGAAGATGGTGAGGAAACGCTTCACCGGTCAAAGACCTCCGGACAATTCCGGACCAAGATGTCCTGGACCATCCCGATTACCTGTCTGATCTGGGGATGCGCAGCAGAAGAGGTTCTGAGTTTGATGATATGTATCCACTCCCGCAGATTGGCAGTAACCACGATCTCTGTCTTGAGGCAATTTGGAAGAATGGAACGAGCAATTTGAGGGGAGACTCCTTCTTCCACGAACTTCAAATAAACGGATTCAATGCTCCGTATTGTTGATCTCCACAGAGAAAGTTGTCCCGCATCCAATCCTGGGGGTTGGATTACGGTTATCTCCCCGCCGAACTTCTCCTTACCGTAATTACAATATCTTGTGCTCTCCTGGGAATAACTGGCTAACCGGTGTCTCACCAATTCGTGGGTGACTCCACGATCCGTCACAATCCTAAATGTAGCAGAAGCGTGTTCGATTACGCTATGGTGTCCTTTATCCACGATCATTCCAACGAACCTATTCGCACTATCGCTTGTGATCCTGTCTTCTGATTTGTAGCATGTTCTCCCGGCACGCTCAATCAACTGGGCGGGATCTTTCGTGATTGAAAGAAGTTCAACCGATGGTTCCACTATCTTCATTAGTATTTCCTCACTTCCCAGATGATGCCGTTCCATCCGCGGCTTCCGAAGCTTTTGGATGTACATGTCAATTCAATAACGTGGTCCTTGTAGCAGTCCATGAACTCCTGAACACAATCGAACATCGGCACACAGCAAAAATGCTGTACGATCATCTTCGCCTTCAATCCCCTGGCTACGATAGGCCTGGAGAGAGCCTCCCGGAAGTAGACTTTCTCCAAGGAATACCGCATGTACCACATCCCATCAACGTCTGTCATCAACTCTGCCTGTAGTGTTGATAGGTGCGGGGGAAGAAGCTCGTTGAAGTAGGTGTTCTCTATGGGCCAATCTTTCCAAGGCTCTTTGCCAAGTACTCCTAGAACATCGATCTTTGGAACATTATAGGTGCATGGCCCTCCACCATGCGCAGCCCTGGAGCGAATTACAATCGGTCCGTTGTAGGAATCCTCCATCAAGTCCGCAAAAGTCTGCCATTGACGCAGAGTATTCCCGAAGAAGCCTTGGCCAAAAAGGCTTATCCCGAACTTCTTGTTGTCTATGGAAGCAGGGATCAAATGAAAAGCTCACTGAACGTTTCCAAGTAGGAAACGTATGCGTCTTCGGGGGACCAAGGTTCTATTCTAAAGCCTCTGATTGCGTGTTTCGTTACGTGTGGCATAATAACGTCAGCCTGATGCATGAATTGCTTGGCCTCTGTTGCACCAACCTTCCAGTCATAATCATCAACTCTTTTTGGCCAAGGCAAAGACAAGCCGAACTTTCTAGCTACAGCTTTTACAATCTTTTCTTCTGCATTACAAAACTTCGGCATCGATTTCTTCAGCGGACTAGACATGTCCCCTATATATGCTTCTGCTGCATCATGCAGGAGGCCCCACCGCTTTTCATTCTTCGTCTTCCCATAATTGGATACATTTACGCAATGCTGCGCGACACTGATGAATTCCGAAACGTGCCCGGTCCACCTGCAAATCTTCGAAAGAGACAAGGCAATGTCAGTGATGTAAATTTCATCTGGCCGGGGATCCATTGGCCAGAACTGGTTGCCGGTTGCTGTCGCTATCCAATCTCCCTTGCGTTTCACTTGATTATCTCCACTGGTATTCCGGCCTTCTTGGCCCTGTTGACACAATCTTTCGTTCCCTTTGATTTCCTAATGTCTTTGTGGAATGCAAGAACAAGCTCTGGTCCGGAGGATACCATGATATCGTTTCGGAAAGGACCGGCCGCCTTTCCCCTTCCGTTCCAGTTGGCGGGGATTTCAACAACATCATGCCCTATCTTCAAAGCACAGATTCTTGATATCTTATCCGCTCCCTCACAACCGCCTTCCATTATCAGGCATATCATGGGAAGCTGCTTCAAACGATCCATGATCTTCTTTCTATCTCTCCACTTCCTGGAGCCACACACCAAAACAACTTTCTGGACATCATCCATCATTTCCGTTTCCCCTCGTACATGTTGTCTTTCGGAGTGTTGTCCGGCACCGCATCCCAGTCCTTCTGAGCAAACTTCTCCTCAGAGCAGCAAGCTTGGGTGGATTCGTATACTATCTTGTCCAAGCATTCCTCACTGCAGAAGTAGTTCTCCTGGACTGAGTCCCACCAATTGGTTAGTGCATGGCAATTCTTGCACTCACCGTAGACCCTGCCTCGGAACAGATCTCTACGGGGATTCCCCATCAAGGGCGTTCCCGGGTATCTCTCTTCGAATCTCAATCTTCGTACTCCAACTTTTCCTGAAGATAGGCGTATCTCTGGAACACCGTGATGATCCTCGGTATTTGATCCCTGTATTTCTCCATTAATTTTGCGGCATCGGGAACCCGATGTTTTTGGTTATCTACTTTCTGATCGTCCTGAACCACATGATGCCAGATCCTTGAACCCGGGATACCAACAACCCCCTTGCCCGCGAGAAGAGCCTTGAAGCAAATACTGTTATCCATACCGTACATTATAAGTTCATCATCAATCCAACCGATCTGATCGCCAAGAGATTTGGAGATGATCCCGAAGTTTGCGTATACCGTCCCCTTGTATTGGTTCACCCTCCAAGGCGGCCTTGCCTCTGCATAGTAAAGTGCTCCAACCCCAATCTCGGGATACTGCTTCATGAAATCAACTGCGGCCTTGGCCCATCCCTCCATCACCTCCGCATCATCGTTCAACCACACAACCCAATTCCCTCGGGCTGCACGGAATGCACGGTTATATCCATACACCATCGTCTTCTTGGGGACTTCTTGGAGTATCCTGATTCTCCCCTCTCCGTACTCCTGTTCAAAATCCTGATCACAAAAGGGAGCATCGGAACAGTCAGAGCAGACTATTTCCCATTCAAAGGGCGTCCTTCTTGATACGGAACTTACAAGCCTGCGAAAAGCAGACGGACGATTCCAAGTGCCGACTACGATTGAAATCTCTACCTCTCGCATCTTCCATCTCCAACCACTAAGACGGGACACACCTTCCTCACTTCAACTGAGTGGTCTTCTTGATCGTCTATGAATAGATCAAGTTCTAGCATCTTCGCAATCTGCGCTTTCCGCTTGGCCCGATCTTCCGGTGTTTTGCCAAAAGCGATGTACAGCAATACCTTCCCTTTGATGGCATCTTCGAAACCGGCATCAACCAATTGCTTGAACTTCGTCCGATGAGCATCATCCTGTTCCTGGACAGTTTCACATTCCGGCCACCCAGTAATGATGAATGTATAGCACTGATCGACACACTGCCGGAAAAGGTCGATCACTGCAGATGAAGGTTTCCAATCGTCCCGGCCGTGAGCCTGGACAAGAGTTCCATCAAGATCGAATCCGATCTTCATTCTCTCCTCCGATCACATCGACTGTCCCCCATACCAAGGGAGGAATCAGGACTGTCTGTCCCTTGTTGATGTTGTCGCTGATTGCGTGGTTCAAAATGCAGCAATCCCGCATGTTCAGTACGCTGTGAATCTTGCGCATCACGAGTCTCATCCGTTCCGGTTCCGACTCCCCACCCGCAAGACACGGTGCCAAGACTCCTCCATACTTCCCGTCCTCTGCAACCTGGTACAGAGACT
>JABAHP010002801.1_pt1 | contig 24927 bp, 45 predicted proteins | sample 7062081 | NCBI WGS metagenome assembly JABAHP01 (sample SAMN14534357, study PRJNA622989) | marine sediment metagenome | biome: marine biome [ENVO:00000428]; feature: marine pelagic biome [ENVO:01000023]; material: deep marine sediment [ENVO:00002113] | place: India: Gulf of Kutch | collected...
AATTTAAAGAAAATTTAACAATAGCAAAAAATAGTTTCATGGCTGAAAATTACATTACAAATACAACAAAAGATAATCAAACAATATCAAAGATAGAAAGTTTTAGAGAAACTCTTAAAACAAAGACTTTTCAACAAGTAAAAGATTTTGTAATAGATTCTACTGGTAAATTAAGTGATAACATTTTAATGGATACAGAAATATCAAATATTGGTTCTTATAACTTAGGTGCTATTGCACACTTTAATAGAGCTATGGTAATTTTCCTAATGAAAGAAAACCTAAACCAACAAGAAGAAATTCAAGAATTAAAAGATAAAGAAGCACAAAGAGATGCTTGTTGGGATTTAAACACACAAGCTGAAATTATTGCTTGTATGAGGGCAATTTAACAAAATGGAAAATTACTTAATTAGAAATAACTTAGAAAATTTAATGGAAAAAACAAAAAAAAAGGGTTTAGATTTAGCTTTAATTTTAATTGTAACTATCCTAAGCTTAAACTTTATTAGTGCTGTAGGGTGTGAAGGAAGCGGATTTAGGGGAGAATTTGCACCGGGAGAAGACTTTAAGATAGGTACAACCTGCCCTACTTGTGATTTTATTAATTATACTGTAACAGATCCAAAAGGAGATTTAATAATACAAAATCAACAAGGACAAGAAAACGGATCTAAATTCTACTACTTACATTTTAATAATACTGAAAACTACGAATGGGGAACTTATTTTATAGATGGAAATTCTAACTTAGATTTTCCAGTAGCCTTATGCTTTAAAATAAATGGGGGAGGAAATACCTTATCAATAAGTGAAGTAATAGTCTACACAATCCTCCTAATCCTGTTAATAATAGGTATTACAGTCTTGTCTTATATTGCAATAGAAACACCATTCAATAATGAAAAACAAAAAACAAGAGATGGAACGGTAGTAACGAAAGTAACAAAATCTAAATATGTAAAGTTAATGTCTATCTGGATTGCCTATGGTTTATTACTTTGGTTTATTGTAGTCTTAACAGGCCTAACCAATAATTATATAACTTTTGAACCACTAAGAATACTAATGACGAGGACAGATTTATTCCTTAGAATATTGGGAAAAGGCCTATCTGTAGCTATGGTGTGGCTAATATTCTTTAATATGTGGAAGGACATAGTACTAAACAAGGAGATTTTAAGAAACGGAAAAGCTTTCTTAAACGACATAACATGAATAAAACAAAACAAGCAAGATTAGGAGAAAGATTCCATAAAGAAATAGAAGAAATTAAGGATGCAAGACTAAGAAACGGAAAAAGCAAAGAAAGAATATCTACAGAAAGGATAAGTAACCTAATAGCACGTCATAACCTTTGGCAAAAAATAAAAGAAGATGTAACTTTAGCAGAGGAGGATTTATTAAATGAAAAATAAGAAAGCAGTAACAACCTTAGCCTTAATTGGAATAATAGTCTTTGCAGTAATTTTATTAACGGTTCTAGGAATTTTTGCTTACGGGGCAGATCTAGCAGATGATTCTATTTCTCAATTAGATGTTACAATAGGTAATAATTCTTTTCAACAAACTTATCAAGATACAGTTCAAATAGGAATACTACAAGGAAAAACAACAATGCCTAGAATAGTTGGAATGGGAACTTTAATAGGTATGTTTATCTGTCTATTAATAGTGGCAGTTAATCAAAAGAAGATAGGTCCATTATGGATAATATTAGATCTAGCTATAATTATAATAGCAGAGATAATAGCCGGAATAACAGCATCAAGATTTTCAACTTTTATAAATACCTCTCCACAACTATTAAATATCTTTAGTACAACCTTAGCAGATCCTGCCAAGTTTATTTTAAGTTTACCTATAACTGTCCCAATTATAGGGGCTATTATAATGTTCATTACACAAGTAACTAGCAAAAAAAGGGAGGAAGAGCAAGCGCCATTTTAAAATGAAATCTAAAATATTCTTAACTTTACTCTTAGGAATCTTCCTACTTAGTTTCACTTCTGCCTTTGACTGGTCTAATGGAACAGTAGCCTACTACGACCTAAATTCATCAGTTGGAAATGTAGTTGTTGATTTAACAGGGAATGGAAATAATGGTACTAATAATGGTGCAAGTGTTGTAACTGGCTTAATTGAAAATGCTTTTGATTTTGAACTTGCAGATAGCGATAATATAGATTATAGCAGTACAGTTATTAATACAGGAAGCGATTTCACAGCTTCTTTCTGGTTAAATTTGGAAAGTAATAGCCAAGATATGATGATTCTTGGAAACGGGGATAATACTAATGGATGGTATTTTTTCTATAGGGGAACTACAAACACAATAAGAAATACATTTGGAGCAAACCAAAGAGATACTTCCTATACTTTGAATACGGGAGAGTGGTACTTTATTACAGTAAGATTAACTTCAACGAATTATACTCTTTTTATTAATAACAGTCAAATCTATTCTTCTACAGTAACACCAGTGACACCAAATGATAATCTATACATAGGATATTTTTTACCAACACCAAGTCTTTATTACGATGGAAGAATAGACGAAATAGGAATCTGGAACAGAAGCTTGAGTGATGGTGAGATTTCAGAACTTTACAACTCGGGAAGTGGTTTAGCTTATGGTGAAGGTGCAGTAGAACCAACAGTAACTCTTAATAGCCCTCTAAATAACACCCTAGAAGCGGGAGATATTTTATTCAATGCTACCTTAAATCCTTCAAGCAATTACAATAATACAAACGCTACTATTTATATTTGGGATCAAAATGATACAATAGTTTATTCAGAAACAAATATTGTAACTGGAACTTCAATAAATTTAACAACTTTCAATGTAACAAATTTAACAAATGGAATTTATGAGTGGAATGTAGAAGGATCTTTTACAAATGCAACAGGGACATTTACAACCTTTGCAGAAGATAACTTGACAGTAACTAGGCAAACAGCAAGAGAGGTAGCCCAAATATACAATAATTTTACAATAGAAGGAGTAACTAATAATTTCCTAGCACAAATAGAATTATCAAACGGGGTAACAATAGATGCAGCAGTATTAAATTATAATGGAACGCTAAACGTGGGAAGCATAATAGGATCTGGAAATAATATAAATGTAAGTGTAGATATTTTAGCACCTATAGTAGATACAGACACAAACTTAACTTTTCATTGGTCTTTGTCTTTATCAAATGGAGAAACGTTTAACTTAACAAGCAAAAATCAAACAATAAATAGCCTAGGAATAGACAACTGTACAACATATACAAATAACATATTAAACTTAATTGCAAAAGATGAAGAAGACCAATTCCAATTATCAAATACAACTCTAGAAATAGCAATCAATATCTTATCAGAAGATGGGACTTTAAACGTGGGTAATCTTTCTGCCTTATTTGAGAATGAAAACCCTATACAAATATGCTTTAGTGAAAATCTAACAGGTACAGATTCGTTAATGTTGGATGCCATAATAAGATATACTGCAGGAGGTTACGCAAACGAATATTATAACCTAGTAGACCTAGAAATAAATAGTACAAACGAGCCAGAAAATATAACTTTATATAATCTTAACTCTACAGTAAGTACAGAATTTCAACTAACATTTACTGGAACAGACTTCTTACCTGTAGAAAATGCTTTAGTCTTCGTAGAAAGACAGTATATAGCGGAAAACACATTTAAGACAGTAGAACTACCAAAAACAGATGCAAACGGGCAGACAATTTTACACTTAGTAAGAAATGATATTATATATAATATTAGGGTGGTAAAAGATGGAGAAACTCTAGGTTTATTCTCAAACATAATAGCTTTTTGTGATGATTTTTCTATAGGAAATTGTAAAATTAGTTTAAATGCTTTAGATACAACTTCCGGAATTTTTAATTATGATTCAACCGTAGGGATCATATATGAAGAACCACCAGAATATAACGAAACAACAAGAGTAGTAAGCTTTGCCTTCTCTTCAACAGACGGAAGTACAAAGATTGTAAAATTAACAGTAGAGAGAAGAGACATTTTTGGAAATCAAACAATATGTACAAACACAGTAGTTACTACAGCAGGTAGCGTTTCATGTACAATACCAAGCGATATAGAAGATACGGCCTTAGTATCTGTAATTACTGTAGACGGCACAGAATGGATACAATCAAGAGTAGAATTAGATACATCTGCGTATGGCAGTACTGGTTATGTTGGATTATTTTTAATGGCTATAGCCTTAGTCTTAATCTTCGGAGATTCTAAGAATGGTGTAATGATTGGACTTCTAGTAGGAACTTTAGGAGGTTCAGCTATGGGATGGAGCGTAGGAGGAATAATAGGGCTAGGATCTACAGGGGTATGGATGATAATCCTAATAACTATTGCATTATGGAAAATAAACAAAAACAGGAGCAACTAAAGAATGGCAAGATTTGAAAAACTAGTGGGTACATTTGTAATAACTGCACTAATGATTTTAGCTTTAACTTCTTGGTTAGTAAGTGTACAGGATAAAAATGATGCAGCACAAAAGATAGAAGATAACGCTATATTTAATGATAGCCTTAGCGGCTTAACACAAGTAATAGAAACTTCTAACGAAGAAGCAGAATCAAAGTATGCAGTTTTTAATTCAGAAGAACCTAAAACCGGATTTGGATCTATAGTTTTATTTGGTATAGTATCTGTAGGAAAGTCTTTTAGTAACATAATATTCCAATTCTTTGGAGCAATAATTAAATTTCCTTTAATAATCTTAGGAATAAGCGCAACAGTTTATAACTTAGTTTTAACTTGGTTAATAATTATAGCTATTGTAGCAGTATGGTTATTATATAAATTGGGTGGTTAAAATGACATGTAGTTCAATAACAGGAATAGAAAGTTTTGCAGACCTATTAGTTTGGCCTACGATATGTAATTTATGGTTTTACTTACCTTTCTTATTAGGTTTACTAGGTGTATTATCTTGGAGATTATTTAAAGCAGAAGATGCAAAAACTGCCAAAGGAGATTTTATTAGTTCCTTAGCAGTATCAAGCATAGCAACAACAGTAATAGCCGGATTAGGAACTTTAGTAAAAAATACTGCAGGCCTACCAATGATACCAGAAGAAATAATCTTAGTATTATTAGCAATTACCATACCTGCAGTTCTAATCTGGATGTTCAAAGAATGAATACCTCGTTTACAAGGTTATATAAACTTAATTCTACTCTAAAACCCATAATGGAGGGTTTAGAAAATGGGAAAAGCTATGAGTAGTATTAAAGAGTTCGCAGCTGTTGCGTTCCTTTTACTAGGTGTACTTTTTGGTATGATGATTATGACTTTCATTTTCGGTCAATTAGGACCAGATGCGTCTGGATTGACTGTGAATGATCCGGGTTATAATGAATCTTTGTCCGTACAGAATGATTCTTTACAGGCAATCACTTCTTATACGTCACAATCTGATACTCAATTCAGTACCGTTGCTATCGCTGTTACTTTAGTAATTCTTATCGCAGTATTCTTACTATTCTGGAAGATTTTTATCGGCGGAGGTAAGAAAGATAAGGGTGCAGGTAACTTCGCAGGTTAGTTGAGCAACATTTAACTTTTTTTTATTTTCAAACGCCTTCTCTTTATGGGGGAGAGGGCTTATTCTTTGTTTTTAACAGGGGAATACCTCGTTTACAAGGTTATATAAACATAATTCTACTATAAAACTCATAATGGAGGGTTTAGAAAATGGGAAAAGCTATGAGTAGTATTAAGGAGTTCGCAGCTATTGCGTTCCTTTTACTAGGTGTACTTTTTGGTATGATGATTATGACTTTCATTTTCGGTCAATTAGGCAACACTAGCGTAATTGATAATGAAGTAGGAACAGTTAATAATCTAACAGGTGCTTGGATAAATGAAACAGTTTATACTATTCCGGAAGCATCAGACGCAAATTTTGCAGGTGGTTTTAGTGTTACTTCTGCCCTAAACACTACAGATAACAGTACTATACTGTCTGGAAACTATACCGTCAATGCAGCTGCAGGAACTATAGTTAATGCAACAGCTACTAACTGGGATGATGTAACTTTAACTTATACTTGGAATTACAAGCCAGATACCAAATTAGCATCAGAAAGCGCACAGAATGATTCTTTACAGGCAATCACTTCTTATACGTCACAATCTGATACTCAATTCAGTACCGTTGCTATCGCTGTTACTTTAGTAATTCTTATCGCAGTATTCTTACTATTCTGGAAGATTTTTATCGGCGGAGGTAAGAAAGATAAGGGTGCAGGTAACTTCGCAGGTTAGTTGAGCAACATTTAACTTTTTTTTATTTTCAAACGCCTTCTCTCCAAAAGGGGGAAGGTTGTTAATCCTTTAAATCAGATAAGATTTTAGAAAGGTTTATAAAGAATAGAAGTATCAAGTATACATGGGTGTATTATCAGACTTAGGATCTACTTTCGGAGTAGGGGGCTTTGATTTTTCTTTAATAATTAATAGGATATATACCTTTGTAGGAATGATTCTATTAGCAATTATCTTAGGTGCAGTACTTGGGGGAATGTTCTATATTAAGAAGAGAAAGGACAAAAACAAAGAACTAGCGCAGGTAGGATGGTGGCAGGAAATACAAGGTAGGCCAGTCCCAGATAGGATGGATAAGGTAGAAGAAATTGTTATCCCGGGAACTATGCTAAGAGTTTTCTATTGTAAAAAACGTGATTTATGGCTTCCGAGGTTCACAAGAGGAATAACAAAGGATCTATATTATGTCTTACTAACTCCGACTAAACAGATGGTTAATTTTGTATTAAAAGGTATTTCATCAGATCTTAAAGAAGCAGGATTAGAGTACGACCATACAGATATGTTGTGGGCTGCAGAAAACACAAGAGAATATATTAAGAAAAATTATAAAGATAAGTCTGTAAAATGGTGGCAATTATACCAAAATACTATCGCAACTGCAGCATTAATTTTAATTATGACGTTCTGCTTCATCATAATTATCTATTTTATGAGGGGAATTGTACAAGATCTAAGTGGAGTAGTAAGCCAGATTGGAAGTTGGGCTAAAGATGCTTGTATAAATAGCCAAACAAGTGGGGTATTAAGTGCGGGATAATGGTATATTTAGAAATTGCAGGAGTACTTGGAGGAGGATTAATTATAGGAATTTTAATAGGTTACGGTCTAGAAAAGAAAACTGGTTTAATGAATAAATTTACTGCAGAAGAGAGAAAGAAACGTAAAATTATAAAAAATCCAGACTTATTAGTTGAAAAATTAAATGAAACAAAATTAAAGGTAGATCAAGGGGAAAAAGTAAGCTACTTCGTGGAGGAAAGGGATGGAAAAAAAGTAGTGGTAGAAAAAAGAGAACCTTATAAACCAAAAAAAGAGGTAGATATTAATGGTAAGACAAGCCAAAATAAACAAAAGAAAGAAGAAATTAAGGAAGCTTAAGGTAGTTCGTAGAATTAAAAGAGCAGAATTAAGAAAAAAGAAACAACAAAAGGAGAAGGAAAAAGATGGAAAAGCCTTATGATTCTTGGGAATGTGATACTTGCGGAGGGCAAGATTTTAATAGTAAGGGAGATTGTAAATTTTGTATAAAAAATGGAAGAAATAAAAAGAAAAGAAAGTCTTAGGAAAGAGATTAAAGAAATAATTGATAAATCTAACCAAGATAAATATATAATCTGTGAGGTCCTAAAACAAATAATCGCAGAAAACACACCCACCCCTTAATTTCCAATGGAAAAGAAAACATTTTATAACATACTAGTAAAAATAGTTTTAATTGGAACTTTAACATATTTATTAAGTGCTTTCATTATTCCAGAACAAATTAACCTCTTATGGGCTATTTGGGGTTTAGTTTTTTGGATAGTCCTATTATGTAATGTAATCTTAAGCTTTTCAATGGCCTACAATGCAATAAAATTAAAAAAGTGGTTCTGGGCCATACTAAGCTTTATTAGTCCTCTAATGGCTATAATCTTTTACTACAAGATTTTAAAAGCAACTTTGCAGTAATAAGAAAGGTTTAAATACTATCTCTACCACGGTATACCATGGACAAAAAAGAGGGGGCTACAAAATCGGTAGAACTTAGTAGGTATGAAACCCTAAAAGGAATACAAGAAGGCCTTTCTATTTCGGAGATAGCAGAGTACAGAAAAGTGCAAAGAAGTTCTGTCTATAAGGTCGTGAAAACACTTATTTCTAAAGGTTTAGTAAGATACCCAAAAAGATCTGTTTATGAATTAACAAACAAAGGAATTAAGGGGCTACATTCTTTCGTGGCGTTAAGATACAAATTAAGACAACATAATTTACATTTTAAAATAGAAGTTCAAGAATCACCAAAAAACTGGGAACTTAAAAGAAATGAAATAAGACAAATGCCTTATTTTAACAAAACTATCAAACTAAAGAACAACGAACAAGACTTACTAAATTATGGAAAGCTACAAGTAAAAACAACTTCTAAATCTATAATAATTAAAATGCCAACAATTTACGCTAGAAATTGGGAGAACGCAATAATCCAAGCAATGCAGATATTAGAAGATTCAATAGTAAAGATAGAGAACTTATTTAAAATTAGATTAATTAAAGATATGAAAGCAAATATTAAGGTAATATCACAAGAGTACGCAAGTATTCAAGACGCTTTAGCCAAATTATATAGTTCAGAAGGAAATAGGATCTATTTAACTGGAAATGATGGGAAAATATGGTTAATTACCGATTTAAGCTTTTCTACTGATGAATTAGAGTATATACATCCAAATAAGGCCACAGATGATAATGACGCAATAGCTCCTTTCCTAAACGATTTAAGGGATAATCCCACAACACTTACAGAAGTTAGAGAAGATATGACAAAAGCGCAAAAAATGGTATTAGCACACACTCAAAATATAAACAAACACCAAAAAGTCTTAGATGAAATATTAATTACTTTTAAAAAATTAAATGATAGATTAGATAAAGCAGGCCTATAAATGTATCAAGATCCTACAGTATGGAATATAAGTTTAAAAGAGCTTGTGTATAAAGCTAAAAAACATAAATTAATATAAAAAAGCAGGGTAGAATAGTCTGGTTAATTCGCTTGGTTCATATCCAAGAGATCGTAGGTTCAAATCCTCCCCCTGCTATTGTATACAAAAATTTATATATAGTTGTTACTTCTTAATAATGAATAGGGGGGGTTGGGAAACTAGCTATAAGCTAGTAATGCCCCCCATAAAAATATAACAATATATGTAAGTTGTGTTTTTATTTAAAGGTTCTTGTGTAATTAAGAAGTAGTATTAACTAATAGAAAGGTTTATATACTAGTGTTTACATAAGTATACTATGGTAATAACAACAATGAAGATCCAGAAGAAGACCTTAAAGAGGTTAGATAAATTTAAGGTCCATCCTAGACAATCTTACGACGAAGTTTTAAATACTCTTCTAAAGGAAGTTGAAGACAAAATAGGAGGAAAAGAATTATGATTAAGTACTATTGTGATTGGGATAAAAGAGAATTTAAAGAATGGGAAGGTACAAAGGTAGGTAGTGAATATATCTGTCCTAAATGTGCAAAAAAAGTAAAAAGATTAGCTAAGAAAATAAAAAAGGAAAAAAAGATATATGGATAATTCTGCACAGGAAATAGTAGATAAGGCCAGTACAGAACCTACAGCTGCAGATTATGCCAAAGCTAATTTCTATCCAGAATTGTTTAAGGAAGAAGCAGAAAAGTTAAGTGATGCTGCAAATGTGGCCGGATTAACTGTTACGGATGATACTATATTTAAAGAGGTCTGCAGGAATTTAAGAAAAAATGGATCATAAGGAAAGAACAGCTTTAAGCACACTAAGAGGATTAAGGATTAAGTTTGCGAAAGAAATAAAATCTACTAGAAAATACACTCCATTAGAATTAAATATCTTAATCGCAGAATTGTTAAGAAAGATAGATAACGGACAAACAGTTAATTTAGTAGATAGAGAAAACGAGCCAGACGAAGTTTGGGACGTAGTAGATGAACAGATTGAAAGAAGCAAAATAAAAAGATTCCCTTGGAAGAAGATCTTAGGGAAGTCCTTAACACAAGAGATCTTACTAAAAAAGAAACAAGACTTAACAGTAAAAGAAACTTTTGAAGCCTTGGCAAATGATGAAAGAATAACTAATTTTATCTTAGAATATCCAAAACAAGAAAAAGATCTAATAAAGAACTTAGAAATTTCTGTGCATGCAAGATACGGAGAGAATAATACTGCAGAAAAGGTTATGCGAGAAGGAAATAGGAGGCAAAAACAAAATGAATTATAAGTTAGCTTATTGTTTTATAGGAGTTACAAATATTTTGCTTCTTATTAATGCTACTAATTTAGAGAGATTAATGTTCATTATGGGTGCAAGTTGGATTGGTTTTATTTGGGCTTCAAAAAATCTTGGAAGAAAGACTGAGGAGGCAAAAACAAAATGAATAAAAGAAATAAATCACGCAAGGTGGAAAAATAATGGTAATGGAAATAATTTTAGAAGAAGACAAAGATTACAAGGTTTGTTTAAATGAGAATACTAGTGAATTTGTAGTATACGAAAAAAGACAGGATGTTTGGGAAGATTTAAGAAGCTTCAAGGTGATAAGAGAAGCTAAAGAATTTAGGGATAAAAGAAAGAAGGCAAAAGAAACAGGTAAGTTGAATAAAAAGACCCCTCTAAATGCTTTAAAGAAATCTTATCAAGATGACTATACAAAAACTAAAATAACTTCTATTGGTGAAATAAGAAGTTGGGGTTCAACTGTTTGGTGGACTGGGGAATCTAGGAGAAGAGGAAAGGATTCATTAAGTGATTTCTATAAAGATACAGAAAAGAATCACAAAATAATCCAAAGAATAAAAGAACTTGAAAATGAAATCTCTGAATTAAAATCTAAAAGAGAGAAATTTACAGAAGAAGAAATTAAAGAATATTTTGGAGATGAATTATGAGGGGACAAGCTAGAAATAAATCACGCAAGGTGGAAGAATGAATTATGAAGAATTAATAACTTATTTGAAAAAGAAAGATAAAAGATATATTAGTGGAACTTATGATCCTAGAAATAAATCACGCAAGGTGGAACAAGATGGAAGTTAATTTCAAATCAGAAAGTCCTTATTTTGAAATAGAAAAGGACGGAAGGAAACCAAATACTATCCGTGTAGAAAATCCAAAGGATGAGAGATTTCAAAATTTGCGATTTGGTCATGTTGAAAGAATAAAGATTGTCCATGTTAAAAACCCTAAAAAGTTTTTTATAAGAGAAATAACAGATATTTCTTTTTGGAATGGTTTATGTATTATTTCTTGGAAACACCAAGAAGATTCTGAACAGGAAAACATCCAAGAACAAGTTAAAGAAACCTTGCGTAATCCAAAGGAGGAGGCTAGAGCATGAGTTTAGTTAAGACAAAAGCAACATCAGAGAAATTTATGATTTGTTGGGAATGCGAAGAGTTCCTAGATGATGGTTGTGATGGGTGCAGAGGTAATCATTTCTCAGATAATGAAACGGTTTTTTGTAGAGACGGAGAACATTTCTGTGAAGATTGTTTTGAAAGGCTTTACCCTGAAGAATTTAAGGAGATGACAAATGGTTGAATTTAAAATCTTTACAAGATGTACTGAAGAGACTTTTGACACTCTTGATGAGGTTGAAAAAGAACTTGGAGAATTATTCTATGGGATGGAAGATAGAGATGAATTTATAATTTTAAAGGATGGAAAGCAAGTTGCTATGGGTAACTTTGCAAACAAGGAGTTCTTTACAGAAACCCTGCGTGAAACAAAGGCTACACGAAAGGAGGAAGAAGAATGACGGATATTTATTGCCTCCTTTGTGATGAAATCCTTGAAACTAATAAAAAGGGAGTTCTGACAGATAATAAAACTGGAAAAGCGTATCCTTTGATTACTTGTGAAGAATGTGACCAAGCTTTTACTATAAATAATAATGAATTATCAATCATCCCTTTCAGAGCAGATATGACACCAATTAAACATGAATGTAAGATTTGTGGGAATATAGAACACTTTGACCAAAAAGTTGTTTTCATCTTAGCAGACGAATACCCAAGATTCTCAACTTATTGCATTGATTGTGGTTTAGAGTTATTAAGGAATTGGTTAAGGGAAAAACATCCCGACAAAGTTAATGAGATAACCAAAGAGAATGTTCAAGACTTTTCTCAACTTCACGAAATGCAAATAGTTAATGAAATGATGGGTAAACAAAATAAAATACTTCTTAATCAAAAGAATTTGGAGACTTTAGAAAAGGTTAAACCTTCAAAGGAACGCAAGAAGACGGAATCTGGAGGTTTAGAAGATGAGTAATGATAGCTATCCCACAGATGATTGGATTAAAGTAATGTTTAGGGGTTGGTATGATCCTTGCACTTTATCTGATGGAGAACTTAGAGAATTTGATGGTCTTGGAGATTGGAAAGAAAAGACTTTTGTAAACCCTCCTTATTCAAGTCCATTGCCTTGGATTGAAAAAGCTGTTGAAGAAGCAAGAAAAGGCAATACCGTAGCTTTATTACTAAAAGCAGATACATCAACACGATGGTTTGCAACCTTGCAAAATGCTGGTGCTAAATTTCTTTGGGTAAATGGAAGATTAAGACATGGAACTGGGAAACCTGCAAACTTTCCTTCAATGATTGCAATACTTCATGGTCTAGGTCTGGGAAGTCAAAGAACACTAGATCTGCAGGAAAAGACGGAGGTACGCAATGGATAAGGAACAAAGACTAGTCTTGCAGAATCAAGAAGTTATCCTTCGTGCATTGTTCAGGGTTTGTAAGGTAGATAGGGTTAATGATGACTTAAGGAGACAATGGAGCAAAACTACATTAGCTTTAGTTGAGTGGGAAAAGCGAGGTGATAAAGATGCCTAGTTGTCCCCACTGTGAAAAAGATGTTAGGTGGTCATCCACAATTACAAAACTAGGAAACGAAATTGAATATCTTGAGTGCGAAGAATGTGGGTTTTTGGAGGTTAGTTACTGATGGGATTTATAATTGATACAAATATTGAAAACTTAGGTTTAGAAAGAAGAAAAGAAAGTTATTATATTTATGAATTAGAAGGAGAGGATGAAGGAAGGAAAGACCATGAGATTTTTGCTTTTGGTTTAAAGGGTACTTATAAAAGCCCAACAATAGAAATAACCAAAGAATTTTTAGCAAAGATATTAAAATACTTTGATGAACACCCTAATGAAAAAGAGAACCTTCGCATTAAAAATGAAACCAAAAAGACGGAAAAGCGAGGTGATGGAGAATGAAATTTAAGAGGATGTTTATAGAATGAAAAAGTTAAAATATAATTTTTGGCACTTAGTTGGAAATATCACCTTATTCCTGGGGACAATATTGATTTTACAAATGACTCCAGATTTATGGGAAAGGTCAGCAGGATTTTTGATTGTTTTGCTTTTAGCCCTCCTCTTCCATATGACTGGCTATTTTTGTGGGGATGAAAAAGATGAGTGAAGAAGATAGTATAAAGTGGCTTAAAGGTTATATGGCTGGAGTTGAATCTGTTTTTGAATTTTTAAAAACAGAATATATGAAATGTTGTTTCAATTTCTGGGAAAATTCTGATAGAGATGTAGAATCACCTCACCAAAACGAAGATAAAAATGGAGAACGAAAGGATGAATAAAAAGAAATGTTCTCATATTGAACAGAATTATGATGTTAAAAAGAATAAATTAGCTTGTAGGTCTTGTGGGAAGGACTTAGGAAAAGCAAACAACAAACTTCCTGAGAGATTAGATTATATTGAAGTTAAATGGATAGATGCCCAAACAGGTTTTGGAGAACTAAAAGAAATTCAAGAATTTACAGAAGAGTTTGAACCTTTAGTTACTACAACAGTTGGAATTTTAATTGATAACAATCTTAAAAAAGATTATATTATTGTAGGTTTTCTTATGATGTCTGATAAGATAGAAGAAACTTCTGGAATAAAATATTGGCAATTAATTCCAAGAGGAATGATTCAAACAATAACTAAACTTCGCAATTACGAAGATACTCACAATAAAAATGAGGTGCGTCGTGATGAGTAAAGAAGAGGCAATTGAAAAGATAATGGATTTTATATATCAAGAAGTTGAAGAATGGGATGATTGGGGTTATTGTGAAATCTTAGAAGAGGTTTCAGATAATTGTAGAAATTCTGCTCAATGTAAACGGGAGGAAATGCAAAATGACTAAGTATTGTAATGAATGTGGTGGTAAAGTTGCTTTGTGCACAAACTTTATATCTTCAGATTGGCAACCAGACCAAGAACCTTTTAATAATGGAGAATATAAAGAACTTGAAGACCTTGAAACAGGTTATCCTCAAATAGTACATGCTAACATCTGCGTGGATTGTAAAAAAATACATGATATAGAAATTCCAGAATTATTCAAACCAAAAGAGACAATGTTAGATAGACCTCGCAAAAACGAAGATAATAGCAATACTCAATATGGAAAAGGGCATTGTCCAGAAAGTTGTGAATGTGATTGTTGCAATATGGACTATGAAAAGGAAATAAACGAAGAAAGGAGTAAGTCAGAATGAAATGTAAAAACTGTAATGGGAAAGGGATTGTAAGAAATTATGGTTTGCCTAGAGAGAATGAATATTCCAAATGTCCTAGTTGCGTTAAAGAGCCAAAAACTGAGGTGTGCGAATGAATACCTGTCCAGAATGTGGAGAATTTGCTATAAAAGAATTTAAAGGAGAAGCAGTCATTTTAAAATGTAATAATTGTGGATATGAAAAAGCAATAGTTCCAGAAGAAAAAACTAAACAAACTAACCTATGGTAAAATGTTAAAACGAAAGTCTTATTTATACTCAATATTGCTAGCTATTTATTGGAGGTTTAAAAAAGTCGGAACTAATAAATTTTGTCCAAACTGTGGGAAAAAGCTAAAGGATATAATGTATTTTAATTATGATAAGGAAATAGTATTATGTAAAAGATGTGGGCTTTATTACCCAAAAGAAGAATTAAAGAAATTTGAAAGAAAATGAAAAAACAAAACATAAGAAATAAAATTCTATCTAAAGAAGAAATTTTAGCTATAGCAAAAGAAAAAATGCAAGATCTAAAGAAAAACTTTCCAGAGGAACAACACTTTAATCTAATAAACTTCCATAATGAAGCCTGTAAAATAGATTCTTGGATATGCGAAAAGATGAAAAGATTAGAAAAGAAAAATGGACTTAAAAGAAAGAAAATCAAAACTTGAAGCTTTCCTTGGATTATATGATTCTGGGATTAGTAACGATTATGTAAGGGGAAATATAATATTTTATGCACAGAGATACAAAGAAGATACAGGAGATTATTATAGGAGATTTGTAAAAGCAAAACCAAAAGTATTTAAATAATAAAATCATAGAATTAACATGGCTAAAAAATCTATAGCACAGCTGAAAAAAGAGATTGAGGAAGAGAAGAAAAAAAGAACAAGGCTCAATAAGAAAATTAAAGATCTAGAAGAACGAAAAAAATTACAAGCACAATTAAAATCTCTAAAGAAAAAACCAGTAACTCAAGCACAGCAAGCAAAAAGGAAAAAGACCGCTGCAAAAGCTAGACGTATTGCAGGCGGTATAAAAAGTGCCTTAGATCGTGCGGCTGCAGACTTCTAATAATAACTATTCTTTATCTAAATCTTTTTCTATATCGTCCATATCTACATGAACATAAATTTGAGTGCTAGAAATATCTGCGTGCCTTAGTACCTTTTGTACTTTCTTTAAATTCATATTTTTAACATTAACTAAATAACTAGCGTAACTATGTCTTAATCTATGTGGATGTACCCTAGTATCTTTTATAGGCTTGCCATCAGTATCTAAAATAGTTACTCCTGCTTCTATTGCTGCCTTAGATAACTTTAATTGCCAATCCCTTGCCAGATTATTAAAATTATATTCTTTATTAGGATCTCTAAAGATATAGTCGTTTAAGGATTGATAAGGTGTACTCCTAATATATCTAGCCACTCTTTGCATTAAAAAAGCCGGAATTAAAGCTATACCTTCCTTATCTCCCTTACCAAGTACTCTACAGCGCCCCCTCTTTGTTATATCTTTTTTCCAAGTGTCCCAATCAAAAGAAACAATAGTCATTTTAAATAACTCTCCCAATCTAAAAGCACAATAATAACTTAACAATAATTGAAGTTTAAGCTTTTCAGTAGGTAAGAACTGTTCAATCTTTGCTATATCTTCATGGGCTACAGGTTTAATAAGCCTTTGTTTCTTTCTCCCTGTAAGCTTAGGTAATTCTACAGAAGCTATAGCTGCCCTTAAATCTGCAGATAAATTAAACTCAACATGATTAACTAATAAGAACTTCTTGTAGTTCAATAAAAAACTTCTAGCTATCGTGTTCTGATTAGGTTTAGCAGATAAGAACCTAGATACTGTTTCTTGATTAAAGACTTCATTAGAAAACTTATTAAAATAATAAAGGTAATTCTCAATAGTCCTTTCTTTTAAATTCTTATTCCTAAGCCAGTCTGCAAATTTATCTAAAGGGATATTCATTGATAAGCTAAAGCCTGTTGTAGTCTACGGCTGTCCTCCATTTTTCTTTTTCTTCTATCATTAAATATTTTAAAGGCTATCAAAAGCGCAATAAAACCAACAACCCAAATCCAATATTTAATAAGCTGCAGTACAATAAACTTAACACCTAAACCTAGTCCTATAAATAAGAAGGCCAAGAAGCCACCAATCAATATACTTTTAAGATAAACATCTGAATTAGTATCGTTTCTTTCCTTGTTGTAAGAATAAATTTGAGCCATATAAAAAAAGTAGTCTTCCAAAATTTTTAAACCTATCGTCTAATACATATTAGACGAATTTAGCCTTAAACTTGGGGTACTAAATCACTAATTCCCCCCTGTAAACTATTATTGAAAGCCTTGATATGTGTTGTTTTATAAAAATCCTTGACAGTCTTAGTTTCTCCATTATTTTTAAGCCTTCTATTCAAATCCGTAAGAACACTAGTATATTTTTTACCTTCTAATAAACAAGCTTGAATTAATCCATCTTTATTTAACTTACCTTCAACTAAGAGATTAAATACTCTAACATTGAAATCTTCTTTAGTTTCTTGGTTAATTGCGCCTTCAAAATTATTAGCCCTTTTTCTCTTTTTAATCTCTTTATACTTTCTCTTCTGTTTAGGTGTCATAGGTCCGAAATATAAATAACCTGCAAAAGTAGTAAGTCTACTGTATCTAAACGGTAAGTCTGGATTTTCTTTAATTCTTTTCATTTCCGCTTGTTCTATCTTAATATTAGTTTTAGTATCCCATGGGTCTGAAGCGTGTATTTGATCTTCTAAAGGAAGAAGAATAACAGCAACACCTCTTTCTATAATATGAATATGGCAGAAGATTAACTCTCTTAAATCTTTATCTAAACTATAGAAAAAAGGTAATGCAGAAGCATAAATATTAAAGTTATCCCTATAATTAGTAACCATTTTAATTAGTGTTTTCTGCCCGCTATTTTGAAAATCCCTCTTATATCCGGAGTTAATAGCTTCATCATCCCAACAAAAACCAAATTCTTGGGTAGCTAAAAGATTCATTACGTGTTCTTGTTGGTAGACTTGATGCTTTTCTTGATTAAAACCTTGTTTCTTAAAAGAATTAAATATCTTAAATAGAAGTGTACTCTTTCCATTTCCCCTTTTACCACTAACACCTAAATTACAGTCAAATTCATTAAGTTGTCTTTGTCTTAGAACTTCTACAAGTTCTTTAATAGACCAGATAACACTACTTTTAGAAGCCATTTAACCTTGTTCTGTCATTCTTTTTTTAATTCTTTGCTTAAATTTCTTAGGATCAAATTCTTCCTTATCAGTAAATATAAGGTCATTTTGATTTAAAGGTTCATTAATCTTAGATTTAATTAAAGATATTTGTCTAAGGAATTTATCAAACAAAACAGGGTTTTTAATCTTTGTAGTCTTACTATGATTAATTTGATTACAAGTTACAGTATAAAGTTTTGGAACAAGAATATTTAAGTCTTCTAAATTTTTCTTATATTTTAACAATGTTTCTTTACTATTTCCACGCCTCATAGCGAATTTAGTATTATCACATAATCTAATTAATTCTTTAATCAAACGAACTAATGCAGTAATTTTAATATAGTCATTAGGAACAGTATTAAAAGCTAATAATTGATCTTCTATAGCATCATATCCAAAAGTAGCCATATCCTCGTAATAATCACATAGAATTAAAGGTTTCATAATTTTGGATTTGGTATATTGATCTGCAACGTTCCAGTTTCCTAATTCAGAAACAATATGGTCCTCACTATCTCTTTTTGGCATAAGTATCTTAAAATAAGAAAGTTTATAAAGATTACCTAATTAGTTATATTATCAAATCACACCGCTGCTATATGATTTGTAGGTTAAGGAGGTAAGATATTAATCCAAACGTGGCGAAAGAGGTTAATTAATCCTGTAAGCTAGCTAAAAAACCTCCCAAAATAATAAGATGGTAAAAGTAGGCCAAAGAGTAAAAAAGAAAAAGGGTTTTGAATCTGCACCTACCCTTGTAAGAGTTTCTCCAAAGAAAAAGAACTCTAGATCTAGAGGGTCAAGAGGAAGAGCAAGTCCTGCAACATTTAAAGCACCAGAAGAATTAAAAGTAGGTTTTGGGAAAGTAGGTTCTAAGAAATTTGTAGAAGCTAAAGTAAGTACAATAAAAGAAGTTAAAAGAAGAACTGGAAGAAAAAGTACATCAAGGAGAGTGGTAGAACAAGCAGCAAGAATAGAAAGACAAAGGGCAACAGAAAGAGCAAAAAAAGCAGCTGCAGAAAAAGCTTCAAGAATTGCACAAGAAGCAAGAAGAAGAGCAAAAGAACAAGCAAAAAAAAGTTTCCTTCAAAAACAAATAGAATCAAAGAGAAGAGAAGTAGCGAGAGTGCAGAAACAATTAGACCAAACAGCAAAAAGGGTAAGAGCAATAAGAAGACAAAAACCTACAAAACAAAACCAAGAAGAATTAAGAAAAATAAGAGGAAAACAGATAGGGTTAAATAATCAAATAGTTCTAGCAAAAGGAGCAGAAAGAATTTTAGAATCTGTAGAAGCTACACCGGAATTAGTAAAAGCAGTAGGTTTAGTTTTAAAAAACCCAAGAAAAAACCTAGTACCAATTAGTAAAAAAGCCGCACAATCAATAAAAGCAGATATTGTAGATACAGGACAATTATTTAAAACAGCACCAACACAAGCGATAGCAAAAGTAGGTACAGATATATTCCTATTAAAAGCCGTAGGCAAAGGATTTAAAGTAACTGGAAAAGTAGGGGGGGCAGCAAAAGCAAGATTAAACCCAAAATTTGCTAAAGTAACCAAAGAAGGAAAAATTACTACTAGAGCAATTACTCCCTCAAAAAGGGTAGAACTTCAACTTGGAACAATCGGAAAAGGAGTTCCATTAAAACAACAGGTAGGTTTTGCAGGAAAAAAAGTAACCGCTGCATCAGTACAAACAGATAGGATAGTTAATTTTGTAAATAGAAAAAAGATTATAAGAAAACCTATTCCAGGACAAGATAAATTAAAGCCAAGAACAAAAAAACTTTTAGAAAAATTTGATAAAGCAAAAATAAGTAAAAAAGATTTTATTGAATTAAATGATCGTGTTCTTTCTGAAACAGGAAAATCAATGCTTGAAAGATCTTTATTCGCAGATCCGACAGGCAAGGTTAGATTTACTAGACTAGCAGGACAAGTACCAGAAGCAAGATTAAAAGACATAATAACCGGAAATTTCCAACTTAAAAAACCAAAACCCCAAATTTTAGTCTTTAAGGATTTAAAGGTTGCTAAATTCCCTAAGAATCTAGCTGATGTAAAAAAGAAATTACTAGCCAATAAACCATTAACAAAATCAGAAGCAACAAGGTTAGTTAGATGGCAAACTAAAACTAGCGGAAGATTAAAACCTATTGGAGATACTAAATTTAAGGGTGGTAAGGAATTAGAAGTTACAATAGCACCGGGAGAATTAATTAAAAGAAAGAAAAAACTAGGAGTAACAAGAGTAGATGGCCAAACAGTTGAAATTATCCAAGCAGACATATTTAAACCAAAAGGAAGAACAAAAACATTAGTAACAAAAGCAAAGAAAGGAACTATAAATAAAAAAGAAATTACAGAATTAAATAAAAGGCTGTCTAAAGAAACCGGCTTTAAATCTGTATCAAGAAGAAGAGCGCCGACAACAAAGCCAGTATTAAGAAAGCCGGGAGTAAGACCAACCCCTAGAAAAAGGCCCACACCAAGAAAGCCCACAGTTAGAACACCAAGACCTAAACCGACTAGACCACGTCCTAGGCCTAGACCAGTAGCAAGACCAGTAGCAAGACCAAGAACTAAAAAACCTCCAGTTATAGTAAAAGCAAAAAGAAGAAAAAGAAAAGCTAAACGAACAAAAAAAGGACAAGCATATAAAGTTACTGCCAAACCAATAAAGACCTTAAAAGGAAAACAAGCTAAGAGATCAATAAAAGTTAGCAAAGTACCATTAAGTAAAACTGCTGCAAAAAATCTAAGGAACTACGTAGCAGATACTTCTTTAGCAAGAACAGCAGAAATTAAACCAACAAAAGGAAAACCAACAAAAGGAAAATTAAAAGTGCCTGCAGGTTATGCAAAGAAGACAACAAAGAAGTTTAGAAAATATAGAACAGTTAAAGGTAAGAAAAAACCATTACCAAAGGGAAAAGTAATAGAAAGAAAAAAAAGATTATTAGATACAAAACAAGAAAAACAAAAGATTACGTTGAGAAAAAGAATTAAACAATTAGAAGCACAAGGAAAAAAGCCCACACCAAGAAGAAAACCAATAACTAAGAAAAAAGTTACACAAAAACGTAAGAAAAAACCAACAAAAGGAAAACCAACAGTTAGGAGGAAAAAGAGAAGATGAATGAAGAAAATAGTTACTCTGACGAAGTAACAGAAAACCAATTAATAGAATTAGAAGACCAATTACAAGAGATGCAAAGTAAAAATGTACAACTAAACCAAGCAATGACAAGTCTTTCATCAGAAAACAAAGATGAAAACTTCTTACACTATCAAATATCTACACAAGAATTAATAGAAAAGTTAGAACATTTTTATAGGGGAGATTTTCAAGCTACAGACGAAGAAGGAAATACTTACTGGGAAGAGCAAGATAATAAAGACTTAGTAACCTTTAATGATTTTGGTGTTACTTCTATGATGGAGATAGTCACAAAATATATAGATAAGAATACAATGTTATCTTATTATACAGAAGAAAGAATTAATCAAATCTTAGGGGGTTTAGGGGATGAATTAGTTTTATTTATCTTATGTAATTATGATAAGCTAGGAATGGATACACACTTTAAAAAATCTAAATTTAGATTAATAGTTGTTACAACACTAAATATTATTGAATCAACTTATAGGAGAGCATTAAGGGGTAGAACTATGGAAGATCTAAACCAATCAAAAGTAGTAGGGCAATTTGGAAATATGCCAAATGAACAACCTAGAAGTATGGGTAGGCCAAACATTATAAGAAGAATAATCGGTAGATAATAGTTATGAGAAAATTATATTTAATAATAGGTATTATGTTTTTTTTTAGTTTAAACTTTAGCTTAGCTAACCCATACTCTTTTAATTTATATGAAGGGGATACTGTAATTCCAGAATTTAATTACTCTATAAATGTTAATAATTCAGATCATTGGGTAACAAACGAAGGCATCCTAGACAATGTAGCAGACATTCTCCACAACTGGCTATCTAATTTAGGTTCAGCAGAATCAGGACACTTTGTCAATTCAAATTCTCAAGGGAATGAATATAACTTAACAAATTGGACTGCTTTAATTCTAAATGGAGGAGAACCTATAACTTGGAACCCTGATGAAAGAACTCTTTCAGTAGCTACTGGAATAGAAAATGTTACAAGAGATTTAAGTGCTGAGTTTATGAGAATCCGTAAAAATGGTGCAGGGCAGACCATCTATAATGGGCAATTAGTTTATACAAAAACTGTTCAAGGAGAGAGAATTATTGTTGATTTAGCAGATTCTAACGCAAGTGTGGATAAGATAGACCATATTGGAATGGTTACCCAAGAATCTTGTAATAATAATGCTGATTGTGCTATTACTTACCTAGGGGATGTAAAAGGTCTAAAAACATTATCTACATTTAATACAGATTCACCCCTATATTTAAAATGTGATGGTTCAGGGAATTTTACTAATGTAATGCAAACAGGAAACTGTTATAATATTCACATAGGACACGTTAAATCTAACTCCTCAAGTAATGGTATTATTGATTTCCATGTTGAGATGTTAGACATAGCAGACAATCCTAAAGTTAATAATTTTGAAGTTTTTAATAATCTAACAATCGGAAAATATCTAAAAGGAATTATAGGTGCGACAGATTTAGATATACTTCAATACAACCAAACAGATAATACATGGCACCCTTCTAGTATAGAAACTATTTACTACAATGCAACTTCTTATGAAGTAGTAGAGGGAACTTACAATGGGGGAACAATAGAAGATACTCAACACCCAAACGGAGACCATGATGATATAACTTTAAACTTCTCTGAAACAACTGGAAGTCCTGCATTAGATTTAAGATTTAATTTTACAAATGGCATAGAAGATATAACTGATATTATTATTAGATTAAAGACTTCAGATAGTACACAAGAATTAGATTTACAACTTTATAATTTTAATTCAGGAACTTGGGAAGATTACTTAGTATTTCAAGGAACAAATGGGAAATTCCAAACCCCTGAGTTTGGTGTTTTTGATTCAACAGACCACGTACAAAATGGGACAGTAAGTTTAAGGCTATATCATCCAGATTCAGGTAATGTTAATCACGAAATTTATATTGACTGGTTAGCTGTCGCAAAAGGTTTAGGAGTTCCAGTAGGTCAAGAAGTAGACCCAGAATCTCTACATAAGGATGGAACAACAAAGCCAACAGGAGATTTTGATTGGAATGGTTTCACAATCTTTAATGCTATCTTTAATGGAACTTTTAATGGAGTTTGGAATGGTTCATCTAGTTATGTCCCTTATTCAGGTGCAAATTCAAACTTAAATATGTCAGGACAGAACATAACAGCAGATTATTTTTTCGGAAATATATCTCAAGCAACAGGTTTTCAAACAATAACTTCTAATGTTACTACAAAAAGAAATATAGTATATTGGGCAGAAGAAAGTGGAAGTGCAAGTATTGGGTATAAACTTTCTTGGGGAAATGGTGATGAAGCCCCAAGTCAAGGGGGGGCAATTCTACCTATGGATTGTGAATTAACATCACTTGGAGTAACAACTTCAACAGGTTATGGATTAAGATTTAGAATTTATAAAAATGCAGTAAATGTTGCAGAAATGGAAACATGGGGTTCAGGAACAAAAAGTCACCATTATGATTTGCCTTCTCCAGTATCTTTTTCTAAAGGTGATGTATTAGACTTTTATACTTCTAATACTGGAACTGGAGTAAGTGCGGGTTATAGAACTTTCGCTAATTTAGAATGTGAAGATAATACTGGAACAGTTAATATAACTGGTCTAAAAGGTGAAAAAGGAGATAAGGGTGCTGATGGAACTGTTAGTGCAACATCAGGAATAAACTTTTCAAGAGTAACTTCTGTTAGCACACCTTCAACTGGATATTTAACTGCCTTTATAAATGATACAGATGGACAACTTTATGCTAAGAACTCTTCTGGAACTTATTATGCTTTAGGGGGAGAATCTTTAGCAGACTTGATTTGGCAAGATACTGGAGGACTTGTAGAATATTTATCAAGCAATAATATTGATATGAATAGTAAAAGAATAACAGGTCTACCATCACCTAGTGCCAATTCAGAACCCACAACAAAAAGCTATGTTGATGGGAAAGTATTCACAGTTTCAGGCGATTATGAAATCCCGAACCAAAAAACTAACATAGGTATACAAGATGGGTCAGTTCTTCATTTAGGTTATGAAGAAGATGAACCTACTGGAAGCAGAATTGTATTCGGAGATATAGTAGGTCCTGCAAAAAGAGATGGTTATGTTTATATCGGTGAGGGTCCTCCAGATGTTTTAGAAGGAGTAGCTTCAGAAGGTGCAATCTTCAGAGGTGGTCCACATCCAAGTTCTGGAGTTTTTGAAGTATACCTTGGAGATGTAGATGCAATAGGTGTTGGAGATTATATTAATATAAGTGATGGAAATGGTTACTTTTTTGGAGGCTTATATAGTGATGCTGTTGGAGCAACTAGAAGAGATTTATATGTAGATAATACTGGAAAAATAGGATATGTAAGTTCTTCAGAAAGATACAAAGAAAATATAAAAAACTTAACTACTTCAAATGTTACCTGTTTAGAGGAATTAATCCCTGTTATTTATGACAGAAAAGATGGTTCAAAACAAAATGAAATAGGTTTAATTGCAGAACAAGTTAATGAAGTCTGTCCTCAATTTGTTAGTTATAAAATTGAACCAATATATGAGAATGTAACTGAATTTAAAAAGACTGGAGAATATTATAATGAGACTTACTTTGATGCAGTCTTAAACAAAACTGTAAATAGAACTGTTGCTGTGAAGGAATGGAGAACAAGACAAAAAGTGATAGGTTATAATCAAACAAATATCCCTGAAACTGTTTTATATTCTGAAATTGATAGAGCCATGTTATTATATAATTTAGAATCTAATAAAAATAGAAAAGATGTTGAAGAACATTTAG
>JABAHP010004131.1_pt2 | contig 24910 bp, 24 predicted proteins | sample 7062081 | NCBI WGS metagenome assembly JABAHP01 (sample SAMN14534357, study PRJNA622989) | marine sediment metagenome | biome: marine biome [ENVO:00000428]; feature: marine pelagic biome [ENVO:01000023]; material: deep marine sediment [ENVO:00002113] | place: India: Gulf of Kutch | collected...
AAGCAAGAGAAGGATAAAAAAGAACGAACTGGATGTCCAATTTCAATTTTGATGCCTGATATAGGATTAAGTACAATTATTGATAGGACAAAAATTAAAAATCCTGATTTAAGAAGGGCAGCAAAATGGAATACTCATTTATCTTGGGAAAAAAGAAATATGTTAATTGCCATTACTGAATTAAAGAGGATTGGTGGTAATTTAAATTTTCCAGAGAGAGTAAAAAAATCAGCTGTTCGTCTTTATAAAGAAGTCTTTAAAAAGAATCTCTTAAGGGGCAGATCTATAAATGGTATGATTGCTGCATGTGCATATTATGTATGTAAGCAGGAGAAAGTTCCTATTACTCTTCAAGAAATCTTAGATGAAGCATCTATAAATGATAATATTGTAAAAAAATGCTATAAGATCTTAGTAAGAGAATTGAACTTAAAATCACCTCATATTGATCCTGTATCCCTTATACCACGTTATTGTGCTGATTTAGGGTTAAATATTAATGTAGAGAAAGAAGCGATAAAAGTCTTGAAGAATTTTATTGCAAATACATCAATTTGTGGTAAAGATCCAAAAGGGTTATGTGCAGGAGCGATATATTTAGTTTCGAAGTTGAAGAACCATAAAGTAAGCCAAAAAGACATTTCAAAAGTCATTGGAGTCACTGAAGTGACTCTTCGTTCTCGGTATAAAGAATTTTTACAAAATATTACATTTAATTTTAACGTTAATCTACATTAAGCTAGATTTTTCTTTTCCATTTCTTTTTTTACCAGTAAAGGGTTGAGGGGGCGTAATCTCTTACTCTATTTTAAAAAAAATTTATTTTTTAAAAATTCTATTTCATTGATAAGATTTATATAAAATAGAAAATACACTTCTGTAAATTTTTTCAAAAATTATAAAACAGAGGGTAAATATGAGTCCTGAAATATTAAAGGGTTTAAAAATCACTCTTTTGGTTGAACTAGCAGTTTTCGTATTATTTGGAATATTCTTTACATTCTTCATTGAACAGTATCAAGTATTGTTTAACTGGCCTAATTTGGATCCTACAGCAGGTAGGTTTATAGGAGTAATTTTTTTAAGCTTTGCTTTTGTCACCTTTTTGGTATATAGGGAGAAAGAATGGGAGAAAATTGAATACTTTATAATATTAAACATTTTAATACAAATTTTAGGAGCGATAGTTCAGATATTAGGAATTTTCTTGGATGGTACTGGCTGGGCAGGTGGGCTGAATTTTGCACTACAAATATTGTTTTTCCTTGCGTTGTTATACTTTTATATTCAACAGCAAAAGCAATAGAATAGGATTAAATAAATAAATTTATTTTTTTTTTTCTTTCTCATCCAACGTCTTTATCATAATTTTTTAATAGAAAAATCTTTTCCATGGATATTTTTCTGGTATTTTCTCTTTATTTTAGTAGGCATTGAATATTCGACGAGAACAGACGCTTCAGTTTTTCTTGAAATTCTCTTAATGCTGCAATTAGAGAATATGATTTGATTACCTGAAAAACCTAACAATTTATGTATATTGCAATCTGCGAATTTAATTAGATGAGATTTAAATATATGAAGCCTCTTCTTAACTTCTACATTTTGAATTAGTACTTTAGAACAACGATTTAAATTTAAATTAGTTAGTTCAGAATCTATAATTATTACATTTTGGCAACGAGAACAAATTTATAGATTTAAAAAGAATTTTCTCAAATTTAATATAAGAATTAGAGTCAGCGATGTCATACTCAAGATCGTCATCATAATCCTGTTTTTTATTTGTAATTATAAAGGGATCATCAATTGTCCCAGACCCTTCTAACTCAAATTCTAATTCAAAAAGGGAGCTCACTCCCATCCAGAGAGATCAACCAGAGATTTTAATCTTCAATATATCTATATTTATAGAAGAAATTGATTATATAAATCTTTTGAACATTAAAACTCTATACTTTAAACCAATAAAATATAACAGAGGAGATAAGCTAATTCTGATGGCCAGTTCTTCTTGCGGCTATTTGCCCAACTTTCCTGCCAGGTGGACGATTTCTGCTCGTTGTGGTAGATTTATGAGGAGATTGTTTTGCGCCACCACCGTAAGGGTGAGACACTGCATTCATAGCAACACCTCTCACCACAGGCCACTTTTTAGCTTTAGATTTTACGTAATGGAATTTATTTCCAGCTTTAAGAAAAGGTTTATCTGTACGACCTCCTCCAGCAACTACACCAACAGTAGCTAAGCAATTTCCGTGAATCCATTTAGTCTTTTTTGATCGAAAAAGAACTTCTACTTTATTGCCGGATCTGTTTCTTACGATAGCAGCAACCCCAGAAGCTCGAGCAAATTTACCACCATCTTGGGGTATTGCTTCAATATTATAAACTAAAGTTCCTAATGGCATTTTTCTTAGAGGTAAAACATTTCCGACTTCAACTGCTTGACCATAACCAGTTTTGGATTGTATAAATTCTTGTCCAACAAATACTCCTTCTGGAGGTAGCCACAATCCTTTTTCTTTTGTATCATCATATTGTATACGGGCAACAGGGGCACCTCTGCCAGGAGAATGAATGAGATCTATAACTTTAAATTTGAATAGCTTCTCATTCTTTCTAAAACTCCTATATTTAACAGCTCCGATGTGTCTATGGCTGGGACTCCTAAATCCAAGGACGCCTCTACCTTTTCTTTGAGCTAAAATTCGTTTTCCCATTTACTTCACGATATTCTATGGATATAAACTTAAATTATACAAACTATAAATTTTTTATCTTTTTTGATGTAAAATAATGAAGTAATGAAAAAGAAAATTTCTTACTAAAATGCAATGTAATTTAGGTGCCCTAAAGCTTTTTCTTATTCAATAATTCATCAATATTATAATTGAAGGCTATTGGAAGTTCACGTTCTAAAAACTCACCCGCTATATTCTCTAAGAGCAAGCTTTTAATTTCTTCAGGATTCGATGTCTGTCCTAATACCCATCCAAGTTTTATATAGGCGACTTCTGGTAATAAATTTTTTCCAGGAATGACCCCCATATTTATTAATTGTCTTCCCGTAGAGTATACATTCATTCCCACAAAACCATGGAGTGTTTGTGTAGTCATGACGATGGTTATTCCTTTCTGGATAGCTCTTTCTATTGAATTATATATAGTGGTGGATACATGTCCTAATCCAGTTCCAGCAAAAACTATTCCCTTATAACTATTATCTATATAAAAATCAATTTGCTCGCTATTAGTGCCGGGATAAGAATACACAAGTGCTATTTTTTTTTCAAAAGCTGTTTGTGTTTTTGTTTCTGATGTTGATCTTTTTTTGTAATCATCAGTGAACATCTTGATTTGTCTGTCTTGGACCATACCAAGAGGGATACTGTCAATTGTTCTAAAAGTATGTCTAATCGAGGAATGCATTTTCCTCGTCAAAGTTCCCCTATGAATTAATCCATAATCATGAGAAGCAGAACCAAGCATAGACACTACAACTTCAGCAATATCTGAATTAGCTACTACTGCAGCATTCATTAAATTTAAAGCAGCATCCGAAGAAGGTCTATCAGAGCTCCTTTGACTACCTACGATGACAACAGGAATTGATAGATCCTTTAACATAAATGAAAGAGCTGCACTGGTAAATGACATTGTATCAGTTCCATGACTGATCATAATCCCATTAATGCCTGAATTTGCGGCTTCTTTAATTTTTTCTGCTAATTGTTGCCAATATTCAGGTTTCATATTTTCAGAAAGGATTTCAAATACTATTTCACATTCAAGATTACAAATTTCTGCTAATTCTGGAACAGCACTGTATAATTCTCCTGGAGTGAATGAAGGAATTACTGCGCCAGTAGTATAATCAAGTCTTGAAGCAATGGTCCCACCAGTTCCCAATAATTTTACGTTTGGTAGGTCTTTATTATAAGGGAATTCTTTTTCCGGGATCTTATAAGACGCCTCTCTTTTTCCAATCTTTTTTATTTCTTGGATTTCTGAAACTTTAACACCGATGTTATAATTATTTTCTAATTTTATATTAATAAAATTAGGTGATGATTGTTCATTTCTAGGTAGAATTATTCCTTCATAATTTGTTTTGCTAGTTTTAATTTGAACAATATCCCAAATTCCTAGCTTATTTTTTTCTAATAACTTTTTTCCTTCTCCTTTATAACCTTTTAAATTTTCACCCATTTATTTCAACTCTTTGATTTTATCTTTTATTGCATTATCTAATTCTTTGGATACTATGGCACCGTCGATTTTCCCTCTAACTTGCTTCATTACTTCTCCCATTAAATATCCTTTTGCTCTGATTCCTTTTTCTTTTATTGGGTCAAGATTATCTTTAATAATTTCATTTATTATTTCTTTGAGCTTATCAATAGATATGCTTTCGATCTTTAACTTTTTTAAAACCTGATCAATAGAAAGCTGTGGAGAATCTGCTTTTAGACTCAATATATCTTCGATAGCTTCTTTGCTAATTTTTCCTTTTTTTAATAAACTAAAGATTTTAAAATAATCGTCATCTCTTACGTTTTCAATATTTTTGCCTTCTCTTCTTAAAGCTTTTGTAGTTTCTAAGAGAGTAGTGAAGATTAATGAAGGATTATTAGGAGTTAATTCAATTAAACGATCAAAAAGCTTGAGTTTTCCTGTAAAAATTAGGTCTTTTATTATTCTTGCTTCGGTTTTATATTTTTTTGAATAATTTTTGATTGTCTCCCATGGATATTTTGGTAGCGATTCTTTGATTTTATTGATTTCTTCTGTTAGATTAAAAATCGCTTCTGAATCTGTATCTGGATATAATCTTGCTCCTCCATGAAGCTCTCTCAAAAATTCAGTATTGCCATTTTCTAGTGCTTTTCTTGTTTCAGGAGGTACGCCTTTAAATGCATATTTAACTCGGCTAATGATGACATCCATGGCTTTATTTACTTCTTTATTAGATCCTAATACTAATACAAAACAATCTTGTTTACTCGAATTTAATTTTGCTGTTAATTTCTTGAGATCATCATCAGTCAAATTATATTTACTAAGATCTTCATCTGAATGGATTATACCTTTTAAACCTGAGATTATTTTTACTTTACTACTTACTTCCGTGCCAAATCTATACTCTTCCATTAATTCTTTTCCAAAAAGATCTTTAAATCCCTTGAAGTTAATTCCATATAGTTTCTTTCCTGATTTTATGCCTTTAGCAATAAAATTAGATTTGGTTTTTGTTAAGAAATCAGTTAAATCAACCGGTTTATAAGGGATATCTTTTTCATCAAGATTTCTTTTCTCGAGTTCTTCTTTTAATTCAATAAGATGTAATTGACGTGAAATTTCATGGTTAATTAAAACTGGGATCCATCCTAAATTTTGAACACCCTTTATTTCAATCCTTGTTCCTGCTTCGATACTTACATTTACATCTTGTCTTATAGAACCAAGTACTTTCTTAACATTCGTTGACTTTAATAATAATCCAATTCGTTCTGCACATTCACGACATTCGTAGGGTGTATTTATATCTGGTTTTGTTGTTACCTCGATTAAAGGAATTCCTAATCGATCTAAACGAAAATAATTTATTTTATTTTCAGTTTTAATTTTTCTTGCAGCTTCTTCTTCTAAACTTAAAATTTCTATACCTATTTTTTTACCACTTTCTAAAGAAATATAACCATCTGTGCCTAAAATCATAGTTTTTTGAAAACCACATGGAACACTTCCATCTAAATAGTTTTTTCTACAAACATGCATTTCTTCAATAATATTCGCATTTAATAACATAGCTATTTGTAATGCAATCATTCTTGCTTCAGGATTACAGGAAAAAGGAGGAGTATCGTCTAGTTCATATGTACATACTACATCATTGTAACCTTCATAGATTATCCCAAGTCCTTTTTGGTATTCTGTTAACATTGCTTTATCATACACACCTAATTCTCCTAAAACTGGGCGCATTGTTCTCTTAACTGTGAAATCTGGTTCACGAGTTCCCTGTAATTCAGCAGGACATCTACAGAACAATTTTTTTTTTGTATCAAGTTGTTGATGGATCTCTAATCCACATTTTAGACCTAGTTTTTCATAATCAAATTCTTCCATGATATTCAAATATTAAAATTGTGAAGTAATAAATCATATAATTAATTTCAAAAAAGGTTTAGGATATTTTAATATCGGCTATTTTAAATATTTAACAACAATAATGGAAAAAAATTCATTTTAAATATTTTTATAACAATGTCTCGTAATAATGTCATCTTGAACTGCTTTTGGGAGATCTACAAACCTTGCACTATAGCCTGAAACTCTAACCATGAAATTTTGATAATTCTCTGGTCGATTTTGAGCATCTTTAAGATCATTTATATTAATAGAATTAAATTGAATGTGAGAACCACGTAAATTGACATAGGCCCTTAACAAAGATTCTAATATTTTACCATCTTCAATCTTAATCAGTTCAGGGTCTATGTTTATAGTACAAGCTACTCCATTTGATAGAAGTGAATGGTCTAACTTAGCAATACTATTTAATGTTGCTGTAATACCCTTATTACCACTAAATCCTGGGGCAACATCTCTAGTTAATGGTTTCCCTTTTTTTCTACCAGAAGGAAGTGCTCCCGTAAAAATTCCGAATCCTACATGGGTTGTCATGGCGTGGATTCCAACACGATATTCTCCACCTCTGGCACATCGGAGGTCTTCTACAGACTCAAAAAGAATTTCTGTGGCTTTTTTAGCATATATGTCGACATGGTCGTCATCATTTCCATATTTGGGGCATTTATATAATAAATAATTCCTAAGATCTTTATATCCTCTGAAGTTTCTCTTTAATGCATCAATTAAAGTTTCAATATTAACTTTTTTTTCACGAAAGACTACCCAATCAAGAGCAGCTAGGGAATCAATAACATCGGAAAATCCCGTTACATGAACACCAGAGAAGTTGTATCGAGCAGATCCTTCGTTTACATCAATTCCTTTTTCAAAACAACCCCTTATACAAAGCGACATTAGTGGAGTTGGTTTTAGTTTTTTATGGGCCTCTTGATATGCGTTTGCCGCATCAGTAGCCATTTTCATCATAGATTTTAGTTTAATACTAAAAAGATCCAGGAAATCATCTATAGAATTTAACTTGGTAAGATCAAAATCTTGATTAATATAATTACTAATAATTGTTTTATCCGTACCTAGAGCTAGTTCAATAGCTTTTGCCAAATTTAGGAAAATGGCACCTGTATTGTCAAAAGAAGTTCCTGATGTAGATAATCCAACGCATCCCACTACTCCATAATTTCGGGCTTCTTCTAAAGGGATGCCATAATTAATTAAGCTTTTTACAACCAAGTCATCATTATATAACCCAACAACATTATTACTCTTGGCTAATACTTTTGAAATTTCTTGATATATTCTCGAAGGAGTATTTTTATGAATCCTGACAACTAGATTGGGACTAGGAACTGATAATTCATCAATGGCTTTTAATATGATGTAGGTTAATTCATTTGTAGTATCTTGTCCATCTTCATCAATACCACCAATAAGGATATTTTGGGTTGTAGCCATACCTCCAAAATATTGAGTAGCTACTGAATCATATAAGGCGATAATTTCATTAGTCTTTAACAAAAGATTCTTAATTAAACGCAAAGCATTTTCAGGTTCTCCATTGTAATATTGATTTAAATATTGGTCAATTCGACCAAATGATATTCCATGTTCAAAATTTTCAATATGTAGCGCCATATGGATAAACCATAAGAATTGAATAGCTTCGTGAAAATTGCTTGGTGGATATTCTGGAACTTTTTTACATATTTTAGCGATCATCATTAGTTCCTTTTTCCTTGTTGGATTTAACTCTTCTAGCGCCATCTTTTTAGCTTCTTCACTAAACTTATGAGCATATGAAATAAGCCCATCTGAGATTATTATCATTGAATTATAAAATGCTATTTTATTTTCAACATCAGCACCTGAGATTTTTGCACTTTTAAGTTCACTTATTCTTTCTTTGGAGAATTCTATATACTTTTTCAATCCGAATGAAAGAATTCGGGGATAATCAATTACAGCATGAGCAATACCCCCTATCTCTGTTGCGACATATGCACAACCGCTAAAGGATGTTTCAAATACAGCATCAGGTGCAAAATTTCTAGCATACTTATCAATCTTGTAATCATCATAAAAGGGGGCGATTTCTTCCCTCAAAATCTTAATATCTGAATCCTTAACATTAATGGGGTTTACAGCTCTTTGGGTAAGTGTTTCAAGTTCTTTCAAAATTCTGAAACCACTTGCTTCAAATCTAGGAATCGCAACAGGAACATCTACATCAAAAGTGCCCACGATAATTTCATCTGGTCTTATAATGATGGGTAAATTCTCAAGTGTATTTTTTAGACCATTAGCTTGTTTGATGATCATCGATTTTTCTTTAGTATCCTTAAGTGCATGTGTATAGGAAATAGGAACCTTAAGAGATAGATGAGGAGTTCCTCGTACTTGTTCATATAGTGGTTTAACTACCATTTTTATCCCTAAAATCAACAAAAGATTGTGGCTTAATAATAAATAATTTTAAGCTTTTTCATTTAAATGTTTATTCATTATCAATTGAAAGCCATTAAAATTAATAAAAAATATATTAAGATTATTTTAATTGATAAACTTCATCGATTTGGGTAATTTCTGAAATTTTTGAAAGATAATCCAATAAAAATTTTCTCTGGTTATTTTTATCGATGGACTGATCAATTCGAAAAGAATATTCATCAAGATCTTCAATTCTTATCCAGTGAAGCTTATTAAAAAAAGTCAATATTCTTTTAAGGAAATCTTTTTGGGGACCAAATTTACGTAAATCTTTCTCAATGGCTCCAATCCATTTATTAAAAGCTTTTTTGCTCTTAAAACATATATAAACATCATTATCTTCTGCTAAATTCATCCATAAAAATTTATCTTTATCAGCAAGCATTCTATTATAGTTTATCATAAAATTAACATTTTCTTGTAGGAGCTTTATTCGCTCTTTCTTGGCTAATTCCTCTCTAAAAGCAAGGGCCGTCTCTATTAAATCAAGTCTGCCATAAAAATCTTTAGAAGAATAATGAAAATCTGTAACCTTTAATCCTAAAAGCCCACAAATACCCGCAAAAAATTTACAATTTTCATAATGTAAATTTCTTTGTTTCCCTACAAACTCTATATAACCTTTTACATAATCTTGATCTCTTTCAGGAAGAATTTCAAGTCTGAGTTCTTTCGTAATATTAGAAGGATAGGTTCGATGTTTAAAACGTTCAAATATTTGTATCCAACCTTTAGGACTTTCTTCTTTTAAATAAATATTTTTGTAGAAGTTATAAACCCCAATAAGGAACCGTGTTATAAAATCAAAGGTTATTGGAGTATATCTATTACTTTCTGCTACCATATCATAAAGAGGAATGGTGGCTTTAAAGGTAAATTTATCAAAAAAATCTTTATAAACTTGATCTTCTACTCTCTTAAAATCTTCAATTGTTTTTCCTTCTTTAAATAATTTCATAACATTATCCAAAATATATGTAATGAACGAACTAACGCTCTTAAATCGCTCATCATTAGAATCCTTTTTGTGATGTACATTTACATATCTTTTTATCCAATCTTTAAGGGCGGGTGATATTGAAATCGTTTGTTGGGCTGTTTTCTTAGTTGAAAGGAATTTTTTGTCACTCATAGTATTTTAAATTCTAAATAATTTTTAAATTTATGTTAGATGAAAAATTCGATTTAGTAAACAAAAATCAATTTTTAAATAAGATTTAATTCTAAATGGGATTTTTCAAGGTACATTTTTTTTTTATAATAATTTTAAGATTATAATTTCAACTATTTTTTTATTTTGGAAACTCTATTTTTGCTTTCGTCCTAGAGAAGAGTTAATATGAACCTTTAAATAGGCTTCTGAAAAATTAATATTGGGCAGTTTTAGAGATAAAAACCAAGGGGATGACAGGAGACCCTTGCCATAAAGGTAAAAAAGGGTGAAAACGGGTAGGGATAAGGGGGACGAGATCCACCTTTTTTTCATTAAGTTAAGTCTTTTAAATAATATCCATCATTATCTTGAGATAACTGAGAGGTTTTTGAAAGTATCTTCATTAAAAACTCTCTTTCGGCCTCAAATTTCGAAGCTGACAATCTTATATAAAAAAAAAGATCATCTTCATTTTCAATATCAATCCAATGCAGTTTTTCAAAGAATTTTAAAATTTGGAGTCTATTGTCATCTTTGTCTGAGAATTTTCTGATTTCACTTTCAATCAAATAAAACCATTTATTTTGAGTTTCTTCATTGCTGAAGGTAATAATTACGTTCTTATCTTCAGCTAACTTCGTCCATAGATAAAAATCTTTATCATCAATAATTTTATAATAATTTATAAAATGAGAAATATTTTCACTCATTAGCTTAATTCTTTCAGTTTTGGCGAGATCATCTCGAAAAAACAAATCTGTCGCTTTTAAATCAAACCTATAGTATCCATCCTTTTCTGAATATATGATATTATTTATTCTTACTCCTAATATCCCAAAAAAGGCAGATGTATATTTACAAGTATCATAGCTTAAATTTTTATAAACACCTGCATACTCAAAAACTCCCGATAAATCTGTACGACTTTTTCCAGTAAATAGATCTATTTTAAATTCTTTGGTTAAATTATTTGATACTAAATAATTTTTAATTCGACTTACTGTATTTTGTATATCTTTAATCTCTCGAGATTCCATCAACTTCATATAAAATCGTCTAATTGTTAAGAAAAAAGCGGGTAATTTCTCTAGTGTAGGATTCGTGTATTTATTTGCTTTTATCGCTTCTTCATAATATGGAATTGTTGCTTTAAAAGAGATTCTATCAAAAAAGTTCTTGAATTCACCATCTGCAAAAGTTTCAAAATCGTCCAAATTTTTTCCCTTGGCGAAACAATCTAAAGTTTTCTTTAGAACATGATTGTAAAAAGCAGAAACACTTTTGAACCTCTTATCATCTGGTTGTTGTTCATGATGTTCCATTACATAGTTGTCTATTTGTTCTTTAAGGTCTGGGGTAATTGAAATCGTTTGTTGCGTTATTTTTTTTTTTGATAAAGGTTTTTGTGAGGGCATTCTTATGTCATTTTCTTCATTTTTGTCTAATATATAGTACTATATATCATATAAAAAGGTATAAGAAAGAAAAAGGTTTTTAATTTTAAGAAAAAATTAGGAACGTTCTTTTTTATTAGAACGTACAATTTAACCATGAAGACACTTATACTAACCAAATATTCAATATTGAAACTAACTAAAAGACAGAATAGACTTTAACAACAAAAAAATTTAATATAATCATTTAAATATAAGATAATATCGTATTAATTTAGACAAAACTCCAAAAATGATGGGAGAGGAGGGCAAAATCATTTTTGCAATTGTCTCCAATCTTAAAAGAGGATCTATCAAAGAGAATTTAAAGGATTTTTTAGTTAAATTATGTTTACAATTTTCTTTTAGGATTAGAGTAGTTTAGATACGTATACCCCGTCTGGCTTATACCCCATTTCATAAAAATAAGATTTTGCTCCAATACCGCTAATAACAGCAAGTTTTTTGGCATTAAATTCTTCGATGGAGATTTTTTCGGCATTGTTCATTAGAAGTTTTCCATAACCTCTATGTTGAATTTGAGTTAAAAGATTTGGTTTCAAATCCTTTGGGACAAGTTCACCGACAACTTTTATTTCTCGCACTATTATTGTTTTTCCATCGTTCAATTCAGGTCTATGAGCAAATTCAGAAGGTTTTCTTAAACGTAAATATCCAATCAAATAATTTTCCTCCTTATTCTCATAGGATAAAAATATTTCTTTTCCTTGAGAGGCGTTGTAATCAAATCGAGATAATTTTATATTTTCAAAAGTAACTTCATTAACAGGTGTATGTTTTTTACTTAGCCCAAATTCCCTACACCTTATGCATTTACAAGTTTCATTCATTTCCCTTAATTTTTCGTGCACTAATTGTCTTAAATTGCTATTTTTACATCCTGCTTCAATTAAAGTAGCAGGAATATCTCTCATAATTCTTTGAATCCTAACAAATGGAGGAAGATTCATTTTAACCTTCGCAATTAATTCTATTAATTCTTCATCTGCATAGGGAGAATATTTTCCCTTTTTCCACCAATTATATAATTGAGTGCCATTAATTACTAGAGTTGGATAAATTTTTAACATATCAGGGCGATAATCTGAATTTGAGTATAACTCATCAAAAAGTTCTAAGTCTTTTGAATAGTCAGATCCAGGGAGATTTGGCATGATATGTGCATTTATTTTTAATCCTGCATCTTTAGCAATTCTTATAGCTTCGGTACTATCTAATGTACTGTGCCCTCTCTTTACAAGTTCAAATATTTCATCATAAACCGTTTGTATCCCAATTTCAACTCGTGTAGTTCCATAGTTCAACATTTGATCTACTTCTTTTTCTTTACAGTAATCAGGTCTAGTTTCTATTGTAAGTCCTATTAAACGTCTTTTTGAACTTTCAGCAAGTCTTTTGGCTTCTTCTAGTGTATTTACTCTTTGACTGATTATTCCTTCTAAAGCACCTTTGATAAAATCTTGCTGATATTTTAGATTAGTTGAAAGAAAGGTACCTCCCATAATAATTAATTCAATTTTATCTACTGTATGCCCAATAGCTTCTAAATCACCGATTCTGCTTTGAACTTGTAAGTAAGGATCATAATCATTATGAATAGATCTCATAGCAGCTGGTTCGCGACCAGTATAACTTTGAGCAACTTTATTTCCTGGTTGAGAATCCTGTCCAGGACAATAAATACATGATCCAGGACATGGGAGAGGTTTAGTCATAATAGCTATAACTGATACACCTGATAAAGTTCTGGTCTTTCTTCTTTTCAAAATCTGAATTATTTTCTCTCTTTCGTCTAATGTTGCATGATCTAAAATAGTAGCGTTTTTGATTACTTTATTGTATTTATATTTTTTACCAATTCTTCCTTTGATATTTGTAATTTTTGATCGTTTAGTTTCAGGATTATTTAGTAAATAATCAATGATTTCCCTTGAAATTTTTTTGATTTTATCAGATCCTAAAGAATCCATTTTTTAATCAGTGTATTATGTATTTTAATCCGAAGATCATATAAACCTCAAATAATAAATGCAAACTTTAAGTAAATATTTTTTGATTTATCGGCTTAAATCCTAAAGCTATTTACTCAATGTTAATCTTTTGACCAGTAAAATCTCTTTGATATTTTCCAAAATCTTGAATTTTTTTTAGAGTTTGGAGATCAAAAACTGGTCCATCTTTACAAACAAGTAATCCTAATGGATCCAATGCACATAGTCCGCAAATCCCACATCCACACCTCATAATTCTTTCAAGACTCGCAAAAAATTCAATATTACTTTCTTGGCAAATTTGAGATAATTTATAAAGCATTATTTCTGGGCCACATGAATAAACTATAATATTTGATAAAACTTTTTTACTATAGTCTGTTAACATTTTTTTAAAGATATCAGAAGAAAATCCTTTTATTCCATAACTTCCATCGTCAGTACAATAATAAACTTCAGTTGCTAATTCAAGAAAAGCGTTTTTAAAAATTATCTCTTCCTTAATCTTTACTCCTTCAATAATAGTGTGTTTTATATTATTAAGTGAAAGTTGTGTTGAAAGAAATTTTAGAGGTGCCATACCTATTCCTCCACCAATTAAGAATACTTTTTTTGAATTATTTGTAGGTAGATTAAAATGATTACCTAAAGGACCTCTTACTCCGATATAATCTCCAATTTTTAATTTACTCAAAGAATCTGTGCATTCTCCGATTTTTTTTACTGTAATCGCCCAATTACCATTATTATCACAATCAGAAATTGACATTGGAATTTCATCCACTCCTGGTACCCATATCATAACGAATTGTCCTGGTTTCGGAGGATTAATATCTCGATTATCATTCTCTTTTATGTTGAAATAAACTGTTTTTACGTCTTTACACTCTTCAATAATTTTCTGGATTTTTACGGTTTTTATTGTGTTTTCAGTCAAAATCAGGCACCTCTTGAGACTTAAACTGATGTGCTAATCCTTTTATATCATTAATTGAAGTATAATCGTTATTTTTTAGGTAGTGAGAAATTTTAGAATTAATGTTTGTTATTTTTTCAGTACCGTGATATAAAGCTGTTCCAATTTGTACTGCTGAAGCTCCAGCTAGAAAGAATTCTATTACGTCTTTCCAGGTATCAATCCCACCACATCCAATAATTGGAATTTTTAAGGCTTTATATAAATCATATACTTTCTTAATAGCTATAGGATGAATAGCATTCCCAGAAAGCCCACCACTTCCATGGGATAAGATAGGTCTTTTAGTATTTATATCTATTTTCATTGCTGAAAGTGTATTAATAGCAACTACTCCATTAGCTCCTCCATTTTGAGCTGCTAAAGCTATATCAACAATATCAGTTACATTAGGGTTTAATTTTACAAAAAGAGGGACCTTAATATTTTTTTTTAGAAACCTCACAATTTCATTGGTTAATTTAGGATCAATTCCAATTGAAGAAACTTCAGCATGGGGGCAAGATATATTGATCTCAATTGCGTCTGCTCCAGCATTTTCTGCTTTTATTGCTACATCCAGATAAGTTTGATTATTATCACCAAAAACACTTACAATTAGAGGAATATCGTGCTTTTTTATTTTTTTTATTTCGTGAACAAATTCATTTATTCCGGGATTACCAAGACCTACACTATTCATAAAAGTACCAGGAGATATTTCAATTATAGATGGATTTTTATATCCTTTTCTTGGTTTTGGTCCGATAGATTTCGTGGTAACCGCACCTGCTCCCGCATCGAAAACTCTTTTTATTGAAGAAAAAGAAACTCCTAAAATACCTGAAGCTAAAATAATAGGAGATTTTAATTTTAAACCAGAAAGATTTACTTCTAGCATTTTTTAAAAGACAATAATGATTATAGTTTTATAATAATTATTAATGAAGGAAAAATAACTATAAATTACCTAATCAAAATGAAGTCTTACATAGCAGATACTTTAATTGGAATTTTTGCATTTGATGAGTCTGGGAACATCTTAAATTTCATTGATTTTGATGATAATTATGAGAAAATCATTGAATTTTATAATGCTTTAGATAATAATGTTATTCAAAAAATATTTGAGGACTTTTTATTAGATTTGAAAAATGCTGGTTTTGATGAATTAATATTTGATAATATGAAATTAGAATCTATTACCTCAGAAAAATTAGGCTACAAAACTATTTTTGAGAGTAAATCTTTGGAGTTTAAGACTTTTCGTTTCAATCTAGAAAATCAATTAAAGACAGTTGGAATAAATAAAACAAGTGAAGAAATTCTTTTACAATACAAAGAGATAAGCGAAAAATTAACAAGAAAAAAAGTTAGTGATGCCAGTGGGCATTCAGATAATATAGTTACTCAAATTATTACAGTCTTGGATGTGATTAAAAAGTCAATTAGTCTATTTTCAAGTCATCTTAGAGAATGGTATGGATTACATTTTCCTGAATTAACTGATAAAATTATTGAAGATAATATTATCTTGGCAAACTTAGTTAAAAATTTAGGATCCAGAGAAAATTTTACTTTTGAAAATATCAAAAATAAGGTAGATTTAAAAGATAGAAAAATTAAAGCTTTAGAGAAATATGCTTTAGAATCAATGGGAGCAAACTTTGATCTCTCTATGATACAAAATTATGCAGATCAAATTACTTCATTGGATAATTATCGCTCGAATTTAGAGAAATATTTGGAAGAAATACTAGAAATTTTTGCTCCTAACATTAACTCTTTAATAGGCTCCTTGATTGGGGCAAAATTGATAGCGAAGGCGGGTAGCTTACAGAAATTAGCTTATATGCCCGCATCGAGAATACAATTATTAGGCGCTGAAAAAGCGTTATATCGATTTCTCAAAACAGGTGAATCTCGACCTAAACATGGTTTAATATTTCAATGGAATCAAATCAGATCTGCAAAACCATGGCATAGAGGAAAGATAGCTAGACTTGTTGCAGGAAAAATTGGTGTTGCCGCTAAAATTGACTATTTTAATGGTGAATTTTTGGGTGATAAATTATTAAAGAAAATTGAAGAAAAAATCAAAGAAATTGAAACAAAATATCCAAATCCTCCCAAAAAGGCACCAGTAGTAAAGAGTAAGAAAAAAAAAACAAAGAAAAAAAGATAACATAAAAAATTGGTTATAAAATGTCAAAAACAGAGATTAGAAATCACCCTAAATTTTATAATGTTTTTATTTCAGGGCCTCAAGAGAGATTAAAACTCTATACGAAAAATCTTGATTTAGGTAAAAGAGTATATGGAGAAAAATTAATTACATATAAGAGTTTAGAATATCGAGAATGGGATCCTTATAGAAGCAAATTAGCAGCATTAATTTTAGAGAATCCCATCACAAACTTTTTATCAGAAAATTTGAAATGTTTGTATTTAGGAGCAGCTTCGGGTACTACCATCTCTCATCTCTCTGATATAATAAATTTTGGAGTAATATATGGTGTAGAGTTTGCTGAAAGAAGTATGAGACAATTAATCCAAAATATTTCAAGCAGAGAAAATATTGTACCGATATTGGGGGACGCACGTTATCCAGAAAGTTATGCTAAAAACATATTTACTCAAGTGGATTTAATATACCAAGATGTAGCACAACCAAGACAAGCCGAAATTGCGATTGAAAACAGCAATTATTATTTAAAGGATGAGGGAATTTTAATTCTTGCAATTAAATCTCAGTCCATTGATAGTATTCAAAAATCTGATATTACATATTCACAAGAGAAAAATACACTTGAAAAAGCGGGTTATAAGATTTTGGAGAGTTTAAATATTCATAGATATGCTGCCAATCATATTGTTCTAATTATTAAAAAAAGTGATTAATTAAGAAAATCAGTTATTTTTTTTGATAACATCTCTTCATTTATTATTCTTTTAGTTGTATCCCATGATTTTCTGGCAATTTTAGGTGCTTTTTTATTTTTTTTTACAAATTCTCTAAGAAATTGAATAGTTTTGACATCAGAAGGGTAACCTGAGCCGAAATTTCCATATTTTTTATATAGTTCTTCGATTAAAGCATCTCTTTTATTTTTAGCCATTATAGACCCTGCTGAAACTATTGGATAGAGATCATCCGCCTTATGTTTAGAGATGATTTTTTTGGGAGTATAAATTAATAGTTTTTTTATAGAGTTTCCAAATCTCGATTCATTTACATCAGCAGCATCTATATAAATTACATTTGGTTTCAATTCATTAATAATTTCTGCCATTTTCAATTCTTCAATTCGGTTCAACGTAATTTTTTTACTTTCTCTCTCATCGATTTCTTGAGGACTAATTACAATGATTTTCAGTGAGAAACAATTATCTTGTAAGAGATTTGCTAATTCGCTTCTTCTTTTAGGTGATAACTTTTTAGAGTCTTTTACACCCATTTCTGATAATAGATTAATTTTAGATTTTTTAAAGCAAATTCCACATAAAACCATAGGACCTAAGACAGAGCCTTTTAACATATAATTCGAAGAGAATTAAATTCTACCAGCCTCGTCTATCCCACAAATTAGTTCTGATTCATCTTCATGAATCTTGGATGAGTTCAATGAATTCTTCTTCATCATCTACTTCTTCTAGGTTTTTAATTTTAACAATAGGAATTTTTATTTTCTTAAATGGTTCAGGAATTCTAATATCATTATCTATTATGAAGAGTGAAGTTTTATGGAATAAATCTGTGAACATTTTCAAACATTGAAAGCTCATTTCATTAATTTTTCCTTGTTCTTCTGTTATACCCGAAAATAGGGGATAAAAACCATCTAATTTTATTTTATCAGAATGGGAGTATAATGATAATTTGAATGGAATCGATCCTTTCTTATACCAATAGGATGAAAGTCCTATATCCTTTACTATATCTTGAACATGGGATTCAAAATTGCTTAATTCCTTTTCTTCAAATAGTTCGTCTTCTTCTATATTATTATTTATACCCCATCCAAAAACATTGATTTTTTTACATAGAGCATTATTGTCTAAGATATCTAATATTTTTTTAGCGATTTTCTCTGAAGGTCTCATAGATTCATTTTCATATGAACAAATAGTTCGTTTAGTCACTCCTAAGACTTCTGATAACTCCTTTCTTGTTATTGAATGCTTTTCTCTCAGGGTTTTCATTAATGTACCATCTAAAAATACTACTCCGCCTCCTCTTCTTGCTAAGATATGAGGGTAATTATCATTCAGAATATTCTCAAATGTGCTAAGTGTTATGAAAGGTAAGCCTTCTCTTACATAAATCGTGTTATCTTCTAATTTCTGATACCGATTTCTGACTCCAATTAATAAAGGTTTTGATTTGAGGATTACGGACAAAGATTTAATATCTCGAATTATATCTTGATTCAAGTTATCGATATTGGGAAAAATTTTAACACTAAATACTAAATCATCCTTCCTAGCCAAAAGATCAAAACAGAATTTAGTTTTTGATGTACCAAAATTACCCAGTGCTAATGTCTCGTAATTAGCTTTTTTTAATAAACCATCAATCCTTTGAATTATCTTTTCAATCGTCAAATCTAATCTTTAAAAAATAATATTGTATTAAAAAATTATTCTTTTTTAAATTAAGTCGTGGTAATCTGTAAATAATTAGTTTTTTATTGAGAATTTGATAATTTCTATAATTTTCTTATCTCTTATTTGACAATCTAAGAAGATCAGAATCAGTGATGATGCCTATATACTCATTTTTTTCTTTAACTAAAACAGCAGAATATTTCAGAAGTAAATCAGAAATATCTTTTATATTCCAATTTTTATCAATTTCTGGAAAAGGTAATTCTATTATAAGAGAAACATCAATATTGATAATTTCTGGATTATCTGTTATATATTTCTGTATTTTTTTTGAGGTTATACTTCCCAAATTCTGATTATCTTCGATGATTGGTAACTGCGAGATTCCATATTCATTCATTAAAGCTACTGCATTTCTTATAGTTGAATCAGATCTAATAGATTTAATTTCCTTAACCATAATGTCTTCAGCATGCTTTTTGGATTTTTCTCGTGTCCTACGCTGAATTTCAAGAAATTCAAAAATTTTTTTTAATTTAGAATACGGAGGATCAATAGTACCATTTTCTATTCTAGAAATTGTTGATTGTGGGATGTTCAATTCTTCTCCCAATTCTTTCTGACTAATGTTTAGTTTTTTACGTAAACGCTTTATATCACTTAGTGATGGTAAAATTTCCATAGGAAAATCAAAACAATAATATGCTTCTTATGCATATTAGAATTAAAGAATATTTATATAGGTTATTAATTTTTTATATCTATGGATTATATATTGACTATATTTTTCATTTAATAAGGAATTTAACTGATAATTAATTTAAAAATATATTTAAAAGAACTATTTATATAATTAAGAAGTTGGTTAAATGAAATGTTGAAAATTACTCGTGCTAACTTTTTACCAATTGAAAAAAGTGAATTTCCAGAACTTTGTGAAAGGAAGGGAATTGGTCATCCTGATACTGTTTGTGACGCTGTTGCTGATGCTTGCTCAAGAGCTTTGTGCGTTTACTATCTTGAGAATTTTGATCGAGTTTACCACCATAATGTTGATAAAGCAGCTCTTGTTGGAGGGACAGCAAGACCAGAATATGGTGGAGGTCAGATTATCCAACCTCAATATTTTTTGATTGTTGGGAGGGCGATAAATCAGATTCTTAAAGAATGTGGTGATGGGACAAATAAACTCGAGTATATTCCTATTCCTACAATCTGTATAGAAACTCAGCGTAAAGTACTTTCTCAAATCTTTAGAAATCTTGATTTAAATAAGGATATCCAATTTGATTATGCTGTTCGACCAGGATCAATAGATTTGACAGGAGTATTTGATGAATCTCACCATACTGAGGAAGTTCCACTCGCAAATGATACAAGTTTTGGAGTTGGATATGCTCCTTATTCGGATGTTGAGAAAATAGCTTTAGAAGCTGAAATTTTAATTAATTCAGATAAATTCAAGGATAAATGTAAAGCTTCAGGTGAAGACGTAAAAATAATGGTTGAGAGGATTGGGAATGAAGTTGGAATTACGGTTGCAGCAGCAATGGTTAGTAAATATATAAATGATGCTAGTGAATATGTGAGTTACACTACCCAAATTAAGGAGGCAGTTTTGGATTTGGCTGCAGATATAATCCCAGAACGAGATGTATCGTGTCACGTTAATGTGGCTGATAATATAGAGAAGGGTATTATGTATTTGACTATAACAGGAACATCAGCAGAAGCAGGGGATGATGGAGAAGTAGGCCGTGGGAATAGATCAAATGGACTTATAACTCCATGTAGAACTATGAGCTTAGAAGCAGTTTGTGGAAAGAATCCGATAAATCATGTAGGAAAATTGTATAATGTATTAAGCACAGAGATAGCGAGAGAGATTATTAAAAGAGGAGAGGGAGATATCATAGAAGCACATGTTAAATTATTATCTCAAATTGGTAGGGCTATAACCAACCCATGGGTGAATTCTATAGAATTGATTCCCGCCCAAAATGTAAGTTTCGATTCAGTAAAAAAAATAGCTGAAGAAGTCTCAGCAGAAAGACTTAGTAAGGAAAGTTTTATTGATCTAAGAAAGAGACTTATTGCTGGTGAAGTTCAAGTCTTTTAATAGTTTATTGAAGATAAGCAAATTTTATTTTTTTTCTCTTTTTTTATTTATTAAATTTAAAGTACAAGTGTTTCATTTAATATAATTCACTTTATTATTAAAGAAAGAATTTTGAAAGTGAGATTGAATGGGTTTAGATAAATGGTTAAAACCAGAAGATTCTAGCAATAGCTCAAAGAGAAAGAGAGTTTCACCTGAAGATAATAAAAAAAAAAAGAACAATCAAGTAAAAAAGAAGACTGCTGAAGACATATCACCTAAATTAATGAAATATAAATTCATTTGCCAAAATAATAAGTGTAAATATCAAAAAATTATTGTAAAAAAACAACTTATGGAAACTGATAAAACCTGTCCAAGATGTGGGAAAGAAATGAAAATTAAGGAAGGGTAAATTTATTCGTTGAACCTAAATTTTTTGTACTATTTAAAGGATTAGAGGGAAGGTCATTTAAATCATAAATAGACTCGCAATTTGGACAAGTGTTTGGTTTTTTGCTATATTTTAGAATCAAGTAAATAAAAAAGCCCAATCCTAAAGTTAGGAGGACAAGAAATAAGAGTATTTCATGGTATTGGTGATCGAAGTTCTTCCGGCGTAATTCGACGATTTCTTCACAGGTTGGACAATATACTTTATGACCCATTACATAACTCTTCGTTTATTTAGTTAATATTTAACTCAAATGTTATGGAGTTTAATTATTTTTTGGTTATAATAGTACTACATCTTCAATAGACAAATATCGATTTATTAAGAAATATAATCGTCAGTGAGATTAATTGAATCCTCGAAATTCTTTTTTTTTTTCAGGCTCTTTTTTCTTCTTTTCACCAGTTGTTAATATATCCCATGTGCTATCAACTCCCATCTCTTTTAGTTTCTTTCGCTCCTCATCCATTGATATATCATCTTCATTCTTATCATCAAATTCTTCTTCGCTCATAAGAAATACCAACAAAATCTTTAACTTTAATAAAATAGTATAGTTCGGCTTAATATATTTTTCTTAATTTAGGATTAATAAGCGATAGGTGAACATTATTGAAAAAATTAGAAAAATTAAAGATAAAACACTCAATAAAATTTTAAGCATTTAATTTTATATTTTATTAAAAAATCATTCTTTTAAAAAAATAAATATACCAATTTTGGTTATAACTATGGCAAATTGTGCACATTGTGGCCAAGAAATAATTGGAGATCCTTTTCACTGTAGTGAGTGTGGATACAATTATTGTACAATACATAAGGACGCAATAAATCATGACTGCAATATTATAAAAGAGAGTCTAAGAATGCAACAAACACCAACAGTTATTCAATCTTACAATCAAGTAACAGAACCTTCTCCTACCCCTCAAGAACAAACATATCAGCAATCAAGTACTTCTGGAGTAGTTCGAGGTACTACGGATGGAACATATACTTGGTATCGTCAAGAAAGTCAAGTGCCAGTTAATGCATTTGATCCTGATTCAGGAATAAATTTTAAAGGTATTCTTTTACCTCATAAATCAGAAATATTCCATTTCATTATCGGAGTATCGCTTATATATATTATAGGTATTATAACATTCACTCCTATGTTAATAAACGTTACTGGATATCATTGGGCTATATTTATGTTAGCTGGTTTTTATGCTACAGCATTTTTATTTCATGAATTAGGGCATAGACAAGTAGCAATTCATTTTAATCTTCAAACAAAATTTAGACTATTGACATTTGGGATGATTTTAACTGTGGTGGGCGTTGTAATGAACATTTATTCTTTAATCTCCGGTGGAATTAGTTTCCCTTCATTAGCATTACCTGGCGCTGTTGTTGTATTAGGGTTAAGTAAAATAGATAGAACCACAGGATTATGTAAGGCTGCAGGTCCTACAATTAATCTTGTATATGGTATCATCCTTTTCGTAATTTCTTTTATAATCCCCATATATCCACTTAATATGTTAATAGGATTAGCTGCAAACTTGAATTTTATGTTAGGCACCTTCAATATGGTTCCCATTGGAATTTTAGATGGCCAGAACATTTGGAAATGGAGTAAAAAAATCTATATCGCATTAGCGGGTTCATTGTTGATACTTTTAATTATTAGTTATATGTTAATCTACGCTCCGGTTAGTTCTAATCCATATATTCCCTAATTTTAATTGAATTTTTATTTTTCTTTATTTTAAGCAAATTAAAATCCATAAGAGTAAAATCATAATGTTAACAAAACAAAAAGTAAAAATTATGAAGGATGATAATTTTAAATTATTTGAATTTTGAGTTTTATTATTAATCTTAATAAAGTATGAAAATAAAATATTCGATATTAAAGTGATATAATCTGACCTATTGCGAATTTTGCGGAGATCAAATTTCTTATTTACCATTTACATGTAAGTATTGCGGTGGCACTTTTTGCAAAAAACATCGATTACCCGAGAATCATGAATGCACATTTGAATTGAAACACGTACCTGTGGTTCCGACCTCCTCAAGAGAAACGAAACAAAGATACCAAGATACAGCAATAAAAAGACCGGTATCAAGGGTTTCTTTAGATAAAGAACCCAGGGCGTTTAAAAAATATTTAAGAAGACAAGAAAAACACAATGAAAAAACCTTAAGATTATATCAAAAACCATATAAGAAACCATCTCAATATCAAGGCACAAAAACTCTTTTTTTTACTATTATAGCATTCTCTATTACAGCATTATTTTTTAGTTATTATGGAATACCGGAATATTTATCTTTAAGCTTAAATGGATTAGTATATAACTTCACGTATCATACTTTTATTACAAGTTTATTTATTGGTACAGATGATCCTTTAAGTTTGCTTTTCTTGTTATTTATTTTATTAATTTTATATTTCATGGTTAGAAATATTGAAGCTAGCCATGGAACAAAATTTTTAGTATTGATTTATATAATTTGTAGCCTATTTACTGCACTATTCTATTTTCTATTGAGGTTTTCACTCATTGCAATTTATCCCTTAGATTCCACACCCCCTCTTTATATAGGATTGGCGTGGGGTGGTATATTAGGGTTGTTATCCTATTCTCTTTTCCCAATTATGAATCAGAAAATCACAGCTTTTATGTATTTTCTACCAATTAGGATGAGTGGAAGATCTTTTTTGTTTATAATTATTCTTTTTAGATTATTTCCCGTAATTTTGTTTGCATGGTATTATCCTTATTATGTGATTTTCTACTTACCAGAATTAGGGGGCATTTTAGGGGCATATATTATATACAAATATCAATTTAACTTAAGGTAAATTCAAATTCACTTTATTAGCTATATTCATAAAAATTATCAAGGAATAAGTCTTCATTTTTATATCCTATTAAATTTTTAAGTTTATCAAAATAATTATAATGCCTGGTAATAAAACATCTAGAATAATTGAACTGAATGAAGATTTAATTGAAAATAACGATAGATTGGCAAAAGAGAATGAACAAATATTTAGAGACTCCCATATCAGAGCTTTTGATTTTGTTGGGGCAATAGGAGCAGGAAAAACAGCAATTATTGAGAAGATCGTAGAAAATACTTCACAAGATTATGGAATTCTTGTAATTAACGGAGATGTAGCCACGAGAATAGATGCAGATAGAATTGAAAAATATGGGGTAAAGACAGTTCAGATTAATACTGGACGTGAGTGTGCATTAAATTCATATCATATCTCCCAGGTTTTAAAAAATTATGATTTAAATGGTTTTAATGTAGTATTTATAGAAAATGTTGGGAATTTGATTTGTCCCTCTGATTTTATTTTAGGTGTTGAGAAACGGATTGTAATAGTGTCAATAACCGAAGGTCCATGGGTAATACGTAAACATCCTATGTTGTTTAAATTTTCTAATATCGCTGTTATTAACAAAGTTGATTTAAACGATGTAATGGATGTAAATATTGAAGATATGATAAATGATGCAAAAGAAATTAATCCAAACCTCAAAATCTTT
>JABAHP010001848.1_pt1 | contig 24872 bp, 27 predicted proteins | sample 7062081 | NCBI WGS metagenome assembly JABAHP01 (sample SAMN14534357, study PRJNA622989) | marine sediment metagenome | biome: marine biome [ENVO:00000428]; feature: marine pelagic biome [ENVO:01000023]; material: deep marine sediment [ENVO:00002113] | place: India: Gulf of Kutch | collected...
ATACTGTTTACAGTCTCCGTCGCCGCCCTGGCCATCCTGTATATGCTGGCAGGCGGATTCGATATTGTCCGGTTCATTGGGCAAACCCCTCCCGCGCTCATACTCCTGATACCACTCTCGGGATGCCTGGGGTTCGTGACGGCAAAAGAAGCCTTCTGCTTCAGACTGTATGAGGGATACATCCTTGCCATGTTCATGCCTGCATATCTGTTCATTATGGCCACAGGGCTCGCAACTATACATCTGGCCTCCCTCGGCCTGAACATAACCACCGCAATGCTCCTTTTATTTACGGTCAGGAAGGTCTTCCAGCCCCTGTATTACGACATCGGGGACAAGTCGGCTTATCAATAAAAAAGGCCTCCTAAATCAGCCGGAGGCCTTTGAAACGAAAGCTTAAAAACGGAAGCCGAGCCTTTGCCATATAAAGATTCCCATCCAAATTAGCTTCGTATGTTTCTGTATATCCAGCATCGACTTTAACCTTAAACCTAGCTTTCCCCGTTTGAACTAACTTTCCTTCAAGACCAACAAGAAAAGTGTCCGTAACATCAAACTCCATGCCAACCATAAGATGATATCCAAATACTTTATCTTCGCCTGAGTCACTGTAATCCGTAAAATCCTGGTCATAATCAAACTTGGCAAAATAATATCCGACACCACCGCCACCATACAGGTGGAACCTGTCAGCATTCATAAAACCAAGAACAGATACAGTCAGAGGAGTAACCGTCATGGTCGCGCTGGCATAACCTTCTTCAAACTCGGTAGTATAACGCCCAAAAGATCCTTGAATGCCAACTTTCGGCATAGTCATAAATGTATACGAAACTTCCCCACCTGTGCCGTTGTCCCAATCATCGCCGCCAAGGTCTCCGGCCGGTATAAAGTTGCCATACTTAAATTCAATCTTGTTGTTCTGAGCAAATGCAGCCCCCGGAAGAATAAAAAACAGGGAAATTACCAGTACTAATAATGCACTCGACCTTCTCATGTCTACTCCTTTCAAGATGTAAGTTATTAATTTGTACCACTATAATAAAGAACGACAATTGTATTTTCAAGTGAAGCAACGACAAGGAGTGCAAATTTATTTTTTCTGTTCGGTCTTGCGTGTTTATCTCCTGCAGGGTTCTCCCATGACACCCTAGCCCAGTCGGCACATAGGTAGGCGTATACGTAATTTTTTAATCCCCTTCAATGGTACTGAGGACAGGCAGTGAGAGGTTCCATTTAATGGCCACCAGCCGCAGCATCAGCGTAACCAGCACTCCTGCAACCATGTTGGCCTTTTCAACAGGTATGATCCAGTACTGGTCAAGCGGATAAAGCGTTGAAAGCCCTACATATACCAGCGCCCCGCACAATGACGCAGTGGCATATATCTCGGCCCTCAGAATAAGCGGTATTTCCCCGGCCAGCATGTCCCTGAGCACTCCGCCCGCCACTCCGGTCATTACTCCCATGACGACCGCTATCATCCAGGGGACGTCCTGTTCCATGGCGATTCCGGCCCCGATTACGGTGAAAACGGCAAGCCCGAACGCGTCGTGTATCCTGATGGACACTTTTGCCAGCGAACGCAGCCGTGAGACAGCGAACACCAGAAGCCCCATGCCCCCCGCAACGAACAGGTAGTTAATATCCCGTATCCAGAAGACCGGGGTGAGTCCAAGAAGCAGGTCCCGGATGGTCCCCCCGCCCAGTGCCGTAACAATGGCAAGCACCACTACGCCCAGGAGATCAAGCTGCTTGCGGCCCGCGGCTAGTGAACCACTTACCGCAAAGACCGCAACGCCGAAGAGATCAAGATAGTAGATCATGAATCATTGTAACGTATCAGGAAAACATCTGCTCTTGAAAAGAGCAGGCATTCAACGAAAATCATCTGGGAAAGATCATGTTATCAACCGGGCACAACACCCATGATTCAGGATTTGGCAAAGGCAGCCCTCACCCCGGTAGCCAGAGCAGAGAACAAAAGAACACTACCCCAGAAAACGAGTGTGTGCATTCGAAGTGTGTCAAGAAATAGTCCAATGAAAGACCCGACCCACACGACCTGTGTGAGGATCCGGGTGCTTCAATTTATATCGCAAACGACATTAAGATAAACGTAATAAATCACAAGCCCTGCAAGGAACGAATATTTTATTGTTTCAGAGAAAAACTTCATGATTACCTCTCATCACGATGCAGGTGTATTTTAACGCAAACACTCCAGCTAGTGGAAAAGCAGATAGTACAGCCATCAGGGATGTCGTTTATCCGGAAAGCCTGATAAACGGCTATCCGGTGGCTAGTCTCGCCGCTTTGGTCTCTGGTTGGCCTTGAGTACTCTTTTCCGGAGGCGAATCGATTCTGGCGTGACCTCCACCAGTTCGTCCTCGCGGATGAATTCCATGGCGCTCTCAAGAGTCATCTGCCGGGGAGGCACGAGGAGCATGGCGTCGTCGGAGCCGGCGGCACGGATATTGGTCAGTTTCTTTTCCTTGGTAACGTTTACATCCAGGTCATTGTCACGGGAGTTCTCCCCGATGATCATGCCTTCATAGACCGGCATGTTCTCGCGAATAAACAGCGTGCCGCGCGGCTGAAGATGGAAAAGGGCATAGGTCGTGGACTTACCATCACGGTCGGATACAAGGGCGCCGGTATTACGTTTGGTCATGGGTCCGTGCCAGGGCTCGTATCCATCGAAAATATGGTTCAGCAGCCCCGTCCCTCTGGTGTCGGTCAGGAACTGGCTACGAAATCCGATGAGCCCGCGCGCCGGGAGGCGGAACTCAAGCCGCACCCGGCCATGCCCTCCGTTTTGCATCTTGAGCATCTTTCCTTTCCGCGTCCCAATGGCCTGAGTAACAACACCCACGTATTCCTCGGGCACGTCGATCACCAGCAGTTCCATAGGCTCATGAATTTTGCCGTCGATCTCCCTGGTAATGGTCTCGGGCATTCCGACCGAGAGTTCATATCCTTCGCGCCGCATCATATCTATGAGAATGGCCAGCTGGAGCTCTCCCCTCCCCATTACCCGGAATGCGTCCGGCTCGGAAAAGTCCACCCGGATCGAGACGTTATGAAGCAGTTCCTTTTCAAGCCGTTCCCGGAGCTGTCGCGAGGTCACATAAGTGCCTTCCCGTCCGGAGAAGGGCGAACTGTTAATGGCGAACACGACCGATATGGTGGGTTCATCCACGGTGATACGCGGAAGCGCTTTTGGCGTCTCGATATCTGAAACAGTATCTCCAATGTTCACTCCCTCAACCCCCGCCAGGGCAACGATATCACCCATGGCCGCATCGGGGACTTCCACGCGCTCCAACCCCCTGAATCCGTAGAGCGAGGTCACCTTGCGGGGAAGCGGTTCTCCCTGGGCATTGACCACGGCAACCTGCGATCCGCTTCGAATGGTACCAGAAAAAATGCGGCCTATCGCCAGCCGTCCCACATAGTCACTGTAGTCGATATTGGTAACCAGAAGCTGAAGTAGAGCGTCCCTGTCCCCATCGGGAGCAGGCAGCTCAAGGATCCTGTCGAAAAGAGGCATGAGGTCCGATCCGGGGGTCTCGGGATCCAGAGTAGCGGTCCCGGCCTTGGCATTGGTGTAGAGCACCGGGAAATCGAGCTGTTCCTCTGTTGCGTCCAGGTCGATGAACAGGTCGTAGACCTCATTGAGGACCTCCTGGATACGCGAGTCGGGACGGTCTATCTTGTTAATGACCAGGATGGGGGGCAGGTCCAGGTCCAGCGCCTTTTTCAGTACGAACCGTGTCTGGGGAAGCGGACCCTCCGAAGCGTCGACCAGCAGCAGGACAGCGTCCACCATCTTGAGAATGCGTTCGACCTCTCCTCCGAAGTCGGCATGGCCGGGGGTATCCACGATATTTATTTTTATACCCTGGAACTCAACAGCCGTGTTCTTTGCCATGATAGTGATGCCGCGTTCGCGTTCGAGGTCCATGCTGTCCATTATGCGTTCGGCAACTTCTGCACCTTCACGGAATATGCCCGCCTGTTGAAGCATGGCGTCAACCAGTGTGGTCTTTCCATGGTCAACATGGGCGATTATGGCTATGTTGCGGATATCGTCTCGTCTCAAAGTCCAGCTCCCTTTTTTCCACCCTGAGTGGGGAAAAGCAAAAAAATTCATCCCCGCATCAGGGGAATACTTATATTAGCGGATATCTCGATGAAAAGACAAACGGGGAAAGCACAGGCAGAGCGCTTTATTTATGACATCGGGTGCAAAGAGGGTCGGTTTTCATCTGTTCTGGCTGTTCAGGTCTGGAACGGATACGGCCAGTGCCATGGCACTGAAAACAGCCCTTGAACTCAAGTGCCTCGTGCATCCTGACCATTTTCGGGTTCTTACTGTGGCACTCGTTACATCTGGCAAAAGCAGGGGAAGAAGAAGCCACCAGAAACGTGGCAATCATTGCCATCATTAAAACAGACAATCTAAACATGATTTTAGTGTAATCAAAGGGAATAAAAAAAACGATGAGCTATATCATATTTATTCTTCCGCGCGGACCGGGGCTCTTAACTGTTTCTTTTCGGCCTGATGATGCTTATCGGCAAGTATCTTTTCCTTGGCCCGTTTTGAGCGTTTGCGCTTCTGGCGTCGTATCTTTTCTATTCGCTGCTGCTCTTCGCTTTCCTTGCCGCGTTTAAACTCGTCGATTTTTTTCACCAGAAGCACTCGGGCACGGTACCGGTTCATGGCCTGCGAGCGTTCAGCTGAGCATTTTACCTCAATGCTGGTGGGCAGGTGTTTAAGCTGGACAGCGGTGGACACCTTGTTCACATGCTGCCCTCCAGGCCCTCCCGACCGGACAAAGCTCTCCTCAATGTCCTCCTCTTTTATCTCAAGGGCCTCCATCTTTTCCTCCAGGGCCTTTGCCTTGGTTTCACTTACCGGGAAAATACTCATATTTTTAGTGTAACAGCAAGCGCGCGGCAAGGTAAAATCAGGTCAGCTGCTAAAGGATGGCTCGAAGAAAAGAGAAAATCCCCATTACCGGGGATCAGCGGACATACGACCCCCAGAGGGTATAGATAAAATGACCATTAATGGTCAGAGAACGTTCAGGCCACCCATCGGGAAGCGGCCAGAAGGGGGCCCCTTCGCGCAGTGCCTGCACAGCAGCCTCGTCAAGTTCCGTATAACCGGAAGTCCTCGTTACTTTCACATCCCCCAGTGATCCGTCCTTTTTTATCTCAAACCTTATATAGAGATCACCGAATATCCCTTTTTCCGCGGCTTCCCGCGGATATTCCCATGTTCCCTCTATCTTGTCCTTGAGGCGCTCCATATATGAACGAACGCGCAAGTCCTTAGTACTGAAAGTGATCCCATCAGAGCCATCTTCTGCAGGTGCGGGGGCCTTGGCTATCTTGTCGATAATATCCCTGATATCGCCAGGGCGGGGGATGCCAGATGGGCCTGGCTGTCCGGGCCGGACATCAGATGGGGGCAAAGGAGACGGACCCGGTTTTAAGGGTGTTCCGGGGGCGGGTTGCCCGGGAGGGGGGACCTCCCCCGGAGTCTCAGGACCTGTCACCGATGGAGGAGCACCAGTCTCGCCGGGGCCGGGAGGCGGAGAAGGTTCTTTCTCAGGTCTCGGTGCTGTCTTTTCAGGGGCCTCCGTCGGAAGGATTTCCGTGGGTGGCGGCTCTGCCTCATAAGAAGGCCTTGAGGGAGTTGGGGGCCGTTGAGGTGACGGTTCATCATATCTTTGCCCGCGAAGAAACTCTTCGGGGGAGACCATTCTTACCTCATACGCTTCAGGGAGTTTTTCTTCGGGCTTCGGCAGAAGGTACAGGAACCCAAGCACAAGGATGTGCAACAGGATCGAAAGGGCAAGAGCTATACGGAATCCCACAGCCTCCCGCTACCTCCCGAGTGTACGCCCGTTAAGTACGGACGTCATTTTTCCGGAGGGATACGCACGGTAAGCACCGGGCAGTGGGCGTACTTGACCACCTTTGAGGCCGTGCTTCCGAAAAGCACACGGTCGATCCCGGAACGGCTGTGAGAACTCATAACAATCAGCTCTATGGCGTTTTCCTCTGCAAATCTCAAAATGTCCTCATAAGGAGCGCCCCGCACAATTGCTTCCTCAACATCGGCATATTCCTTAAACCAATGTTCCCGATAGCGGGAAAGCTCCTCGTGCGCATTTTTCTCCATCTCCTTATAAAGTTCATCGGCATTTATCTGCGAAGCATACCATGCTGCGTTGCGGGTGATATCGTAAACGACATGCAGAAGATAGAGTTTTGCCTTGTAGTGCCGCGCGAGATCAAGCGCATAAGGTGCCGCGGTTTCGGAGCCTTCTGAAAAGTCCGTTGGAAAAAGTATTTTCTTTACTTCCATGGCTAAGCCTCCCGTAAGTACTGTGCCGCGTCCTCAGGCGACGTGGTGTTTACGTAAAAGCCGGACCCCCACTCGAACCCGGAAGCTCGCAGAAGCCGGGGGGCGACCTCGATATGCCAGTGATAATCCTCACCAAGCGTATGCCAGAGATTTCTCCGGGGGATACTGTTTGGAGAGGTATGTATCACATAACTGTAAGACGGCTCGTTGAGCAAACGTCTGAGCTTTCTGAACAATTCCGACATCAGGGGGGCCAGATCACTAATCTGCTCCTCTGTCATATCCTGAAAAGCGCAACTGTGTTTCAGGGGTATGATCCAGAACTCAAAAGGAAACTTCGACGCATAGGGACAGAATGCCAGGAAGTGCTCGGTCCTCATGATGGTCCTCTGGCCGGTCCGGGCCTCTTCGTCGATAATATCGCAGAAAATGCAGCGCTCCTTATACTCGAAATATTCGCGGGACCCGTCCAGTTCGGTTTTGATCCGAAGCGGGATAATAGGTGTTGCAAGAATCTGGGAATGAGGATGGGAATTGACCGATCCCGCCAGAATGCCTGTATTCTTTGACACAAGGATATATCGTATTTTCTGGTTCTTCGCCATTTCCAGAAGTCGCTCACGCTGCATCATAAGAACGGTTTTCATGTGCTCATTCCCCTGGTCCTCCGGCGGCGGACCGTGCTGCGGGCTCTCGATGATAATCTCATGCGCACCGGAGCTGTTCATCTTGTCGTACATCCCCATGCCGCGACGTCCGAGTTCATCCATGGGCTCGAACACAGGTGAGGGGCTTTCCACGGCCCTGACGGTCCAGGCATCATCACCGGGGACCTCCATGGAGGCCATCACCTGCGGTCCATTGCCGGTTCCCGCGTCACAGAGGATGCAGTGTGACAGGGCTTCTCTTGATGGTAGTGCTGAATAATCAGCAGGTGTTTTTGATTCGCTGAGCACCGCAATCCAACGTCCCAGCAGTGGATCTTTTCTCAGTTCATGCATTTTCCATCTCTTTTTCGTATATGGCCTTCATCCCCTTCAGGACAAGATCAGGCTCTACTGTTTTCACATGCTTCATACTTCGCCTTACATATTCCATCATACCACCAGTTAGAACAATCTTGAAATCCCCGCCCTCAGAAAATGCTGCATCACCGATAATACGTTCAACAGCGCCAGCGGTTCCCAGAAGGACCCCTGCCCGGATGTTCTCTTCTGTGGTCCGCCCTATCGCCCGTATTTCTCCCGAAGGCTCCACAAGGGGGAGCTGAGCGGTCCCCTCGTTCAGCGCCCGGAACATCATGGAAATACCCGGAAGTATTGATCCTCCCCTGAATGTGCCCACAGGCCCTCCATTCCCAACGAAATTAACCGTCGTGGCAGTTCCAAAGTCCACGATCGCGACAGGAGGCCCGGTCAGCAAGGCAGCTCCAACAGCTGATGCAATACGGTCCGGCCCAATGGTATCGGGAGATTCAACGTCCAGCAAAAGCCCGCCCGTGCATCTGGGGCCGACAAGTACCGGCTCAGCCGCACAGAAGGTGCTGACCGCGTCGATGATCTTTTNNGAACTACGGATGATATTACTACCCCCTCCGGCGACTTGTCTATCTCTTCCCGCGATAAAAAGGCCTCTATCTCTTTCAGAATATTCGCTGAAGGGGGAGCAGGGGAAGCAGTAAGTTTTTTCGAAACATACGAATCACCGGAAAAAACCGCAAGACCTACCGTGGAATTGCCTATATCGATAGCAAGTACCATGTATAATTATAACGCTTTACAGCTCTGACTAGCGAAGAAGCTCCACGTCCCCAGTACTGATGGCCTGTATATGTGCGTGCGACGTTTCTATCAGAAGAGAACCGTCAGCGTCGATATCAAGGGCTGTTCCGCTCACATCCCCTGCAGGCGCCGACACCCGGACCCTCCTGCCAATAGTTGAGGAATATCCGCGCCACGCAGCAGCCACAGGGACGCTTCCTTCCCTGAGCCAGCGTTCATACCACACTGAAAAGGCTTTGAGCACTGATATGGCAAGCGCAGCTCTCTTATGTTTCTTCCCCGTCTCCAGATATACGGAGGTCGCAATCTCCCTGAGGTCTTCAGGGAAACTGCTGGCCGTACTGTTTATATTTACCCCGATCCCTGCGATGGCATACAGCACACTTCCTGGCTCAGAGCGCATCTCACAGAGAATGCCACCGGCCTTCCTGCCTGAGATCTGAATGTCATTGGGCCATTTGATACGAGGAGCAAGTTCTGTGGCCTCTTTCAGAGCATCGGCAACCGCCACCGCACAGACCAGCGGAAGCATACCGGCGCCGCGAGGGTCCACTGACGGACGAAGAATGATGCTAAGGTAGAGGTTCCTGCCTCCGGGTGAGACCCACTTCCTCCCGAGGCGTCCCCTCCCACTCGACTGCCGCTCGGCTACTACAACAGTTCCATGAGGCGCTCCGTCAGCCGCAAGTTCCATGGCACGGTCATTGGTGGAACCAAGTGAATCATAAAAATATACCGTTCCCCCTATGGGACCGCTGACACGGGCCATGATCTCTGTACTGGAAAGATCAGGAGTTTCAACGAGACTATACCCACTCCCCCGGCGAGCCTTGAAGACAAAACCACGCTCCCGAAGCGAGTTCATACGTTTCCAGAGGGCGGCCCGCGAGATATTCAGCCCCCTGCTCAACGCCTCCCCTGAAAGATAATCCCCCTCCCCCTTCTGAAGAAAGGCCCTTACCAGATCGACCTCAGCCGGACGGGGAATGTTCATTCAGCTGGTTCCTATTCCTCTTTGAGAATAACAACTTCCACCTTGCCCTTCAGTGCTTCAGCAAAACGGACAGCATCGTTTTCCTCTCCGACAATACTTCCGAAATGCATTGGGATGACCACCTTTGGCTGGATATCCAGCGCGGCCTGGGCAGCCTCTTCGGCGGTCATCGTATACGTTCCCCCCACGGGAAGAAGAGCAATATCACAACGGAAGTTCTTCATTTCGGGAATATGGTCTGTATCACCGGCAAGATAAATGCGTTTCCCGCCAACGGTAAAGATATATCCCACCCAGTCGTTTTTTCTGGGATGGAATTTCTTGTTCTGGTTATAGGCGGGAACGGCCTCTATCTCTATACCGTCCACATTGAGCTTGTCGCCGGGTTTAACGACTTTCACTTTTCCGGAAAGCTTCTCCTTGCAGTCAGGAGTAGTCACGATAACCGTATCAGGGCCCTGAATCTTCGCCACATCATCAGGCGAGCAATGATCATAATGCTCATGGGTTATCAGGATAATGTCGGCCTTATCCTTTTCCCCCAGCTTGAACGGATCGGTAAAAATCACCTTCTCTCCGATAATTTTAAATGTGTCATGCCCGAGCCAGTGAATATTTTCCACCATTTGAGTAACCCCTTTCCCCCCTGCCAGCACCAGTGCAGGCACGAGGACAATTGACAGGATAATAAACAGTTTTTTCATAAGCCACCTCCTTCATGGCAGCACTCAGATACGGGAATTATATCAATGCACGGCTCACAGGGCAAGGCAGGAGGTCATAGGGTGAACAGGGCAATGGCCAGACCCTCGACAACCGCGGCAGCAAGCAGCAGAGGAAACACGACAGCAAGGAGAACACGGTTTGCCATAAAGAACCGGGACCGGAAGGTCTCTTCCTTATTTCTCCGGAATGGCCACGCCCCAAGCCAGAGGCCAAGGCCAAAGGCAATGAACATTGCGGGAAATTCGAATATTCCGTGGGGCACAATCCGCAGAACAATCCCCCAAAGTCCCAGAGTGGAGCCCAGAGAAAACACGAGCCCCATTACAATCCCATTTAAAAATGCCGCGCCTGCAGGGAATATGCCAAGAGCAGCTCCAAACCAGATGCTGAAAAGCACGGCAAGAAAATTCTTTCTTAGAATGATCAGGATTATCCCGGGAGTATTCGTCATGTCTATCTCTCTGGCAATACGTTTGAGCGGTTCAAGCAGGGAATGATATTGTTCAGGAAAGAAGAGGCCGACAGCCACACCGGCACAAAAAAGAACAAAGGCAAAACCGATAAAAAGCCTTATCTCCGAAATACAGGCAATTGCATCACGAAAGTGCCGCTTCATAACGTCCCGGAGGATTCAGCCCACAGGGCTATCCTCCGGACTCTTCCCGATTATCGGGCATGGAAATATTGAGAGGGGGTGCTTTTCCCTGCTTGTCCTGCCCCGCATAAAGGGTCACATGCGGGAACGGGATCTCGATCCCTACCTCATCGAACTTCTTTTTGAGCCTCCGGTTGAACTCACGTCCCACACGCCACTGCTCGATCGGTTTTGTTTTGGTCCGCGCTTTTATCACTACAGCTGAGTCTGCAAACTCGTTCAGTCCCAGCACCTCAATGGGCTCCAGGATCAGAGTACCGAACTCCGGATCGCTTCTGAGGTCTTCATCAACCTGTTCAATAACCTTGATAACTTCGTCAACATCCTCTCGGTACGCTACGCCAATATCAAAAACATAACGGGAGAAATCTTTGGTCATATTCGTCACCGTGTCGATCTGTCCATTGGTCACATAGTGGACATGGCCATGCAAGTCGCGAAGAACCACCATACGAAGCGTAACCTGTTCAACAACCCCGCTTTTGCCTGCTATTTCAACCACATCACCTACTCGGATCTGGTCCTCCATAAGAATGAAGAATCCCCCGATAACGTCCTTTACCAGAGATTGCGCCCCAAATCCCACCGCCAGTCCGACCACGCCAGCCGCTGCCAGTATGGGGCCGATATCGATACCGGATTCCCTGAGCACTATCATACCCGCGACCAGGATAACGACAATGTCCACAGCATAGTGAGATACCGAACTCAGGGTTTGCGTTCGCTTCTGGTATTCGGAATCATCTTCATGGCGTCTGTTCAGCAACCTGACAAAACGGTTAATGAGAGCCCCAAATATCTTGATCGCCAGAAAAGCGACAATGAGCACCACAATTATTTTCAGACCATGGACAATAGCCCAGTCCTTCAGGATAGCAAAATATCTCTGCCAGTCTATGATATCCTGTTCCATTACCAATCACCCCTTAAAAGTAAAGAATCCCATAAATTATTGCATTATTTGANNAACAGTAAACAGTTTCATAAATTATTGCATTATTCGAAACAGAAGTACAGCCCTCATCGCTTAGCCCAGACCAAGATATTGTAGGGGATTGGTACGCATGGCCTGCCTGATGGCCGCCCTCGGAACTCCAGCCTTCCGCAGTACGTCTCTTGCCACAGTTACCGGTGCCTTCGCCCCTTGCAGCACTCCTCCCTTATGTTGCGGGCCTTTGATCGAATCAGATACCAGAATGATACGATTATGGGGTTTTATGTCGAATACCATCCTCAGAACCTCGGGACGTGCATGTACTCCGTCAGCGATCAGCTCCACGTACAGATCCTTATCGAAGAGGGCAAACCCAGCAAGCCCCGGCTCACGGTGATGAAAAGGCCGCATTGCGTTAAAAAGATGTGTTACGCCCGTAGCCCCGGCCAGCTTGCCGTCACGCGCCTGAGAATAGGTGGCATCAGAATGGCCCATGTTCACTCTGATACCCATGGACACACACCGCTCGATAACTCTCAGAGCACCTTTCATCTCAGGCGCAACAGTCATCATGCGTACCACATCTTCAAATCCCGTGACCAGTTTTTTAAGTGATTTAAGCGTGGGGGGCAGAAAGGCCCGGTTGTTCAGGGCTCCGGCCCTGGTAAAGTTCACAAAGGGCCCCTCTAGGTGAGCGCCGAGTATCCGGGCCGAGCCGGGCTCAGGGGGTACGCTCATGGCATCACGAACAGCGGCAAGAGAGGTTCGCATCTCTTCCAGAGGCGCAGGATATATACTCAGCACTATGCCCGCTACACCCCTCTCGCCCATGATACGGCCAAGTCTAAGCAGGTCAGCGGCCCTACCGCTTCTGGTATCATAACGTCCCGCGCCATGGATGTGGATATCCACGGCCCCTGCCGGAAGCCTTTTCACAGGCAATGCTCCATTATCCGTGTCATGATTGCCTCCCGGACCTCTGGGGAGAAAAGCGCCGCAAGATGGCTTACGGAGAAATCAAGGTGCTCATGGGAACCAGGCATGACCGCACTCCTGGCGGTCACCAATCCGTCACCCAGTCCGTCTCTCAGTTCGTCGGGAAGCATCCCCGAGGGAAAGGCCTTCTCTATAACATGCCTAAGGGGCTTAATGCCTGGAAGCCTGATAATGTCCGGGTCAGTTCCACCGGTTGAAAGGCAGTACATTCTGTCACAGGGCGGCTCCTTAAGTGACGCCAGAAAAGCAGAGCCGGGAAGAAGTTCTCGCACTCCGGCACTCCCGGCAAAGCCGAGCAAACGTCTCATAACCTCTGTTACCCGATGTTTGTCCTCCTCTGGGAGAAACTTCTTCATTTTCGAGGTGACCGGGCTCAGATAAGAGGCCCATCGGGCCATATGCGATCCTTTATGCGGGGAACATATCGTTATCAGTCCTTTCTGAGGCAAAGGCAAATGCTCTGTCTCACAGGATACGGCACGAGCGATAACCCCTCCCCTGCTGATCCCTAAAAGTATAATCCCACGCTCGCTGAGGCTCATGGCCTGTTCTGTCACCTCATGAAACTCCTGTATCGCTTCCGCTATGGGGCCCACCGGGCGGCGCTGTGTCCAGGCAATTACCGGAAATTCTTTCTCGATAAGATCATGGTACAGAGTTCTGGAGACATCATAATCCCTGATCATGACTGTTATCGGGAAAAGCCCTCCGAGCATACGTGCCCTGGGAGGGTCCACCCATAACTCCTTGTTCATTCCCAGCGCATGGACGAAAATGCATACCGGAAGCTCACGGCTGCCCTCATGATATGTTATGTCAAGTTTTCCTCTCACTGAATGAGCATCCCCTCGATGCCAAGCCGTATCATCATAACGGCTATGGCAGCCAGCAGAATGGCCATTATCTTTGAAAACGCGTGGATAATCCCAGAACCAATCAGTTTCAAAAGCCTGTGGGCATTGGACAAAACCGCCCAGACCAGCAGAAGGTTCAATAACAGTGCGATGACGGTTGGCAGAACTCCAAAATGATCAACAAGCACAAGGATCGTCGTAAGAACCGCCGGGCCCACCATCAGGGGAATGCCCAGCGGAACTACTCCTGAATATTCCNNATATTCCGATTGAAGCATTGATGGTTTTTCGGGACTGATTGTATCCAGAATCGCCAGAACCAGGAGCAGCAGCCCGCCTGCGACCTTGAAATCGTTTGTAGATATACCGAGAACGGAAAAAATAAACTCTCCGATGACAACGAAGACAAGGCTTATCAGAAGGGCGGTTACAATCGATTGCCCCAGAAGCCTCGTTCTACGGGATTGTTCCATATCCCCTGTAAAGGAGGCAAACACCGGAAGAAGCCATGAGACATCAATAGCGACAAACAGAGGAATGAATGTATGGGGAAGCACCCGGAGGTAATCTTCCATGTCCTATCCTGTTTTATCCGTATCCCTTAAAATAAATCTCATCCTTACCCCACCTGCCTCCAGGGTGTCCCCATCACTCAGGGGGGCTCTTGCAGCAACTTTCTCACCGTTGAGGAGCGGCTTCTTGCCGCTTTCAGGCGGCACGACGAAATATCCTTTATCGGTACGACTGATATGGGCCGCTACGCCCGGAGCAAAAAATCCCTTGATATGAAAATCTGCCTCTGCATTCTTGCCGATGGTTACATATTCGTCCAGGAGTTCGAACTCAGCCGCCTCGGCATTTCCTTTATCAACAATAAGCACCCCCACCTGACCGGACGAGGTCATTGGACGGGTCGTTCTTCCTTCCATCTGTCGATGCTGACGGGTATCGAGCACCATTGTCTGGTCGAGGTTCAGGCTGGAGGCCGCCTGCCTTGACCCCGAAGCGGGGAAGGGAATATCATCCTGCTCGAAGATCAGTGTATGCTTCGCGATGGATACCTCATCACCGAAATTCAGTTCGCTCAGTTCTATCTTCTTGCCGGAGAGATATGTACCATTAAGGCTTCCCAGGTCCTGCACAAAGAATTGTTCGCCCTCTTTTACGATTCGGGCGTGAAAGTTTGATACCGCCAGATTATCGATCTGGATGTCATTCTCGATATTCCTTCCAATTGTGGTCTCAGGCTTAACAAGCGATATTTCCCTGATAACCTTATCACCCAGTTTTACGATCAATTTTGCCATCGGGCATAACCTCCATATCCAAACGTCTTATTTATCAATTACATAGATTAACACGACCGTAATGTTGTCTGGGCCACCTCTCCCGTTTGCCATATTGACAAACTCATCGCATGCGGCCTGTGGCTCACTGACAGACGCAATCACATCCTGTATCTCTGCATCGGCAACCACTCCCGTAAGCCCGTCAGTGCACAGAAGAAAGCGGTCCCCCTGCTTTATCTCATATTCATAAACATCGACCTCAACGTCGGACGCCGTGCCAAGTGCCCGGGTAATAACATTCCGGTATGGAGATTTCTGTGCCGCTTCAGGCGTAAGAATACCATCGCGAACCTGCTCGGCGACCAGGGAGTGGTCATCGGTCAACTGCTCCAGATTCTTATCCCTGAAAAGGTACGCCCGGCTGTCGCCAACATGTGCAATACTGACCCCTCCGTCATGAAAGATAGCCGCCGTAGCGGTACTGCCCATACCTTTTTGCTGCTCGTTCGACGCCGCAGCCTGATGGATCAGCCGGTTGGCCTCATGTATTGCCAGAGAAAGACGCCCACCAGAAACAGATACTCCCCGGGGAAGGTCCTTCGCTTTTTCTGAAGAGAGTACATACTTCTTGATGGTCTCTACCGCCAGCGCACTGGCCACCTCCCCGGCAGAATGTCCTCCCAGCCCGTCACAGACGGCAAAGAGCCCTCCCTCCGGCTCCAAAAGAAGGCTGTCTTCGTTTATGTTCCGTACCTGTCCGGTATCTGTTTTACCAGCAGAAAAGAGTTTCATCAGACCTCCGGTTAGAGCTTTTTCATACATGCCTCTGCATCGAGCACCACAGTCTCACCCCTCCGGTAGCGACGGGTAAGNNACCCTTAACACAGCCTGGGACACCTCTAGTTACGTCGCCCAGAGGGGTAAAATTTCCCTTGGAAATATTGTACATGACTGCCGCAACGCTCTCTCCCTGGAAAGGTTTGGCCCCCGAAAGCAGTTCATACAAGACGATACCGAGAGAGAACAGGTCTGACTGCCCCGTGACCTTCTGACCGGTGACCTGCTCGGGAGACATGTATCCAGGAGTGCCAAGCACGATTCCCGTGCTGGTTTTTGAAGAACCGGAAATCCGCGCCACTCCGAAATCAGTAACTTTGACCGTCCCATCTTCAAGGAGCATTATGTTCGCAGGTTTGATATCCCGGTGCACCACGCCATGTTCATGGGCATAGTCAAGCGCTCGTGCCACATCCGCCACGATTCTCAGCACTTCATACTGCAGGAGGAGATTGTCCTTCCTGCAGTATGAGGTCAGGTCCTCTCCAGAGAGCAGTTCCATTGCAAGGTATGCCATATCATGGTCTTCGCCCGCATCATAAATGGTCATAATGTTCGGATGCGAAAGCTTCCCTGCAGCAGCGGCCTCTCTGAAAAACCTCTCCTTCACATCATTCAGTTCAGCGGGATCTACATCTTCATAGCTCAACGTTTTGATGGCAACTTCACGGTTGATCTTCGGATCCCGTCCCAGATAAACCGTTCCCATGGCGCCCCTGCCCAGTTCACTGACGATCTCGTAACGTCCAAGCGTGGGTTTCTCTCCCCCGGGAGTAATAACCATGGTCCCTCCACGGGAGGCAGGGGAAGGGGCGAATGCCCCGGTAGCATCCGCATCGCGCAATCTGGCAACCCGATCATGTACATCCTTGAACTTTCCAGCTTTCAGAATGTGCTCATATACCGAAAAGGCCTTACCCGGCATCCTCTTGCGTTCGAAATCCAGGCCCAGGTTATATAAAAGTTCACGGACGCTCCTGTCCTGAACAGGGCATCTCATGAACTTCTCAAATGCCATATCCAGCATACCCTGTCCCTGGAAGGAAAGCCCAAGCATTTTCAGACTTTCCACACTCTCGGCCTCGGCCCGTTCACGTATCGCCCACAACCGTCTGAACAGAACTCCGCCATATCCAAGCGCCAGCAGTACCACAGGAGCGAAGAGTTTGAGCCAATACCCCTGGGCTATGAACATGAAAGATGAGGCAGCCACCCACGGCAGCATAGAGAAAGCCGCGATCATCAGTCCTATCCTCGCCCGCACGCGGGGCAGCACGAATGCGATAAAAACGCCAAAGTACAGAATTGCCACAACCTCAAGTCCGAACAGCCATCCGGGCCTCGTAAGGTACGAGCCGTAAAGGATGTTCTCAACAGCAGCAGCATGAATGAACACCGGGGCTTCCTTTGTTCCCCATGCGGTCTGGTACTGCATCGTATCATCCGTCGCATATCCTATAAGTACTGCTCTGCCCTTTAGTGCATCCTTCCTGTAGTTCCCATCAATAATATCGATGAAAGAAAGCACTTCCAGGCCCTTCATACGTCCCATGAACATAGAGTAATCCGGAGTGGTACGGATTTGGACGCCGTCAACCATCAGGCCGTCCAGACCAGCCTCCAAATAGAGCGGCTTCAGGGCCGAAACCCTTTTACCCAGATATGCCAGCGCAACCTGGAGAGTGAACGAGGGCAGCTGTTTTCCCCTGTCCAGGGCAGCTACCAGATACTCCTTCCTGAGAACACCGTCACTATCAGGATACAGCCCCGTATGGCCCATGGCACGCGCAGACCGGTCAAGGCCGGCATAGGGCTGTGCAAAATTTACCAGTGAAGGGACCTGCGCAAGATGGATTTCGTAGGGATTCCTGAATTCAGTGAGGTCACGTTTCAGGTTCGCTTTTCTGAGCGGAAGCGTAACGGTATTTCTTGACAGATACTTTGTTCGGGCCTGTTTCTCGTTATCAGCCGTTGATGGCCGAACGGGCAACACTACGCCATGCGCCAAACCAGTTGATCTCAAAAGAATATCTTCAGAGTTCCCGGCTTTGTCGGCCATATTCTCCAGCTTGCTCCCAATAGACCGGATTGTCTTGTTTTTCGAAACCTTGAGTTCCCGCGCATAATCCACTATCTCTTGCGTGGGGCGTCCTGCCGCATCACGCTTTTTCGTATAGAGGAACTCAAGCCCAATGGCCTTTGCCCCCTCACCGGAAATGATATCAACCACCCGCGCCGTATCAGAAGGCAGGGCGGGCGGCGGCCCGAAACGCCGGACGGTCTTCTCGTCATAGACGACCACAGAAACCCTGCCGGCATTCCCAGCTCTTTTTACTGAAGAGAACACATCATAGGCCAGCAGGTCAAGAGATGAGAGCGGGGGAATTACGAATATATATCCAAAGAGAACGATAAGGGTCAGGACAAGTCCCATAGCCCAGTCGAGGGTAAGAACCTTTGTGGTCGAACGGATGAATCTCATAGACACAATTATAACAGGCGGCAAGTACCTTTATCAGAGCAAGACAGAAACTATTTGCTGGTAAGACGGAACAGAACCGGAACTTCCACCGGCACATCCACAGACGGATACGGCGATGCTGCATGGATTACCCGGACCACTTCCCGGTCGAACATGCGGTATCCCGAACTTTCCAGGACGGTAATATCGTGTGGAGAGCCGTCCGGACCGACAGTGAATGCTGCAAGCACCCTGCCCTCAAGTCCCCGTCTCCTTGCCATCATTGGATAAACAACGGAACCCTGTATCGCAGTGCGTATCTCATGGATACGGTGTTCCCTTCGGCCCCCTTGCGAGGGCCCGTCAGACCCGACATCCTTTCCTGCCCCCGAGTCAGATAATGACGCGACCAGGTTTCCGGGCAAAGGGAGTCCGACTGAACGCTGCCGGTCACCGGATATCCTGGACAGCAGGGCATCGGGCACTCTCTTTTCCGAAGCAACTTCTACAAAATGAGCGGGACTCTTTGTCACGGACTGAACAGGTTCGGGCTCAACAAGCTCCAGTGCAGGTATTATTTCCTCAGACCTCTCTGCTTCCGCTTCGGTCTCTCTCCGCTCAGCTAATGGAGACTCGTCCTTTTGCGTTTCACTGGGCGGAGAGATGGGGTCCTCTATAGAGATGATCCTGCTTGCAGGACGTGACGGCTTATGTTGAGCGACTGTCGTTGCTTTATTCTCTTCAGGCTCAGCCTGTGCCGCTTCGCCAGTAGCGGCAAGGTCGACGACCATATAAACAGGTTCGTGTGAGGCGGGGACGAATGCGTCCCCGCCCACACTCAGAGCAATGCCGACGAGCACCAGTGCATGAAGCACCAGCGAAGCAAATATCGATACCCTGTCTGTCTGTTCCGCTCTCATAAGAAAGATAAGATCTTCCTAGAACTCCAGTTTAATGCCGGCATAGTAGGCCTCGCCGGGAGTGTTATAACCAGCGGCAAGCTCGTAGTCCTCATCAAATATGTTCTCGCCACGACCATACAGCTTGATATTGTTTCCCAGCTGTACGTAAGCACTGACGTTGATCACGTCATACGGGTCAATACTGTCCTGTTCTCCAGCATTATCGTAGCGCATGCCTACATAGGTATAGTCAACGGACAGGCCGAAACTCGCGCCGTGATACCCTATCATCGCGAAATACTTATCCTTTGGGCGGCGACGGAGACGTTCGCCGTTGTCGTCCTCAGTCTCAAGGTGTGTATGAGAGGCCCTCAGGTCGATAACATCGCCACGATATGCCAGGGTGGTCTCGACACCCTTGATCTTTGCGCGCGAAACGTTCCTGGGCTCCCAGGAAAAAGGCGCCACCTCTTCCCACTCAATGAGGTCCGTGTATTTCTGCTCGAAATAAGTTATCGTGAACGTTGCCTGTTCGCCAAGGTCATGTTCAAGCCCGACCTCCCAGGACGTGCTTCGCTCAGGGTCCAGATCCGGATTTCCCTTACTATAAGGGCCATCATAATAAAGCTGGTTGAGCGTGGGAGCCCGGAATCCTGTGCCATAGCTGGCGCGGAAACGGCCGCCACCGCTCATCTCCTCGACAACGCCGACACGATAGGTCTTTTCCTCACCAAAGGCTTCATGATCATCATACCGACCACCTAAGTTCCAGGTTACATTGCCAACCTTTTGTTTTATATTCATATAGGCGGCCCTGTTTTTTATCTCCTCATCAAAAACGCCCTCATTCTCTCCATGCTCCTTGCGCTCCTCCACTCCGGCGGTGACCGTAAATCCCTGGCCAAGGTAGAGATTGTGCTGCCAGTCCGTGGTCTCCATCTCAGAGGTTATCTCCGAGTTCAACCATGATGCATCCGGGTCCTCGGTCTTTGAAAAGTCATTGGTCTTTGAGTGCATAAGCACCTGTTCCCATGATTCGGTCAGAAAGACCGTGGCCCGGGCGGTATCCACACGGTGTGTGGTCTCACTTGTATAATTAGTGTCGTCGTCTTCGGAGCCATAATCCAGGTCGTTCTCGTCCTCATAGTACTGTCTGCTGAATTCAACAGAAACGTTCTCCGCCAGCATCAGTCCGATATTGCCGGAATAAGCCTTGTTCTCATATCCGTCTTCCTCATCTCCGTCCTCATAAACGGATATACCGTCAGTCTTGTACCGGGAACCCGAAAGCCTGAAGTTCCACATTCTTCCCCCACCCGAAACAGAACCGGAATAGTTCTCTGTATTGAACGTGCCCCGTTCGTAAGAACCTCCTATGCCAAATCCGGGCTTGCCTTTTTTCGTAATGATATTGATAACACCCGCAATTGCCTCAGACCCGTACATCGTGCTCTGCGGCCCCTTGACGATCTCGATCCTGGCGATATCGTCCACCGAAAGACCGGAGAGATCATAGTATCCAAGCGTCGTGCTCTTGACCTTTACTCCGTCAATCATGATGACTACCTGGTCGGCCGAAGCGCCGCGAAGCTGCACAGAGGCTGACTTCCCGGGGCCTCCGTTCTGAATTAGGGTTATCTCCGTTACCTGCCGCAGTATCTCGGGCAGAAAGTTTGCCTCCATACGTTTAATCTCGTCCTCATAAATGACAATAATGGAGCTTGTGGCCTCTTCCTGTGGCTCAAGCATTCGGGCGGCAGTGACCACAACCTCTTCAGTCCTGACAGCTTCCTCCTGGCCCCAGCCTACTGAAGAAGACATCGTTACCGCCATGACCAGCGCGATCGCAGCAAGCCATTTCAGACCATTACAAAACCAATTCATTCTGACCGTCATAATACGAAACCTCTTCCTTCCCTCGAAGGGGCATATGGTTTTCGGGCGGGATAGAGTTCCTGACTTCGGGGAATCCTTCCTGCTGCCGGCTCCCCACACACAGTTGCGGGGCAGTTCCCGATTCTCACGGGATTCCTCCCATCCAACCCTTTCTGACCGCCAAGGGCGGCTCTGTTTATCATGAACCATTAACATCGTAGAACCAGTGGCCATCGCGTTCGCAAGCACCATTGCCCTCCAGAGGCACTCTGGCACCAAAAAGAGAACAGTTCGTCACGAACGTATGGAACTCCCCCTGTTCGCCACAGGGGTCAAGTCCCCTATCAACAAGATGGCGTACAAACATCTCATCAAATATCCTTCCGATCCATTCGGCCCTGAGGACATCGCTCTTTGCGCTTACAACAACGGTTTCCCCTCCGCGCGAGAGAAACTCATGCGCCAGTGCACCAGTGTCCTCGTCCCACAGGGGAAACATAGCCTCAATGCCCAGTCCGTCGCATACGCGCTCGTTCCAGTCCCGGTGTTCCTTCAAGTAAATATCCCCGAATACAATTCCTCTCACATCTGGAACACTGCTTACCGTCTCTTTAAATACCACTTCAAAATCATCATTTACTGAGACAACTTTATTGATAAGCCTCATACCCGCAGCCTCGGCCTGCCTGTAGATATATGCAGTGTCAATTCCGTGTGCACCATGCCTGCGGTCGAAATGCAGAAGTGTAGTAATATCCATGCCGGAATCAAGAGCACGCATGAGAGCCATGCAGGAGTCCTTGCCCCCGCTCCAGGATGCCAGCCAGATGCCGTTATTATTGCCCATAGCTGATATATGCCTCGCTTTCCGATCCCCGTACCCTGAGCCGGATGCCAAAGGCCTCCTGCAAAAGGTCTTCTGTAAGAACCTCTCCCGGAGGGCCATCGGCGATCAGTGCCCCGTCCTTTACCAGCACCAGCCGGGGGAACTGAAACGCCAGGTTTATATCGTGAAGAGCCATCACAATAGAGATGTTCCGCTTTTCGTTCAATCCTCTCAGAAGATTCAGAAGCTCCAACTGATAACGGATGTCCAGGTTCGCCAGCGGCTCATCCATAAGAACAATACCAGCACCCTGCAGAAGGGTCATCGCTATATAGGCGCGCCGACGTTCCCCACCACTGAGACGGCCGAGAGGCTCATTACGCTTTTCGGTCAAACCCACCATCGCAAGCGCATCGTCCAGGCCCAGCTCCGGAGGCTGGTCATAAGGATAAAGCCCCATGCGGGCCAGTTCTTCAACGCTGAAGGGGACCCCGGTGTCCAGGCTCTGCGGCAGATAACTGATAAGTTTCGCCCGGTCACGGTGTGGATAGGAAGCAAGTGCTTTCCCCCAGAGGCTGGCCGTCCCTCGCCGGGGCTTCAGGGTGCCGCCCATGAGCTTAAGCACCGTTGACTTCCCGGAACCGTTGGCTCCCAGAAGGCCCACAAATCCGGCCTGTCCCACCGTAAGCGAAAGTCTTTGGATAAACGGCTCCGAACCATAGGAGAAAGCAACTTCCCGAAGTTCCAGTATGCTGTCAAACACCGAGGACATCGCGCCTCCTCAGAAGATACAGAAAATAAGGAGCCCCCAGCATCGCCGTTACAATGCCCGCAGGCACTTCGGTTGGCTGAAGGATCACCCGGCCCACAAGGTCAGAGACCACCAGCAGCGTCCCCCCACCCACAGCGGAAGCGGGAACCAGCACACGCATGTCGGACCCGACGAAGTAGCGCATTATGTGTGGTACCAGCAGACCGATGAATCCAACCATTCCGCCAAGTGAAACGGACGAGGCCGTCATCAGACTCACTGAAACGAACAGGAGCGTGGTCTCCCTCCTGGGAGAAAAACCGAGGCTGTGAGAAAGGTCGTCACCCAGAACCAAGCTATTCAGTGCCTTTGCCCGAGCCATGGCAAGCCCCATCCCCAGAACAATAAGAATCCCTCCATAGGGGAGTAGTGACCAGTCGGCAAGCCCCAGATCCCCGAACATCCAGAGTACCGCCCTCTTGAGTCCCTCATGTGATGAGATGCTCATCAGCAGCATCAATACAGCAGAGAATAGAAATCCCACTCCAATACCTGCCAGCAACAGCCGTTCCGGCCAGAGGCCTCCCCGCTTGTATCCCATCATCCCCACAAATGCCCCGGTGGCCATTGCCCCTGCGAAAGCAAGCACCGGAATGGTAAGCGCCCCGAAGAGCCCAAGCCCTAGGATGAGGCCGCCTGCCGCGGCAAGGGTAGCCCCGCTTGATATGCCCAGAATATAGGGATCGGCCAGTGGATTCCTCAGCATTCCCTGAAGCACCGCACCCGAGGCACCGAGGGCAGAGCCCATGAGGACCGCAACCATCACACGTGGGAGTCTGATTCCCAGGAGTATCTCACGGTCGAGTTCGCCCATATCAAAGGGGATAATGATCCTGGGGCCAAGGAACAGGGCAGCCAGAAAGACCCCGCATGATACGAGGACAATCAGGCCCGCTCGGATCATCTGGTACTGTCTACCTGTCATCCTGGCCATCCTTCTTCGTGTCGACCATATTCTTCAGTTCTTCAATTCCGTCAAGCACCCTGAGGCCAAAACGAAATATGCCGTCGCTGGCGTAATAGACATGTCCATTACGAACAGCCGGGGTGCTTGCAAGCCTCTTTACCAGGGGTCCTGAAACCTCTTCTATGTTTATGCCCATACTCTTGCCAATAAAGATATACTCCGGGGCCCGCCTGAGAGCGGCCTCAAGCGAAAACTTCGGATAGCTCGTCCCGGCGTCCGAGGCGATGTTCTTGAATCCCAGCATATCAAAGGCATCAGCTATGGCAGTACCTGGGCCGGCAACCATAAGCGGTTCGGGCCATACCACGAACAGCGCCCGCCCCCTGGGCCTGTTTTCCTTCCGGAACGCATCTAGCCGTTGCTGTGCATGCCGCGCCAGTTCTTCAGCTCGCCTCTGCGCTCCAACCACCTCGCCCATGTTTCGAATGGCCCTGGGCAACTCGATTACACGGCGTTCCCGCATGACATATGTGGAAATCTCCAGACGTTTGAGTCTTTCCTCGAATGCCTTGGGGTTGCCGTCCGTGGTGAGTATCACCAGGTCCGGTCGGGCGGCCACCACCGCCTCCAAAGAGGGGTTGGCCATGCCTCCGATATGGGGCTTTCCCCTGGCTTCGGGCGGATAGTCACAATAATCGGTCACTCCCACAAGCCGATCCTCGACATGCAGAGCAAAAAGCATCTCGGTAACACTCGGTGCCAGGGAAACGATACGCTCCGGCGTCTCGGCAGCGTAAGAAGCTGCCGTCAATGCCAAAACAAGAATGCATACTATAAATAGTCTCTTAAACATGTATTCTGAGCGCCTCAAGAAATTTCAGATTCTCCTCGCGGCCTCGTGCCGCTACACGGATGAACTGCTCGTTCAGTCCATGGAAATTTCCGCATTCTCTGACAGCAATGCCATCATGCCTGAGAAGCCGGTCAGCAACAAAAGAAGCTTTTTCCAGCTTCAGGAGGAAAAAATTGGCCGATGTATTGAAATGCTCGATGTTCATTTCCAGGAAACCAGCCTTCATCCGTAACTTCTCCTTCTGAATAAGTTTTAGGGTTTTTTCAGTAAAAGTCCTGTCTTCCAGTGCAGCCGTTCCAGCCTTTGCGGCCAGCGCGTTCACAGTCCAGGGCTCCTTGTGCTTTTTAAAAGTCTTTATCAATCCCTTGGGAATCACACCATAACCAAGCCTGAGACCTGCCATCCCATAGAACTTGGTCATGGAACGGAGAACAACAAGGTACATGCTTTCTTCATCCATCACCGAACACTCCGGCTTAAAATCAGCAAAGGCCTCATCCACAACAAGCAGGCACTTCTCCTTTTTCGCCGCATGAGCGATATACATCACCTCATCTCTGGTCAAAGCATGCCCCGTGGGATTGTTTGGATTGCAGAGAAACGCCATGTCCGCGCCCCGCATCGCCCTGACAAACGCGTCAGGGGTTATACGGAAGGCATCCTTCTCCCCAAGCGTCAGCCTTTTGACTTTTGCGCCCGCGCGCAGAGCGGCTCGCTCGTATTCTGAAAATGCCGGTGCTGTCACCAGAACGGTACGGGGGGCAAGCGCAAGGGGAAGAAGGTATA
>JABAHP010002014.1_pt2 | contig 24867 bp, 24 predicted proteins | sample 7062081 | NCBI WGS metagenome assembly JABAHP01 (sample SAMN14534357, study PRJNA622989) | marine sediment metagenome | biome: marine biome [ENVO:00000428]; feature: marine pelagic biome [ENVO:01000023]; material: deep marine sediment [ENVO:00002113] | place: India: Gulf of Kutch | collected...
AGTTTCTCCATTAATGCATATTGAAATTGTTGTTCCAGATGCGGAAAAAGCCTATGAATTTTTAAATAGAATATTTGGAGCACAAAAAGTTGAAGAGGATTTAGCTGATTATCTATTTCGGGGTCCTGCAGTTAAGGTTGTACATGTACAACTTGGAAATGTTATTCTCCAATTTATTGAGCCTTTAACTGAGAGAACTCTATGGTATGACTACTTAAAAGAGAAAGGTCCAGGAGTTCACAATCTTAATTGTTATGTTAAAGATGTAAAAGAAGTAGCAAAGACTTTTAAAAAAGAAGAACTTAAAACCCTTTTTAAATTAAGAGTGGATTTTTCACAATTTTTAGATTCCGAAGATCTACGCTCAAATAATCCACCGGTTTATATGTTGGAAGGTGAAGATATTGTTGGTTTTAAGTTTGAATTACAAGAACTCCCCTTTAAAGAAGATAGAATACCTGAGGGATTCAAAATTAAATCCGAATATGATTTAAAGAGGGAATAGAATTATAAAGCTTCAATCTAAATCTACTTTAGAATTACAATTTTTACATTTTTTAACTCCATGAAACAATTGTTCCTTACAATTTGGACAACGATATCTTTTCTCCTCTTCTTGAATCCATTTCTCAGTTCCAAGTTTCCGCCAACTAGGAATTGCGCGGAGCATAACTTTTTTATCTAAAGCGTCTGGCCATTCTCTTATAATTTTACATGGGAAATCTTCGCATTGATAACAGCCTTCAATTTTTTTATTTTTCATACAATCTTTAATAGGACAAGTCTGACAGAAATGAAAGACCACACCATCAGATAAGCAACCAGTACAAGCAATATCATCTACACTCTTGGCACCAAAAGATTGAAGCGTTGGTAATATTTCCTTCTTAAATTCTATATTATTCTCTTTATGAGCAAGATAAATTCTGCAAACTCCACAATATAATCCACATGGGGCTAATAGCTCTTCTTTGGTTTCAGTCAAATTAAAATCACACCAATAATCATTTGAAAAATAATCTTTAAACATTTATTTTTAGTTAGCTATTTTTTTTGGCTAGTTTATTTGGATAATTTTGTATATTGTTCATGCATATATATACTTTTTGCATAATGTCCAGAAAAACTTAAATATCTCGCACAATATCTAGTAATTAATAAAAAAAATAACCAAAAATAAAATGATTGATGACCTTAACAAAAGGATCTTAGAAGAGTACCAAAAGGATGCTGGTGTAACATATAGAATGTTAGCAAAGAAAATTGGAGTACCCGCATCAACTGTCTTTTCAAGAATTAAACAGATGAGAGACTCTAAAGTTATAAAAGGAATTATCCCTATAATATCTTCTGAAGCTGTTGGGAAACCTACAACGGCTTGGATTAAAATAAGTCTTGAAATAAGTACAGATTGTTGTGATTTTGCTGCTGAAGTTGCGAAAAATGAAGATGTGATGGAAGTTCATGAAATTGCTGGCGAATGGGATATTTTACTTAAAGTTAAAGTAAAAGATAACTTAGCATTGCATGATCTTACAAAGGAAATCAGTAAAATGCCTGGTATAAAAAATATGGAATCTCTTATTGCTTTTTGTACAATAAAAGAGGATCCTCGAATTACTCTATAATCAAAAGTGAATTATTCAAAATATTAGGTTCAACCAATCATTCAGTGTATAAATTAAAAAGAAATATTGGACTATTTTAAAAGAGTTATTCATATGAAAGATAATAAGGATATTATAGATAATTTTTATAAAGGCTTAGAACTGAAAGGTTATAAAGGAAAAATTGTATCTGCAGAACACGTTCCGGAATTACGTAAAGTTGTTCAAAAACTTAACGAACAACATCTTTTAGATCCAAAATTCTATGAGGATTACAAGTCTTATTTTGAATTTAAACAAGATGTAGATCTTACAGAAATTAGGTCGCTTTTTATAATTGCAATGCCGGTACCTCAATTTGAAGCAGTATTTCACTATAACAATGAGAAGATCTCATTACTCATACCTCCCACATATTTATATGGTCTTAAAATAAGCAACCAAATGACAGACTTTGTAAATAACATATTGAAATCAACTGGATATAAAGCAGTATATGCACGTCTTCCTCAAAAAACATTAGCAGTGCGATGTGGATTAGCCGAATATGGTAGAAATAATATTACTTATGTAAATGGAATGGGAAGTTTCCACCGTTTAACAACGCTATATTCTGATTTTCCGACTACTGAGGATAATTGGCAGGAATTACAAATGATGGATCTCTGTAAAGAATGCTCCGCTTGTACAAACAATTGCCCAACAGGTGCAATTCCAACGGATCGTTTCCTCTTACGTGTTGAACGCTGCCTTACATATCATAATGAAAACCCTCCAGAAGTCCCTTTTCCAGATTGGATTGATCCATCATGGCATAATTGTTTAGTAGGATGTCTTCATTGTCAAAAAGTATGTCCTGCCAATAAAAAAGTAAAGAATTGGACTGAGAAGGGACCTGAATTTAGTGAGGAAGAAACAAAACAAATTTTGGAAGGAATGGACTTTGACGATCTTTTTCCAGAAACTAAGAAGAAAATAGAAAATTTTGATTTAGTAAACTATTTTGAGGTTTTACCACGTAATCTATCTCCATTTTTTAAATCTTAGTCACATTTCTATCTTTACCATTCATATCTACATTTAGTGCAGGATTTCTTCTTTGCATAGATACGTCTTGGGATGTAACTAATGACATTAGATTTATCATCGATTTCTCTTATAGCAAATCCCATTGCACCACAATTTGGACATTGTCTTTTATTAGTTCTAGGATCTGTGCTTGCCGTAAAATTAGGAATAGATTGCTTCATTAGTGGTGCTGTAGAAGGTGATTCTTGGGTAGGTGCTGGGATAGGTGGTGGAGGAGGAGTATATGATTCCTGACTAGGGGGCGGTGGAGGAGGGGTGTACGTTTCTTGGCTAAGGGCTTGTGGTTTTAATTCATATGATAAGTTTTGAATTTGCGCGCTTAGCTGATGGTTCTCAATTGTTAATTGAGATATTTCATGTTCCTTTTCAGCAATAAGTGCTTGATAAAAATGAATTTTAGAAAATAATTCTGTAATTTGATCAGTTAATTTATTAATTGTCTCTTCATATTCCGAGATAGGATCATCTGGGTTGTTATACATCATAATTCTTGCACCTCTTTCTTAACAATAATGTCGCAACTTACTATAGTACTTAGTTTGAATTAGTATATAAATATTTTTGAGTAGGAGACCTAAACTAATTTTAATCCAATCTACAGCATTTCTCTTGTTTCAGTAATTTTTTTCCGTCTATTGTAAAAGACATAAAAATTATGCTATATTATATAAAATTAGTGATGAAATACATAACTAAATTTTTTTAAATTTCATCATGTTTAAAACTTAGATTAATGACGCGCATTCTAGAATCTATAAAAGAAGATAATAAGAAATTTATCACCTCTGAGGAGATTAAGCAATATTGTGATGAAATGTATCTTAATTATAAACTCAGTAGTGATTATTTAGTTTCCCGGGGATATTTGGTAAATATTTTAGAAGATATATATTATGTGAAATCTAATGATGAGTTCGAAGAAAAAAAGATAAAACTTTCACTACTGGAGCTGGTTGGAAGAAGCCTAAAACTAAAGAATGTTAGAAATTGGTATTTTGGGCTTTATACGGCATTAACTTTAAATAAAGTCAATTATGCACCGCAAGATGATCTTTTTTACTTAATTAACGATGTGATAATGAATAATAATCCAATGACAATAATGGGGAAAAAATTTAGGTTTTTACGATTTAAAAATGCATTATTTGGTTTTGGAGTTATAAACAACAAAATAAATTATTCGGATCATGAAAAAACGATTTTAGATTTGCTCTACTTGTGGGATTCCAATAATATTAATGAAAATAGAATTTTAATTGATATTACCAAGTTATTAAATGGAATTTCTAAAGAAAAAATCTTAGATTATGCTCAATATTATCCTGAATCTAATCAAAGACTATTGAAAAAAGCAATAAATTAAAAAATCATTAGGATTTTAATTATCTTATTTTTTAAATGGATTTGGAATCCACTTTGACCCACTACTTTTATATTCTTGATATTCTTCGCCAAACATATCTCCAAATATATCTCATAAAGGATTGCTTTTAATAAAATCTATTATGAGATTAGCAAGTTCAGGACCTTTATCTTCTTGGACAAAATGACCAGCATCTTTAATAGTTGTATGATTTTGTCCTTGAGCTCCTGGAACCTTTTTTTGCCAGTAAATATCCCCTCCTCTCGTAATTGGATCACTATCAGAGAAAGCAGTTAAAAATGGTTTTTTCCATTTAAAGAATTCATTCCAGGCTTGTTTATTCGCTTTATGTTCTGGATCGTTTAATGTAGTTGGAACTAATGAAGGCATAATCCTAGCTCCAGCTTTGAATTTGCCATCTGGAAATGGTGCCTCATATGCTTTGAGAACATTTCTAGTTAATTTGGTCACTGTAGCTCGCTGTATAACCCTTCCTATGTAAAATTTTGTCGTAGTTCTAGAAAAATGTTGCCAATCTAAGAAGGCTTTATTCGGTTTTCCTTTTCCTGTAGGTAGTCCTCCATTTGACAATATTATCCTACTAAAACGTTCTTGATTTTCAACAACAACTCTTAAACCTATTAAAGAGCCCCAATCTTGGCAAAACAAGGTGACATTTTTTAAATCAAGCATATTAACAAAAGTAGATATCCATTCTACATGTCTGCGGTATGTATGGTCACTTTTCTTAGTTGGTTTATCAGATCTTCCAAACCCAACTAAATCTGGGGCTATTGCTTTAAATCCTGCTTCTACTAAAATTGGAATCATGTGTCTATATAAATAGGACCATGATGGTTCTCCATGCATAAGAAGTACAACTTCAGCGTTTTTAGGTCCTTCATCGATATAGTGAATTCTTATTCCATCAATATTTAAATAATTAGGTTTAAATGGATAATCAGGAAGATTTTCAAACCTTTCATCTGGAGTACGTAATAATTTCATATAAATTTCAACTCTAATTATAAAAAAAACTATAACCCAAAAGCTAAAAACATTATTAATTCCAATAATATTCCAATTTTCAATATTGAACTTATCCGTTTGTAAATCTCTTTTTCTACTAAGCTTGCTAGAGTTAGAAAAGAAGTAATACTTATAGCTAATAAACTAAAAACCATAAGAAAAAGAAGTAGGAAATTATTATACATTCCTAGGAATACTGGAATGGTAAGGAAAACTATTGCAGCAAATTGGAAGAATAGTGAAAACTTAAGTAGTTTTCTCTCATCAATTTCATTAGGAAATAGAAAATACTCCTTCCTTATATCTTTTTCATCGAATCTCTTTGATAATTCTCTTGATAATTGTAAAAAAAACAATGAAAAAAAGAAAAAATAGATTTGCGTAGGGATTATATAGGTATTCAAGAAAACTCCATAGAATAAACCAACAGAGAATGAGAGTGTAAAAACCAATATCTTCACAGATATCTTTTTTATAATATTCTTAGCACCAAAATAGCCTAAAGTTATCCACAAAACAATAATAAGTGGTGTAAAAAGAATGATAGGGATATTAAGATAATAAATTGTGAAATTCTCAAAGATATTACAGATAATTAATATTAAACTAATAACACATAAAATTCCAAAAGCAATTTGAACTCCATTTTTATTTATTTTATCTCTATCATGGGAATTATTGAGAATATGAAGAAGTTTGATAATGATAATTCCTGAAAGGGCAAGGAAAAGATAGGAAAGTGGGCCATAAATAAGATTGTTTGTAAAAATCTCTACTCCAATACCTATTCGAGAATTTAAAATACCAAAAATGACTAATATGCTACCCTTTATGGCTGGTTTCCCGATTTTTAAATATTTTTTTATTTTCACTTTATCTTTATTATAATTGATTAAGTAATTTGATAAATTCTTGAAGCACTAATAAAATCTAATTCCAAACTCTGATTCCTAAATTGAATTAAAGTTGATTTAGTACCGAAATTTTGGTAACAATAATCATTGTCAAAACGGGCATATGGACCTAAATCAACTTCACTCCCTCCAACTGTCATTGGACCATCCCATGATACACTTACTAGACCTTGAGAAGGAGATGTATAATGGACATTAAAACCTAATGCTTGTGGTACAATATTAATTTGAGATTGTTGGATATCAGAAATAAATTGATTAAATGAACCATATTCATCAACATTTCCTAATTCAACAATCCAAAGATTTTTAAATCCATCAACGCGTAACTCATAATCAGAAGTCCATTTAGTGTTATAGAAAGAATAAAGAGCAATATAACCTCCTCCTTTAGCACCAAAAATCCAATGGCCTCTCTCTTCTACCTCATCAAAAGCCCATTGGGGAAAATAAGCATGTTGATAGAATTTATTACCTGTAAAGAGATTAAGGAAATAAAGCAGTAGCTCTCCTTCTAAGGGTAACGTCTCACGATCATATTGAATTATCCCTATATTTTTGTATAATGTAGCTCTTGGATTCCAACCACCGACATATTCCTGATCAAGATCTTTAGTTAGACCTCCAGGAGAATTAGTATAAACGAAAGCATTATCATCTAGGCTTGCTTGCCATATGTGTTCTTGATAACTATTCATTCCTTTCTGGTGATCCTGAGAACCAGACAATTGATAATATGGTGTTCTATAAGTGTAAGTATTTGAGGTTTCAAGACTTATACCCTGAGTTATCAATTTCATTCTCTCTGAATATTGATTAAGTGAGATTCCATGTAAAAATGCTGATATTTTAAAAAAACTTGAAACCAAATCTGGTCCATAGATATTATTTGAATCTATATTATACTTTTTTACTAGATTGAAGACTTGTTTTATAGTTTGCGGTGGTAAAACAGCAGACATCCCCAACCAAAACATAAGATCATCCTCTGTATAGCTTATATTGTATAAATTTCCATCTTCCATGTTGACACTATTACGTTCCTTATGTTCATTATATAGTGTTGCGTTATTAGCAATATCTTCTAAGATAGGGGGAGGAGCATAATAATCACTTGTAGCTAAGGCAACAGCAGCAAGGTTACTCCTATCATTTGGGTTATGATCACCTATACCAAGCATTATCCAAGCAGATTCAGAGGTACTATCTCGAGAAGGAGGATCAATTAAACTAGTTCCCAATTTCGTTCTATCATAGCAACGACCATGCGTAGTAGCATATCTTCCTTTATAATAATTATTAGCAAAATCAAAAGCTATTATATCTAAAACCATTGCTGCTTTATATACAATTTCTGGGTCTTCTGAAAAATCAACAAGATTAACCAAAGCAGCTATATCTTCAGTAAAATATGTATTTGAATGCCATTCTGCGAAACCAAATTGAGCACGCCAATCTAACCATCTTTTTACGAGCGGAGTAGCATGATTTACATGTTCAATGCCAGTCATATTTGAAATTACAAATGTATCATTAGGAAAAAGTTGACCAATTAATAATTCTGCGGTGTGAAACAAAATTTGATGATTCTCTGTATAATATATCATTTTATCTCTATTAGGTTCGGTAAACCAATATTTTGTTTTACCAAAAGCATCAATGACCTTGTTCCTGATATAGGGACTTAGTATACTTCTGTTGAGATCAATATATATCAAGCGTAAAAGATTGTTTAGTCTAAAATCCAGAGTATCCTGTAAGTTATAAATCTTATAAAGTGAAGCTTCAATACTGGCTTCACTTACGTTTAAACCTAAATAAACTCGAGATGCTTGAGCGTATACATGGGTGCTATCTTTACTATCATTCAAATATATACTCTGACGCTCTTTATACCCTGCTGTAGCATTAAATGTGTCAAACAAATCGAAAGTACGATTGAAATTAGTTCTCATTGAGAATTCCCATTGTTCTTGACTTATTTTTAGTTCTGGAGAACTAGGATTTGTAAGAAAAAATTGAGGACAAATTAGAATAATAAATATAAATAAAAATTTTGGAAATCTCTTGGTGCTATTATTACTCTTTAATTTTAGACGATAAATTATAAAAACCAAATAAATAACAAATAGAATTATTACAAAATTATTAGAAATATTATATGAAAATAAGTAGTATAATCCAAAAGCAAAAAATATTAAAATTCCACCAATACTACTCGAAACGATGATTTTCCAAAAAGGGATGCTGATCAAAAAGATTAGGAAGATTAATAAAACATACTTAATGGTTTTTTTCCGATTCCTAAATTTCTTCATAATCAATTCAACAGAGATAATTCCTATTCTGATATTTTAAATTCAATCTCAAGATTAAAATAAGTTTCTCTAATAATTTTTATATCTTATATTGAGGATCTCTTGTCGCACAACCTACATTTTGCCCTAGTCTCATAAACTCAGAACATTTCGAACATGTAATACACACCTGCTTTTTATCAATAATTCCTTGTTGAAAAATTTGTTTTGGAAAATTAGGATTTGCAAGTGCCATTCTTCCAAAAGCACAAATGTCTACTCTTTTTTCGTGCGCCATTCCCGCAGCAATATATCCTGCAAATTGACGTAAATAAGAATAGCCAGAACCTACAATTACCATGTCTTCCGGCAAATGATTTTTAATTAAAGTAGCAAGATTTAGAAGTCTATTTACGCCATATAAAGGATGTTCATTTGGCAAGACACCTCCTGTTATTGTTTGATCAAATGGACGTGTAATTTGAGGTTTAAAATGGGGATTTCCTGCAGTAATGTTTATTAGTTTTACTCCAAGTTTATAGAGCTTATTAATTACATCTAAAGGTTCAGTAAGATCTATTGCAGCTGGAAAATTCTGGGCTTCTTTTTGCTTTACTCCAAATCCATGTGGATAAGGAATTGCATCATGAACGCTAATTCGAGAAGTTAGTATATAATTTCTTTCGTTCTTCAACTTCTGACTCAATTTCCTAATAATATTTAGAAAAAATCGTGTTCTATTTTTTAAAGGTTCTCCCCCATAAATTGAATTTTCTCGAAGTCTTGAAGTGAATAATTCATGGATTAAATAACCGTGGCATGCTTTAATATCTACACCATCAAAGCCCATATCTTTTGCTAGAATTGCTTTTTGAACCCAAATGTCTTCTAATTCTTGTAATTCTTCATCAGAAATCACGATTCCCTCTTGCTTTGAAAGATTTTTTGCTTTATCTAACTCAATATTATGATAAGCTCTTATCGGATATTTTTTACCATCTTTTATAGAATATCTTCCAGAATGGTTTAGTTGGATAATTAAGATGCATTTATTTGTAAAACCTAATTTCTTTAGAGATTTATTACAAATTTTTCGTGTAAAAGAGACTAATTTCTTTAAACTCTCAAAATTCTCTTCTGATATTACTAACTGGTGAGGATTAGAACGACAATCATAATTAATAGCAGACGCTTCAAACCATATTAGTCCCGCTCCACCCTTAGCATATCTCTCATATCTTCTGTATGTCATTTCTTGAGGAGAGCCTTCTAAATTAGCATCAAATCCTTCCATTGGCTGGATTGCTAATCGATTTGGAATAAATAAATTATGAATGTGGACTCTCTGCTGTAAAATTTCTACGCGTGGATATACTGGAATATCTAAACCTAAGTCTATGATCCTTTTTTCTAATTGATTTAATGATTTATAATTAAATTGTTCGAATTGTGAGGAAGAAGGATTCAAACTCATTACATAATAATTAGAGAACCCTTAATAAAGAACTTTTCATTTTTTCTTATGATGATTTATGGCAGTTAAAAAGAAAATTCTAATTTGTCAAAGGGGTAGGCATTTTATGAAGAATAAGACAAAATCTTATTTTAAAGAACTTTTGTATGACTATGATGTTGATATCTTCGATGATGTAGAGATATTCAACAATAGAGACTTCTTTGAATATGATACAACAATATTTTTTACTCAATTCGGTGAATTTACTGAAGTTCAAGAAAAAAATTTATTAGATTTTATTGCCATTGGAAAAGGATTTGTAGGATTACATGGCGCCTCAGCATCTTTTAAAATGCATCCTAAATATTATGAAATGATTGGAGGGCGATTTTTAAATCATAAAAAGAAAACTAATATAGATATCAAAATACTTGATAAATCTCATCCAATAACGGCAAATCTTGACGACTTTACTTTTTTTGATGAGCCATATAGACATGATTTCTCTATGAAAGGTGATATGAAAGTATTAGCAGAAGGATATTACCACGATGAGAAAGATCCCGAGCCTGAACCTATTATTTGGGTAAAAACTTATGGAGAGGGTCGAGTTGCGTTTTGTGCATTAGGTCACCAAGCACGAGCTTTAAAAAATCAGTTATATCGGGAAATTATTAGAAACTCACTGAAATGGGTACTAGAAAGACAGTAGTAAAGGTGAATCAAAATTATTAACAAAAATTTTATTAAAGTTGGAGTTATTGGCTGCGGTATGATAACAAAGATGTATAAACTCGCCTCAAAAATAATAAAAAATACAAAAATCTTAGCTGCAGTTGATTTAGATATAAATAAAGCCAGAAAGGTTGTGGGAAAAAATCATGCTTATATAGATCCTGATGAAATGTATAAGAATGAGGAAATTGATGCCGTGTATATAGCCACACCTCATCATCTCCATAAACCAATGATAAAACAAGCGTTTGAAAATGGAAAACATGTTTTATGTGAAAAACCAGTTTCTATTTCAATAGATGACGCTCGAGAAATAAGGAATTTAAATAAGCAATACAAAAATTTGAAGTTAGGGTTCAATTATAATTATCGATATGATCATAATTGCTATCGTTTAGTTAAAGCTCTTCATAATAATCATTTAGGTGAAGTATATTATGCTAATTGTAATGTATTTTTTAGTAGAAATGAATCTTATTTTCAAAAAGGCCCATGGCGAACTAAAAAAGAAACCGCTGGTGGTGGAACTCTTTTAATTCATGGGTCTCATATACTTGATATTATGATATGGGCTTTTGGCACCCCTAAAGCAATAATGGGAAAGACTGATAGTCTCAGATTTAAAAATATTGAGGTAGAAGATTTTGGTTTAGGTATTATTGAATTTGAAAATGGAGTTTATGCCCAAATTAATAATTCAACATTTGTTAAACCACCTTATGGATTTCTTAAAGAGAAAGTAGAATTGGAAGTATTTGGAAAAGATGGAAGATGTTACTATAGAGGACCATGGCCAAAATCATCACTATCTTGGAAAGGAGTAAAAAAATATAAAATTAAAAAAGAAGTAAAAGGATTTTCACATTTTGGTCGATCAGTAAAAGCATTTGGTGAATGGATTCTTTCCGAGAAACCATATTATAACACTATTGAGGAAAGCTCTAAAGTTCTAAGTTTAATATCTAGCTTGTATAAATCATCTGAAAGTGGTAAAAAAGAAATTATAGAAATTTTGTAATTGAAATGATTCATTTTAATCTAATTTAAATTGAGTAGATAGAAGATCCTCTTTTCGAGATGAAGCACCTATAAATAAAGTATATTGCATTTTTTCTATCTCCCAAGATTTTGAGTCTGGATTATACCATGCTAGATTTTTAAAAGGGACTTCTATCATTACATTTTGAACTTCATTTGGTTTTACACAAATCCGTTTAAATCCTCTCAAGAGCTTTTTAGGACGGTCAATCTTCGAATTTTCAAGTCCAATGTATAATTGAACAATCTCATCTCCAGCTACTTTTCCAGTATTTTTTATATCTATTGTAGCTATAACTTTATCATCTTTAACATTCGTATTTAAATTACTATAATTAAAATTTGTATAACTTAAACCAAAACCGAATGGAAAAGCAGGTTCCATTCCCTTTTTATCGAATAGAGTATACCCATGATAATATCCATATTCTATTTCATCAGCATTCTTATCAAAAAACGGTAATTGATTTGAATCTTTAGGAATAGTAAAAGTTAATTTTCCCCCAGGATTAACTTCACCAAAAATAATTTTTGCTAAAGCCATTCCTCCTTCCATACCAGAATACCATGCCATCAATATCGCGGGGACTTTATCTTTCCATTCTTCCATCATAATTGCGCTACCTCCAATAAGAACGACAATGCAATTTTTATTTTGAGAGGTAACATCTTTAATTAATTCTATATGATCATCATGTAAGGATAAATTTTCACGATCGCCTCCAGTTCTTAATTCGCGGATAAATTCACCTTCATCTTTATAGGTTAATCCTACTACCACAATCGCGATATCTACTTCTTTAGCAGTTTCTTTTACAGCTTTTTTATCTCGACCATCATTATAAAGCAATTCAATTGAATCTCCTAAATATTCTCTAATGCCTTTCAAAGGGGTAATAATTTTTTTATTATTAATATTACTGCTTCCATGGTCTCCAGTATTTCTTATTCTAGCCAGTCTTCCAAAAATTCCCAACTTTTTGATTTCATTTTTATTTAAAGGTAAAATATTATTTTCATTTTTTAGAAGGACCATACTTTTTTCTGCAGCTTCTAATGCAACTTCACGATGTTCTTTGCATCCAATTAAGTCTTTCTTATAATTTTGGGGGTCTTCTTTAGTAGTATAACGGAGAACTGTTCGTAAAACTCTTCCAACTGCCTCATCAATCATTTTTTCTGTAATATTACCGTTTTGGATGTTATTTTTTATTCTCCTAAGTCTATAGTATTTTGCACGTGGCATTTCAACATCCAATCCACCATTTATGCCCCCAACTGTATTTTTCAAACCATACATCCAATCAGAATGAACAAATCCCTGGAAATTCCATTCTTTTTTTAAAATATTTCTTAATAAATAATCATTATGTCCACAGTATTTTCCTCTAACTTTATTATAAGCACTCATAATAGTAGCACATCCTTCTTCCACACAACGTTTGAATTGAGGAAGATAAACTTCACGAAGAGTCCGCTCGTCCATTTCTACATTGACCTTGAAACGAGCATTTTCAATGCTATTCGCAACAAAATGCTTAGCTGTTGCCATGACATTATGTTTTTGTACCCCACGTGTTAAAGCGGCACCGAATTCTCCTATTAAAAAAGCATCTTCACCATATGTTTCTTGAGCTCTTCCCCAAGAAGGATGTCGTAAATTATTAATACATACACCTCCAAACAGATTACCNNTCCCAAGATGCTCCTCGAGCCATTGATACTGGAAAACAAGTAGAATCAGTTATTATTACTCCTCGCGGACCGTCTGTAAATTTAAAAGAAGGGATATCATATTTTGCTGAACCACCCCCATCAAACACCCGCCGACCCATTCCCCCATCCATTATTACTTTGCGAATTAAGCCATTTCCTCTCATCTGATTGACTTTTTCTTCCAAAGTCATATGATCTAACACATAATTAACATAATCATCAATTTCTTTATCATTCATATTTTTCTTAATAACATTCAACTAAAAATCCCCTTAATTAAATGGTAAATTAAAACTTAATATAAAAAAAAAAGGATTAATAGTAAATTTTTCTTTTATGGTTTTTCTAAAGTGATATTCCGAGATCTGATAAGCTAAAGATTATTGAGATAATTAGCCAAGTTAAGAAAAAAGCTATTCCTATAATCGATAAAATTTTACCTCGAGTGTTGTACTTATTCTTCTGCTCAGTACGTATTGATCCTTGTGCAATAACTAGAGTTATAAATGATATTGGGAAAAAAAGAAATCCAAAAAATGACATCTTATATGAAAACCTCGAATCTGCTCGCCTTTTAGGAGCGATCTCATCCTCTTCTATAATATTTAGCCAATCTGCATTGTAAAAAGCTTCATCAACATTTAGTTGACCAGATTTCCACCATTTACCTTCTTTTTTCCTCGCGGGAATGATCTGAGCCGCAATGGTACCCATGGTCCATTCTAAACTTCCTGTATACTTTACTTTCTCCCAAAGCAGCAATAAACCATGTAAGATTAGGAATGTAATGGCCATTACTAGAAATGTGCCAGCCCAATCAAGTGGTAAATATGGTGTTCCATAAATAAACGTAGAAACTAGGAACCATATGAACAAGTACAACCACTGAATGTTGTACATTGTAAAAGCAACAAATCCAAATCGGCGAAAAAATCGAGTTTTATCGGCAAATTTTTTACCACGACCTCTAAATTCTACTACACGCACTACTACCATTATAAGACATATGGCAGCACCATTCAAGCTTAAAAATTGAAATAACCACCCTAAAACAGGTAAATAAGAACTAGCTATAGAAGGATTTTCAGGAACCCAATTTCGATGGAATGGAAGACCTATATAAAGATCTAAAGCAGCATCCATATTGACTTCAACCATAATTAATACTAAATTTATAGCAAGACCAATTGATCCTATAGCAAACATAATACCGCCAATTTTCATTACTTTTTTTGGGAACTTTATCCATTTTTCTCGAACTTCTTCTCTAGGTTGTGCTAAAATAATACCAATAATACTACCCATAAAGGATACTGCGAGATATGGGAATAACGGTTCTTCTTTACCTGCTACAGCATTTAAGAAGAAATGAGTTATAAATTTCCACCATTCCGATACTCCTAGAAACGGATATTGAACATCAATATCATAACCTGATATAGGTGTCCAATCTGCCCATGGATATCCTGGAATCGCTAGATCTACTAACCACCACATTANNTTTGGATTTTTCCATCCTTCATTTCTAGAAAGAATACCCTGTACTACACCATTAAGGATAATACACCAAGCTATTGTATGAATTGTCTCGAAATGATAACTGCGATAAAGTAGAACCTGCCAGTTCCATGTAGATATATCATCTAAAGACCTCATTAGATTCGGGATTACTCCATGAATTCCTAAGATGCTTTCAGAAATCATAGCAAAAATTAATAATAGAACTCCCCCCATGATTTGCCTTATAATTAAATCTTTCACACTTCTTCCTGCTTGTAGGTGCCTATACATACTAATCATATTACCTATTGCTGATACCATCAAGAAGAAACCCGCTAATCCTCCTAAAAATGGTAAAATAACAAATGCTACTATGTTTACCATGGGGATATCATTTATTTGAGCAAGCATTCCAGTAACATCTAACACATGTGTAATAACATGTAAGAAAATCATTAGAAAAATAGCTATTCCCCGCAAGAAATCAATACTAGCAAATCGTCTCATTTTGAATCATTTCACCTTTTTTATAATATAAAATTAGAGTATTATAGTTAGATAGAGATGATGTTATATTTATTCTTTTAAACTTAGATCTTCAAGGCTCATTTGAAAATATTTTTAATAATACCAAATAAATAGTATTTTATGAGTAATAAAAATAAAAAAGTAGCATTAGTTACCGGTAGTACTCATGGTATCGGGGAAGGAATTGTTTTAGAACTTGCTAGAATTGGCTTTTCAGTCGTTATCAATGGAGCATCTACAAAAGAACTCCCAGAAGAATATTTGAATAAGTTAAGAAATACTTTTAAAGAGAATTTAGAAAACAAGTACATTTATATTCAAGCTAATGTAGGAGAAGAGGAAGATAGAGAGAGATTAATAGGAAAAATTAAGAAAAAATTCAATCGATTAGATGTTTTGGTGAATAATGCTGGAGTAGGTCCCATTAAAAGGGGAGAAATCTTAGAAATGACTGAAGAATCCTATGATAGAGTAATGGGAATTAATCTTAAAGGACCATTTTTCCTAACTCAAACAATTGCTAAGTGGATGATTGAACTTAAGAAAGTCATTAAAGAAGAATATCAACCCTATATCATAAATATTTCTTCTATTAACAGATATACACCTTCACTAAATAGAGGAGAATATTGTATATCTAAAGCAGGGATGACGATGATGACTAAATTATTTGCATCAAGATTAGCAGAACATGAAATCCCTGTGTTTGAAATATCACCTGGAATAATAGAAACTCCTTTAACAGAACCAAGATTTGAAACCTATGATAAACTCATTAATGAAGGTATAACCCCAATTAAAAGATGGGGTAAACCAATTGATATTGCTAAACCCATTATTGCAATTGTGAGTGGGTTGATTCCCTTTTCAACAGGAACAGTTTTGGACATAGATGGTGGATTTCATATGCACCGCCTATAATTAAATGAGGTTAATTATGGAAGAATTAATTATAGATCAATTTGAAATAAAAGAATATAATTCAATTATCGTGGGATCCGGTGCTGCTGGATTAAATTGTGCTCTTCATTTAGTAATGGAGGGTATTCCTTCAGAGGAAGTTTCGATTGTTACAGATAATTTAGGTGGTGGAACTTCCTTTAATGCAGGTTCTGATAAACAAACCTATTATAAACTGTCATTTTATGGGGATCAAGCGGATTCACCTTATCAGATGGCAAAGGATCTTTGTAAAGGAGGTGCAATGCACGGTGATATTGCTTTAATCGAGGCTACAAATTCTATAAGAGAGTTTTTTCATTTGGTTCACCTTGGAGTTCCTTTTCCATACGATGAATATGGAGGTTTTGTAGGTTACAAAACTGACAACGACCCTAGGCAAAGAGCTACTTCAATAGGGCCCTTCACTTCACAAAAAATGGGAGAATGCCTATTAGAAGCAGTTCAAGATAAAAACATAAAGATATATGATAAGTACTATGCCGTTAAGGTTATTATTAACAATCAAGGCAAAATCCCTGAAGCTTCTGGTTTAATTTGCCTTAATATAAAAAATTTATCCAAGGAAAAGAATATTGAATCTCTTCTAAACTCTTTTAAAATATTTAAAGCAAGAAATATAATACTTGCAACTGGAGGACCAGCAAATTTGTATAAGAATACTGTATATCCAAAATCTCAAAAAGGGACAACTAGTTTAGCTATTGAAGCAGGCTCTAAACTACAAAATTTAACCGAATCTCAATTTGGTTTAGCATCGACCGTATTTCGATGGAATCTGTCAGGTTCATATCAACAAGTTATTCCCAGGTATTATTCCAAGGATAATATGAATGCTGAAAGAGAATTTTTAAATTATGTTTTTCCTACTTTCAATGAACTCTCGAAAGCTATTTTCTTGAAAGGATATCAATGGCCATTTAATTCGACATTAATAGAAGGATTTGGATCATCTTTAATTGACTTAGCTGTTTTTCATGAAACTGAAGTTCTAAAAAGGCAAGTTTATTTAGATTATACACAAAATCCAAATAATTTTGATGTAGATCATCTCCATCCAGTAGCAAAAGAATATTTGACAAAATCTAATGCGTTAGGAGATACTCCTATTGAAAGATTAATGAAATTGAATAAAAAAGCAATTGAAGTTTATACTAATCAAGGAATCGATATCACCTCAGAACCATTAGAAATTGCAGTATGTAATCAACATCTCAATGGAGGAATCTCCTGTGATAAGTGGTGGGAATCAACGACTGTTAAAAATCTTTTTGCTATTGGTGAAATCAATGGAAGCCATGGTATTCATAGACCTGGAGGTGCAGCATTAAATGCGGGACAGGTAGGGGGATTAAGAGTTTCACAAAAAATTGCTTATTCAAACTACAGGAATAATCTTAATGAACAAAAAAATTTCAATGAGATGGTTCTAAGAGAGTTAATTGACATTAAAAATAAAACCTCTACGTTATTAAGCAATTCTAGCGAGAATCAAATATTTCCTGAAGAGTTTTTAAACCAAATACAAAATAGAATGTCTAAATATGCTACAATTATTCGTCCTTTGAAGGACCTTGAAAAAGAGATGATATCCATTCAAACTCAAATGAAAGATTTATTTGATTTAATTAAGTTAAAGAGTAATTTGGAAATTATTGATTTTTTTCAAGTCAAAGATGCTCTTATTACTCATTTATTCTTTTTAAAAGCTATTTTAGATTATCATCTTTCATATGGAAGAAGTAGAGGATCATATCTAATGCTACGAGAAAATCTGAATACTTCATTATCAGAAATGCATATAATTCCTCCGGAATATCTTAAAGAACATAAATTTATTTACAACAATCTGGATTTAACAAAAAAAATCCAAACACTCCAATGGAAAGATGATCAGATTCTAATTAAATGGGACGATGTAAGAGAAGTTCCAAATGAATTTGGTTGGTTTGAAAATATTTGGAGAAGATTTCTAAACAGAGAATTTGTAGATTAAAACATAGATTTTAGCTTTTTTCTTCCTTTTCAGGAATAATTAAAATTGGGTGGTTTCTTTTGGAGATCCAAAAAGCTACAATCACAACAGTTACAATAGAAATAGTAATAGCAATTAAAACTAAGAGTAAAATCATAAAATTATAAAAGTTATCTTCTAGTTTAGGATAATGTGATACTACTATACCAGTAGTATCAAGACAGTAAGAGGTCATAGGAACTTGGGAGTACCCCATAGAGTTATGCGCGACATCAAGTCTATAAATGGGATCTTGCATTAAACATACTCTTCTATCTTCTGCGGAGATTGTAGTAGTATAAATCCTTATCTCGCCTGCTACTGAAACAATTACCTCTTCCCTCCAATCTCCCAATATGTCTGCCCAAGCGACTTCGTATCCATTGATGTCTGATAAATGAATATGATCCGTACCGTAGTCTCTTATTCTTCCACCATATAACAGTTCACGTTGAAGGTCTGCATCCCAGTATACAGCAGTAGGACTTAATCCGATATTAAGATTACTTTCATTTGCTATCAATGTTCCATTAGAAGAATGTAACCATCTTTTCGGAAGATCAGATTCTCCACTATAACATTCCATTCCAGGATAAGCTGGATCAATATCAGATACTAAGCCACGACTATGGATATGATATGTCTTCTCTTTTATTCCCCACAAAATCTTGCCTGATGCAGCCTCAACAAGACAAATATCATTTTCATGCCTTACAACACCTGCTAGAATTCCTTCTAACCCATAGTATACTTCTAATCCGGGATGACCAGGGTCAATATCACTGATATAAAAATGGTCGGGGTGTTGTAATCCAGTTGACCAGAGACCATGACCATTCTGATCAATAACACATGAGCCTAACAGAACTTCATCAAATCCGTCTGCATCTACGTCCGCACAATGCATAAAATGAGCCCCTTGTCCAAAGTATTTAAAATAAGATTCTTTATTTGTATCCCATTGCCACAGACTCTCAATAGAGTTATTTATAAACTTTACTGCTTCTAGTTTCATAAATCCATAAGTGCCTCTAGCTACTATGATACTAGGATTACAGCCATCTAAAAAAGCAATACCAAGCTGATTACGAGAGTTCCAACTATAAAATTGAGATATTCGTCTCGGCCATGGATGACGAGTTATTTCAGTCCCAGTCATACCATCCCAAATCGATAGATATTCTGGGCCTGTCTGAACACGACCAAATATATCCCTATGATCTCCAGTTCCTGTTTTTAGAGCGATTTCTGCCTTTCCATCACCATTAAGATCATAAACAACAAATGGTGAGTACCAAATTCCTTGTTCAATGTCCCATCCTAAATCTTTAGACCATAGAAAAGTACCATTAGATAAATAGGCTTCAATTTTATATGTATCTTGACTTCGGCTCCCAATTACCATTTAAATATGGTTCTAAAGGATCAATATTATAATTAGGCTGTTTTATAATGTAATCATATCTACCATCGCCATTTAGATCTCCAAATCCTATCTTTTGAAAAGTGTAACTGCCGTTTAGCGGTAATGAGACATATGGTTCACCTAAATTATTTAATATCGAAGTTACTTCAGAAGATCCTAATTCTGTACTATTAACTACTGCTCTTACCCAATATTTGATATTAGTTTCATTACTAGGGGGAGTATCTACAAAATCTGTCGTTTTATTTATGGGTGCACTATTTAGCTTGATAGGTGCGCTTTCTGAAGTATCTCGATAAATGTTGAATGAGATATTTATTGGATCTTCTTTAATTAATCTCCATCCTATATATACATGGCTACTATTGATATTCATAGCTATGATACCTCTATCCAAGTTCTCTGAAAGACGCTCATCACTACAGTATTCAATATCTTTTGTATATAATGGAAAAGGACTTAAATATAGATTAAAAACAAGAATATAGAAAAATATCACAATACTTATAAAAACTAGACGCGGGATTTTTCGTTTCTGAATTGTTTTTATTCTTTTTATTTTCATTAGAAATCCAATATAAAAGTTTAAAGAATTAAACCTAATGAATTAAAAAATTTATAAGATTTAATGATCAAAGAAATATAAATTGATTAGATCATAGAATTCTTAATATTATGAGGATTTTAAACGATGAAGAACTAGAGAAATTAACATCTCCTTCTCTGAAAAGATGGGTGTTCCGATCTTTTTATCTAATTTTTGGCTCAATTTTAATTCTATTGGGAATTTTATTCACAACGTCACAATTTGATTTTGGAATAAGGGTAAACGGTATCAATCTCTCCTTGATGATTTATATATCGCTTTTAGTAATTGGTTTAATAATTACATGGAAATTCTTTTTTACTCCCTACTACTTACGAAGAAATTCAACTATAAATGCAGATTTAGGTAATTTTAAAGAGTCATTAAATAACTATGTTAAGGTAAACTCATTTTCAATTAGTCGCTTGATTGCAGCACTTTTATTCATTTTAGTTGGTATAATTTCTCTTCTAATTCCTGTTTTAGAGATAGGAGATCAATTAAGTTATGGGGGATTATTTACTCTTGGAGAAAATACCTTTTTTTATGTTATTGGCCTTCCAGCATTTGGAATAGGATTTAGTCTTCTGATTTACTTAATTATGAGTCCTTTCAAGGGAATATTTACACAATCTCAAAGTTCTTTCTTTATTTTTGAGTTTCGCCCTGTATTTCCGTGGTTAACAGAGATTTCCAAAAATGAGATTCAAACAATAAAATATCAAAATAATTATCTTGGACGCAAATTAGCTTGGATCTTACTTTTAGTTCCTATAATTGGATTCCAACTTATTACAGCAATTTCAATATTTCTCGCTCCAAATAGCATATTAGAAATTCAATTTTCATGGATTCTTATTTTATGTTCGATTATAGAATTCATTGGATTGATATTACTATTATTTTTTACACAAGATTTCTTTGGAGTCATAACATCAGATTTACTTTATTATATGTGGATTTCTCCAATTAAAACTAAAAAAAGATCACAATTTAACAGTATTTTTAGTAAATTTTTAAATTTTGAATCAGAAAATAAAGATGGGAATAATAATTTATTTTCAGAGATAAGTAAAAGGCATTTTCAATTGTTTGGTTTAATCTTTGGGATGTTTTTGATAATAGGCGCATTTCTAATAAATACAGAATTATTTTTAATTGGTCCTTTAACATCTTGGCTAGTTATTCTTTATGGAGTTATATTAGTTGTAAAAGCATTAAGCTATAACTTTAGTAACCAAGGGGGTGATTCTTTTTATTATGATAATAAAAACAAAATTTTTAAGTTCAAAAGAGAATTCAAGACCAGATTTAATTATATAAATCACTATAATGTAGAATCAGTTTCAGTAAAGAAGAAATTCCGTAAACTAGAACATATAGAAATGGCCTTACTGGGATGGGTTTTAATTTTAACCGTTTCATATCAAGTAGAAAGCTGGTTAGTACTTGATACAGTTATTTTTCTTCTCAATAATCTAATAAGCACTTTTTTTGTGGTTATTCTGTTAATTTTTATATTTCTATATATATGCCTTCCAATTGATCAAATCGAAATTAAGACGCTCCATAATGTCTATCAAATTGAAGTTACTACTAGATTAGAAAGAAAAAATATCTTTACTAAATATTTTTGTAATTTAAAGGAATTTCCAAAACAAATTCTCAAAAAAGAACTGAAAAAATTCTTCATACAAAGAATTGGACTTATTATCTTCTTAATTTTAATTTCAGCTTTTTCGACTTATTTTATGTTGACCACATATTTATTATAGCTTCACCATTTCAATTAATAAGAATATTATCTATATATTGAAATTATGATGGAAGGAAAAATCTGTTTAATCACTGGAGCTAATTCTGGAATTGGTAAAGAAACTGCAATGGCTTTAGCAAAGATGAAAAATACAGTAGTAATGCTATGCCGCGATAAAAAACGTGGAGAAAATGCACAAAAGGAAATTATTGAGCAATCAGGGAATAAAAATGTGGATTTACTTTTATGTGATTTATCATCTCTAGATGAAATCCGTAAATTTGTTTCAGAATTCAAGAGTAAATATGAAAATTTGCATATCTTGGTAAATAACGCTGGAGTTATGCTCAAAAACCGTCAATTATCTGTAGATGGGTTTGAAATGAATTTTATGGTTCATCTACTTGCCCCCTTTTTATTAACCAATTTATTACTTGAAACTATAAAAAAAAGTGCTCCAAGCCGTATTATTAACGTCACTTCGGCAGCACATAAAAGATCAAAAATAGATTTTGAAGATCTTCAGAGTGAAAACAAGAAATATCGATTATTTACAATTTATGGGGTCTCAAAATTAGCTGAAATGTTGTTTACTTATGAATTAAGCAGAAAATTAGAAGGAACTAATGTAACCGCCAATGCAGTCCATCCAGGTATTGTAGCCACAAATTTGGGTCGAGATCAATCGAAATTTAGCCAATGGTTTGCAAGGAAGTTTTTCAAAAGCCCAGAAGAAGGAGCTCAAACATCAATTTACTTAGCTTCTTCAGCAGATGTAGAGGGAATAACTGGAAAGTATTTCATAAATAAGGAACCAAGAGAATCCTCAGAAGAATCCTACAATAAGGAAGACGCTCAGCGATTATGGACTATTTGCGAAGAATTAACAGGACTTAAATCTAAATAATTTTATTTAATAATTCTTTTTCTTTCTTTAAATCAAAATTAAAATTTTTTAAATTGGAAATGTTTCATAAGATTTCAGAATCAATAATAGAACGGATGCAATATTTAGAAGAATTAGACGCACAAGACAGATTAGATGGAACGCCAAGAATGGAAAGACTGCGCCAGATACCTCCAGAGACGGGGAAATTTATATCAATACTAGCTGCTAGTGCTCCAAAAGGGGAATTTATAGAAATAGGAACGAGTGCAGGATACTCTACACTGTGGATCGCTCTTGCATGTAGATCGATAGAGAATAAAGTGATAACNNATAACCTTCGAAATTTTAAAAGAAAAAGTAAAATTGGCAAAAGAGACATTTGAATTAACTGGTACATATGATGTAGTTGAATTAATAGAAGGTGATGCGAGAGATTATATTCCTAATTATAAAAATATTTCATTCTGTTTCTTAGATGCAGAAAAAGAAGTGTATGATGAATGTTATGATCTTATCATACCAAACATGGTTAAGGGTGGTATTCTTGTTGCGGATAATGCAATCAATCATTATAATACATTAAAACCGATGTTAGATAAAGCTTTAGCTGATGATAGAGTAGATGCTTTAGTAATCCCTATAGGGAAGGGAGAGCTTGTATGCAGAAAAATTTAATGAGTTTTTTCAATACCTTTTGCTATTTTAAATCCTTCGCCTAACCAAAAAGCAATCGCTTCTTTAAGTTTAGGAGGGTATTTATCTAATTCTGATTGTGGTATTACCTCCGGAAGAATATCACTAATTACATAAGGGATATTATCTAGATGATCAATGTTCTCCTCAAAAAAATGCCACCATTGATTCAGATTAGCAACCGATTCATCTAAAATTGTTTTTGCTTCATCTCCAGAAATTAAACCAAAATGCGTTAAACTCATAGTTTTGTAATCAATATTTTTCAATTTATCAATTGACTTAAGAAAGCTTTCTTTATCCCAATATGGAGGATAAAAAGGAGGAACAAATACACTTTCTGAAACTTTATCCCCAAGTGCATCTCCTACAAACAGATTTTTATTTTTCTCATCCAAGATCGCAATTTGATCAGTCATATGCCCTTCCAATTCGAAAATTTTTAAGGTTATTCCATTCAGTTCAATAGTATCTCCATCTTTTAATGGTATTATATCTGCTTCTATATTATTAAAGGGACCTGTTCCAAAGACTTCGTTATAAGACTGATCCCTTAAGTTAGGAATAGCTTTTGCTGAAGCATAAATTTCAAAGTCTTTTCCCTCTTTATTAGCTTTTTGACGTAAAAAAGGTATAGCCTGACAATGATCCCAGTGACTGTGGGTCAAAATAATCATATCAGGAGGGAATACATTCAATGCTTTAAGTTGTCTTAGTATTTTTCGAGCTTCAGTATGAGTTCCCGCATCAATCAAACATTTTTTTCCACTTTCAATGAGATAAATCGCACTTATTTTAGGAACACCAAACATTTTAATGTCAATGAGGGTTGTATCTTCATTAACTTTTCCTTCTTCTCTAATAGCAGTCATTTATTCACTTTAACCTTTATAATTATTAACATTCTTCTTTTATTTTTGAATTATTTATAACTTTCTTTGATCAAAGTTAACTTTGTTACAGTTTATACTTTGCTATGAACATGACTTTGCAATGCAAAGTTTTATATAGAAAGTTTGATATTAATAAATTAGGACTTAAGAAAGTCCTGAAGGATAAAAAACAAGTTAAATCATAATTTATTAATTAGTTCAATTTAGGTTAGGTTAAATATGAAGAAAGAAACTATGTTAATACTTGGAATGTTTTCGATAGGCATTGCCTTGATTTTGGGAAGAATCCCAGCAGATATAGCGTTGTTGGACTTTTTTGAAGGTGTCTTTTCTGGATTTTCTTTGGTGATGAATATTGGGTTCTTAATCAATTATCGG
>JABAHP010001159.1_pt3 | contig 24663 bp, 26 predicted proteins | sample 7062081 | NCBI WGS metagenome assembly JABAHP01 (sample SAMN14534357, study PRJNA622989) | marine sediment metagenome | biome: marine biome [ENVO:00000428]; feature: marine pelagic biome [ENVO:01000023]; material: deep marine sediment [ENVO:00002113] | place: India: Gulf of Kutch | collected...
AAAGACCCTCAGCGCTGACAGCGCGCCTACCGCGCTTTCCGTTTCTCCTGACTGCAGATATCTGTATTCCGCCAATAGCAACGCTAAGAAAAGCATTGGCCATCAGGGTTCAAGCACAGTTTCCGTTTATTTCATAAATTCTGTGGGTGGCCTTGAGGAAATAGGGTCACCGTTTGCTGTTCCTGGAGCGGCGACACTCACAAACCTGTCCATGCATCCTTCGGGAAACTATCTGTATGGGGTGAACACCTACTATACTCCGTCCCCCTCATATGCAGATTATTCATCGGTCTTTTCTTTCGGGATAAACAACAGCACCGGTGTCTTGAACTCAGTAGTGCAATCATCCGATGCTGATCTGGCCCACAGTATAGCCATGCACCCTTCTGGCGAATCATTTTTCGTCGGGGCTCAGGAAGACGGAGTGGTTGGTTCCGGGCTCTTCTCGTTTGTGGTCAATACGACTGATGGAACATTCTCCGAAGAGGCCAGCTCTCAGTATGAGGACGACGGATACAACGTATGGGTCGCTATTACGCCGGACGCAAGTTATCTCTATACCGCCGATGCCAATGATGGCAATGTCAATGGATTCAGTATCGATAGTACGGACGGTGCGTTGACCCATCTGTCCGGGCTGCCAGACAGCCCGTTTGATGATGCTCCATTCAATGACCAGAGGGCCCTGATCGTCGATCCCACGGGGGGGTATCTCTATGTTACCGACTGGACTCAAGAAGAGATCAGTATATTCTCCATCAACGGGGGCACCGGGGCCTTGACACCTAAAACGCCCTTTTCCTTAAGTGGATTAAGTGCCCCCCAGTCAAGATCGCCAAAAGCGCTCGCTACCATGGGCACTTTCCTGTATGTCGTTGATTATCGCAACGACCGTGTAGACTTCTTTGATGGGACTGACACGGGTTCGCTGAGCTATATCACGAACACAACGGTTGGTGACGGACCCAAAGCAATCCTTATTGTGCCGTAAGAATCTCACAGAGCTGAAACCTTGCGGGGGAGCTTTGCTCCCCCGATTTTTATTTATTACAAATCGGAGTGATCAAGCCTGGCCCGAAATACCATGGTCTTAGCATGATAGGTGCACTTGAACTCCAGAGTGGCGATTTCTTCGCGCTGACAAGGCATGCGGCCGCTGCAATACTGAGCGCCGCTGACCCAGGGAATAATGTCTGGATGGCCATGATACCGGACGGCAAATATCTTTATAGCGCCGATGCATCCCTCAATGAAGGGGAGATATCTGAAACGAAAGATTCTCCCTTCCCCGGGGCTGTACAGCACTTCTTGAGCATATAAATTAGGTTTCGTTAAAGAGGCGGACCTTAATCAAGATTGACTTTGTCCTGAATGGTGTTTATAATGAGATTGAATCAGAAACATTAGGGACAGGGCGTGTTCGGGGGGCGCCTGTACTCATGTCTGTTTGGGGAGGTCCTGAATGATTGATATCATTCTCGAAGTCGCGCGCTTTTTGGTGACAGGAGTTATTTTTTCTTATCTGATCTACATGGGACAAAAGGGTGAATTACAACGTCAGGATGGCTGGCGCTTTATCATTGCGGGTTTTGCGCTTATTTTTCTGGGTACGCTGGTTGATATAACCGACAACTTTCCCTCCCTTAACAGGTATGTGCTCATCGGTGATACTGCGTATCAGGCCTTCATCGAAAAAGTTTTTGGGTTTCTTTTTGGTTTCATGCTGCTTGCCTATGGGCTCTGGCTCTGGATCCCTATCGTGGTGAGGGACCAGTATTCTAAGCGGAAGCTCAGAGATTCGAACGAGATCCTTGAGGACAGGGTACGCAGGCGGACCGATGACCTGATGAGGGCCAACGAGGAGCTCCTTCGGGAGGTTGAGGAGCGCAAGGAGGCACAGGAAGGTCTGGAACACTCTCTCAGGGAAAAGGAAGTGCTTATCCGGGAAATTCACCACCGCGTAAAAAATAATCTGCAGATAGTGTCGAGTCTCCTGAACCTTCAGTCAATGGGGGTCGATGATGAGCAGATGAAAAGTATATTACTTAACAGCAGGAACAGGGTCCGCGCCATGGGAAAGATACAGGAAATATTGTACATCTCTCCCAGACTTTCGGACATTGATGTTCCTGAATATCTGAATGCTATATCCCTGTACCTGTATCAGTCTCATCAGAACGTGAGCAGCCGGGTCAGCCTGGATTTCAGGGTGGACAAGGTCAATCTGGACATCGATACACTCTTTGCCATTGGACTGATCCTGAACGAACTGGTGACCAATGCGTTCAGATACGCGTTCCCGGATGGAAGGAAGGGAACCCTTCAGGTTTTGCTCGAGAGCAGCGGGGCCGGGGAGAATCTGCTGATGATACGGGACGATGGCATTGGATTTCCCGAGGGGCTGAACATCGAGGAAGCCCCCACGCTCGGCATGCAGATAGTGAAGTCCATGGTACATCAGATCGGAGGGGATTTACAGCTCAGCCGGAATGGTGGCACTGAGTTCAGAATCCCGTTCAGAAAAGACTGGGACTCGCAAGAGAACGCTACGTTTAGTTCTCAGGCTTCCTGATCAGAATGAAATGATACAGTGAGATGGGGGTCCTCCCCTTTTCCAATTCCTTTTTCCTCTGTGCATAGCCGATAGACAGCAGTTGTTTGGTCCATGAAAATATCTGGACAAAAAAATTTATTTTTGTTAGATTTCTATAGGGGACGAAATACAGCAGTACCGATGAAAAGGTCTGAAGCGGAACCATCCGGATGTCCTGATCTTTTCTGAACACTAATTCGGGGGGAATGTCGTATGTCAAAGCTCTACCTGTTCCCAGAGGATGCAACGGGGAGTTAACGACGTGCCGGATATATCAATATCAAATCAGATACACACTCCTGAGGGGCACGTTTTGTTCCCTGCGGGAAGTACTGTTCATGAGGACGCGCTTTCTGAAGCGATCAAAGCGCGGGGAAGACGGCATACCGACCTGGTTGCCCTGTCAGAGTTCGGAACGTTCCATGCCGACACGATAAATTTCCTCAACAATGATCCGTATTCGCCATATTTTCTCAAAACCGGATCGCGTGAAGAAGGTTCTGCGAGAGATGGCCAGGGTCGAGTTGCCTGTTCAGGTCCTGGAAACCCTGAGTCTTTTCAGGGAACTGGATTTTTATACCTATCGTCATTTCTGCATGGTTTTCGCCCTTTCGGCCCTTGTGTCCCAGGACCTTGAGCCAGAAAAAGGAGATTCATGCAGTTTATCATCGACGGGTCCTACTCATGACATTGGAAAAATATGCGTCCCGGTGTCCATTCTGCAAAAGCAGTCGCCTTTGACGCATGAGGAAAAGCGGATACTCAGTGAGCACAGTGTCGCGGGGTATGTGCTTCTGAGATATTTCTCACAGGGGACTCATACGCTTGGCGCAAAGGTAGCCCTCGAACACCATGAAAGGAGGGACTGCTCAGGATTTCCCCGTGGCATCAGGCTTGCGGATCCCATGGTCGAGGTTATCGCCGTGTGCGATATTTATGACGCGCTTATCTCTCCACGCCCCTACAGAAAAACACCGTACGACAACCGTACCGCTCTGGAAGAACTCTGTATCATGGCGGAAGCCGGAAGTCTGGGCTGGGAGACAGTAAAGCTGCTTATAGCGTATAACCGCAGGTCAAGTCCTGACTACCGTGATGTTTCTGTCTCTTCAGAAAAAAGAGGGACTCCGCCCGAGGAAAATAACTACGGAGTCTTCTCCGATTAATCCCGGATGAAATAACTCCGGGCGTTAGAGAGCGTCTCTGGTATTTTCCAGGATGGTTACCAGCACGGTGCTGACATCCCCGGGAATGGTCTTGCCTTTCTTGACCCCGATGTAATGTATGAGCATGTTTATGTCGTTCTTGGCATTGTCCACCATGCCTTTGAGCATATCCTCGGATACTTTCTTCAGCTCCAGCAGAATTTTCTGGCCGTCCTGTTCCTTGATACGTTCGAGTGCCATATACTGCCGTGTAACTTCTTCAGCACCCCTCACGGTGTGGACACAGTAGGGATATTCGATCGAGTTCTTGCAGATCGAGGTGTATTTGATAAGAAGACCTGTAATGTAGCTTGATATGACTATCTCGTCTTCGAACGTGGCAAGGTATACTCCCGCGGTATGAAAATCGATCTCCCGATTTCCGCGATAGGCGCCTTCATTATCGAAGAGGTATAAGTAAGATGGATAATAGCGCCAGTAGACCGAAGGTTTCTCTATTACATAGAGACTTCCTTCCGCGCCGAGGGCCAGGCTTGATGTGTTTTCCTGTGTGCCTGCCGGCAGAAATGCGAACGGCACAGTCTGCCCGGTTAGCGGATCGAATTTGTATATCGTTCGGGACTCAAAATTGCCCCAGAACACTTCACCCTGAGTATTTATGCTCAATCCCCGGTACCATTTTGATGAGCCGTCAACGGGGACTTCCCATCTTTGTATCAGAGAGCCATCTTTGGGGTCCAGCTTGTTCAGGTATGTTGTTACGGCATTGTCGGACAGATAGGGAGAGTACATTGAAGAGATAAAATAGAGATATCCATCACTGTCGAGCTGTATCCCTCCGTTTGAGACATAGACCATTCGACTGTTCTCATAATAAAAACTGTCAAGAAGATTACCACTGCTGTCATACTTAAGGAATATTTTACTTTTTGAGTAGTATCCCGATGATACCCATACGCTGTCATCAGGCCCAACGGCAATCTCGTTGTACCATGAACTGTATGAGGAAGGAAGACTTACGTTGGTGACCACTTCCAGCGAATTATTCAGAATAATAAGCCTGCTGTATCGGGGATCTACGGCAAAGTACTCTCCTGAACTGTTTGCGGCAATGGGAAGGAATGGTGCGCTTCCCAGGCTGGAGACCATTTCGTAAAATACAGGAGCCTGCCCTGCCTGGGTCATGAACGGATGGAAGCCGAAAAACGAAAACAGGACAACGAAAAGAAATTTTTTAAACATATTTCCCCCCACGCTTGAGATGCACACTTTCGAATTACTTTACATAACTATATTTGAAAGTAATACTGTACAGCAGGACAGGCCATAAAATAAGGTGTGAATCTATAAAGTAATACTAAATAATGTGGCGGCAATTTTCAGCTTGATTCCATTTTTTTGCTGTGTTATCTTTGTACCTGCCTCAAGTGTTCAAGATGACTTGCATGCGGGGGGAGATGAATAAGTGTACCTTTATTGATGAATGTGGATTTTATAATGAGGTGTTCAAGAAACATTCAATAGGGAAGTTCCTTTTGAACGATTACTGCTTTGGGAATCCGGGTTTCTGTGCTATCAGAATTGTCCGCGCTTCTTCTGCAAGGGAGAACATTCCCGAAGACCTTATGCCTCATGAGCTTGACAGGGTAAAGGATTTTCTCTGATTTCAAGCCTCCTTTCGTCTCTTTCCCTTACGTTCATTGGCTGGTTACCTGTTTCAAACCCACTCTTATTCCTTGCCAAGACTTTCCTGTTTAACAATTAATCAGTATAATAAATATCTTGTCCTTGCAATTATATGAGAGTACGTATTGTATGAATACCGTAGAGAGCATAGAAAAACATCAGCTCGTCGTGGTCATCCGCACCGAGACTCCCGACCAGGCCTACGAGGCCGCACGGGCCTGCATCGAGGGCGGGGTGAAGCTTGTGGAGATCACCTTCAATGTGCCTGACGCCCATGAGGTTATCGGGAAGATAGCCTCTACAGAAGGGGTTACCGTGGGCGCGGGAACAGTGCTTTCTATTTCCGATGCCAAAATGGCCCTGGAGGCGGGCGCGTCATATATCGTGAGTCCCCACCTGGACGAGGAGATAGTGCGTTTTACGAAAGAGGCCGGTACGGTCTCGATACCCGGTGCCTGTACGCCTACCGAAATACTCAGGGCGCACCGTGCCGGGGCGGATATCGTAAAGCTGTTCCCCTTTGTGGAAATGGGCGGGCTGAGGTTCCTCAAAACCATAAGGGGCCCCCTCCCGTTCATTAAATACATGCCAAGCGGCGGGGTTACCGATGAAAATTATCAGGAATACCTGGATGCCTCGGTCTCCGGCATCATTGTAGGGTCGGCCATTATCAAGACCGATCTGGTAAAAACCGGCGACTGGCAGGGGATACGGGCCCTTGCTGAGAAATTCGTTCAATTAGTGCCAAATGATGACAATAGATAAAACCATATTTGAGGAGGAAGTACATGTTTAGGCCTGAGATCAAGGTGTTGGACTGCACCGTCCGCGACGGCGGACTCATAAACAAATGGCAATTCACTGACGATTTTGTCAGGAGGGTCTTTAGCGNNAGCGTTCTGGTAAAGGCTGGTGTTGACTATATGGAGATCGGCTACAAGACCTCGGACAAATATTTTTCCCGAGATGAGCACGGCAAATGGAAGTTCTGCGACGACGACCACATCCGGTCCATTGTGGATGGCATCGATACCGATATGAAGCTTTCCGCCATGGCCGACATCGGGCGCATCGAGCATGACGACATCAGCCCGGCCAGCGAGAGCCCGCTGGACATGATAAGGGTGGCCTGTTACGTACATCAGGTTGACAAGGCCATCGACCTGGCGCATCACTGCCAGGACAAGGGGTACGAGACCACCATTAACCTCATGGCCGTCTCCAAGGTCATCGAAAGGGACCTGGACGAGGCCCTCAGCGATCTGGCAAAGAGTGATGTGGAGACTATCTATCTTGTTGACAGCTTCGGCTCCCTGTACTCCGAGCAGATACAGTCTCTGGCGAAGAAGTACCTCGAGGCTCTGCCGAACAAGCAGATAGGCATTCACACGCACAACAACCAGCAGCTGGCCTTCGCCAACACTATCGAGGCCATTATCTGCGGGGTAAACCGTCTGGACGCCACCATCTACGGCATGGGCCGGGGTGCGGGCAACTGTCCCCTGGAACTTTTGCTGGCGTTCCTGAAGAACCCCAAGTTCGACATCAAGCCGATCATCGAGGTGATACAGGAAATGTTTATTCCCATGAAGGCCAAGATCGAGTGGGGCTATCATATCCCCTACATGATCACTGGCATCCTGAACGAGCATCCCCGGACTGGTATGAAAGCGATGGAGTCACGGAAGATGCCCGATCTCGTTAAGATGTACGACGAGCTTGCGAGTCCCACGCCGCTGGAATAGGAAGAAATGAACAAGGAAGGCCCGGCCGGCTTGCCCGGCCGGGCCTTTTTCTTGCCCGGAGCGAGGTCCTTTTCTGCTCTTTTCTCGCCACCATATTGACTCGGTTGTGTTACAGTATATGACACTTATTAAAAGTGAGCTTTGATGTATGTTCAAAAGAATGATCAGCATATGTGCCGTTGCATTGTTTCTTGCGCTGCTTCCCGGAGGGGCCGCGTCAGGGAGCGATGGTGTCACCGTGAAGGCCGTTTCACTTGAGACACAACCATCCGGAAAAGTTCAGGAGAGGACAGCTCCAAACGGGCAGGAGGCGAAGGTCCAAAACACCCCGGGCTCGAAGTCTTCGCCCTGCGACGAGGGTTCGGAAACTTCCTCTCAAAAGAAGGGTATTGATTTCCGCGCGGTTGGTGATATTCTGCTTGACCGGGGTGTGAGGCGCGGCATTGCACGACACGGGATTACGTACCCTCTGGAGCTGGTCTCGGACTATATCAAACCCGCCGATCTGGCGTTCGGGAACCTTGAATCGTCCATTTCCGCGCGGGGAAAGCCGTTGCAGAAAAAATACATTTTCCGGGGAGATCCGGGATATGCCTCAATTTTGTCCGCGGCAGGCTTTGATGTCCTGTCGATAGCGAACAATCATACCTATGACTGGGGGCCGTGGGCCTTCGTCGATACCATTAATATTGTGGCCGAGCGCGGAATGATACCGGTGGGCAAGCGAACTCAGGAGGGATGTGAGCCCGTGGTCGTGGAGCGGGACGGTTTAAAGTTCGGCTTCCTGGCCTACAACGATCTGCTTTCGGTCAGCCGCCGCAATGCACGCGAAGCCGTGGCTGACCCCGGGGATGTCAGCCGCCAGGTACGTGACCTCCGCAACAAGGTGGACATCCTTATCGTGTCGTTCCATTGGGGATACGAGAATACCCGCAAATCCAATAAACGCCAGCGCGAACTTGCCGCAGCGGCCCTTGATTCAGGTGCCGACCTTATCGTTGGACACCACCCCCATGTGCTCCAGGAACTGGGAATGTCCGATGATCGGCTGGTGCTGTTCAGCCTGGGAAATTTTGTGTTCGACAATCATTCATGGTTACAGCGGTTCTCCGCACTGTTTGGCTGCCGGTTCGAACGCGGCAGACTTTCGGAACCCTATTTCATTCCGGTAGTTATAGACAGTTCACGCCCGCGCCCGCCCAAACCCGATGAGTTCGAGGCCATCCGGACACTGCTTAAGTTTCTGGCAAAAAGGGGGGGCATGGATATCGAGGCTGACGGAGAACGTCTCTACTTGACCCGAAACGGCAAGCGGCTTGAGTACGAGTTTCCGTTCAGACGATTCAGGACCGAAGAGCATGAGGTCCATATATATTCCCGAAAGGTCGTGATCCTTGACGAAAAAGGCGATGAGGTAACCTTGTCGACGGAACAGAGTTCCGGACTCTTCTTCCGCGAGGCCGTCCTGAGCACTGGCGGGGAAGGAAAGGCGGCCGTATATGGCATTTTCGGGGACGAATCCGGTGGTACGTATCTTGGAATGGTTATGGGGGACCTGAAAGCGGGGCATGTGGAAGGCCCGTTGGTTAATATAGCACGAGGCCCCGAACATCTGAAGCTCATGCTCTGTGACCTGGACCGGAACAGAAAACAGGAACTCTGTGTTCTGCAGCGCGAGAAGGACGGCAAGACAGGTATTCAGATATACACGGTATCGGGTGGATTTATCAGAAAGGACCCTCTGTTTACTGCTGGAACACTTGCTGTCCGGGATTTTACCATTGCCGATGCAAACGGTGACGGACAGGACGAGCTTATCACGCTTGAACAGGGCAGTGAGGGCACCGGACGTGTGACCGCCTATTCCTGGTCAAAGGACGGCTTTACTCCTTTGAGCGTTCTTGAGGAGGCCAGTGAAAGAGAAGACCTTCTTCTTTATACCCCTGCTCCTCCCATCACCGCCGGGATACACAGATAACCGAAAACGTCGTCCGATCGTTATCATCTTCCAAGGTCTACTTTTCCAAATCCCCGGGCATATGATATAGTGATAGAGTTTTTGTATGGAAGGAGGCCTCAGAACGTTATGGAATGGACACCTGACCTTGCCGTAGGGGTTGAACAGATAGACGAACAGCACAAGGAGCTGTTCAAGCGTATAGGTGGATTGGTGGACGCCGTGAAATCAAAGACCTGCAAACTGGTCATCGGTGATGTCATCGCCTTTCTTCACGAATATGTGATCGAACACTTCGGGGACGAGGAAAAGATCATGCGCAAATACCGCTATCCCGATTTCGAGGCCCACCGCGCCCAGCACGACAAGTTCATCAGTGAGTTCGACACCCTTGAGGATGAGTTGAGGGGGGAGCCCAGCTCGTACACCCGCTCGGTCTTCACGAACCAGATCGTGGTGGACTGGATAGTGGAGCACATAAGCACTGTTGACAAGAAACTGGGCGTCTATCTGTCCGATAAAATGGAGCAAAAGAAACAGTAAGCGCTTCACCGCAGGTGCCAACGTGCCGGAAACCACCCTCGACACTATTGTTGACATCAAACTCTACCAGCACCAGGAAGGATACCGCTTCTCCCTGGATGCCGTCCTGCTGTATTCCTTTGTGAATGTCCGTGCGGCCCACAGTATTGCCGACCTGGGGGCGGGCTCGGGGGTTGTGGGCCTGTTGCTGGCCCGTAAATATCCCAAAGCACATGTTACTCTTGTGGAACTTCAGAAAGGCCTTTACCGCCTTGCACAGAAGAACATAAAGCTCAATGGGCTTGATGAACGTGTGGAAACACGGCTTGCCGACATCAGGGAACCCATGGGACTTAATGGTTTGGATCTTGTCGTATCGAATCCACCGTTTCGCCGCCCAGGCACAGGACGTTTGAGTATTGGTGACGAACGCGCCGTGGCCCGGCATGAGATCGAACTTACCCTTCCAGACCTTGCTCGTGCCGCAGCGTCGGCCCTGAAAAGCAGGGGAAGGTTCTGTCTTGTACACCTGCCGGAGCGGTTGCCCGATGTGGTGGATACCCTTCGGAATCACCGGCTGGAGCCCAAGCGGGTCCGTTTCGTCCACGGACGAAGGAACTCCGAGGCGCGTATCATGCTCCTGGAGGCCGTACGCCACGGGAAGGCGGGAATGAAGGTGGAATCTCCGCTCGTTGTCTACGAAGACGACGGCAAAACATATACTTCAGACGTATGCGGCATGTACGAATAGCGGCTTTTCTCTCTTCCGTAGCTCAACAAGTCATTTTTTGCTTTATCGATCGAAAACCTGTTTTTTCAGTTTTTTTACGCAAAATGCGCTTAAAAAAGATCAATCTTGACAATTAATCAGCTAAAATGGTTGTATATAATCAAAGTAGTTTGACCGCTATCATGGGTAGCGTTAGCCTGGGGGGTGGGGGCCCCGGACGTACACTGTGGCCGTACCCTGCCTTGTATAACTCGAACATCCGATATTGGGAGGTACGTATGTTAGGTGCAAGGATGATGACAGCATTGGTGCTGACGCTCTGTCTGGTAATTGGCGGGGCTGCAACGGTATTAGCCGTTGATCAGCAGTGGGAAGAGGTAACCTCTGGCTATGCCGGTATCAAGACCGAGTGGTGGAGCGTACCGGCGATAGCAGACCTGGACGACGACGGCGATCTGGACATGCTGCTTGGTAATGGCAGGGAGATCGCCTATTACCGCAATGACGGTAATGCCTATGCTCCGCAGTGGACTTTCGTTACCGGAAGTTATGCGGATATTTACATTCAGAACGATTGTGTCGCGCCTGCTCTTGCCGATGTTGACGCAGACAGCGATTATGACCTTATCATTACAGCATGCGGGGGAAATGTGTACCTATACCGGAACGAAGGAACCCCGCAGACACCGGACTGGACATTCGTCACTGACAGCTATGTCCCCGTGCCCCTGTCAGGATGCAGTCACATTCCAACGCTGGCTGACATGGATGCCGATGGCGACCTGGACTTCTTTCTCGACAGCTGTGACTGGATCGCCCATTATTTTGAGAACACGGGTACCGCGGCAAACGCTTCGTACCAGCTTTCCATCTATGACTTTGTAAATACAGCGGTTGGTTTGAATTGGTACGGCAATTACATCGCAACACAGGACATCGATCTGGACGGTGACCTCGACGTTCTTGCCAGCGATGCCAGCGGATATCTCGCATTCCTTCGAAATACCGGAAATGCGGTTTCCCCGCAATGGAGTCTGGTTACCACGCAGTTCCCGGGGCTGTATACGGAACATACTCTCGATATGCAGTACATTTTCCCCTTCTTTGCCGATATTGACGGGGACGGACAGAACGAGGTCGTCATGGGCGACGTTGACGGGTACCTCTCGCTCTTTGAGAATACCTCCGAGCCCCAGGTGAGTGTAGAGGCTTCAGTGAACATTCAACCCGAGACCCTGAACCTCTGTAGCAAGGGCCGGTGGATAACCGCTGTGGTTATGCTTCCCGAGGGCTACGACCCTTCTGATGTGGTTCCTGATTCTGTGCATGCAGGCGGGGTCCTGGCCGACACGGTCAATATAGAGGGTAATACTCTTGTAGTCAAGTTCCCGCGTAGGGAACTGCTTAATAATATTCGCGGTGCCGGCAATGAGGCCGATGTCTCACTGCATGGCGTTGTTGGCGATGCGGTCTTTGGCGGAAGTGATTCTCTCCGGCTCGTTTCATGCAATGGCGGGAAGAGCGGAAACATCCTGATCGTTTCGGACGATAATGCCCAGGGCTATTACGGCGAGTTCAAGACGGACCTTGAAACACTTGAGGCCATGCTGAGCGGTTACGATTATACGGTCTACAAGGAAAGCGAACAGGGCAATCCGTCGCTTGAATATCTCCAGTCCTTCGACCTGGTCATCTGGACTACCGGCGTTGTCTGGGGTGAGGCCCCTGATGCCGGTGACCGCGAAACGCTCAAACAGTACGTTTCGCAGGGGGGGAGGCTGTTCCTGACTTCCACCTGGGCCGCCTATGATGCATATTATGCAGATGACGATGAGTTCCTCACCGATGTTCTTCATGCCGAATATACTGCATGGGAAGATCAGCTGGACATGGAGGTCTTGGACGCGAGCCATCCTGTTGCTGCCGGGTTCACGCAGGGTGAGATAATCGATTTCGACTATCCTCTCATATATGAAAATGACGTGGTCTATCCCGTAAACGGTGGAGTGTCAGTCTTTGGACGCGGACCGAAGAGCTATGACCCCGAGGCATCTATGGTAATTGTTTACGACAGCGGGGATACACGGGTGGTATACGTGGCTTCCCCACTTTATTTAATACCTTCAGCCGAGAGGTATCTTCTGACTGAGAACATTGTGGAATGGCTCGTAAGCAAGCAGGCCGGGAAGGGAAAGAAATAGCAGCCGCGACATCCGCTTATCTGGCAATCCCTGGAGGGAGGCGGAATACTCCGCCTCCCTTTTTTGATAGGGGCAAACGGGATAACCACTTTTGAGATTTTTTTTAAATTTTCAGAGCAACCATGCTAAAATGTCATACAAATACACTGGGGAAAGGGGTGTGTACCCATGAGAGCATTTCTGATGTTCGGACAGTTTCTTCGCAAGGAAAAGCTCGTCAGTGACGAGGACGTCATCAATGCGCGCATGTACCAGAAGGACCGCAACCGCCTTATCGGCGACCGGCTCGTGGAGAAGGGCTGGATAACCGAAAAGCAGGTGCAGCGCATTCTGGTGATTCAGGAAGAGAGCATGTCCCGCTTCGGGGAGATAGCCATCGAGCACGGACTGCTGAATGAAAAGCAGGTAGAGGAGGTCGTGGCAGAGGCGGGTGACTCGTACGTGCCCATAGGTCAGGCCCTCGTGCAGCAGGGCGTCATCAGCGAGGACACGATGCTCGAAAAGCTCAAGGAGTATGAGGGCCTTTGCAAGTCCAACGACCCGAGGGTTTCCAAGATCACGCTTTTCTAGAGCCCTCTCGAATATCATGTTGTTCTGCATGGGCGGAAAGGCCATTAAGGTCTTCCCGCCTTTTCTTTTACCTGGACCCTGAGAATTACAGCCCGGCATATTTTGCCAATATGACAATACAGGTTATAATAGGACCATGATACGTAACACTTTCAGTATCATAGGCGGCGTAGGGGAAAAGACGGAACGGAAGTTCTGGGAAGAGGGTTTTCTGACCTGGGACGACTTCCTCTCGTCTTCTTCGCCCAGGTTCCTCTCCAGCGCGAGAAAGCGCCAGTACGATGATTTTCTCGAAAAGGCGAGCCTTCGTCTTGATGAAGAGGACGCAGGCTATTTTACGCAGACGCTCAAACGTTCCGAGCACTGGCGCCTGTATGATGTTTTCGGGGGAGAGGCCGTCTGCCTGGACATCGAGTCCAACGGGTGGCACGTTGAGGCCGGGGGCTATCCAACGGTCGTGGGGCTGTATGACGGCCACGATTACCAGAGCTTTGTCTGGGGGGAGAACCTTACGGGTGCGGCCCTTACTGAAGCACTGTCGGGATACAAGTATCTGATAACCTTTTTTGGTGCTGTGTTCGACATTCCGTTCCTGGAGAAATCCCTTCGTGATTTCAGGGTGAGGATGCCGCACTTCGACCTGTGCTTCGGGGCGAAGAAAGTGGGGCTTACTGGCGGGCTGAAACGGATAGAGGCGGAGATAGGCATAGTACGCGAGGACGACACCGTGGGTATCGATGGATACGAAGCCGTGCTTCTGTGGCAGCGCGCGCGCCGGGGGGATTCATCAGCACTTGACCTTCTGGTGCGCTATAACCGTGAGGATACAGTAAACCTGATGGAACTGGCAGCCGTGGTTTATCCGCGCCTCAGGGCTTCGACCGGGATAGAGGAGTATCTGTAGAGATGGTACGGATTCTCAAAGCATTTACCGCATATCTTTCGGTCGAGAAAGGGCTGGCCAGAAATACGGTGCAGAGCTACACACAGGATCTGGGTAAGTTCCAGTCCTGGCTTGACCCCCGGGGAGGGAGCCTTGAGTCCTTTGGCCGTGAAGACGTTATCGGGTTCATGGAATCGCTGAGAGCCGACGGTATGTCCGTCTCAAGTATCTGCCGGATACTTTCGGCGATCAGGGGACTGGCGCGGTATCTGCTGCTCGAGGGCCTTATGGATGAGGACCCGGTGGAAAACCTGGCAACGCCACGCAAGTGGGATATCCTGCCCAAGGCACTTTCAAGGGGGCAGGTGATGGGCCTTCTGAAGGTCAACGGCATGACCGGCATGCACCTGAGGGATTCGGCCATGCTGGAACTTATTTATTCTTCCGGCCTGAGGGTGAGCGAGCTTATCACCCTTAAGGTATCCGATGTGAACTTCGAGGCCGGATATCTTCGGGTCACGGGAAAGGGCTCCAAGGAACGCGTGGTTCCCGCACATCCCCACGCCCTGGAAAGCATAAAGAACTATGTCCAGGCGCTCAGACCAAAGCTGATGAAGGACCGCGCCACTGATTATCTCTTTCTTTCGAACCGTGGGAAGCCCATGAGCCGTCAGCGGTTCTGGCAGACCCTGAAGACTTATGGCCGTGCGGCCGGGGTGGAACTCTCCCCTCATGTGCTGAGGCACTCGTTCGCAACGCATATGCTTGAGGGTGGGGCCGACCTGCGTTCGCTTCAGAAAATGCTCGGACACTCCGATATCTCTACGACCCAGGTCTACACGAAGGTAACCATGGACTTGGCGCGTACAGTGCATAAGAAGCATCATCCAAGATCATAGGAATACCGGTGATAAAGAAGAAACGGAGGAGATGATGGAACACAGGAAACTGGGCCCGGAAGTGCTCTACAGCAGCTGTGACCTGAGCGCGATCGATTTTAAGACCACCGATGACGTCAAGGTTTCCGAGAGGGTTACCATTGGCCAGGACCGTGCCATGCACGCCATAGATTTTGGCCTGAACCTTGAGAGTAAAGGCTTTAACATATATGTCCTTGGGGAGAGCGGCACCGGACGCATGACATCTGTCAGGACCAAGATAAAGGAGCTTGCAGCTAAAAAGGAAGTCCCCGACGATTGGTGTTATGTCTATAATTTCAAGAACCCAGATACCCCTCACGCCATTTCCATGAGGCCCGGCGAGGCGGTTGTGTTCCAGAAGGACATGGCGGAGATGGTGCAAACCCTCCTGTCCGAGATACCGAAGGTCTTCGACTCAAAGGAATACGAGAAATCCCGAAACAAGATAACGGAAGCCTTCCAGAAACGGCAGAAAGAGTTGTTCTCGAAACTGGAGGAAGAGGCGACGAGCGAGGGATTTTCCATCCGAAAGACCGTAAGCGGACTGCTCATCGTCCCGGTCAAACAGTCGGGTGAACCGCTCACCGAGGAAGAGTTCGACAAGCTGNNAGCTTTCCACGCTTGAGCGGGAGGCGGCCCTGTCCGCGGTGGGGCACATCATAGATGACCTTCAGGAGAAGTACCAGAACTACGAGAAGATCGTGTCGTACCTGGATAACGTTCAGGAGGACATTCTCGAACACGTTGATGATTTCAAGTCCGGCGAGGACCAACAGCAATCTCCGCTGCCCTTCATGCGCCCCCAGAAGCCTGAACCGGCGTTTACCCGTTACGAGGTCAATGTCCTGGTGGACAACGCAAACTGTCAGGGGGCTCCGTGCGTTTTCGAGAGCAATCCCACGTATTACAACCTTTTTGGAAGAATAGAGCACAAGTTTCAGTATGGCGTTGCGACGACGGACTTCTCCATGATAAAGGCCGGCTCGCTCCATCGGGCCAATGGCGGTTATATCGTTATGGACGCGCTCGATGTGTTGAGGAACCTGTTCTCCTACGACTCGCTCAAGCGTGCTATCCGCAACCGGGAGGTCCGTATCGAGGACGTCTGGGAACAGTACCGGGCCATGACTTCCGCATCGCTCAAGCCGGACCCCATCCCCCTCGATGTCAAGGTCATCCTGGTGGGCAATCCCCAGATCTATTACCTTTTGTATAACCTTGATGAGGAGTATCACGAGCTCTTCAAGGTCAAGGCCGATTTCGACTGGCGCACGGACCGGAGCGATGATATGCTCAGGAAATACGTCGACTTTATCGCCTCGAAGGCCCAGGAGGAAAAGCTCCTTCCCTTCGACCGCTCAGGCGTGTCACGGATCATCGAGCACAGCGTACGGCTTGCCGGGCACCGTGACAAACTTACCTCGAAGTTCTCCACCATCGCCGACATTCTGAGGGAGTCGCATTACTGGGCGGGGCAGGACGGCAGCAAGAGCGTTTCGGATCAGCATGTAACGAAAGCGATAAATGAGGCCATCTTCCGCAGCAACCGTATCGAGGAGCGCATGCAGGAGATGATGGAGGAGGATACGCTCATCGTCAAAACGGCGGGAGAGGCCGTTGGCCAGATAAACGGGCTGGCGGTACTTGGCATGGGCGATTACATGTTCGGCAAGCCCTCGCGTATTACCTGCCGCACCTTTGCGGGACGGGGCGGGGTTATGAACATTGAACGCGAGACGAAGATGAGCGGCCGGATCCATGAAAAGGCCATCCTTATCATAAGCGGCTATCTGGGCAGTAAATACGCCATCAAAAAGCCTATTTCCCTTTCTGCCTCCATTACCTTCGAGCAGCTCTATGAGATGATAGAGGGTGACAGTGCCACCTGTGCAGAGCTGTACGTCCTGCTGAGCAGCCTCAGCGGGGTGCCCCTGAAGCAGAGCTTTGCCGTTACGGGCTCAATGGACCAGTACGGGGAGGTGCAGCCCATAGGAGGAGTGAACGAGAAGATAGAGGGATTCTTTGATCTGTGCAAGGCCCGCGGGCTTGACGGCTCACACGGTGTTATCATTCCCGAACGGAACATCAAGCACCTTATGCTGAAGCAGGAGGTGGTGGATGCCGTCAGGGACGGGAAGTTCACCATCTATTCCATCGAAAAGATGGAGCAGGGGCTGGAGATACTTACGGGAATGCCTGCCGGTGAGCTTCAGGAGGACGGGCAGTATCCCGAGGGGACAATAAATCATCTGGTCATGAAGCGGCTGGAGGAAATAACCGAGTCGCTCAAGGCAAAGCCAGACAAGAACGGCAACAAAAACAGCGATGTCATCTGTAAGGAGTCTGAGAAAAAGGGGGAAGTGCCGGACAAGGACAAGGAAGGTCCGCCCATCCCCGGTAAAGGCGGTGGCCCTGACAAGGAAGAAGATGATGACAAGGACAAGGGCGGCCCCGACAAGGGTGAAGCCATATAGATGAAGCACCTGCTTGAGCTGGCGGGTTTTATATTCCTGAGCGCTCCGCTTGCCTTTCTTCCAGTCAGTTTCTCAAGGACGCTCGGCCGTGCGCTGGGACTGCTGGCCTTTTACGTCTGGGGTTCCCGGCGGCGTATCGCGATAGAGAACTTCCGAAAAGCCCAGGAAAGCGGGGCCCTGCCGGATGACCACTCACCCGAGTCCCTTTCCCGCGAGACATTCCGAAACCTTGGCCGCTGGGCCTCCGAAATAACAAAAACCTACTTTGGCCGCGGCGACGCTGTTCTCGACTCCATCAGCGTGCAGGGGCTGGAGCACTATCGTGAGGCCCTGTCCCGGGGAAAGGGGGNNTCTGGTGCTCTCCTTCGCCCGGAAGATAGGCCCTGTTCTGGGCGTCGCCCGTAAACAGAGCAATCCCTATATGGACCGGTTCATCACCCGCGCACGAAAACGCTACGACACCGATTTTGTCTACAAAGAGGGTGCACTCAGAAAGTTCATTGCCCGTCTGAAGGAGGGCGGCTCCGTCGGGGTGATCATGGACCAGTCGGTCCTTCCGGAGGAGGGCGTGCTTATCGAGTTCCTAGGCCGTCCGGCATGGAACTCCAAGATGCCCGTTGCCCTTGCCAGAAGGACGGGTGCGGCCCTGCTTCCGGTCTTCATACGCGCCCATGAGGACGGGCACGAGATAACCGTGCTTCCGGAGTATAAGCCCACCGGCGATGAACTGGAGGACACCCGCAGGCTTTCATCTTATATCGAGGACTTCATACGTGCCAATCCCACCCAGTGGCTCTGGATCCACCGTAAGTGGAAACGGGCGCCGGAGGATATTCCCTCTACAGAGGATGTCCAATGAGCGCCGACACCCTGCACTGCCATATCTGTACCAGAGAGATCACTGGAGATGAAGGTGATATCTGTGCACGCTGCGGCAAGGATGCATGCCCCGAACACATGGTCATTGTGTTGACGCAGGGGAAGGGCAGAATGGCCGTCTGCACGAAGTGCCTGAATGACGACGACAGGATAGAGAACCTTTATCATAAGACCACAAGGCCGTGCAGGATATGTTGATTTCAAAAGCGGAGTGATCTGATTCTATTCCCAGCTGGTTATATCTTTGTCCGTGCCTTTCCCTCCCGGCTTTCCGTCGCGTCCGTAAGAATATATTTCAAATTCACCGTGTGTGCCGGGTGAGCGGTAGTGGTAAGGTCTTTTCCAGGGATCAAGAGGAAGCTGAGTTTTTACTATGTACGGCCCTTCCCATTCTTTAATCCCAGGATTTGCCACAAGAGACTGAAGGTCTTCCTCAGTGCTTGGGTAGCGGCCAATGTCATGTTTGAAAGCATCAAGAGTTATACCTAAGTTTTTTACATGGATATGTGCTGTATCCTGTTTGCTTCTGCGGTTGCATTGGGGATAAGGATTAAATATTAGCGCCAGAGTAAATGCAAGAAGAATTCCTCCCATCAGGTAAGCAAAACCTNNAATTCGTTTCTTTTTCTCTTTCATTTGTCCAGAGAACGATTTATATAGGTTTTTGCTAAGTGATTCCTGTTAAACAAAAAAGCCCGGTAAGTATCACTTTCCAGGCTTTTTTATAATCCTTTGTCAAGATATGAGTGCCCAGCTATTCCCAGTTGTTGACATCGGCGTTATCGCCGTCGCCTCCGGGTGTGCCGTCCTTGCCGTAAGAGAACAGGTCATATTCTCCGTGAGCGCCCGGTGACTGGTACTGATAAGGATTCTGCCAGGGGTCTTTGGGGATATTTGGCTCCCTGATATATGGGCCGTCCCAGTTGTCAAGGCCGGGATTGGTTACGAGAGACTGAAGTCCCTCCTGCGTGGTCGGATAACGCCCGATATCGAACCTGAACGTGTCGAGGGCGTTCGCCATCGATTTGATCTGTGTTTTGGCTGTTGTGCGCTGGGCCCCGGATATCCTGTTCCAGATACCTACTCCCACAACGCTTGCCAGAAGGCTGAGGATCACCATCACGGCCAGAAGTTCGACAAGCGTAAAACCTTTGTTGTTTCTTATGCGATTTCTTCTGTTCATGTAAATATTATAACGTAGCTTTGGTTGTAAATGGAAGGGTTTGTCAGAAGTAGAAACTGGCCGAGAGATACCAGATGTCGGGGTATTCCCCGAACTCGCTTTCCGGGGCCCGGAGCGTGCCCGAAGAGTCCCCGTACCCGGCATATCCACCGGCGCGGGCGGTCGCGTCGTCGGCCAGGCTGTACTCCACCGACGGAGCGAAGAGGGTGGAGCCGTCGTCCATATTCCACAGGAGCTGGAAGGACGCGCTCAGCAGCGGCGTGACCTGATAGGTAAATCCCGGTGCCAGATAGTTCCTGCCCAGCAGGTAGACCGCGCCTTCGGTGTATGCGGTATCGTCCACTGCCGAAGGGTAGTCCTCGGGGTCGCGGCTGCCGGGGCCGTTGTAATGATATTCCATCCATGCATAGAGGTCTTCGGTGAAGCTGTAGTCCATTCCCGCTGAGGCGCGGAAGTAGTTCTCGTCGGAGCCGGCATCGGCGAACACCTGGGCCGCCTCAAGCCATGTTCCCGCTCCACCGATGGAGCGCGTAACGTCCAGCCCCAGCAGCTTGTTTTCCCTGAAGACCATTGCCATGAGCGTGATGTCCATCATGGCAATATAGGAACGCATGCGGAAGAACCCCGCGCTGTTCTCCCTTTTGGCTTCGTCACCGGCCACCACGCCCGCGTCAAGCTCTCCAAGCCTTCCCGTGGGGACCTTGACCCGCAGGGCGTCCATGCCCACACGCTCTTCCTTTGCCAGAGTGGTAAAGGCATAGGGGGCCAGTACATCCGTAGGGTTTACGGTACGCGCGGAGCCGAAGGCAACCGCCTGCCTTCCCAGGGTCAGGTCCATCCCCTGTGCCCGGTAATACAGTGCCGCGCGGTCGAGGTTATGGACCAGAACGAAATCCTCGTCTACGTCGGGGTCATCCGGCCAGAGCACTCGTTCGAAATCATCAACACGATACTGGTACCCCGTTCCCTCGGACGCGGCGGTGGGGAAAGTGCCGCTGTCCATGTCCCTGTACCACGGTGCCAGCTCGTAGGCCGTTTCCCATTTGAGCTCCTGGGCAAGTTCTCCATCCAGTTTCAGGCGTAAAAGAGCGATGGCCTCGCGGGTGGTCCCTTCGTCCTGGTCACTGTAGACCAGGAAGTTCCTTGCGTAACCGCTGAACCTGACGGGACCGTCGTCGGGCTCCGCCTGTGCCGGGACGGACATGAGCACAATGACCAGGATGCACAATAAAAGGGTGAGTCTCATTGCGGCTGTTCCCGGTTCTCGTCGCTTTCAATAGTTCCGTCGCTGAGGGTTATCAGCCTCCGGGCGCGCTTTATGATCATGGCCTCGTGTGAGGAGAACACGAAGGTCATTCCACGCTTTTCATTTAGCTCACGCATCATATCCAGCAGTGACGCCCCCGTGGCCGAGTCCAGGTTTGCCGTAGGCTCATCGGCCATGATGATGGATGGCCGTGAGGCCATGGCGCGGGCCACTGCCACGCGCTGCTGCTGTCCACCCGAAAGCTGATGCGGCCTGCGGCCCTCCATTCCGGCCAGTCCCACGTCCCTGAGTATTTCGGACACGCGTGTCTTGCGTTCTTCCGTAGGCACGCCCTGAAGCAGCATGATATACTCAATGTTCTCTTCAGCCGTCAGAACGGGGATGAGGTTGTAAGCCTGGAAGACGAAACCGATATGGTCGCGTCTGAAGTCCGACAGCTCGGAGCCGCGCATCTGACTCAGGGGTTTTCCGGCCAGGTATGCTGTCCCGGATGTTGGCTCGTCCAGGCCGCTCATGATGTTTAAAAGCGTGGTCTTCCCCGAGCCTGACGGTCCCGCCAGCACGGTGAACTCTCCCTTCGAAATGCTTAACGTGAGGTCCTGGAGCGCGTGCACGTCAACCTCGCCGCTCCTGTATGTCTTTGTCACGTTTTCAAGCCTGATGACCTCTTCAGCCATGTGCTCTCCTTTCTACATGCTTCTTCGCATTGCCTCGGCGGGCCTGAGACGGGCGGCGAATGCCGCGGGGTACAGGGCTGCCAGGAGCGAGAAGAAAAATATCCAGAGCGGATAGGCCGTGAAATGCCGGATGCTCATTACGGGGTGGATGAGGCGGGTGATGGTCACTCCCGCAAATTCAATTCCCCGATAGTCTATCCCGTACACTTCGAAGTACAGCGTCAGAAAATACCCTATGATCGAACCCAGGACGATGCTGACAATGGAGAGTGACGCTGCCTCAAATATTACGAGGAGCGCCATTTTCATCGGGCGCGTACCGATGGCACGCAGAACACCGAACTCGAACATGCGCTCGTAGAGCGACATGAAAAGCGTGTTCATCACTATCAGCGCCACGATGCCGAATACCAGCATCAGCGTGATCCCTTTGGATATCTGGGACATCTCTATTGCCCCGTCCAGTGAGGGGACAATGTCCTTCCACCCGATGGCCTCGTTGCCGTCAGTGGAATAGCGAGTCCAGAATGGAAGCGACTGGTCGCTTGCCTGGGCGAGATCATGGAACTTGAGCGCTATCTCGTGCAGGCCGTTCCCAAGCCCGAGCATCTGCTGGGATATGTTCAGGTCAATGAACGCCAGACCGGAGTCCGCCTCCCTTACGCCCATGTGGAAAATGCCGCCAACCCTGAACAGTTCCTGGCTGAGCTCTCCCGTGTGGGCCTGGGCCACGGTCAGGACCACCCGGTCGCCCACTTCCACTTCCAGTGTCTCCGCGGTCTTGGATCCGATGAGTATCTTTTTCTCTCCTTCATCCCCGAGGTAGCTGCCTTCAACTATCGTCTCGTCCATGATGGAAAGTTCCCGTTCCGTCGATGGCCTGATACCATAGAGGAATACGGGATGCACCCCTGCGGCAGCACTTATCATCCCATGAGATATGGTCCGGGGTGTTGCGGCGACGAGAATATCCTCACCTTCAAGAGAGGCAAGCACTTCCCCGGGGTTATGGATAGTCTTCTCCACGTCAAGGTCTTCCTTGAATCCGGTGGCATGTACCTGACCCTGTCCGAGGAATGTGTCCGTCGCCGTGCGCACCATGCTCTGGAACATTCCGTCCATGGTCGAGCTGATAAAAATGAGCGACGCAAGCCCGATGCCCACGGCGAGCCCCGAGAGTGCGGTACGCCGCTTCTGGCGCAGGATGTTCCTCCATGCAAGCTTGAAAAGCAGTATCATGCCCCTGTCCTTATCGCTTTTACCGGTACCACGTGCGCGGCCCGTGCAGCCGGAACCAGGCTGACCAGTATGGCGGTCAGTATTACCACTACACCAGGAAGCAGAAGAGTTTTTACCGTGTTCTTAGCGGTAATGGTATCGAAGTACACACCACCCCATTCAATGGGGTTGTCAAGAGTGATGCCGTAAATGGAAAGTATCCAGTTCATGATCGCTCCTGCCGCAGTGCCGACGATGATGGCGATGAACGCCAGGAACGTGGTCTCGAGCACGATGAGCACGAATACTTGGTAAGGCCTTGTGCCCACGGCCTTGAGTATTCCGTATTCGCGGGTGCGTTCCAGTATGACCATGAGCACAGTATTCAGTACTCCGACCGCCATGATGATGGCAATGACCATCATGCTTATCCAGTTGCCCTTGAGGTCGGCCTGCATGGCCTGATAGAACTGGGCCTCCACGACCTGCCAGGGCTCCACGCTCAGATCGCGCCCGCTGAGAACCGTTCGCATCTCACGGGCGGCACTTTCCGAGAGGTTGTGGTCTGTCAGGACCACGGCGATCTCGTGTACGCGGCCCCACATGCTCAGAAAATCCCTGGCGGTGTCTATATGAAGGTAGCAGCGGGTAACCCCGTACATGCTTTCCTCCGAGCCGGTGATGCCGATGATGGTGAAAAGGTCATTGGCCACCGAGCCGTCCGCGCCCTGTCCGATAAGGGCGATCTCGTCGCCGAGGCCTGCCTTCAATGTTTTTGCGAGTCCCTGGCTGACGACTATGGTGTTTGCGGGCTCACTATCGAAAAAACGGCCTTCCGAGACCTTCTGTTTCAGTCTGGTGGTCTGTGCCTCGCGCTCAGGATCAACACCCATGACCAGCACCCCGGTGGTCTTTGTGCCCTTGAATGCCAGCGCCGATGTATATACGCGTGGTGCCCACGACTCCACACCGTCAACTGGCTCTATGAGCTTGCCAACGGCCTCGTAGTCGCTGATGTTTTTGTACAGGGTGGGTTTGTCCAGATACCCGGGGGCGTGTATTTGGATATGGCCGGTATGGTCACGGGTGAACATGTCGATAAGCACGTCATAGCTGCCGTCGGCCAGCCCCAGGAACACAGCAAAGAGGAAACAACCCCCCGCCATCATCATGCACGTCAGCGCGGAGCGCCACTTGTGGCGGAATATATTTCTGAACGCTATCTTTAATATAAGCATGGCCTGAAGTTACCGTTTCCTCTGGAGGTTCCTCAGCGTGAACACTTCGGGGGGAAGTGTTCTGTCGAACTCCATTTCCGTATAGGTCACCACGGTCTTTTTTCCCTCTTCGGTCAGGGGGATCAGCTCGATGGTCGCCGGGAGCTTACGGCCTCCCAGTTCCCTGATGTCCTTGAACTCCATAATGCGCACCATGCGCCCCTTTTCGTCGAAGAACTCCTCCCGTACGGGAAGATAATCGCTTTTACGGACCACGAGCACTATGCGGTCCCATACGATCGGTTTATCCTCACGCGGAATGAGTTCAACATAGTACATATCAGGTTTGGCGTCCTTTGGTTGAAGGAGACTGAAGCGATAGTCCTCAAGCATGGAGCTTTCCTTTACGAGGTCGTCGTTGGTGAAGTCCGAACCCATCCACGAACTCATCATCATGGAGGGCGGAACCTTCATGACCTTGTTGATCTTGGGCAGGTAGTTCCACATTTCGTTCTCAATGCGCAGGGTGGCTATATCCTTGTCCTTTTTGGGGTAGTTGATGAGGATGAAGGTCTTGTCCATTCCCTCGGACCACACCTCAAGCCTGAGCGTGCGTTCCCAGTGGGGTGAAACGATGGTCATCTCCACCTGTCCGTGGCTGGTATCGCTGCGGTACAGGCGGTCCATCTTGCGGACGATCTCCCTGGCCTCGTCCTCCTGGGCCGCATGAAGTGACTGGACCCCGGTTGCTGCGACCAACGATGTGATCATGATA
>JABAHP010000920.1_pt2 | contig 24661 bp, 17 predicted proteins | sample 7062081 | NCBI WGS metagenome assembly JABAHP01 (sample SAMN14534357, study PRJNA622989) | marine sediment metagenome | biome: marine biome [ENVO:00000428]; feature: marine pelagic biome [ENVO:01000023]; material: deep marine sediment [ENVO:00002113] | place: India: Gulf of Kutch | collected...
CGACGACCAGTTTTTCAACTCAGGTGTCCAAATCCGATCGAAACTGCGTGGTGAAGAGTACGGCGGTCGGGTCTACGGGCCACAAGTCGAGATCGAGAAGAGCCCAGGGCAAGCCGGATTCATCTATGGAGAAGCTGCAGGTGGCTGGCAATCGCCCGAACCCAAGTCGAAAGACAATGCCGTAAATTCCAATAGCTACTTCCGAAACGATGCATGGAACCAGTACCGCGTTCGTGCGGTTGGGCGTAGGATTAAAACGTGGATCAACGGTAAGGCTGTCGCCGACCTGATATACGACGAGGCCCGTTACAAAGAAAACAGCAAGGGCTTAATCGGTCTGCAGGTACATGGAGTTGGCCAGAAACCGAATCCTATGAGCGTTCGCTGGAAGAATATCTACATCCGACCGATACAATGCTGTGCCGAGGAAAAAGGCAACAAGTGCTGGGTGCCTCTATTCAATGGTAAAAACCTCGACGGCTGGAAATTTTATCTCGGCAAGCAGGGAGCGGTTAACAAGGGAACCTTCAAGGTAGAAGACGGGACCATTCTGTGCTCTGGTAAACCGTCAGGTTATATGTATACAGAAAAATCCTTTATCAATTATATCCTGAAATACGAGTGGGCCTTCAAGCGACCAAAAGACCTTAAAGATGACTCAATGTTCAGAGGCAACAACGGCTGCCTGATCCATATCGGTAAGAAGAATGCGCTGGGCGTCTGGCCTGTAAGCATCGAAGTGCAGGGAATGCACAGGCAGGCAGGTTTGATCCTTCCCATTCCACGCAAGGTTAAATGCGAGCGAACGTTTGACAAGGAAGCTTCGGCCAAAGCCATCAGGCCAGTTGGCGATTGGAGTACGATGGAGATAGATGTCAATGGCGGAGATATGCTCATCAAGATCAACGGCACGGTTGTGTCGAGCGTCAAAGATTGTGAGTTGACCGCGGGTCCCATTGGATTGCAGAGTGAGGGAGCTCCCATCCGCTGGAGAAACATCAGAATTCTCGAGCGGTAGTCCACACAAAGATTAACGGTTCAGCTGGTTGCCTCCCACAGTTTAGCCCCGCAAAATATCGGAATTTGACCAAGTCGGTCTTTATCTGGTATTTTAGGTTAGCTTCTCCATGGCTTCGTCCATCCAACTCTTGTCCATAGCCCCTCACTTTCGGATTGGCCTTCCTCCGAACCCCACCTCGCAACGACGCCCTAGGGCTTCTCGTTACCTTCGGCTCCAGGAATAACAACCTGGTCCGGGGACTTTCACCCCGCAAGTCATACGCCATATCTGGCACACACGCCTCATAAACCGGTCTTCGGCCCCATACAAATCACACGCCCGTCGGTGAGCGAAAGAAAGAGCAGACCGTTTGCGGCAGCGAGACTATCCCATATCGGCGGAGCGTCGAGCGTGTACTGGGCTAGCTTCTTTCCGGTGGATGCGGATGCTGCCCAGAGGATGCCGCCCATTCTTCCCTCGTACGCTTTGGCCAGATCGTCCTTCGGGAACGCGACCGGGGTTCCGGCGATGAACAGGACGTCATCGGCCAGCGCGATCGCCTTGCCGGTAAGCGGAATGGAACTACTCCAGAGTTTCGCCGAGGGGGCAACATTAACCACGTTTCGCTTTCTGGTTCGCGCTTGCCTACCCTTGCCCTGTTTGGTAGCGGCCTGCGTCGCTGCTCGCCTGCCAGTGCCTGCTAATACCTTGTCTGCCGCAGCTTTGGCTGAGGTGCCATATGTTCCCGCGTAGAGTGTGTAGCCGCTGGTTCGGGGATCGAACCAAACGGTCCGTCCTGGAGGATAACCCCGAACCTCGTAGAAGCGCGACCCGTCGATGACAAGGATATCACCATGTACACCGCCCCGGCCCGTGGGGATATCGTAATGCAGCATAGTGTCAATAGTCCAGAACGAGCGGTGCTGAGGGATCGCCTCGAGGAAACCATGCGAGGGAATCAGGTGCGGCTGCTTGACGTCCTGGAGCTTGACCGGTGAGAGGTTGGGCGTGAAGGCCTGATGTCTCAGATAGAGAAGTCTGTTGTCGGCAATGAAGATGTCTCCTTTGAATCCCTCAATGCTCATGCCCTTGACGACCTCCCTGTTTTCGATTGGGAAACCGTTTTCGCCGTAGGGACCGTACATGCGTTTCTGATGAACGACTTCACCGGAGCGCGGATCAAGAGCATATAGGAAGATGCCGCCGTCAATGAATGAGTTTCTACCAGCGGCGAAATATGCGAGGCCGTCCCGGATGAGGATGCTGCCGCAAATCGGCCACGCTGATTCCAACTGCCCGTAGGCGCAGATCATCCGCCGTTCGAGCGGGCGAAACCGCCACACGAGCGCCCCGTCGGCGGCACGCAGGCAGTAGGCCGACCCGTCTCGGGAGCCGAAAAGGAGGAGGCCCTGGTAATACGTCGGGGGCGAGTCGACACGTCCCTCGGCGGAGAATCGCCAGACGACTTTTCCATCTGCTGCTTTCATAGCGCACACGGCGTGACCGTCAACATCCGCTACGAACACCATGCCGGCGGCGATTACCGGGGCGCTGGCGCGAGTGCCGAGTTTGGTCTCCCAGCGTTTGCCGAGCACGACCGGTACTTTATTCTTCGTCGTTCCCGTCCGGGCGTTGTCATGACGGTAGGTGGGCCAATCATTCAGGGAACCGGAAGTCGGAGAATTCAAGTTCGCGATTGCAGAGAAGGCGGGGCCTTTTTCAAGTGTAGCCTCCGTGCCCACCTTGATGGGTTGGTCCGATTTGGCCAGACCTGGCTCCGCAGCCATTGCGTTCAGTGCGTTCAGCATGACGCTGTTGCAGCACGCGCAGGACGGTGGACCGGCATAATAAAGGCCGTTGCACGGCAGCGGACCAATCCCGCAGGTGCTGCGGATCCAGGGATTGGGCAACTCGGCTGAGGAATTTAGATCGAGGAAATCGCTACCGCCGGTCACGGTGTTAATGTAATACCGCGTCGTGATCCGGTTACGGTAGCAACGGTCATGGCCCATGGGGCCGAGCATGGTCTGATCGATCTGCTTGACCAGCTTCCCCGTTTCGGGATCGAAGCCATTAACACCCATGCGGGTCAGTCCCAGTGCCGGTGCCGGCCGCCCGGTCGAGCCACTATATGCCGCCGCCCAAACGAGGCCGTTTGCCAGAAACACGTCTGGCGCCTTGTGATGATTGATCGTGGCGGGTGTCTCCCAGAGTGCTTGGCCGTCGGAGAGACGGAACGCCCGGAGCCGCTCGGAATCCGCAAGATAGGCGGCCCGATCCGAGAGCACGAGCGAGACCGCAATGCCAGCCGGACCTTTGAGAACAATGGGAGCGGGGACACGCCAGAGTGACTTACCGTTCGTCGCGTCCACGCAAACGAGCTCCTTCGAGGTCGCAAAGACCACGCGGTCGTTGATCACCCCGAGCGTCGCCCCTTCATAGCCTTTCGTATCGGCTCCGGATATTCTCCAGAGTTGGCTGCCCGAATTGGCGTCGATGGCCAGGATATCGTTCTTGGGATCGGTTGGCCGTTTAATCGTTGGTCCGTATGCTTCGTGTTTAAACATGCTCGTCTTTAGCGCCGAGCGCGATGGATCCGTGAGGGCCTGCGAAATGTCGGATTGATCGCCCGTGACCACATACAGTACGCCCCGGTCATGCACGAATTCCATCGTCCCTGCGGTTGATGCATACTTCTTGATGACGGCGCCGGTCGCCGCATCAAACACGGTAATTGGCGCCGAGTATCCGGGGGTGCAATAAACAAAGTCCCCCACGGCGGCAAGTCGCCGCTGGATTTGAACGGGCATTTCCTTGTTTCGGATGTAGATCGGGTGCCAATCGGTAAACATGACCCGCCAGAGGACAATCCCATTATAGGCGTCCCGGGCCACGAGCGCCTGTTTACCCGGCAGCGCTGGGTGTTCGGCGGAGCCCAGGTCCTCGACGGTGAAAAGGCGCCCCTTCGTCGAGACCATGCTGTTGATCGAAGGCATCGCGAGGTGGGATCGCTGCCACTGAGGTTCACCCAGCCACTGATACCGCCGGGGCGGCCCAACGACAGTGTCCCGGGCAACAGCGTTGTTGTTCGCGCCGTGATAGTGCTGTTCCCACTCGTCAGTACCCTCCATTTGAGGCTTGATGGTCACCGTCCATTTGCCGTTCCGCTTGACCACTGCGGCGCCATAGGGCCGAAGCACGCGCATGATTTCGCCCGACGGAACCACGCCGGCGTCCTCGCAGACGACGATCGACGCCAGGTTATCCACGTAGGGGAGCTTTTTCCCGCGCCAATGGATAACGGAAACCGGGCCGTACAGTCCAGTCGCGCGGATGACCGCGCGCGCCGTTTCGACACGTTTTGCGTCTCTCTGCAATCCCTGAACGACGCAGTTGTCCTTCAGCCGCAGCGCCGCGGTGAGTTCCCCGTCCCCGCAGCCAACGTGGATAACTAAGCCACCATGGAAGCCGGCCAACGAGGCAATCTGTTCGGCCTCATTCTCCGGGCCGGCCAAGGCTGCTGGAACCGTCGTCGCAAACAGCATGCCAAGCACCGAAACAATCTGCAGTGAAAGGGATGTCGTACGAAAACACTCTGTTGTATGCATGAGTTGTTCCTCCATTTGTCACGTATGTCAACCCAACGTCGCCCACACACACTGGGAACTACTTGATCAAAAAGAATCTGCTTTATTGCCGCATCCGCCCACCACTCCGCGTGATTATAGCTGCTACGGCAGCCCTTCGTGTGCCTCACCATGTTCCAACGAGTTTCTAGGTTGCACACATTGGCTGTAAGCCCTGAAACAGCGACTAATCGGCATTTTGATTTAATAGCCATGGAAATGATTGTACGTTCGAGGGAAAAACAGGTCAAGTCTAATCGACGATGTTCGCATCTACAAAAGAACGGTGCAACCAAAGGTATTTGTGTTGCAAAAAAGACTTGTGGGCTGGTAGCTTGGAACAGTGGCCATCCCTCTCTTTTTGACACGGCCATTAAATCGTCCATTGAATCCTATATTTTTTTGAAAATTGCGTCCATGCCCTAATAATCTACATTTTTTCGGTCTCGATATAAGCAAAATCAGTATCTGTAGTGTCAAAATGGTGACATGAATTTATCCTCACGATCCATCAGTTTCTACTAGGAACCGTCATAAATTGCTACTCGCCGGTCATGACATCATCGATTCGGTAGGTGACTTGTTCCAAGGGCTCTTCCGTGTCCGGGATATCCTGGTCGGCCCGGCCGGTCGGTTTACCGCGATACTCGCCAGTAAGGAATGAGAGTGCATAGACCATCGACGAAGGTTCTGCAAAACCTGCATCTTTAAGAACTTTCCGGCCATTTACTTTAAGGGTGTACCTGCCGGTTTTACAATCAGCAATAATATTGCAATCGAGCCAATTATTGGCCTTATAGGCCATCAGGTTAACAGGCTTAATACTCGGCGGCACCTTATGGCTCAAGGCGGTGGCCGGAACTATCGATTGACTGTGACCGGCCCAGGACCACGAAAGGACAAGTTTGGCCTTGCCCTGCGCCGAGGTAAATACCACAGTGATGGGCGTCTTCCGGCCCCTGGTCATGGTAACTTTTCCTGTTCGATCGCCGTTGATCGACAATCCGTCGATGACAACCTTCTCGCCGATCTTCAGACGTAGCCCGTCGGTGGCTTCGGCGCTGAATATCACCGCGCCGCTATAGGGCGCTTCGATAAAACCTGTCCACCTCGCGCTCCAATCATTGCCTTTGCTGTCGCCCCAGCTCTGATGCAAATTGTCGAGGAAATCAACCTCATCATCAGGGTCCCGAAAATCCGACTTATTGAAATAAGTGCCGATCAGGCCCGGCGTGAACGATTCTGTTACCGGTTGTCGCCCATCGACCGCCTGGATCCGGGCCTTGTCGTTAAGTGTTAGACGAACCGGACGGCTGCCCAATTCTCCAAGCAGCTCGATCTCCAGCTTGCCGCGGTCAGTCTGCGCGGCTGCAATCCGGAAACTGATATCCACCGTCTTGCTGATCGGGAACGTTCGGATCGCACGAGCGTAGTCGGTAGGTTCACGATCCTCAAGTTGCAGGTAATGATCACTGCCCTTTGCCGCTATACTAACCGGTGCCCAGTGTGAAGAATAAGTGTTCCATTCGGGAACTCTCGGACCTGTCGCGATCTTGTCGAAAGTGTCGTTGGCATGTTTTCCTTCAGCGACAATTGGTACCGGAATCCTGCTGGCCCAGATATCCTCTTTGCTTACGCTGTAAATCGTCCAGATGCAGTCCTTCTCATTGCGAGATCCATCGCTGCCCCATTCGCTTAATCCGCGTAGATACTGCGGGCCTAAGGGCTTGGCTCTGCCCACGTATCGTTGCGGAGGAACCTCGCCGTGAATCACACGCATGTCCCTAAAGGTTATACCGTCATTACTTGTCGTAATTGCCATCGGATACCGATGATCACCCTGCGGTATATAGATCATCGTGTAGCGGCCGTCCGGCGTTGCCTGTGCCCAGGTTTTTCCGCCGCCGCCTTTGATTCCTATGGGGATTGTTGGAAATGACCAGGTCTCGCCCTCATCTCTCGATTGTGTCACCCAGCCCATTTTGCATGTGCCAACCAGTACGCCATCGGCGCGGTGGTAGAAACACATGGACTTGCCGAAGATCCACAGGTCTCCACCGATAGAGGGGATCTTGCCCCCGGGCCAGTTCTTGCCTTCGTGCCATTTCATCTTCTTGTCGCCCAGCAGTATGCCGTAGTCTGCCTGTTCGAGCAGGGGTTTGTTGTTGAGCACTTCGCGACAGGCCCGCAGAAAACCGGCGTCTTCGCTTTCGGTATAGGCAGGTGGATGTCCTTGCGCCGGTTTAATCAAAGTATAAATTTTGCCCAACTTGTGGTCGGACGTGATCTCGCGAACATACAACCTGATCTTCCTGTCCTCAGCTACATTGTCTGTCGGATACCAGCCGGATGCAAAGACCAGCATGCGACCGTTGCTCGAATGAAAGAAATAGAAACGCGAGTTGTAAGCCTTGTTGAAAGGATACAAATCCTTCGGTTGCGTCCAGTTGAATCCGTCATCGCTTGTGGCGTAAACAACACGAACAGGCGGGTTGTCCTCGCCAACGTGCGTCATATCCCAGACACCGTAAAGCTTGCCCTTCCATTCGCCCATGCCGACATGGTGCTGATAGGTCCAGCCCTTTTCGTTTTCAGTTCCCTCGGGAAAAGGCGGAGGATACTTACGGTTGGCTCTTGCGACTTGGATGTTCTGCACGCCGGGGCTGTACATGAGCCGCCCATCGGGTGCTTCCTTATCTGGCAGATCCGGACCTATATACTGCAGAGGCAGTTCATCACTGCCTGGCTTGGCAGTGGTAGCCAACACCAGCAGCGGTACAACCTGCTCATCGTTGTCAACAGCTAACGCCTGTTGAGAAAATCCCAGCAAACAACCAACAAATAACAGTATCAAAACCATACTTGCTCTCTTCATACCAAATTCGTTTCTATTAGCTGCTTTCAGTGACCAATCAGTAAGAACTGCCTATATTCAAACAGGAGTTGCTAAACTGAATTGTCGAATCCTGGTCTTCATGCGACATTTCCCAGATGGCGTCATAAACAGTTCTACTGCACACTACGGTCTCTATAATAGCACAATACGCGGTTCGATTTCAACACATCTGACTTTAGACAGGACAACTAAGAATAACCTCGGCGCACGATTTGTGGATTAGGAAGTCACCAAATACCAGATTCACAAGAAACGGCCATCTATGAAAAGCTCAAAGTCAAATAATAGAATCTCTGTTACCACATTGTTTTTGTTTTGAGGCATCCTGTTACGACATATCAACTAACGTAAAAGTATGACAATTGTCTCGAGATGTTAATATAGTGAGAACAAAAAGATTCTTGATTAAGGCACTGGGATACTGTTGAAATTAGGATGAAATTTTGGTATCAGAGTAGTTGAAGTTTGTAGGAGTATTTCAGTGAAGTGCATATGGAACATTTCAGTTCCTATCGCTAACTTGTTTTATTAGAAAAATCTGGAGTTTTGCTATGTATAACTCTTGGTATTCAAAATGCAAAATGGCTTGGATACTCTTCCTTGCCGCCACGATTGCCTGGACCTGGACGTCGGCGTCAGCTACCGACACCGAAATCGGACAACATGGTGAAGAACCAGCAAGGCTTTTTCGGGCCGGGGCCTGTGCCATTGACATTACACCGTCAGAATTGCCTGTTTTCGTGAACGGCGGCGTTCGAGAACGAGTGGCCAATCAGGTTCATGATCCGCTACACGCACGCTGTCTAGTGCTTTATGACGGTACTGTGCAATTGGCAATTGTGGTAGTCGATAGCTGTCTGATCCCACGGTCACTGGCCGACAAGGCCAAAGATTTGGCAGCTCAAAACACAGGAATTCCCTCCGAGCGAATTCTCATTTCGGCCACGCACACACATTCGGCGCCATCGCTCTGTGGCTGCTTGGGCACGGATCGCGATGAGAGATACGCTAAGTGGCTGCCCGACAAGATTGCCGAAGGGATTCGCAAAGCCCAGAAGAATCTTGAGCCCGCCCGCATTGGTTGGGCTGTTGGCCGTGACGAAACGAACGTTTTCTGTCGACGTTTTCTCATGAAGACCGGAACTGCTCTCACAAACCCATACAGCGACAAACGGAAAGATCGGGCCCAGATGAATCCAGGATACAACAACTCGAATGCGATTAGGCCGACAGGCCCAGCAGATCCGGACGTGACTGTTCTCTCTATTCAGACTCGCGACGGCCATCCTCTTGCTCTGCTCGGCAATTATTCGACCCATTACGCTGGTGCCCCTCTTTTGTCGGCTGACTATTTTGCAGTCTTCGCCGATGAGATTGGCCGACTCATTGGTGCCAAAGGCGACCAGCCGCGTTTTATTGGTATTATGTCGAACGGCACTAGCGGCGACGCCAATTGCAATAACTTCAAGCATCGGCGTCGCAAGTATGACTACGTCTCAGTAGGACGTGATGTGGCTAAGGCTGCTTTTGAAGCCTACAAGACGATCAAGTATTGCGACTGGGTTCAGCTCGAAATGCGCGAGCAATTACTTGTGTTGGATGTACGTTTGCCAACTGACAAGGAAGTTGCCAAGGCCCGTGAGTTTATGAAGACGTTCGCTGGCCGTAAACCGAGGAATTGGGAAGAGGTTTACGCCCGTGAGACTGTCGAACTGGCTAAGATGGGACCGACACGTGAACTCAAACTGCAGGCCATCCGAATCGGAGATTTAGGCATTGCGGCTATTCCATGCGAGGTCTATGGTAGCACCGGCCTGGCTATAAAGGCGGCAAGCCCCATAGATACAACAATGAACATCAGCCTGGCAAACGGTTGTGAAGGCTACATCGCCCCACCAGAACAGCACAAGTTGGGTGGCTACACCACATGGCGGGCCCGGACGAGCTGCCTCGAAGAGCTGGCCGAGCCAAAAATCAAAGCGACTGTAGTGGGCTTGCTTGTGGAAGTTGCCACTGCCAGTAGGGATTGATTGTTTTATTGACGTATGTTCATATTTTCATAGTTTGACCTAAAGGTTTAGAGTCGATGTGTGAAGAGTAAGACAACATATGTTTCTGCCATGTCCAATGATTCAAAACAACTTAGCCGACGTCAATTTCTGCGGGATTCGGCTATTATGCCATTGACATTTATTAGCACGGTTGCTTATGCAACACAACCGAATACTAAAATTAAGCACATCGATCTGTTTGCCGTGCGCTACCCAACGAAAGGATATTTTAAGTTTTTTACAGGTCCACGTGGTACGTACGGTCGCGGCGCGGTCATAGTCAAGATTACTACCAACGGAGGTGCAATCGGCTGGGGACAAAGTATACCTTCGCCAATGTGGAGTTACGAAACCCTGGAAACAGTCACAATTGTACTGCGAGATTATCTGGGCCCGGTTCTGATAGGCCATGATCCGTTGGACATCGACGGAGCTCATAAGGCAATGGACCGTGCCTTGGCACCGGGTTTTTCAACCGCAATGCCGATAGCTCGCTCTGGGTTGGACATAGCCTTGCACGATTTGGCAGGTAAGCTAAGGGGACAGTCACTATCGCAGATGTGGAATCGGCCAAAAGGTGGACCATTGACTCTGAGCTGGACGGTTAACGCCCGAACGCTAAATGAGGCGGAGGTGATCATCGACGCCGGTTACAATCGAGGCTACTCGAACTTCAACATCAAAGTCGCGCCTGATCCGGAATTTGACGTTGGACTTGCCCGGTTAGTGCGTCGACGTGCGCCAGAGGGATTTTTGTGGGCGGATGCAAACGGTGGCTATGACCAAGCCACCGCTCTGGTTGTCGCACCGAAACTAGCTGACGCTGGTGTCGATGTGCTCGAGGCGCCACTGAGGCCTAATCGCATCAGTGGGTATCGAGCCCTCAAGAAGCAAGGAGCTCTGCCTATTCTGATGGATGAGGGTGTTGTCTCCCCGGTCGAGCTTGTCGAGTTTATTCGCCTTGATATGCTTGATGGAGTGGCAATGAAACCCTCTCGTTGTGGCGGATTAGTCGCAGCAAAACGGCAGATTGGAATCCTTATGGATGCAGGGCTTATGTGGTTGGGCAGTGGTTTGACAGATCCAGATATTTCCATGGCCGCAGCGCTGGCGCTCTATGGTGCATACGGCCTGACAAAGCCCGCTGCACTCAACGGCCCACAATTTCTTACTACTAATGTTCTCGCCAAATCCTTGGATAGTAGGAACGGTTCTGTAGCGATACCGAGTGGACATGGTCTGGGTGTGGATGTTGACGAGTTAAAGGTTGTCAAACTTATGAAAGAAACAACCAAATCAGAACGTATTGTGATATGAGAAATAGTACAAAATCTCGAAAGGCAGCAAAACTTACTTGCCTATATAATGAAAGTATAGAACAAAGGATTCGAAAGGAGGATACAATGTTTTGGAAACCTCTTTTGATAGTTGTATTCCTTATTTATATTCTTCTGTGGCCACAAGGAGGATTAGCCGCTGAGTTGTTAGTCGGAACTGCAGCGGTTGATATTACTCCTGAAGAGCCAGTTGCTGTTTCCGGCCAATTTCATTTGCGAATCGCCAAAACAGTCGAAACACCGGTCACCGCAAATGTGATTGCGTTGGAATCCCGTGAAGATGGTTCGTCTCGTGACGTAGCGATTATGGTCTCGTGCGACCTGCTGTACATCCCCTCAGAGGTTCTGGAACTTATCCGAAAAGCTATACGAACGCGTTTGCCGGATTTAAATACTAGCAAGATATTTCTCAATGGTACCCACACGCATACGGCCCCCGTGTTGATGCTCGATAAATATCCTATTCCAGAGAAAGGAGCGGTGCAGGTTGAACAGTATCGCTCCTTCCTTGCCAAGCGAATTGCGGACGTGGTGGTTAAGGCGTGGAACAGGCGAAGTAAGGGAAGTGTTACATGGGGACTTTCTCATGCTGTTGTTGCCTATAACCGCCGTGCAGTATACGCTGACGGTTCAGCGCGGATGTACGGCAGGACTGATACAGCTGAATTCCGGAATCTCGAAGGATACGAGGATCACGATATCAACACCTTGTTTTTCTGGAACGATTTAGGTGAACTCGTAGGTGCCGTAGTTAACGTCTCTTGTCCCTCGCAGGAGGTCGAGTCAAGGTCTGCCGTCAACGCCGACTTCTGGCATCCGGTACGCGAATCCTTGCGGGAGCGATATGGTGAACAGTTGTGCATATTAGCTTGGACCGGTGCTTCAGGCGATCAATCGCCGCATTTGATGTATAGAAAAGCTTCCGATGAGCGAATGCGAAAACTTCGTGGCCTGAATCGTTTGGACGAGATCGCACGCCGGATCGTAAGGGCTGTGGACGATGCCTACGAAGCCGTCAAGAATGATCGACACACCGATGTTCCCCTCATCCACAAAGTTGAGACGATTCGACTACCGATGCGCCTGGTCACTGAAGCGGAATATACTGAAGCAAAAGAGGCAGTCGACAAGGCCACTGCTCAGATCGAGCAGAATTCTCAAGCTGCCATGCGGGAGTATCGGAGGATGAAATGGTATGGTATGACCGTCAGTCGGTTCGACCGACAAAGGACAGAACCAAAGCCAACATACGAGATGGAATTGCATGTCCTGCGAATTGGAGATGTCGCCATATGCACAAATTCCTTTGAGCTATTCACCGATTACGGGATTCGAATCAAGGCCCGTAGTAAAGCTGTTCAGACATTTGTCGTGCAGTTAGTAGGACCGGGAACTTATCTTCCTACGGAGAAGGCAGTTCGGGGAGGCCACTACAGCGCCGTTGTCCACAGCAGTCTGGTTGGGCCGGAAGGTGGAAATATCCTTGTCGACCGGACCGTGAATGTCATAAACTCACTCTGGATAAAACCAACAGAGCCACATGAGAGATAATAATGAGCAGAAGATAGGTATACCGGACCAAAAAGTATGGAGGTTGAAATGAAACTAAGGCGATTCTTACCCAATGCAATTATAGTAATTAATATTGTTGTCTTGTTTATCACAATCACTCCCCAAAAAGCTTTTTGCCTTGAAAAGAAGCCAGAAAGTGAAAAATATCTCAAAGCTGTTCAGAACTTCGCAGATATGGTGATTGAAAAAGGACGTGATACATATGGCGATAAGCATACACCTCTATTTGTAGACGGCCTTCATTCGAAAAGTTTGAAACCAGTGATATGGAAAAAAGATGGACAGTCCTGGATATTATCCAACTTTGCTAGCCAACAACCTCTCATTCGTACTCTTGATGGCCTAAGCGTATTGACGGCGGATACCACATATCGCCAAAAGGCTGCAGATGCAACTCGTTACGCTCTGAAACATCTTCAATCTCCGAATGGTTTGCTTTACTGGGGCGGCCATCTGTCCTGGGATTTGGAACAGGAGCGTCCGGTCGGTCAGTATACCGGCATTCATGAAATGAAAGGTCAACAGCCTTACTATCGATTTATGTGGGAAATAGAGCCCAATTCCACACGCAGATTGATGGAGGCAATCTGGGCCACTCATATCCTTGACTGGAATCGTCTTGATTACAATCGACACGCGAACACAGAAAAGCCGGCAGAGCCCAAATGGAACCATGAATTTGACGATAACATCGATGTGCCTTTTCCTGCGAAAGGTGGTAACCTATCGTTTGCAAACGTGACGCCGCCTCTTATACACAGTGGAGCAATGCTCGCGGTTTTAGGCCAAGATAAGAATGCTCTAAAATGGACACGACGACTAACCTATCGTTGGCAACAAGGAAAACACCCGAAAACAGGATTGTGCGGGGGACAACTAAGCTATCGAAAGCACGATCGAGCACAAGATGCTCTTGGGCACGTCCATCCATTAATTAACGAAGCAAAGATTGTCGCCTCATATCATCAAACATCCCGTTATCACCATATGCCGTTAGTTCAAATGCAGGCTGGTGAAAAATTGCTCAAGGCAGGAGGCAAATACTCAGAAGTGGGACGCGAATTCATCGCAGGGGCGCTTGAGGATCTAAAAATATATGCCCGTCGTAGTTATAATTCTGACAAGGGAAAATTCATCTCTATGATGATAGATGGTACCCCTATAAAATGGCAGGAAGCCAAAAAGGGATATTACATACCCGAGTCTTTCGCTCCTCGCAATCCCGATGGGATTCTCTTATGGGGATATGCTATAGCTTATCGTCTTTCCAAAGATGAAGCGCACTGGAAAATGGTTCGTAAGATAGCACAATCTATGGGAATAGGTGATATTGGTGTATCCACTGGAAGAAAGCAGGCTTTGAATTTCGATACTGCTCTGGCAGATTGGCGCATGATCTATGTCCTTCTTGAATTGTATCGAGCAGACGGTAATCGCAAGATGTTACGGTTGGCAAGTCGCATTGCAGATAATCTTTTACAATTACAAAAAGAAACAGGCTTGTTTCCACGGCCTGGACGGGATTATGCCAGGACTGGTGACGAGATCCCTCTGGCGTTGTTGCACTTAACAGCAGCCCTAGAAGGCAAAAGCAGTCAAATGCCCCGGCATATGTTTGACAGCCGATTTTTTCATTGTGAATATCACGGCGTACTGGATGAGCATCAAAAGAAGCGTGCAGATAAGCGCACATATGATAACCTTGTTTTTTATGGAGTACCTTAAAGATAAATGGAAACACAATTGTGTTCTTAACAACAACGGACATTGAATCCGGCCGCTAAACTTTGCTCCTGATATTCCTAATAGCAGGAGGGTATTTCTCAAAAGTTGTAAATCTTCCGGCGTACTGCACATTCAGTTTACCATCCGGTTCTTATACCCGGCCCAACTACCTCATCGCAAGACCACCGCTGACATCCACGGTGGCACCGGTCATGTAGTCGCTTCCGTCAGAAGCCAGAAAAACAACCACGCGGGCAATCTCCTCGGGCCTGCCGATGCGACGGATGGGAATCCGGTTGATGTACTTTTCTTTATTGGCTCGCAGGGCCTTGTCCATTATTTCAGTGTGCATTATGCCGGGCGCGACGCAGTTGACCATAATGTTTTTTTCTGCAACCTCCCGCGCAAGCGAAACCGTGAACGAGACGATTCCGCCTTTGCTGGCGTCATAGGGAGCGTGGCCGGTAGTCGAACCGCGAAACGCAGCCTGCGAAGAGATATTCACAATTCTGCCCGGCTGTCGGTAATCCAGCAAACGCCTGACAAATTCCCGCGAACACAGGAATGTTCCTGTCAGATTGACCTGTAGAGTATGGTTCCACATCTGCTCGGTCATGTCCGCGACCTGGCACGTAGGGCAGTAAGCGGCGTTGTTAATCAGGATGTCGATTCGGCCGAATGTCTCGTCGATCTTTTCAAACATGGCTATGACATCGCTTTCCTGTCCCACGTCGGCATAAACCGCGAGTGCCTCAGTACCAAACTTCTCTTTTATTTCCCTTACAACCGCATCGCCTCGTTCGGCGTTGCGGCGATAGTTAACTACTACCTTTGCTCCTTCGGCGGCTAAAAGCAGACAGGTAGTTTTACCCAAACCACCTGAGCCTCCGGTCACCAACGCGACTTTGTCTTGCAAGTTTAGATTCATAAATCATACTCTTTCTCTGTTGTCATGGAACAACTCACAGACTGTTACCATTTACTGCGTCCTGACCCGTGGATCAACAAAACGCCACGTCATCGATTTTGAAGATACTTTTGATAAGACATTAGCACGAATTCTTGAAATTGCAAGAAATAGTGATATACTATCCTGCCATAAGAACGCTCTGAATAGAGCAGGTGTATTGAAAGGATAAATTTTCTCGCCCATAATCGATGGGACCGAATATAGTCCTGTTTGTTTCAGGAGATAAACCATGCGCAACATTTTAATAGCCCCAAGGAAATACGTTCAGGGCAGAAACGCCTTGGCCGAGGCCGGCAAACACCTCAAGATACTCGGAAAAAAACCGCTAATCCTTTGGGACGCGACTGTGAAGGGTATCGTCGGAAAAACACTGCTGGAAAGTCTGGCCGGGGAAGGGCTTGAACCGGTCGATGTGGATTTCCAGGGTGACTGCACTCGCAAAGAGGTGGATCGGGTGGTGGGAATCATCAAAGAGACGGGTGCCGACATAGCGGTTGGCGTTGGAGGCGGAAAGACGTTAGATACTGCAAAGGCCGCAGGAATTGAGACCGGGCTCAGGATTGTCACATGTCCGACTATTGCGTCGAATGATTCGCCCACCAGTGCGGCAAGTGTGTGGTATGACGACGATGGGAATTTTACGCATTTCGATTGTTGGCCTTTTAATCCGGACCTGGTTCTGGTGGATTCGCTTGTGATCTCACGGGCACCGGTCAGAACGATAGTTGCTGGCATGGGCGATGCGCTGGCCACCTGGGTGGAGGCGAAAGTTGCGCTTCAGACGGGAGCCGGTAACCTGGCCGGTGGTGTCTCGACGATGGCCGCTATGGCAATCGCGGAATTGGGATATGTAATGCTGCTGGAGCATGGCGTCGAAGCAAAACGGGCGGTCGAGAAGGGCGCTTTGACACCGTCGGTAGAGAAGGTGATTGAAGCCAATATCCTCCATTCGGGTCTCGGCTTTGAGAGCGGGGGACTGGCGACGGCACATATGATCGCCAACTGCCTGCCTTCGTTTCCCGAATGCCGTGGCCTGATGCACGGTGAAGAAGTGGGCTTTGGCGTGATCAGCCAGCTATGTCTGGACAAGGCGGTGTCGATGGAGGAAGTATACGAAGCCGTGGACTTCGAAGTTGCCGTGGGCCTGCCTGTAACATTCGAAGAAATCGGCCTCAAAAGCGTCGACCGCGAAAAGCTCAGGAGCATTGGCGATGTCTGTGCAGGTGAAGGATCGCTGTGCCAGAGTCATTGTTTTGCGGTAACAAGTGAAGCGATTGTCGATGCAATGATAGCTGCCGACGCCCTCGGTACTGAACGCAGGAAAGCGGCAGGAATTATTTGAAGTTAAATCGGGTTTTATGGGAGAAATGATCATGTCAAAAAAGCAATTTGTCAGGGTAAGTATTGTGTTGGCTGTACTTTACGGTCTTATTGTTACAAGCTGTGCCGAGAAGGAAGATGAACCAACTGGGCCGGGTGAGGTAAAAACGGCATCGGGCTTGAGAAAAGCTGAGCTGCTTGTCAAGCTGCCGGATTATTGTAATACACCGGATGCGATGGCGCTGCTGCCGGACGGCAGCTTCGTTTTGTCCGTGCCGAATTACAATGACCCTAATGCCGGCGCATTTATTATGAAGATCTCAGCCGACAATATAGTTTCTAAGTTCTTCATTCCCCCGCCACACCCCAAAACCGGGAAAACCGGCCCCATGGGTATCTGCCTTGCGCCGTCCGGCGACCTGTACTATGCGGACAACCAGTTCAGCCCCGACACACCACAGACATCGCGCGTGATGCGAATTGTCATGAAGGATGGTAAGCCGCAGGAGGCGGTAACGGTTGTGTCCGGCATGAATGTTGCCAATGCAGTAGCCATCAAAGGTAACTATTTGTATGTAAGCGAAACGATCCTTGTGCCGGATTCAAAACCTTTGATCAGCGGTATTTTCCGCTTCAAGATTGGCGAAGAAGGTATTGAGCTTAAAACACCACTCAAGGATGATTCGCACCTGATTACCACAATTGAATCGTTCCACCCCACTATCGGCTACGGCGCCGACGGTCTTTGCTTTGATACGAAGGGCGACCTATATTGCGGCAACTTCGCCGATGGTACCATCCACAAAATCACTTTTGACAACTTGGGTAAAGTGAAGTCCAATACGATTTTCGTCAAGGATCCGAAAATGAAATGTGCCGACGGCCTGTTTTGCGATCGCAAGACCGACAGAATCCTCGTTGCGGATATGGTCCAGAACGCCATACAGATCGTTTACCCCGATGGTTCCGTCGAAACAATCGCCATGAACGGTGACACCGACGGCGCCGACGGCGGAATTGACCAGCCCTGCGAAGCCATCCTTCGCGGCGACGAGGTAATTATTTCCAATATGGACTGGCCGTTTGAAGGCGTGGTCAATACGACATGGGACAAGCCTTATACGCTTTCGGTTGTCAAATTGAAATAACCTGTGCAAGATAATAAAGTTGGAAGCGGCCAAACGCTGATTACGTCGACAGACTGTGCAACCGGGCGTTCAAGTCTTTCAGAGACGGATAAATCGCTTCGAATGTCTTAAACCACTTATGATATTTCTTCGTCAATTCCAGGTTCGGTTGATAAACCTTACCCGGTTTGTACACTTTTTCATAGGCATCCTGCACATTTTCGTACAGGCCGACACCGATTCCAGCCAGGATGGCGGCACCGAGAGGGGTCGGCTCTTCGATTTCGGGCGTCTCGATGGGCTTGCCGATCATGTCGGCCTTGTTTTGCATCCAGAACTCATTTTTTGTCGCGCCGCCGATTGCTACAAACTTTTCAGGTTCGACGCCGAGCGATTTCTCCAGTCCCCGGACTATCTGCACGAACTGATAATCCAGCCCCTCAATGACCGCCCTGAGCATGTCGCCTCTGGTCACGATATTTCGCAGCCCCACGAAGGCCCCCATGGACTGATGATCCACGATGGGACAGTGACTTCCGGACATGTGCGGCAGAAACATTACGCCATTGGCGCCGGGCGGTGATTCCTGGGCCAGTTTCATCAGTTGGCCCCATTCGTCTCCGCTGCTTGTTTCAGCCTTTTGCTTTTCCTCGGAGGCATACTCCCGGCGGAACCATTCCAGCATATCGGCCGCTACAGCCGCTGCCATTATGCTCCACATATCCGGCGAGGCCACATGTGAGTGGACGGGTATGCCCATTTCCCTTACCTCGGGCGTCAGTATCGGCTCGCTGAGGGCGGTAACGACAATCTCCCATGTGCCTGTAACGTCCAGTACGACACCGGGCTCAAATGCCCCGACAGCAAGCGTGCCACAGCAATAATCATGACCACCCAACACGACCATCGTTCCCTCTGCCAGTCCTGTGGCTTCGGCTGCTTTAGCATGGACCTTTCCCAGGGGCGTACCGCTTGGCTGTGGATCGCAAAGGAGGTTGCGGTCAATCCCTGATATCTCAATCAATTCATCCGACCATACACGCTTTCGTTGGTCAAACAAAAGCGTTGTCGAGGCCATGCTGTGGTCGGTGCCGTACTTACCGCAGAGCATGAAGTTAATGAAGTCCTCTATCAAAAGCCATTTGTCCGTTTTAGCCAGGATTTCCGGTTCGTTCTCCTTCATCCACAACAATCGCAGGGCTGTATTGAAAATCCAAATCTGATTACCACCGATTTCAAATTGCTTTTCGGGCCCGATATGCTCCATCCACCAGCGATGCTGCGGTTCTGTACGCGGACAGTGCCAGCTTATGAACGGATACAGCCAGTTGCCGTTTTTGCCAATCGGCACGCCGTCCATGCCCATACCCGTTACTGCGATTCCTTTAATATCCGAAGGGTTGTCGATTTTACCGATTGCTTCTTTCAGCGACTCACATACGCCGCCCCAAATCTGCTCCGGTTTCCAGATGGCCCATTCCGGATGGTCAGGGTACGGATTGAAACGTTCGGTAGGGCGGCTGGCCCCGGATACGGCGTTGCCCTCAAGGTCGTATATAATTACTTTAAGACTTGTCGATCCCAAATCAATTCCAGCAAGGTAATCCATGATAGTATCCTTACCAAGATTCATCGGCGCGGGCAAATCTGCGTTGTCCGCGCTTCTTTCCGGTTCATATCAGGCAAATGCTTCACCTGCTCCCGAGTCGATCCAGCCATCAAGTTTAAGCGGATACCTGCCGTACATTCTGATGGCATTCCACATAGCCAGATAGTTGCCCGGCTTGACAGCCGAATGGATGCTGTTGCTCGACGACAGAATCAGGCCGCCGCCTTCGCCTGCTTTTCGTATCACTTCACGCGTTTCTTCGACAACCTCTTTTTCCGTTCCGAATGTCAACGTGTGTGCGCAATCAACATTTCCCTTCAGCGCGATGCGGTCGCCGTATTTGGTTTTGAATTCTCCGATATCGAGCCCAGCAATCGGATCGATAGGGTCAAGGCAGTCGATGCCCGATTCGAGAATCATATCCAGTATCGGCAGAATATTTCCGTCCGTATGCTTGATAACCGGCAGGCCGGCTTCCCTGAATCCCTGCATAACGCGCTTGAGGCCCGGAAATAAAAATTCGCCGAACATCTCGGGCGAGATGAGCGGACGCTCCGCGGAGGCGTAATCGTCCCCTGTAAAGACAAAATCGGCGCCGCATTTGGCGACCTCTTTTGCCATTTCGATATTGATAACGACGGAAAGGTCCACAAGCCCCTTGACAAGTTCCGGCTCCGTTGCAAAGGCCATTAACAGGTTTTCCAGACCCATAAGATTTCGCGGTATGGAAAAGACGTCATTGAGATGGACACCGATGGCCTTGTCACCTTTGTAGCGCTTGACAATGCTTTCAAGGCTGTCGTACCTGCCCGGTGCGTGTGGGTCGGGCGGCTCGTAATTCTTCAGATCTTCGAGCGTTTGGATGGGGCCGGACAAAGGGAACGAGTGTTCCTGGCCTGTATTCTTTGAGGTCATGCCCCATTCGTTTAGATATGTGTCCGGTTCAATCTCCTTCTTCTTGAAATCAGGGCCCGTCAATATCGCGTCCAGGTCCATTCGAACGCTGAATTCCTCCATCGTACAGCCGGGACATATCGCCTCGCGCACGTTACGGTCGATAATCCACTCGAAATGAGGAATCCGGTCGGGTTCCTGTCTTCGCAGCGCTCTCATAACTCTTTCGGCGGATGTCAGTTCGGCCATATCAGGTTCCTCAGCATTTCAGTATGTGTGTTATTTTGGTGCAAGGTCATTTCATTCTTTCATTCATTAGTCGACATTAAGCGAAGGCCAAATGTTATTAATAACAGGAATATCGGCACTGTTGTTCAGACAATTTTTTATTTGGGCGGCCATCAGTTTTGGATTGTTTTTGAAGGAATCTATCGTGCTGCCGGCCAGGTGAGGTGTTATGGTCACATTTTCGAGCGTAATAAAAGGATGGTTCGCGGGCAGCGGTTCTTCATCAAAGACATCCACGGCTGCGCCGGTGATACTTTGATTTTGCAGGGCCTTTATCAGGGCCTTCTCATCTACCAGGCCGCTGCGGGCGGTATTGACCAAAACGGCGGTTGGCTTCATCATGGAAAGCTGCCGTTCGCCGATCATGTGGTAGTTTTCTTCAGTGAGCCGGGCGTGTATCGATATAACATCAGAGGTTTTCATTAACGTCTCAAGCGGGACTAATTTCGCGGGGGCAGGATCACCTTTGAAGTATGGATCGTAGGCAATGATGTTGCTTCCAAAGGCGTCTAAATAACGTGCCATCAGATGGCCGACAGCTCCATAGCCGACCAGGCCTACGGTCCTCCCGCAGAGTTCGGGGATGGCATTGCTGTTTGGAAAAGACCGCACCCACTTTTTGTTTTTTAGGCTGTCGTGAGAACGGGCGATATTTCTAATCTCGGAGAGAATCAGCCCCATTGTACATTCAGCCACTGCCCGCGCGTTTCTGCCGGGAGTATTTATGACTGATATATTTCTTTGAGTTGCGAAATCGACATCGATATTTTCAGCTCCTCCCCGCAGTGTGCCGATTAGCTTGAGGTTCCTTGTTTTTTCAATGAATGATTTGCTTATTGGCGCAAACTGTACGACAACGATGTGGTACGGCTCAAGGTCACGTGTGATTTCGTCGGGTAGCTGGACCGCATCCGGGCCGCCGGTTTCGATGGCGAGATTGTCTTCCTGTAAATTAATCAGGCTCTTATGCTCCCAGTGCCTGACCTCGACATCAATACCGATATCCTGTAATTCAGCGAGGCCTTCGCTCATGAAATCGAATGGTATGTAGGTGTCACTTATTGCCAGTAGTTTCATTCAGGCGTGTTCCTTGTATCCTATACTCTGTTTTCGGCAAATAACAACCTGATTTTCTGTTCGACTACTTTTGCTAATTCCTCTTTGATTGGCCCGAACATTTCGTTTGCCATCGGGTCCTCTCTTGTTTGGGATTTGGCAGATCTTTGCAGGCCTTTAGCCATGGCGATTCTGCAATCGGCATAGATGTTCAGCTTGCAGATGCCGTTTTTGACGGCGTTTTGAATCTGATCGTTCGGCGTGCCTGAACCGCCGTGCAGCACCAAAGGCACCGAGCTAATGTCGTTTAGCTCTTTGAGCCTTTCAATATTTAGATTTGGAAGAGACTGATAAACTCCATGTGCGGTTCCAATCGAGACAGCGAGGGCATCGACGCCGGTCATTGTAACGAATTTCTCGACCTCAGCCGGTTCGGTTAGAGTGGACTCGGCGCGGACCGTTGCCTGCAAATCCATACCGCCCACCCGACCCAGCTCTCCCTCTACGCTTATGCCTTTTGGATGGGCCATATCTACTGTTGTTTTTGTAATCTCGACATTTTGCTCAAAGGGCAGGATCGAACCGTCAATCATTACAGAAGTAAAACCAATTTCAATGCCCTTCCTGATTGATTCTAAATCAGTCGCATGGTCGAGGTGCAGTGCCACGGGGATATCATGAAAATCTGCAACTGCTTTTATCAGAGATGGAATGTAGTTCCAGCCGTTACCGTCAAGGTCCGGCCCGATAAGGCACATTAGAACAACAGGTGAGCGCATCTTCTGGCAGGTCTCCAGGATTGTTCTTACCATCACATCTTCGACACAGTCAAAGGCCGCTACCGCGTATTTGTTTTTCCTGGCGTCAGCGAGGACCTCTTTAAGAGTTGTGAGCATTCGGTTCCTTTCATTGATTATCTCATCAGCATTCCGCCGTTTACGTCCATCGTCGCGCCGGTAACATAACCTGCCCGGTCCGAGGCCAGAAAAACGACCATATTGGCAATTTCTTCAGGCTCTGCAATTCTGCCAAGAGGGATTCTCTTGAGGTATTGTTTCTTATTTTTCCTGAACTCATCCCGTGACATATCGGTTGCCATAAATCCGGGAGAGACCGCGTTCACACAAATACCATTTGCAGCCACTTCTCTGGCGAGTGATTTTGTAAACGTTACTAAGCCGGCTTTTGAGGCTGCGTAGTGAGAATGGCCTGTGGTTGAGCCATAAAAGGCGGCCTGCGAGCTGATGTTTACAATTCTTCCTGTTTTTTTGGTCTCCAGCCATTTTTGAGCGGCCCGACGACAAGTCAGAAACGGCCCCTTCATGTTTATATCGAAGGTAGTGTCCCATTGTTCTTCGGACATGTCTGTTACATAGGCTGTGGGCCAGGTCCCTGCATTGTTTACTAATATGTCCAGCGGACCGAGACTTTCCTCGGTCTGTTCGAACATTTGCCGTACTTGTTCGGATTTTGAGACATCTGCCTGAACAGCAATCGCCTCTGTTTTGTATTTGGCTTTGATTTCTTCAACGACCTGTTCGGCTTTGGTAGTACTGCTATGATAATTGACGGCTACTTTTACACCTTCGGCGGCCAGGCCCATACATATAGCTCTGCCAAGACCTCGCGAACCACCTGTGACTAAGGCTACTTTGTCTTTTATGTGTAAGTCCATATATCCCTCACTAATGAAATAAAGAACGACTAAAATTCACCAGATTGACAATCCGAAACCAATTCCAAAAAGTATTGTCACTATTCCCCGGCCCGTTGAATATTATTTGGGTCTTCAGGACGTGTTCTGATATTACCAGAACAAGCACGTCCGGGCAAGATAAAGCTGAGCAACGAAAGCGGGGCTGGTTGTGGGCCTTCCTTAGCTTCACAGGTCAATTGTCTCGTCAGTAGCTATAATTCAGGGTAATTGTAACAATTTCAGAAAAAATCCATATAACCGCGTCCATACTGGTTACAATTTAGACATAAATATGGTATGCTAACCATGGAAAGGTTCGATGGTGTTATTATGAGATTATTGGTTAAGAATCTGTTTCGTACGAACATGCGTTGGCGCATTCAAATAATTTTCTCGCTTTGCCTGGTCTTGGTTTGCAGTACTTGTTGGGCCAAAGGCGCACTTCCTGAAAACCTGTCCTTAAAGGCCGGGATATCTGCAAATTCCGAGTACAGCAAAGACTACAAGGCGCAGTTTGTCGCCGATGGGTATATCCCGGAAGCGGGTGGTAAGAATGACCCAAAGCATGCCTGGTGTGTGCAGGGGACAACCCACAAAAACGGAACAGACCTGACGTTTGAATGGGACAAGCCTGTCGTAGTTGCCGAAATTATCTATTACGGCCGAACGAGCTGGTTTCTGAACGAATGCTGGAAAGATTATGAGATTTATCCCGATAACGAACGGAAACCGCTGGTAACGGGGCGTTTCAAAATGAATCACGGCCCGCAGCGTGTTACACTGCCCGAGCCTCGAAAGGTTCGGAAAATATTGCTTAGATTTACAAGCTCTTACGGTGGATACAATCCCGGGGCGTCTGAGATACAGATATTTTCGGTAAGTCCAACGGCCGATGATTTGAAGAGAATAAATAAGATTGCCCGTTTAAAAGAAGACCCTTTCTATAAAAGTGATACTGAGATGGAGGCAAAAGCCCAATCCCGCCGGCTCGCAGAGGACTTCCGGAATGGCGGGCTTGGATTCGGGTCACTTGTGGTTGTTCACCGTCATGCGATTCAACCNNCCGGATGAGGATGAAGGAAAACTCAGAGAGCTTGTCGCCGCGCCGGAAGGCCAGATTCTCGACTGCGATGTTTCGTATGACGGGACCGAGATACTGTTTAGCTGGCGAAAAAGTAAAGACGAATTTTACCAGTTGTATCGCATCAATGTTGACGGAACCGGATTAAGACAAATAACCGATGACCACAGCTATAATTTTAACGGCTGCTGGCTGCCGGATGGGGACATAACGTTTCTGTCGACTCGCAAGCCGGCGTTTGCATACTGCTGGACGTCGCCGGTAGGGGTGCTTTACCGTATGGCTGCAAACGGAAAGAACGTCCGGCGAATCTCAGCCAATTACCTGAACGATTTCACGCCGAGCCTGATGAACGACGGCCGGATTATTTACGGGCGCTGGGAATACGTGGACAGGCCTGCGATTCCCATCCA
>JABAHP010002161.1_pt2 | contig 24510 bp, 6 predicted proteins | sample 7062081 | NCBI WGS metagenome assembly JABAHP01 (sample SAMN14534357, study PRJNA622989) | marine sediment metagenome | biome: marine biome [ENVO:00000428]; feature: marine pelagic biome [ENVO:01000023]; material: deep marine sediment [ENVO:00002113] | place: India: Gulf of Kutch | collected...
GGAGAAGACGCCTTCCGTTGACCAGGAGGTCCTGGTACCCGTCATCGTTGTAATCGCCCCAGGCGAAGTAGCTTCCCGAGTAGTCGGAGATGCCCGCCTGCTCGCTCACGTTGGTGAAGAACACGGGCTCGTCGGCGCCCCCCAGGTCGGAGAAGGGGTCCCCATCATCGAAGGGAGCGGGCGCGTCCCCCCGAACCCCTGGACCATCCTCCTCGGCGGCAACAGGGACGGCCATCGACAACTGGGACAAGATGAGCAGCGTTACGATGACCAGCCAGGGGTGGACCTTCATACTCTGTTCCCCGGACGCCTCGAGGAGGCGGTTGGATTTGATGGTCGGGTCGGTATTTATACCTTGCCAGTTGCGGGCTGTTGGGCACCTACCCTCGGTCGGTCTTCTCCTTCCGGATCTCCACGTCCTGGATCAGCTGCTCGTCGCTCTTGGACTCCAACGTGGTGGGCTCGATCTCGGGCGGAGCCTCGCCCTCGACGATGCCCGCGTCCTCCATCGTGCTTGTGTAACCCGCGCCCCAATTGTCGGAATCCACGTCCGGATACAGGTTTCCGTCGGCGGGTTGTTCGGCCACACCCATCGACGTTGGAGGTGGTGCCTTCCCGTCGCTCTCCATCAGCTCCCTACCCGAGGTGTCAGCGTCGGCGTACTCCCCTCCTGTCTGGCTGTACATGCCACCCTCCTCGTATACCACCTGGACATCAGGGGTCTCCAGGCCGGGCTTGGTGGCCCAGTACTTCATGTACATCATAGCACCGCCGATGCCGATGACGGCGACCACGACGATGATGGCGATGAGGAACATGTAGTCCGTCTCCTCCTCCTCGTCGGCGGGTGGTGCCTTCACCTTCACCTCTATCCTCGCCTCGTTGTTGTCCTTGTCCAGCTCCGGGATCTTGAACTGGGGGTCGACGATGAAGATGAGGGTGTTCTCCCCCTTGACGGCCTCCCAGACGAAGGTTAGGGTGTCCTCGCTCCCCGCCGACAGGTTCCGGCCCGTGGCAAGGCCCTCGAAGTTGTTGAACCTCTTGAACTCCACGTCGTACCGACCCGAGGCGCCCGCCCCCTGGTTCTTCACCGTCACGCTGATGGTAACCACGTCGTTGTGCTCCGGCTCCAGGACGTCGAGGGAGATCCATGAGTCGTCGATGACCAGGTCCGGCTTGTTCTCCATCTCGAACTGCCTCTCCTGGGGTGGGGAGTACTTGTCCCCGTCGGTGACCCGCACCTGGATGGCGGCGGGTCCCGTCGGAAGGGACGAAAGGTCCAGCTCGAAGTCGAAGTCCAGTATGTTGTCCGTCTGGAGCTGCCATCCGGCGCTGTCCGTCCACTCCTCTACCTCGGGAAACCTCCACTGGACCATGGTCCCGTTGCCGAAGCCCTCGGCGTCCTCGGCGGTGCCCACCACTGGAACGGTGCCGATGTACATGGTGCCGTTTATGGGTCTGGCCAGGTTCATGACTGGGGGCTTGTTGTTGTCCACGTCCACGGTGATGCTCACCCGCTCCCCTTCCACGAACCCGTCGGTGGCCCAGGCCGTGATGGTGATGTCCCCGTCGGGGAACTGGGCAGAATCGAAGCTGTGCTCCCACTCGGTGGTCCCAGGCAGGCGCTTGGGGATCCCGTCCGAGACCTGGACGAAGACGGCCTCCAGACCCGTGGTGCCCCGGGGGTCGACGGCGGTGCCCTGCACGTAGACCGTGTCCCTGACCTCCTCCCCATCCGATGGTGACGTGATGGTCACCTCCGGTGGCAGGTTGTCCATGCGGACGAAGTAGACGCCCACCGACCGGTTCAGGTTGGCGGCGAACACCGCGGCCACGCTGCCGTCATCCATCGGCAATATCGCCGGGAGGTCCTCCCAGAGCCGGGGTCCCATCTCGGACTCGTTCCACCCTCCAGTGAGGGGGGTCGGGGCGGTGAAGGTGACCCCGTCCAGGGACAGGCTGTGGCGGACGCGACCCTTGCCGGGCTCGCCCTGGGCCCAGGCCACGTGGATGCGGCCCAGGACGTCGAAGGCGAGGGCGGGGCTGGTCTGGGCCTCGTTGGCGCCTCCCCCCGCCCAGATCTTCAAGGGGGACCCGAAGGTCTCGCCCCCGTCCACCGACCGGACGTGAACTAGCCTCTTGTCCTGGGTCAGGGGGTCGAAGGCGATCTCCACCATGTCTCCCTGCACCGCGATGATGGGGCGGAGGGACCGGGGCGCGTCCTCCCTTATGGTGTAGACCTTGGATACCTGGAAGGCGCTCGCGCCGGACTCCATCTTCGCCAGCTTGATGCCCGCCTCGCCGGGGGCTCGGTACCCGAACGCCACGTAGACGTTGTTGTCCTCGTCGATGGCGATGTCCCCCTGGACGTGGGACTCGTTGCCGGACATGCCCGGCTCGACGATGCGGGGGGGAAGGGGGTTGAGGCCGTCGTTCGACCTGACCACGAAGAGCTTCGACGAGGTCTGGGTCCTCTCCAGGTACAGGATGTTGAGGGAGCCTTGGGAGGTGACCGCGGTGGCGGGGTGCTCCTGGGCCAACGCGTCGTCGACCACGAAGAAGACGTCCGAGGGCGCCCGGAAGCTTGCTCCCGCGTCGTCCGACCGGGCGAAGCGGACCCGCCACCAGCCCTGCTGCAGCATCCACTGGGTGTAGGTGGCGAACACCTTCCCGTCGCTGGCCACCTCTATGTCGCATGTGGTCGGCGTGATCCGTGCCTGGTTCTCCAGGGGGTCCACCCTCACGTCACGGCCCCAGGTCCCGCCGCCGTCCGACGACGAGGAGGTGAAGGTGTCGGTGCCGTTGAAGCGCTCGTCCATCCACGCCGCGTGGAAGGTGCCGTCGGGGCCCTGGACGAGACGGACCGACGATATGCTCAGGCCGTCGTGCTTACCGTTGTCGACCCTGACGGGCAGGGACCATGGGCCATCGAACCCGTTCTCCGCAGAGGTGGAGGGCAGGAAGGTGAAGGGGATGCCGGACACGAGGAGCAGGGCGATGACGAACGAGGTCATCAGGAACGGACGCTTCGAACTCATTTAACCACACCCGACCTTTGGGACACTGGCATCGGCACGGTGTTTGTCCCATATCAATCTTTACGGGACATGACCACCGCATACACCCAGAACGCCACGAGGATGAGGGCAACGACCAAGACTATGGCTCCCAGAACGAACTGCAGAAGGAGCCAGTTGTCGCCCGTCACGTCAGGAGGTGGGATGTCGAAGGACCTCTCCGCCTCGTTGTTGGACAACGACCTCTCCTCGACCTGTCGAAGGGAGAAGGCGGAAACCCTCATGGTGTTGTTGCCGTCCTCCAGCTCCACCTTGAAAGAGACGGTGACCTCGGAGTTCGCATCTACGAGGTCCATCACAGTGTCAGCCACCTCCTCGCCGTTCGCGATAAGGACCACCTCCACATCGGGGACTTCCTCACCACCCTGGTTCTGGACGCGGACCCGGACCACTGCGGTGTCCCCTCCTTCGGCATCCTCTGGGTCGAGCTCGATGTCCGTTGGCAGTATCACCAGGTCTGGAAGGTCGCGGACGGTGACGTTGACAAGGGCCACCTCGCTGAACAGCTCCCCGTCGAAGGCCCTGACCTGGAGGAGGTGGTCACCGGGTGCATGCCAGTCCAGGTTGACCATCTCCCCGAACACGATGGACATGCCACCGTCGGCGGGGGTGTTGGGGAGCAGGAACCACTCCCAGTCGTTCCACCTGGCCTCCACGAAGCTCTCTATGTTGAAGCCCTCGACGTCGGTCGCCTTGCCCGAGACTGTCACCGAGAGCCCGAGGGCGGAGCCCTCCTCGGGACTTTGGACCTCCACCGAGGGTGGCGTGTTCTCGCCGAGGACCGACATCGCCATAAGGACCAGAACCAGGATCCCTAACGTGAGCGGTAGGGCCGGCCGCCAAGATAGACGATGTGCCTTCACGACCGATTGAATGTCACGTCACCCACATAATCCCTTCGACATCGTCCATCAGGCCCTGGAGACCGCGAGGCCGAGGGACATGGCCTCGTCCTCCACGGCCCGGATGGCCCTCGGATAGAACACGTCCCGGGCCTCCTCCAGGAACAGGCGGCGTCGGGCCGTCGAGAGGAGGACAGGGTCGGGTCCCAGGGCCTTCAGCAGGGAGAGCCAGACGCCCCTCTTCAGGTTGAGCCGGTCGACGAGCACGTACCTGGCCCCCGCCTCGTGCACCCTCCTTACCATCTCCCGGAGCTCGTTCAGGCTCGCCGTGGGATAGATGGGGCCTATGAAGGCGTAGGTCGGGATGTCGATGTCGGAGAGCATGCGCATGGCGGCGAGGCGCCTCGCCACGGGGGGCGCGCCGGGCTCCATCAGCCTTCGCTGGTGCTCGTCCGTCGTTGTGATGGTGAAGCCCACCTCCACCTCGGAGATGGTCCCAAGGACGTCCGTGTCCCTCACCACCAAGTCCGACTTGGTTAGCACGCACACGGGCCAGTCGTGCCGGGCAAGGCGCTCCAGGCAGTACCTGGTTATCTGGTACCTGCGCTCGGCGGGCTGGTACGGGTCGGTGACCGAAGAGATCCCCACCACGCCCCTCTCCTTCCTCCGGAGCTCGCGGGACAGGACGGTGGGCATATTCTGCCTGGCCTCCACCGCCCGGCCCCATGCCTCCATGTCCTCTCCCAGGACCGAGGGGGCGTAGCAGTAGGCGCATCCGTGGGCGCAGCCGTGGTAGGGATTCAGGACCCAGTCAAAGCCCTCCAGGCCCGAGGGGGATAGGGCGGTCCTGGCGTGGGCACGCCGGACCCGGCACCTGCCCCGGTCGGGAGGTGTTGGGTCTGGCCGCTCGTCCGCGTACAACCACGAGTCGAGGGGCTCCTCGGGATGGTCGGGAACGTTCAAGCGAAGTCCTCCAGTCTCCTCTGGTAGAGGCGGTCCTTCAGCACGCCTGACACGGAGATCCATCTCTTCAGGGGGATGTCCATCATCCTCTCCACGTGGCCCAGGGCCCCCTGAAGGCTGTCGTACCTGGTCGGCTCCTTGCCCAGGGCCTCCCGGACGTGCTCCCTCACGTTCCACACACCTACGGGAAGGATGTAGCCCGGGTGCGACTCCCTGAGGATGACGACCCCGGCCTGTCTCCCCTCCCGGGTCAGCAGCTCGTTCGACGCCAGGCGGGCCGCGTAGTAGCATCCGCCGATTCGGGCGTAGTCCTTCCTCCCTCCGTAGAGCTCGTAGTCGTTGATGATGGATATCGCCCGCTGGTCGGGGTTCCAGAGCAGGGTGTTGGGGTACCAGGCCTCCACCAGCTCGTAGCACCACTCGGTGGGCATCATCAGGATCGCCCACCTGTTGTCCAGCTGGACCGTCTCGTAGACCCGGAACTCGTCGATGGTGGAGGCCACCCTCGTGTGTTCCATCAGGGCCTCCCCGATGGTTGAGTCGACGGCGGTGATGCTCCACCTGGTGGGGACCAGCCTGCGTTTCTTGCCCTCGCCCATCAGGCCAGCAGAGAGGGCCCGCTGGATTCGGGAGAGGTAGACCCCTCCCCGGTAGAGCTCCAGCATGCCTTCCCGGGCCAGCAGGTCCGTGTCGTCGTAGGCCCGCTCTATCCTCCGGTCCGCCTTCACGTTGTCGACGGAGAATCTCTCGATGGGGGCGGAGGGTCCCATCGGTTGTCCCTCGGAGTGGAGCTCGATGCGGCCCGCGGGATGGCGCTTGAAAACCGCGTCCACGCGGGTCGGCTCCCTCCCCAGGGCCATCTCCCTGGTGGCCTGCAGGAGGCGGTCCGGCGCCTCGGGCTCGTCGATGCGCACCCGGTGCTTCCCCCGGACCAGCCTCTGCCTCATCGAGATGATGGTGTCGATGGGCTTGCCCACCCACTCCTCGGGAGTGTCCAGGATGCTGGTGTCCCCGAACTGGGGGGGCACCATGGGCCCGATGTCCACCTTGGGGTAGCCGAAGCGTCCCACGAAGACGGAGGGGGGAGAGGAGCCCGCCAGCGACCGGGTCTCCAGGAGGGGGGCGGTCTTGACGTTGGCGTACACCTTCGCCATTATCGGGCAGCGGGTCTTCCCGCACATCATGCGGGTGCCCCTGCACAGGATGCACTTGTCGGACCGCATCTTCTTTCTCGACCTGCGGACGATGGCGGGGTCGTCGAAGGGATGGGATGGTGCGGTCGCTGCCATGGGCGCTCTCCGGAGAGGATTCCTCAAAGGGCCTTAAGAAGTGGGACGGGGGAGGTGAGTGAATGTGGGCACGGTGCCGCGACCGTAACTTCCATGGCGGATATCCACAGGCCAGAACCTTGGGGTAATCTCATCGTTCGCAATACGATGGGAGGAATATCCTGCCCGAGGCCCCTACGGGGCCTCTCCATATTTAGGGCAACGGTATGGGCAAAGGTATAAATGACCACCTGGTCCAATACCGGGGACACCTATCCATTGTCCGGAATAATAATCCTGGAACATAGGAAGGGAAATCGTCCCGGCCCGCCGGGACATCGCCTCCGGGGGAATCGAGGTGAAGGAACCGCAAACGAAGTTCTCTCTAGCATCACTGAGGGCATTCGCCATTTTGACGGCGGTGCTCATGCTTTCGACCGCCGTCGCGCCGACCCTGAACAAGGCCATCGAGGACGGGACTTGGCCTCCCATCCCTGATGTGTTCGAGGGGAGCTCGGCCGACGAGTGGAGCTCTTCTGAACCGCCTGAAGGGGCACCCGTCGTGCCGGGTCACGAGTACGACGCTGCGATAGCGATCTCGCGGAGCCCCTCCACATGGATCCTGGACTCGAACATCACATTGAACGTTACCCTGGACATCATCGTCGTCAACACGTACGGTGGCCCCATTGAGGGGATGATGCTGGAGCAGTTCCTCACCAGCAACGTCACCCTGTTGAGCTCTTCGATTCCCCCGAGCAACAACGGTGACTACCTGCTCTGGCCCATCGGGAGGATGGACGTGAACGACACCTTCATGGTGACCCTGGAACTGGAGGTGTCCACCGCGTCGTCGAACTTCACCGCCGCCGACGACGGCATCATCGTCTACGGCCACCGGGGGCAGAAGGCGATCTACTCCTTCTCCCCGCCACTCCAGTTCGTGAACAAGAACCTCTCGGAGTACCTGAAGGCGACGGTGGACGCGAACTACCATGACCTCTGGGTGAAGAACACCGCCGCGGGCGTGGGCAGCAGCGTGGACTCGATCTTCGAGTTCGTGCGCGACTTCGTGTCCTACGAGTCCTACAACGGGTCACTCCGAGGTGCCCGGGGGACCATATGGGGCATGGCCGGCAACTCCGTCGACCAGGCCAACCTCTTGGTGGCACTGCTGAGGAACGCCGGCATCCCCTGCCGGTATGTGTACGGCGAGATGAGCGAGGCGAACGCCAGGACGCTGGTCATGTCGATGTTCGTCTCGGGGGAGGCCATCATCGGAATGGCGGTCAACGAGGGGCCTGTTGAGGACCAGTCCAACAACCAGACCCTCCTGGCGGAGTCCAAGAACCACACCTGGGTCGAGTACTACGCCGGTCAGGACAAGTGGATATCCCTGGACCCCTGCTTCTCCTCCGCCGGCATCAACGATTCTTACGCCGCCCCGATGGACCGCTTCAGCGAGACCTACGACCACTGGAGGCACACCGTCCGCATCAAGGTCCGCGTGGAGGAATGGGAGCTTTTCGGTGCCATGAACGGCAAGCTGAACATGAAGACCACCTTCGACAGGACCTACCCCACGGCGAAGCTGGTGGGGCAGAACAGCTACATGACCCACGATGTGGACAAGAAGGGCCACGGACCCGAGTCATTACCCTTCGGGGGCATCAATCCGTACTACTGGGAGACCATAACGTACCAGGACATACTGGTCATCGCGAACGAGACGGTCTACGGCCAGACCTACGTGGAGACCTTCTACCCCGTCTCTGCATACGAGCTCCTCTCCGAGGAGTTCTTGGCGGAATGGCTTGACGTCACCATCACCTCTCCCGACGGGACCTCGACGACCGTCACCCGGACCATCTTCGACAAGGTGGGTTACGAGTACAGGGGCGAAGATGGGAACACTTGGATAGGGGCACCGCTGATGGAGCGGGACCCGCCCATCGTGGGGGTGGAGATCTACTCCATCCTGGTGGCCCCCTGCAGGGTGCCCTACTCCGCTGTGGAGGACCAGCTGGACAAGTTCCAGGAGACGTACGCCATCTACAAGGAGGCACTCAAGCACAACACCACCAAGGCCGAGAAGGAGGCTCTGAACGACGCCGCCGACCTGAAGCGTATCGACCTGCTGCACCTGGCGGCCCTGGAACTGGCCTATGTGTCGGACATGCGGGACTTCACCGGGCAGCAGGTGCTCCAGATCAAGTCGTACTTCATCGAGCCGAGGATCGTCATGGCATCCTTCGAGCAGAAGGACCCGGAGTTCTACTTCGTGCTCGACTGGCGCTACAACGACATCCGGGCCCTGGCGTTCCCAGACACGCCCACGTCCATGCCCTGGAGGTACCAGGAGCAGAAGGGCGTGGAGGACACGGACGTGGAGACGGAGCTGATGGAGGCGTACGCCCCGAACCAGACGGTCATAAGCCTTCCCACCATCTTCGAGACTGCCTACGAGGAGGGCGTACCCCTCGTCTACATTGAGAAGAAATGGGACTTCATGGTGGACAAGCTCAACATATCCCGGGAGGCCCAGAAGCGCATCCAGCGGGCGCTGGACGCGGGCAAGGTCGTGGTGGTGCCCCAGCGTAGCGTCGTCATGGCCGACAAGGAGAGGATAGCCTGGTGGGAGCAGGACCCCGTCACGGGCAAGACCGTCTCCGTGGGCGAGCAGGGCAGGCACTTCTCCCTTTGTGGCATGATGTGCGCGATAGCGATAGTGGGCATCCTCAACTCCATCGCATCGACGGTCATCGGCGTGGGCGGCAGCGTGGAGGTGATGCAGGAGGCCATGGACGCCTACGGTGACGCGGTCATCGCCGTCATCGACTGGGTCGCTGGCACCAGCTGGGGGACCCCCGACCAGTTCAAGGAGGCATACAACAGGACACGGGAGCTGACGGCCAGGTTCACGGCGGCCGCGTACAAGTCGCTCATGTACTCCCTGGAATTGGTAATATCTGGCCTCTCCGACATCGGCGGAGCCGCCCTCTCTGGTATCGCGGGGACCATCTCGAACCTGGCCAAGGCATTCGGGAAGGACATCATCCAGACGGGCATCCACAACCTGGCCAGGACCCAGTTCCAGGTCCTCTTCTCGGCGGGTGGTGGCTCCGGCACCGTCATGGCCTCCAACCCGATCGTCGACACTTCCCAGCAGATCCAGGCAGCCCTGTCAGTGGCCGCCGACTTCGCACCCAAGACGGCAGGGATGATGTCGTCGTTAGGCCTGGGTGTGCTTCAGGGCGTGGGCATGGGGGTCTCCATCGCCCTGGGCATCTTCAAGATCGGCGCGGGGCTCGTGATGGGGGCGGTCATGCAGGCATACATGAAGCAGTTCAGGAACCTGATGAACGCCCTGGGCTTCAACAGGCCCATCGACCCGCCGGGGGACCTGGACCTCCCATGGAACCCGACCGCAAACGTGAGCGCCACCGCGGACCTGACGGGGACCACCCTGTCGGGGACCGTCTACACCAGCCATGTCAAGATGGAGGGGAACACCGGCATCGCAGGCGGATGGGCCTCCGGGGTCAACCACTCCATCGCCTACGACAGCGTGGCCTCCTCCTCGGCCAGCGTCTACGACTCCACCGGGTCCCTGGTCGGTACCGGCGCGGTAACCGCCAATGCTGTGTCCAACGATGCAGTGATCGAGGGGCACGCCTCCTACAACTTCACTGGTCCGGGAACGGTCAGCGTACACGCCTCCTCAAGTCCTGGCGTGGCGGCAACGGGGGACATGACCTCGTACAGCGGCTCGGCCACACGCACCACCGGGACGGTAACACTCACACTACGAGATGCCAACGTCTCAGTGGGAGGCTCAACGTACGTCGGGGCATGCACAATCCAGGCTACCCAGTTCACTGTCCAGGGGGAGGGGGCCATAGGCTTCGGCCACTTCGGGTCCAATGTCGAGATACCCTCCACGGGCTCCAACCTCACCTTGGGCGAGTACACCGGGAGCCTGAGCCTGGCAGGCTCCACCGTGGGCGACGGGGGGTCCATGTCCTTCACCCATTTCAAGGGCAAGCTGACGGTCTCGACACACAACGACACCCATGACAAGGTGGTGGTGCTCGGGACCGTGGACAGGGTCATGTACCTGGGCCTCAACAGGACGTCGGTCACCCTGGTGGGCCCGCACCAGAACTTCTCGCTCCGGGCCAGCATCCACAGCAACTCCAACGACACCTACGTCCTCAAGGCCAAGGTCCCGTGGGGCACCCTGAACGACACCCGCGTGCCCGCCTCCATTCTCAGCAGCGGGAGCCTGGCCGAAGTGATCGCCAACGAGAGCTGGGGGGTGGACGTCAAGTCCGACGGCACCATCCTGGTCGTGCCCATGCCGGGGACCGCCCCAGGCACGTACTACGTCACGATAAGCACCTGGTCAAGGACCGTGGCGGGCCTTGTGGACGAGGCCCTGGTGGAGGTTGTCATACCGCGGTACGATTCCCTTGGTTACACCGTCACCTCGGACGGATGGGAGAACCACACCGTATCCATCGAGAACATGGGTAACGTGGAGCGCAGCCTCCAGCTCGACACCGACTACCCCCACCTCAGCTGGATCGCCATCAACAGGAACAACATCACCGCCCTGCCCGGAAGGACCTACGAGACGGGACTATACGTGAGACCTCCGCTGGATGCGACCTGGCCCGACGGGGTCCAGACCATCTACGTGAACGTCACCGACCGGGAGACCGACACCGTCATCCAGAGCCTTCAGGTCAACTTCACCTATCCGAACCCTACCATCTCGAACCTCACCATCACGGGTCCCGTCTACTCCAGCCTGGGGACGGTGGCCACCTACACTGTCAACGTGACAAACTCGGGCAACGAGACGGCCATCGTGGCCTTCACGGCGGGCGTGCCCGCGGGATGGGCCAGCTGGTCCAAGGAGTACGTGACCATCCCCATAGGCGAGGCCAGGGAGGTCACCCTTACGGTCACCCAGTCAAGCAGCGGCTGGGGCGTCGGTTCCCACACCTTCCCCGTCAACGCCATCCCCGTGGTAAAGACCCACAATGCCGTCTCGGCCAACACCACGATGAGCGTGTCCCGTCCCTACGCGGGGGCGACGAACGTCACGGTGGGCCCGGAGACGGAGGACTACCCGGGTTCCAAGTACGATGTCCATGTCCAGAACGGCGGCATCAACCTGGACAACTTCACCTTCGAGGCGTACGGGCTACCGTCCAGCTGGTTCTCGTACAACATGAGCCAGCTGAGCCTAGACAGGGACGGGGAGGGGAACTTCACCATCTATGTGCACCCGGATTCCCCCACGTACCTCCCCGGTCCCCTGCAGTTCACCCTCGCCATCATCTCCGGGAACGACCCCCTGGTGAGCAACTTGGTCGTCGTGAACTTCACCATGCCGAACCTCTACGGGTTCAATGCGACGACGGACCGGCATGACGTGTACCTGGCGCCCAACGGGAACGCCTCGTTCAACCTGATCGTCGAGTCCCTCGCGAACGTCAACGACACCTTGACCATCACCGACGTCTCCCCCTCGGGGTGGACCGTCAACTACACGTCACCGACCACCTCGCCCAAGGGCATCACCGTTTCGCAGCCCGTCAACATCACCGCCTCGGGCGGCACCATCGGGGACTACTTCTGGGTCAACCTCACCCTCGCCTCCACGGGCGATACGAACAGGACGCAGAACGTGAGCCTGCGCGTGCTGGTGATAGCCGCGGAGAAGGTGGACCTGGCGAACGTGGCCGCCGAGGCCGCCAGGCTGGCGGAGCTGGCCTACTACCTGGATGCCGCCGGGGTTCTTGGGGACTTCGCCGACCACATAGTCGACTTCATGCTGGACGAGGACAACTCGACCCTCAAGGACCTGGTCCTGTCCGACCTGTCGGACATGGTGGACGAGGTGAGGGTCATCGACCCGGACGTGGCCGACGCCATCGACCAGGCCAGGACCGCCCTGTCGACGGAGACCGTGCCGTCGCTGTACGTCCCCATCTACGCGAACCTGACGGCGGCGCTGCGGGACCTGAACGACATACTCCGCCCCCTGTCCCTGTGGATCCCAACCCTCCGGGCCAGGCTGCTGGAGCTGGCCGAGGAGGCGAACCTGACCGCCTTCGCCATGAACACCACCTATGAGTACGGACTGCACACCCAGCTCCGCTACGTCTGGGCCTCCGCCCTGTACTTCAGGGAGCATCCGCACAGCCAGGAGTGGCAAGGCTATCTGGGTGGATGGGTCGAGGTCTCAGGCATATCAATCTTCAGGGACTTTGGTCGGTTCCCGACCATCAAGGGACACGGTCAGGTGATCGAGAGCGCTGGCGTGGGCATTTCCACTACCACTGCTTGGACCCTCATTGGGAACGTAGAGAACGCCACCGTTGCCCTCAGGGCGACGCGTCTTGCCCTGCCTCCCATCGCCGCTGAGAGGGCCGTCCTTGTTGATGCGGGTGCCGTCGCCCTGGGCGCCACCACCAACGCCACGAACACCGCCGAGAACATCGGCCACTGGGAGGTGTACGACGACACCTACCAGGTCCATCGCAGGCTGGACAGCATGTACATGGGGTGGACCCGGTACGGCGACTTCGACGCCCAGTCCCAGGACGACAGGGATGGAATGGGTTTCTACCTTGCCTCCCTGAGGGACAGGTTGTTGGCAAACTACACCGGGGTCTCCGCGACGTACCCTTCGCTCTACTCCGACCTGACCAATCTGTCCAACGGCATCCCGGCCCATACCGGGTACGACCTGGCCGCTGACCTGTTGGCGCTGGCGGAGAACATGACGCTCCTCAACGATATCTACGACATCATAGCGACCCATGGCATCGTGGCAACCCTGTTCCCTCCGGCCAACATCGCCGTGGCGGGCAACAAGACCATCTACCGTCTTACGTTGGAGAACCTGGCGGAGACCCAGAACAACGTGACGCTGACCTTCGACGGACTGAATGTCACCTGGTTGGACCTGGCGGACCTGAACGTCACCCTTTCAGCAGGCGAGGTCCGTGAGATATGGTTCAACTGCTCGGTCCCTGAGGCCGAGAACGTGGGCATGATCAACTTCAACATGTCCGCCACCCCCGACGAGGCGATCGCCCAGATGACGACCTCGGCCATCCTGGTGGTGACCAAGTGGATCGGCACCACCGTGGACCAGTACCTGGTGAAGGACGCCATCGAACGAGGGATAGAATGGCTAAGGCGCTCTCAGAACTGGGACGGCTCATGGAGCTACGGGGACACTTACAGCTCGCAGCACTCCGTTGGCATAACCTCCCTCGCCGTGTGGGCGATGATGAACCACGGCGTACCCACGTGGGACCCCTCGGTCAAGATGGGCCTTGACTACATAATGGACAACGTACACCCCAGGACGAACACCATCTCAACGCACTCCGAGATGTACGAGACCGCCCTGGCCCTCATCGCCCTGGCCGAGGCCCACAACGAGACCTACGACGAGCAGATCAACAGGACCACCGAGGCCCTGCTGAAGGCCCAGAGGATATACAACACCGCTCAGCACATGTGGCGGTACTCCATCGACACCAACTCGTACGACCTCTCCGTCTCGGGGTGGGTCATGATGGCCCTTGGCACCGTCGAGTGGGACATGCCCGACCAGGCCTGGTGGTGGGTACAAGACCACCTGAACATCAGCCAGAGAGGGGATGGTGGGTTCGGCTACACCACCTACTCGTATTCGACGCGAACGATGACCGGCTCCGGCGTCCTGGGGCTCCTGCTCGCAGGGGTACCGCCCGATGACATACGGGTCAGGGCGGGACTCGGGTGGCTGTCCACCCATATGCAGACCGCCATCGGATGGAAGGGTTACGCTTTCCTCTACCACACCCGCGCCTTCCACGCTGCCCAGATGCCCACGCCCTGGTTCGACATCTGCACCAACGACCTCCTGGCGACCCAGCAGGCGGATGGTGCCTGGCGGTTCAGCAGCGAGATGGTGGCCATGGGCACGGCGGAGGCCCTGCTCTGCCTTGAGTACAACATCGGCGAGTACTCGTCGGCCAAGATCTTCAAGCGCACCCTGGTGGACCTGACCCCCAGGAACAACACCATCCCCCGGGGCACAGAGGGCCACTTCAACGTGATCCTGGACAACAGGGGCGGCCGCGACACGGTGAACCTGATAGTGGAGGGCATCCCCGACTCGTGGGTGGACCTCGACACCACCGCCGTGTACGTGCCATCCCACACCACCAAGGTGGTGGAGATGCGCGTCACCCCGCCCCTCAACGCCGCCCTGGGCAACTACACCGTGACCGTCATCGCCCAGTCGGCGAACCTGGCCACCTCCATATACATGGCCTCGGCGAACCTGACCGTCACCGACGCCCTCTCCGTCACCCTGGAAGTGGACCCCCCGTCGGCCCAGGGCGGCCAGGGGGTGTCCACACAGTACCTGGCGACGGTGGTGAACACGGGCATCCTCACCGACAGGTACGTCCTCGAGGTAGAGGCATGGTGGCTCCCAGGTGGCGCCCACCACACCTTCAACCCGAACCTGGAGTGGAGGCCCGCCGACTACGAGTTCCGGGTCCCCATCACCGTCAGGGCCGGGGTGTACGACAGGGACGACGAGCTAATCGAGCTCTCGATCAACCTCACGCAGAAGCTGATCGAGGGCGGCGCCGTGGGCACGGTGAACGTCAGCCGGATGCGCCTCGTCCAGTACGACGCCGCTGGCGTGCCCATCGGAGAGGTGCCCCTGAACGTTACCAAGGGCGTGGGCTTCGACCCCAGGACCGCGGCCTTGGTCGACATCAACTTCACCATCCCCGGTGAGTTCCTGGCCAACGGCGTCCGTTGGTACGCCCTGAACTTCGACCTCACCGACGTTAAGTACAACCAGACCGCCCTGGCCGAGCGGCAGGGGACCGAGGGGGTCATCCCCGGCCTCGTGCTAGACCCGTGGACGCCGGGCGTCGAGGACGACATCACCGTCTCGTGGGTCCCCGTCGACGCGGGCCTGGCCGACGATCCCGAGCTCCACTACAGCATGGACGGGGCCATATGGCAGTCCTTGGACATGGGATACGATTTCGAGGACGACTTCGAGGGGACCGGTCCCATCGTCGACGATACCTGGCACAACGTCGACACCGGCATGACCAACGTCAACCTCGAGAGGATCGACGGCGCCCTGGCGATAAACGGGACCCATCCCTACCTCAGCAGCTGGAGGAGCCGTGGCGTCAAGCTCAACCGGACCCTGGACGGGTCCTTCGAGGTCTCCGCGGACATCCTGTTCGAGACGGGTCTTTACAGGACCCAGAATTCCTACTTCTACATGAGGCTCGAGGACCCGTCTGGCAACATCGCCGACCTTTACACGTACGGGTACCAAAGATGGTACAGGATGCAGAACAACCACGTGTACAACTGGCTCTACAGCCCGTACCTCTACTACGACGGCTTCGAGCCGGACAGGTTCCACACCTGGTCGCTGCGCTACGATGCGTCGACCAGGACCTTGGAGGGGTACATCGACGGTCAGCTGGTGGGCAAGTTCGAGTACCTGATCCTCGAGGACGTGACGCTGTCCTTGTTCTACAACTCGTACTACTCGTCCAAGACCGTCAAGGTCCTCATCGACAACTTCCACACCACTCCCACCGTTACCATACCCAAGACGTCCCTCGAGACGGAGATGAAGGTCCAGATCTCCCACACGGACCGAGGTAACCTCAGGACCCGGACCGTGGTCCACCCGTTCATCGTGGACGCCAGCGCCCCAGTGGTGACCGTCCCGGTACCCCCATCGATGGGCTACCCGGGCAGGCCCACTCCCGTACTGACCCACATCACGGACGTTTACAGCATGGCGGGAGGTACCCTGCACTGGACAGGACCAGACGGCACGAATGGCTCCGTTGCCCTCGCTCCTGACACCGACACACAGTTCGATCAACGGCTCCTGTGGCTGAAGGGCGGAGGGTCGGCGCTGCCGCACCTCCAGGCCACGGAGTGGACCTTCGACACGATTACAGCCGCCAACCCCGCAGCATTCCAGGTCCTGCGCGACCTGGACGGCTACGGGGTCGTCATCATCTCCGAGGCCTACGGGACCACCTTCGGGTTGTCCGACCCCCAGACCCGGCAGGCCCTGATGGACTGGGTTGCCGAGGGTGGAAGCCTGTACGTGATCTACCCGCCGAACACGGGCATCATCAACGACTTCCTGGGCCTCACGTTCGTCAGGGACTACGCAGACGGAATGGTGGTCACTGACCCCGGCCATCCCATCGTCAACTACCCATGGCCCGCGGTGACCTCGGGCTGGCCTCAGACGTACGAGGTTCACGGCTACTGGCGGGACTATGCCAGCTTGGGGTACGAACCGGTGATCAGCCACCCCGACGTGCCGACGGGCGCCGTCACGATGGTCAAGGAGCACGGCAAGGGCGTGATCGTCATGGACTCCACGTACGCCAGCTACACCAGGTACCTGGACACCGGGAGCTGGCTCATCGAGAACACCCTGTCGTTCATCCAGAGGACCAAGTACGAGAACCTGGCCACCTCATCCACCTCGGCGGCGGTCCAGGCCTCGGACCACGGCATAAACGACTACTTCGACAACATATTCACTTACCGCCACCCGGGGGCGACGGCCCTGTCCGTCCACCTGTCCGAGATGGACATGGAGGACGGGTACGACTTCATCCACGTGCTGGACGGCAGTGGCAGGTGGCACCAGTCGCTGACCGGTTCGGCCACCGACCTTTGGACCATGGTCGTTCCGGGCGACACCATACACCTCCGCGTGGTCACCGACGGGTCCATCAAGAGCTGGGGTTTCGAGACGGACCTCATCAGGCATTACGGGAGATGGGTTGCGGAGATCCCAGCCCTGGACATAACGGGAGAGGTCTCCTACTACATCACCGCGTGGGACGGAGCGGGTAACTTGGGAACGTCTCCGACCTACACCATGGACCTGACAGAACCTCCCGTGGTGTTCAACATCACCAGCAGCCCGGACCATCCCTCGGGGTCCGACGTCCTGACCGTCAGCGCGGAGGTCATGGACACCGTGGTGAGGGACGATTCCTCCCTGGAGTGGACTGCGGGGACGATGACCGACATATCCGTCGATCCCGTCAGGGGGCTAGGTCTCAAGGGAACCGTCAACGCCACCGACCGCTACTTCTCCAGCGATGATTCAGGAAGGATCTACATGTTCGAGGTCGGGTCCAGCCTTGACATCTCATCGGCCACGCAGGTGGCCAAGTTCTCCAACAGGGTCAGGGACCTGGTCACAGGGGACTTCGACGAGGACGGTGACGTGGACCTGGTCGTCATGAACATGACCGACGGCTACCTTTACTTCGTGGAGCAGACATCCTCGTGGTCCTTCGCCGACCCGGTCAAGACGTCGACGTACACCGGATTCAAGAACAGGGACACCTACGGCCTGGACGTGGGCGATTTCAACGAGGACGGTCACCTGGACGTGGTGGGCGGAGGCTACCAGAGGAACATTAGGTTGTTCACGGGCAACGGGAACGGAACCTTCGACGCCTCCGTCATCGGATCCGTCTCCTACGACCTCACGGGATTGNNACAACGATGGTCACATGGACATCCTCGCAGCGCCCTTGGGTGGATACCTGATCTCGTTCATCGGCCTTGGGAACGGGACCTTCACGAAGAAGACCTCCGTGATGCCGTTCCCCGGAGCGGGCAACGTTGGCAAGGAGGTCGACCTCGGCGACTTCGACGGGGACGGCAACCTGGACATAATCGTCAACAGCGGCAGCTTCCACATAAACATGGGCCATGGCGACGGCGTCAACTTCACCTACGGAGGGTACATCGAATCTCCGGGCCCGTGGTCGCCGTTCAACATCGACGACGTGGACTCTGACGGCGACCTGGATATCGTGACCGCCGTCTATTCGACAAGGAACGTCCGGACCTACAGGAACGACGGCACGTTCATGTATGCCCCGGTCCTCACCCCGGTCGCCTCGAGGGTCATGTCCACCACCAACCTGTTCGGTCTGGTGAAGGCCCAGGACACCTACGAGGCCTCGGGCACCGTCGTCTCCCCCGTTCGTGACATGGGAAGCGCGGTCTCCTGGGCCCGAGTGCAGGTCGAGCACAACAGCATTGGGGGCCAGACGGTGACGATGGAGGTCAGGACCTCCACCGACAACAACACCTGGTCCTCGTGGACCATGGCCTTTGAGGGCAGCATAGGGGGCAAGGGACCGCTGACCGAAGGCGACTTCCCCAGCTCCCCGACCGCCCGATACGTCCAGTGGAGGCTCACCCTGGGCGACGCCGGTCTGGTGTCCACGCCAAACATCGGATCCGTCGTCCTGCTGGGCACCTCCAGCGACCCGACGGTGGAGCTGAGGTGGAGGCCGTCGGACTCCCCGGAGATGTACCCCTGGTCGACGGCGACAATGTCGAAGGTCTCTCCGGGCAGGTTCAACGGCACGGTCCCGGCCGAACCCGTCGGACCCGTCGGGTACTTCGACCTGGTCGTCCTAGCGAGGAAGTCGGGGGGAGTGGAGAGCACCTCGTGGGCCCAGGCCTACAGGGACTTCTCGGGGCCCATACTCGTCAGGGCGAACCCCCTGCCTTACTACTCTAACACCACGACGGCGGTCAAGGTCGTGGCCACCCTGACCGACCTATCAGGGGTCGCGAACGCCACCCTCTACTACTCCTACGACAACTCCTCATGGTCGAGCACCGCCATGACCTTGGGCAACGACAGGTTCACGGACATGGACGGGGATAGCGACATGGAGCTGGCCGTCTCCGTCTCCACCGGCGCCTCCGTCTACTTCCTGGACGACGACCTCTCGTACAACGCCTCAGTCACGGGGATCGGCTCGGGCACCCACAAGCCCATGGCCGCCGGCGACATCGACGGCGACGGGGTGGCGGAGCTGGTAGTGGGCGACGCCTCGGGCAATGCTCCGGCATTCTGGGTGATGGAGTACAACTCCTCATCCGGTCAGTACGAGGTGGTCTACACCCACGTGCCTCCAGCACAGGTCCCGGTCTATTGCATCGAGATAGCCGATGTGGACGGGGACGGCAGCGCGGAGATCCTGCGGGGCCAGCAGAACCACGAGTGCGTGGTCTCCTCTTGGGACGGCACGAACATAGTCGACGAGCACACCTTCTTCCTCGCCTACAACCCGTACATGGTTCGGGCCGTGGACTGGGACGGGGACGGAGAGGTGGAGATAATCTCCGTCGACAGGACCACCACGGCGAGGGTCCGGGTGTACTCTTGGACGGGCAGCGCTTTCGCAGCGGAGTACACATCCGTCGACATGGGCGAGCCCCTCTACGGCTTCGCCATGGCGGACATGGACGGCGACGGAGGCCTCGAGATGGTCGTCAGCATGGAGAACTACTATGCCAGCTACCAGGGCGTGATGTACATGCTGACCAGCACCGGACCCGACCAGTACTCGATCTACTGGAGGGGTGGGTTCGCAGGCCGTTACGTCTACCTGTACGACGCCGCCGACTGGGACGGTGACGGCCTCATGGAGCTGGCCGTCGGCAGCTACGACTTCCAGACCTTCCCAAGGGGGACCTTCGCGGTCACCTACGAGTGGGACCCCGACACCACGACGCTGGTCGAGGACTGGGTCTCCCACGAGCTGCCCTACGGCTACTCAGGGAGGGCACGGTTCCTGGACCTGGACGGCGACGGCGATCTTGAGCTGGTTGTCCCGAACGAGGGTGGGATCCTTTACGCCTTCTCGCCCGACGACCGAGATTGGATCATGTCCTCGGGAGACATGGGGGCCCTCGCGGGCACGCTGTACCCCGGTGCGATCTCCCCTCTGGGCGGTCCAAAGGCCTGGTCGGCGACCATCCCCGCGGCGGGGACCGAGACGCGGATATGGTACTACATCGTCGCCACGGACGGCTCGGGCATGACGACCACCACCACGACCCACATCTACTATGCCGACGGCACGGCACCCACCATAGACAACGTCACCTCACCACCCTCTTACCTGAGGACCCAGGACCCCTTAGAATTGTACTGCAACGTGACCGACTCGGTCTCGGTGGGAGGGGCGGTGCTGGAGTACAACGTCACCGGAGGGAGCTGGGTCCCCCTCACAATGACCCGCCTGGGGTCCGCCGGGACGACGACCCAGTTCGTCGCCACGATCCCGGCCATAGGCTCTGCCACCACCGTCACCTACAGGGTGGTGGCCACGGACATCGCCGGTAACTCCAGGACATCGTCCACCCAGTCGTACGTGGTCGACCCGGGCCCGGTGTTCAACTGGATGAAGGACGGGTTCGGCTCGCCCTTCAAGTGGGAGCTCAACATCACGGACAATGGGGCCGTGTCCTCGGTCACCATCACCTACTCCACGGACAGGGTGACCTGGTACAACGCCACGGTCACCAACAACGGGAACATCTACTCGGCCTCGGCCGACCTGGACGCCAACTCGACGGTGTACTTCGAGGTCACCGCCATGGACAACCTGGGTCTGTCAAACTCCTTCCGCGGCAGGTCCGGCGCCAGCAACGTCACGATGCTGGTAGCCGACCCGGAGGCCCTGACCACCGAGGAGCAGGGGGTGTACCAGCTCTTCCACGACCGCTACTACACCATGACCCTCCTGGACCATACACAAGCCTCGGTGACCAACCTCACCACCTCGGACCTGGTGCTGGTGGTGGACGACGGGAGGATATCCGCGAGCCTCGTCAACGATCTCATCGACGACGGTGTGGCGGTCATCCTCCTGAACGACGGGATGAAGAACGTGGCATCCACGGGGTGGTACCAGTACCACAACGAGGACTACAGGTCCCTCGCCGTCATCAGGGACGAGGAGCCGTTCCGCGCCTACTACAGGATGTCCACCTTGATACAGACCGGCGGGTACGGCGGCCGCATCACGAACGTGCCGTCGGACTGGACGCTGGTGGGCTCCATCAGATCGACCAACTACGAGTCGGTGATCAAGAAGGAGAACACCACCTCCGGCGGCAAGGCCATCACCTTCCCCTATGACATCCGATACCTCAACGACAGGGGCTGGTACTTCTTCAACCAGCTGCTGAACTGGACCGTGGGAGAGTCCCTGGACGGTCCGACGAACGCCACCGCGGGCCGCGTGATACTGGTCATCAACAACGACGACTGGACCCTCAACGCCAGGGACGCCAGGCTGGACACCCTGCTCAAGGGCTGGAACTACTCGGTCCAGAGGCTACGCATCAAGGACGTCTTCAGGTTCAACGCCACCAACGCCACGGCGATAGTCGTCCCCGCCTACTACACCGCGTACGGGGCCCAGGGCGCTCTGTGGGACAAGTTCATGGACCAGGGCGTGCCGGTGATCCTCCTAAGGGACTCCCTTTACACCTACAGGACAAGCAACAGGGCAGGGGGCACTGGCGAATACCACAACTCCAGGGTGTTCAAGGACGAGTGGTTCGTCACCGGTTTCAACGGTACCAGGTTCTACCGCCAGAACGGAGGCTACGCCTACACGTTCTACACTACCGGGCCCTCCGGTTGGACGGCGCTGGCTCGCCATGGAACGTACGACAACTACTACAACATGTGGTACAAGCAGACCTCCTCGGGCGTCTTGGGATTCGCCGAGATGTCCGACCCACAGTACTACATGCCCGACGGCGAGTTCCTCCTGCTCAGGATGCTGCAGAACGCCACCGGTACCGCGATGCCCGGTGGCCTCACCGCGCCGGCCGACAGCGTGGTGATGGTCCTTGTCGGCGGCGAGGGTGGAACCAGTCCTACGCTCACGGCCCAGGAGTCCGCTGTCGTCGATATGCTCACCTCGTGGGGCCACACCATCTACTACCTGCCTCAGAGGAACATGACCCGCACGAACGTGTCCGCGGCAAAGGCCGTCGTGGCCACCCACTGGGTGGACAGGAACTCGGCCTCCAGGACATTCTTCGATGCCGCGCTGGCGGACGGCCTGGGCCTGGTGCTCCTCTACGACGGGGGTCGGACATACGGGAGCACTTGGTACTACGGCACCCATTGGGAGTACCGTTATTCCAGGCCGTCGAACACGACGACTATATTCAGGGACCACACCGCCGTCAACTTCTACCATCAGGACAGCGGCACAGGCGTGAGGGTCCCCCAGGCCTGCTCTGGCTGGACCTTCCTGGCCGGGTCGGGGAACAACTACTATTCCACCTGGCAGCAGAAGTCAGGGACCAACGGCAGCTTTGCCTTCATAGCCGGCCTAAATCCCGTATACATCAATCTGAACGGCCGCTACTTCCTGGAGCTGGCAGTAAATTACTCCATGGGGCTCGGCATGCCCGCCAGGTTCGTCGTGCCCACGGACAACGCCGTTTTCGTCACCTCCGGGGAGGACTCGTCCGGTCCCGTCCTCAACTCCCACGAGGCCCCTGTGGTCGCCGAGCTGACCCGATGGGGATACAACATCACCTACGTCTTCCAGCGTGACCTGCTGACCCTCGAGTGGTCCAACGCATCGATGATCGTTGCGGCGGACTGGATAAGGAGCTTCCGCGCGTGGAACTCCGTGCTCGACGGGGCCACGAACGCCAACGTCGGCGTGGTCCTCCTTTACAGGGGCTCCTCGGCGTACCAGACATCGTGGGGTTCTTACGACCAGTGGCAGCGGCGGCTGTACTACGTGGAGAGCGCCACCGCGTTCTACGAGGGCATGGCAGGATACTCCTTCTATGGCCAGGACTCGGGTGCCGGGCACTACTGGGGCAACACCGTGGCCGGGTTCACGAGGATAGGCGACGACTACTACAACTCCGGCGTCGCCTTCTACAAGGGCGGCACCGCCGACGCCCACGTGTGCGTTCTCACCGCGGACCCCGCGGTGATGAGGCCCCTGTCGCTCATGGAGCGGATGTTCAACTTCTCCCAGAACATCTCGATCGCCGATGTACCGACCACAACCGAAGCGGTCCTCCTGGTGGCGGACACCAACGCCTACGACCCGGTGACCAACGCCCGGGAGGCCTACGTCAAGGACATGCTGGAGGCCATGGGCCTCGAGGTGGAGATCAGGTCTTGGATCGACGGTCGCAGGTACGACTTCTCGGCCTCGCGGCTAGTGGTCTACACCCAGAACCTGCCGATCGGTACCGACGTCCACACCGAGGTTATCGACCAGGGATTAGGGCTCGTCCTGTTCAACGATGCCGGCAGGACCGCAGGGGGCAGCTGGGGCAACATATGGGCCGACTGGACGAACGAGTGGGTGTTTACCGCCAGCCCCGGAGGCGGCTACCTGGACGGCTACACCGGCACGACCCTTCGGATCCTGGACGAGCGCCAGAACATCTACAGGAGTACGAACACCCCGCCGGGATGGAACTTCGGCGGTTACGCGTACTACAACTCCGGTTACCGAACCGCCCACTGGCGGGAGAACGCCACCTCGGGTGGTCACGGGGGCATCCTCGGCTACGACCTAATGAGACTCAACGAGAACGGCATGGAGCTGGCCCGCGCGATGATAGAGTGGTGCCTGGACGGGAGCATAGACAAGCGTATCGTCCGCGAGGGACAGTCGGTACTGGTCATCCGCTCCAATGATTACCTGACGCCGACCCTCAACTCATTGGAGAGCGCGGCAAGGGACCTGCTCGTGGCCAACGGGCTGGACGTGGTCTACGTCCCCCATTCCATGGTGGGCACCACTGACCTGTCCCGGGCAGCCGGACTGTTCCTGGTAGAGGGCATCGCCTCCTCCAGCCTGGTGTCCAAATGGTACAACGATGGTATCCACGTGGGTCTGATGTACACCAGCGCCAACAGCTTGGGTGGTGCCTGGACCTGGCACGACAACAGTTACAGTCGAGCCTACGGCGCCACGGGCACGACTGGTTTCAACCACATGTTCACTGGAAGCCGGTTCGCCGCTGAGAACTCTGGGGCTGTGTACTGCATGTACACCGGTCACCCAGTAGGCCTGGTCAGGGACGGCCATGGCTACTACACGTCCTACTGGAACGGGGCCCACCTCGTGGACGGCACCAGCGGTGCGAGGGTGGCCTTCCTCACCTTCGACCCCAGGGACCTCACCGTGGCGGGCGAGGCCATCTACGGGAACATGATCTCCTGGGTCACCGGCAGGCCGTACCCGATGATGAACACCACCGCAGGGAAGGTGGCCCTGGTGGTGAACACCTTCGACGAATCCGGCGGGACCCTCTCCACGAGGGAGGAGGCCCTCAAGAACAATCTGACGGGCCTCGGTCTCTCTGTGGAGTACGTCAGCCACGTGAACAGCTCTCTGACCGACTTCTCCAAGTCCCTTGCCGTAGTGTTCTGCGACTTCTCCC
>JABAHP010024618.1_pt1 | contig 24474 bp, 27 predicted proteins | sample 7062081 | NCBI WGS metagenome assembly JABAHP01 (sample SAMN14534357, study PRJNA622989) | marine sediment metagenome | biome: marine biome [ENVO:00000428]; feature: marine pelagic biome [ENVO:01000023]; material: deep marine sediment [ENVO:00002113] | place: India: Gulf of Kutch | collected...
CGCAGTTGAATGGCTGGTACAGCACGGCGCAAAGGCCGAAGCGGTTCCCGCGTCAAAGATACTCAGCACGGAGCGTCTTATGGGGGCCCTGTCGCATAAGGCTATTGCGAGAATGGCCGGGCTTGGGTGGCAGGGGAAGAGCCTGCTTCTCGTTACACCGGAAAAAGGGCCGCGGGTACGGCTGGTGACAGTGCTTACGGATATGCCGCTTGATATTGACGATCCACTAAAGAATCGATGCGGTGAGTGCACCAAATGTACGGATGCCTGTCCGGTGGGCGCTATCAGGAATATAGGGACCGGGGACCGGTACGAAACAAGAGAGGAAGCCATCGATCTTGTGCTCTGCGATGCCCGTACCCTTGAGAATGTGGCCCTTGAAGGTGTCGGCGCACGAGTATGCGGGATATGCGTCCAGGTCTGTCCTTGGGGCAAGAAAAGAACTGGCAAAGCACATAACGANNTTCTGGGTGTATCTTGTCAATTCGGCGTTGCTTATAGATCACGAAATAGATTCCGCGTACTGGAGGGAATGGGATCTGTTTCATCTTCCCGGAGGCCGTGCCGGATTCCTTGCCCTTCATGTGCCTTTACTGTTCTTTGTCCTTTATGGCCTTGTCCTTGTGTATACCAATACATTTGCGGGGCTGATATTCTCACTGATCCTTGGAGCTTCCGGAGTGTTCGCTTTCGGGATACACACGTTCTTCATCAAAAAGGGAAAGCCCGAGTTTCGGGGACTGATATCGCAGTCCATACTTGTTGCCACGCTGCTGGTATCTGTAGTGCAGCTGGTGATCACCATATCGCTTCTGATCGAGTGAAGCTGTCCCGACTTCGGTGGGCTGGTAAAATAGTTTCAGAGAGGCACTGTGAACAGGAAATTAATATTAAGACAGTTTCGCTCCCGGCTCCAGTCAGAAGGCAGGCCCGAACGCGCAGAGAAGGAAAAACAGTACCTGAAGAGCCCGTATAAATTCTTTGGTGCATCCGTTCCCGTCATCGAGCGCGTGGCGAAAGACTTCCGGAGGGAGAACAGGGACATCTCCCACGTTGATCTCTTCGCACTGGCTGAGACCCTCTGGAAGTCCGAGTATCACGAGGAGAAAAGTCTGGCAGTCAAACTGCTGGCGCATTATCCCGAAAAACTCGATATGGGTTCAATGCCGCTTTTTGAGGGGATGCTTTCGGAGTGCGTTGGCTGGGACCACACCGACTGGATATCTATCCATCTTGTGGGAGATGTTCTGGCAAAAGACAAGGCTGCTTATGAATATCTCCGGAAATGGTCCGGGAGCGAAAACCGCTGGATGCGGCGTGCGTCGCTCATTTCTCAGATACTTCTGTTCCGCCGTGGGCGGGGGAACAGGCGGCTGTTCTTCTCCTTCGCCCGGAGGATGATAACAGAAAAAGAGTTCTTTATCCGCAAGGCCATAGGGTGGTCTTTAAGGGAGATTTCGAAAGCTGACCCCGAAATGGCGTATAATTTTATTATGGAGGTAAAGGAGGTGGCCTCGGGTTTGACGCTTCGTGAGGGCAGCAGGCTCTTGCCCGATGAAATGCGAAAACAGGTGTTGCCCGGGAGGTAGTGATGTCATTCTGCAAGGCGTGCAAGCATGCCAGAGAACATAAACCAACGGGAGGGAGGCCCCCACAGGGCACCGTCTGGTGCGTAAAACGTGGTATACAGATGGGGCGGAACAGGAAGATGACCTGTTTTGAGGCCTTCGGCGGTAGAACATCCCTGGTATGTCAAAACTGCAAGTGGGCAAAGCATGTATTGCCACATGGTGGTACGCCTGACCCGAAAAATATCTGGTGCGACCGCAGGCACAAGGAATTCCAGAGGCTCCGCCGGATGGACTGTTTTGAACCAAAGTAACAGGGTATATGGAAAATAAAACAAAAAAGCTGGAATGCCGGGAGTGCGGAGGCGAGGTCCGCCTGTGCTTTACCTGAGCAAGGGTTAAACTGGCCTGTACGGTGTGCAGGCGCCGTTTCAGCGTTGCCGAATATGCCGATGAGATCCCCGAAGAGATGTGGGAGGAAATATCCCGAAGGCCCGCCAACCGGGCTTAATTTGTCACATTGGAATCCCTCTCCCTCTGCTTGTTAAAATAAAGATGTTATGCCGCCTGTCGATAAATTCAATGAACGGATGCGCGAGATATATGCGCTTATGGACGAGGCCTACGACAAGGTCCAGCGCCATTACGGCTTCTCGTGTGAGGGATGCACGGACAACTGCTGCACCCAGCGATTTTACCATCATACGCTGTCAGAATATTATTACCTGCTGGAAGGGCTGAAACAGGCAGAACCGGAGCTGGTCAGGCAGATACTGAGGAAGGCCAGGGTGGTGGTGGAAACATATCAGAAGGAACTGGAGGCCGGTGAGATATTTCCTCTCATGTGTCCGATAAACTTCGACGGGCTCTGCCGGATTTACGAGCACCGGCCCATGATATGCCGCATGCACGGGATGCCCCACAGGTTCAAACGCCCCGACGGGCGTGAGGAACGTGGAGGCGGATGCATACCGTTCAGTGAGGCAAATCCGAAGATCGACTGGACCGTGGACCGGACAAAGCCCTATACGGCACTGGCGAAACTGGAGGGGGATGTCCGCAAAAGGTCATTTAACAATACACGTGTAAATATGACCACTGCCGAGATGCTCGTGGATATGTGGGCTAATGATCCATACCTGCAGAAACTCATGAACGAGACTGACGATACTGATTAGGCGATCCGGGGGGAGAGTAACATGGCTTATATAGTAGTTGACGGATATAATGTTATCGGGATACAGCATGGCGACGTTGAGGCCGAGCGCGAGAACTTCGTCCATGCCTTATCAGAGTACCGGAAGGCAAAAGACCACGAGATAACGGTGGTATTCGACGGCTGGAAAGAGGGAGAGGGGCAGCAGACAGAATCATACTATGGGGGAGTCCGGGTTGTCTATTCCCCCATCGGAGAGAAGGCCGACAGCCTTATCAAGCGCCTCGTTGACGGCAGCAAGCAGTTCATTGTTATCAGTTCCGACCGAGAGATACAGAGCCATGCGTGGAACAACGGAGCCGTGCCCATCGAGAGCGAGGATTTCCTTTATTACATGGACAGGGCGTCCATGCCTGAAGGGGAATTCTATGAAGAAGATGAGGACGATGACGAATACGGCGACCACAGTTACGGACGCAAAAGGGGCAATCCCAAAAAGCTTTCAAAAAAGGAAAAGGCCCTGCGCTGGGCCATGACAAAGCTCTAGGCCGCGCATTCGGCCCGTATCTCATTCAGCAGGGCCTTTGTTTCTTCCATTGTTGTAATGAAATTGGCCTTCGGCCTTAGATGTTTTATGTTATGTATCCCTCTGGTGTACCAGATGACCAGCTTCCTGGATATCTTTATCCCGCGGACCTCGTCACCATAATGTGATACGCAGAGTTCCATGTGTTGCAGGAGGGTGTCGAGCACTTCCTCAAGGGATGGATGAGTGACCGTCTGGCCGTTTTGCAGATATTCCTCTATCTGCCGGAATATCCATGGATTGCCCATTGATCCTCTGGCAACCACCAGACCGTCGCATCCGGTCTCGTCCAGCATCTTCTTTGCCAGTTCAGGATTAAGGATGTCCCCGCTGGCGATCACCGGGATGTCCAGTGCTTTTTTTACCTCTGCAATGATGTTGTAATCCGGTACGCCGCTGTAGCCCTGTGCTCGGGTGCGCCCGTGAATATACAGGGCATCCACTCCGGCATCCCGGGCACGAAGGGCAACGTCTACGGCGTTTACGGAATGGGCGTCCCACCCGGCCCGTATCTTTACGGTCACGGGCCGGTCGGTGTTTTTGACCATGAGGCGCAATATGGATGAGAGCTTCTCCGGCTCAAGCATCATGGCGGCACCCTCTCCCCGGCGGACGACCTTCTTTACCGGACAGGCGGCATTAAGGTCTATAAGAGAGTACCGGGGCTTCTCGTTCACCAACTCAAGCGCCCGGAGCATCGAGTTCTCGTCGTTCCCAAGAAGCTGGATCCCGAGGGGAGAATCCTCAGGGACAGTCCGGATCATTTCCAGGGTCTTTGGATTTTCCCGCTCAAGGGCGTGCGTGCTGGTCATTTCGATATAAGCCAGTTCACATCCATGCCGCCGGTTAATGAGCCGGAAAGGAAGGTCGCTCACTCCCGCAAGGGGGGCGAGTATCAGTCTGGAGCTTAGTTCAACAGAGCCGATGCGAAGCATAACGGATATTTTAGAGCCGGGGGGGAGCGGGCGTCAAACGCTTTCAGTGTCCTTTGCGTTGTTTTACTCTTTTGGGGAAGATATTGTGTTAAGTAGCAGCAGAATAATTGAATGGAGTTAGCCTGTTTTTTTGTTAGACGGGTGTTTGTGCTGGTCGGGATAGACTTCACAAAGTCTTCAAAAAACAATAATAAAATTGATTCATGAAAACCGGAAAAACCTTGCGCGACATCATTCAGGAGGGGTATACTGCCAGTATGGGTAAAGGTAATGTTCTGGTCGTAGAGGACGAGAAGAAAATAGCCGATGTGGTCAAGGCCTATCTTGAGCGCGACGGTTACACCGTTGAGCATGCCGGGACAGGAGAGGACGCCATCGGACAGTTAAGCAAAGGATTTGACCTTATTGTTCTGGACCTCATGCTGCCTGACATGGACGGGGAGGAGATCTGCCGCCTGATACGCAATGATTCTGATGTGCCCATCATAATGCTTACCGCTAAAAGTGCCGAGGAGGAGCGCATCAGGGGCCTTGGGATAGGTGCGGACGATTATGTAACAAAGCCCTTCAGTCCCCGCGAACTGGTGGCGCGTGTTAATGCGCTCCTGCGGCGGACGAAGAAGGCCGCCCAACCCATGAGCTTCAACAGTGGCAGTCTTGAGATCAATGTGGAAAACCACGAAGTGTTCAGCGGGGGCGAGCAGGTGACACTTACGCCGACCGAGTTCAAAATACTGCTGGTACTTGCCGAGCGACCGCTGGCGGTCCTGAGCCGCCATCAGCTTGTCAATGTGGTGCAGGGCTACGACTTCGAAGGCTATGAGCGTACGATTGACGCGCATGTGAAGAACCTGAGGCAGAAAATAGAGCCAGACCCCAAGAAACCGGTCTTCATAAAGACCGTTTACGGAGTGGGTTACAAGTTCATCGGCACCAGGGATGAGGACTAAACTATTTCTGGCCTTCATGGCGGTCATTCTCGTGGCCCTTGTCTCGAACTTCATCTTCGAGCATCTGATAATAAAAGATTTTGAAGACTATGCGGTTGGAGTCCAGGAGGACCGCCTCTACTGGGTCCTTGCAGCGGTTGAGGGGAGCTATTCACCTGAAGACGGCTGGAATATGGAAACGCTCTGGAATACCATGCACTGGGCTGTCATGCTGGGATTCGACGTAACCGTGCTGGATGAAGAGGGGGACAGGATGCTTTCCTCCTCCGAGGTTATCAACACCTTAAGTGACTCCATGCTCAGAAGAATGGAGTCAATCGTTGAACTGGAACCTCCCGATGTCGAAAGCGAGCCCTATCCCCTCTATGTCGAGGGGGATGAAGTGGGCACGCTGATGGTCAAGCGGCTGCGGCATATGGGATTTCTGCGTGAGAAACAGGAGATCTTCAAGCGGCGTGGCCTGAATTTTCTCATCATATCTTTTCTCATTGCGGGTGCTGGTGCATTGTTCCTGTCTGTTGTGTTCAGTCTTTTTCTGAGTCGTCCCGTCCGGAGTCTCCAGACCGCGGCCCAGGCGGTAGCGTCGGGAGACCTTTCGGTCCGTGTGCCGGGTTCGGCCTCTCATGATGAAATAGGGCGCNNTTAATCATATGGTGGAGAGCCTGGAACGGGACGAGGCCCTCCGGAGGCATCTGACCTCAAATGTGGCGCATGAACTGCGAACCCCTCTCGCGGTGCTTAAGGCTAACCTCGAGGCAGTCGCTGACGGGGTGATGGAGCCTGACAGCGAGACCCTTTCCGGTCTGACCTCTGAAGTGGAACGTCTTATAAATCTTGTCCGCGGGATAGAGGATTTTACCCGCGCCGAGGCGAGTTTCTTCAAGCCCGCACAGTACGAGGAAGTGAACCTGGGTGAGTTTGTCGAAGGAGTCCTCTTGAACTTTCGCCCCCTCTATCAGGAAAAATCCTTGTCCTTGACCCTTGAAGGTGAAGGGGATTTACAGGCGGTTATTGATATTGAGAAGGTAGAGATAGTGCTCAGGAATCTCCTCTCCAATGCCCTGCGACATACTGAGCAGGGAGGAATTGCCCTGCGTATGGAGAAGGCCGGGAAAGAAGGCTTCTCCCTGACCGTTACCGATACCGGGTCGGGAATAACGCCTGATGAGCAGGAGAACATATTCAAGCGGTTCTACAAGGGAGAGAGTTCCACAGGCGTTGGCCTTGGGCTTGCCATTGCACGTGAGATCGTGGGGATCATGGGTGGCAGTATCAGCGTGCAAAGTGAAAAAGATAAAGGCAGTTCATTCGTGGTAAAGCTGCCCATAAAGCCTGAGGAGGCCAGGATATGAGGGTTTTCTTCCTGTATGTGTTTTTGATGGCAATCCTGGGGTTAGTGGTATTTGAGGCCCCCGCCATGGCGACTTCCACCAATACACTTCATTACAAGCATGGGAGTTTTATTGCCGTAGTCCAGACGAATGCCGGTTCCCGGGACGCTTATGATGTATTTGTCCAGCAGATCAATAAACACATGCATATGGTCATGGCTATGGCCCTGAGCGGAAGAGGGGAAAAGACAGAACTGTATATCAGATGCGCGCATACAGGAACTTATACCCTGTTTGGGAATAATGAGCAGATACTGGGAGGGGCCTGTGATATTAACGAAGATGTTATTTCCATTGTTTCCGCGAAGCTTGGAGCGGGCAAACTGGCGAGCGTCCTTACCTTTAGCGGCTATGCCGTCCGTGTAGAGAAAGTGAATACGGCCGCAGATCCCCGGGAGAGGCTGAGATACTGGGCAGATAAGCTTGAGGGGGATTACGAGTCATGCCTTCGGTTCTTCGGTGATGTTTCCATTTATCCCCTGTGGCTGAGTGAAAGCGAGCCCGGAGAGATACTATACGGGCTGTTCTGTTCGGAGCAGGAAGCCAAAAGTGGCATGCAGGAAGTTTCCTCCAATAACGGTAAGCCGGTCGCCGTTCCGGTGACGATCAATGTGCGGGAATTCGGAAAATACTTACATTGAACAAGAGGAAGAGAATGCTCAGGACAGCACTGATTTTTTTCTTTATTTTATCTTGCTTCGTAACGGCTGCATCCGCGAAAGAGGTTGAAGTTTCTTATAACATACAGGACGGGATGCTCCATATAGCAGGGTATGTATTGGCTCCTGCAGAGCCTATCGAGTGCGATGAGGAAGAGGCTCCCTGCTTTGTGAAGTATGATGTGTCTCCCGATGGCAGGTGGGCGGCCATATATTTCGGAGACGGATATGACAATGACAGGTTCTGGCTTTATGATGTTCAGAGCAGGTCGAGGCCGATGCCTCTGGACGTCGCAGGCAGGCATATGTTCATACACTGGCACGGGGATGACATCCTGGAAATAATGGCCGCCGGTATGGGTTATACCATAAGTTATATTTACGATCCGGCCTCTCCACAGGAGAGGGCCATTGTCAATGACATGCTCTTGTTGGACCCTGAGAGGAAGCTCTATGTCAGATTTATACAAGACGAAGGATATATGGTCGCGATAGGACGGATATTCAGCAAGAATGCAGAAGAAGAGCGTTTCCCTTTTTCGCTTGAGTCGAAATGGGTTACAGATGCGCTGGGAAAGGTCGAAGAAGTAAAGCTTTCCGGTGAGAAGCTTTTCGTTACACACAGGAAAGAGGACGGAACGCTTGTTAAAGAGGATTTTTCCCCAGAGCTGCTTAGGGAATAAGGGATTACAGATAATCCTGCAGCACTTTTTCCATTGCTTGCCTGATCTCGTCCCGCGCGCGCCGGAATTCGTTCATGATCTCGTCCTCGGTTCCGATGGCCCCCACAGGGTCCTTGATCGGAAGATGAATACGCTTCACGGAAGGCGGGGTAAAGGGACAGGCCTCTGCCGCATTATCGCAAACCGTTATGACCAGGTCCATTTTGTGCAGAAGCCCGAGGTCGATCTCTTTTGAACTCTGTCCGGTGATGTCTACTCCGGCCTCTTTCATTACCGCTATGGCGCGGGGGTGAATCCCGGCGGCCATGACTCCGGCACTGTGGGCCTCGACCCTGTCTTCCCCAAGCGTTCTGAGAAATCCTTCGGCCATCTGCGAACGGCATGAATTCCCGGTGCAAAGCACCATGATGCGTATCTGGCCTCCTGGGCTGTTTTTCTGCATGGTATGCTCCCTTGTAGAGGTTTGTCTGATTATAGCATCCAGGATCAGTGGTGGTGATGGGAGTGAGTGTGCTTTTCGGGTAAAGATGAGCAGGTCTGGCAGAAAAGGCCGTTTGTCTTGCACTCTGCCGCCTCGAACTGCAGGGTGATGTGGCTGATCCCCATGTGTTCTAGCATGTGATGGATTTTCTCGCGGACCGCCTCTACATCGCTGAGCATCATGTCATCCACCCATATGTGCGCGGTGAAAGAGACCTTTTTATGGGTGAGTGAGCGAATGTGAAGGTCATGGACTCCCTGCACTTCGGGGATTTCGAGTATGCTTGCAGCTATCTCTTCAACATTATACCCTTTGGGCGCAAGGTCGAGAAAAATATAAACAGCCTCTTTAACGACCCTTGCCCCACCGGTAATAATAATGAGGCCGATGAATATTCCGGCCAGAGGGTCGGCCAGTTTCCATCCGGTAAAAAACAGTACGGTTCCCGACACCAGAACGCCCACCGAGGCCAGCGTGTCCCCCAGCACATGCAGCCAGGCGCTTCTGACGTTGAGGTCATCATGTCCGTGACCGCCGAGGATAAGCACCATGATAATATTGGCGACAAAACCAGCCGCGGCGATGGGCATCATGATCGCCAGATCGATGTCTGGGGGCTCGATAAAGCGGTGATAGGATTCATAAAAGATAAAACTTGCAATGCCCACCAGCAATAGCCCATTTATGACGGCAGCCAGAAGCCCGACACGGTAATAGCCGAAGGTGGCCCTCCGGTCGAGGGGGCGAAGGCTTATACGGGCCGCTACCATGCTCAGCCCAAGGGCAAACGCATCGGTGAAAACGTGGCCCGCATCACTCAGAAGGGCAAGACTGTTACTGATGATACCGCCGATGAACTCAAAAAGCAGTATGCCGATCGTTATAAGGAAGGTTATGGTAAGCTTTCTGGCTGAAGTTCTTTGCATAACATGTGCCTGTATTTCTATTGTATCTTAAATACTTGCCTGTTCACACCCCCTTCTAATGCTCGTTATGGTAGTAATTGCTTGCAATTTTGAACCTGTTTGGTTAGAATATTGCCGTGGAAAGCACTACAACATCAAGGAAGAAGCGCCTGGAGTTACGCGAATACTGCAATATAAAGGTTGAGTTCAGCCTGGTACCGGATGATTGCGATTCAGGTGATTGCGGCCCCTGGCATAATATCACTTCAGATATCAGTTTTGGTGGAATGGGCATATTTTCCGAGCGTCCCTTTGAGCCGGGACAGAAATTAAATGTTTATTTTCGACATGTTTCAAGCCTTCCTTATATCGTCCGCGTGGTCTGGTGCCAGAAGATCGATAACAGTCTCTACCGCGTTGGTCTGGAATACTGCTAAGGCCACGCGCTCTTTTTTCCCATTAGTTGAAAGCTAATTTTTTTTAACACTACGATTCCTGCTCAAGTCAAAGCCTTCTAACTTCTTGATAAACAAGAGAAAATTAATTTTCTCTTGCGAGGGTTGACATTTTCAAATCATCATATTACAATTTAATAATACGAAAGATTCGAGGTAGACCATGAGAGAGACAGCCAGATTGTTTCACCTGTTTTCTGACGAGACAAGACTTCGTATCCTGATGCTCCTTTCAGAGGAGGAGTTGTTCGTCTGTAAGTTGATGGCGGTGCTTGGAGTTTCCCAGTCACTGGTATCCAGAAACCTTTCCATGCTTCGTGATGCGGGTATCCTGAGTGAGCGCAAGGAGGGCAAGATGGTTCACTATTCCATGAAAAAAGACTTGCCCAGTCCGGCAGACGGGGTTATAAGAATAATGAAGGAGACTTTGAAGGATGACCCGGTATATCAGGAAGACAGGGAGACACTTTACGAGTGCCATCGTTTCCAGAAAACCGCGGGGACATGTGATATGAAGACATTCCTTGATTTTATGGAGCAAAAGAAAAAAAGCAGGAAGGGGTCTTAACGCCAATGAGAACAATTACTCTGAAAACGGTAAATATATGGCTGACCTTGTTTGCAGCTATGGGAATTCTGGGGATGGTGTTCGCGGGTTCGGCCTATGGAGAAGAGCAAAATGATACTACCAGGGCTGCTATGACGGCACAGTCCATGAGAACCATGGGGCTGGAAGAGGCGATAGGGCTTGCCATGAAGGGGAACCCCGGACTTCGGGCCATGAGCAGTGCTTACAGGGCGAGTCAGAGCGGAATTGGCATGGCACGGAGCAGATGGCTGCCGAAGCTGACCTTTGAGGAACGCTATATGAAGACAGATAACCCAACTTATGCATTTTCGACAAAACTGAACCAGGAACGCTTCAGCCTGATGGAATTCTCCATGGAAGACCCCAACGACCCGGATGATATTGAGGACTGGCAGACCTCGATCTCCCTTGAGCAGCTTCTGTATTCCAGGCGTGTTTCGGTCGGTATCGATATGGCAGAGAACGAGGCCGATGCCACTGGTCTTGATATGAAGCGGGAACGTGAAGCGGTTGCGCTTGAAGTGATAAAGGCCTATACCGGTGTTATTACCGCCCGTGAGTTTGTTCGTGCCGCAGAGCAGGGGCTTGAGGACGCGACGGAGAACAGAAGGATCGCGCAGGCGCGGTTTGATACGGGAGTAGGGCTCTACTCTGATGTCCTGCGCACTGATGTGTTTGTGAAAGAGGCAGAGGAGAGGCTGATGCGGGCACAAAAGGCCTTGAGCGTCGCCCGGCGGGCCCTTGGCCTTACGATGGGGCTTGAAGAACCGGTTGATGCAGGCGAGGACCTTGAACTTGATGAGGCGGAATCCCTTGAGAAATATCTTCAGGCAGTTTCGCAGAGGAATGATGTCAGAGCAATGGAAACCAGGGCCAGGAATGCGAAAAACATGATGAGAATGGCCAATGCGAAATATTTGCCGGATTTTGGAGTTGGAGGGTCCTATCAATATAACGATCATGAAACAGCCTTCGGCAATGAAGGAGAAAGCTATCAGGTAATGGCTTTCATGAGGTGGAACCTGTTCGATGGAGGGCTCAGGGAATATGAGCGCATGCAGGCTGCGCATAAATCCAGTGAGGCTGGCGCGTATCTTGATGGTCTGAAAAAATTTGCAAGATTCAAGGTCCATGAGGCCTATCTGGGGCTTGAGGAAGCAAAACTGAGCCTGGAGCTTGCCCAGAGCAAGGAGAAGCTGGCATCTGAGGGCAAACGGCTTGTCAGCGAACGATATGAAAATGCCCTGGCTACTGTTGTTGAGCTGCTCGATGCACAAAGTACGCTGGATGCATCGAGGGCCGATGTGGTTGAGAAAAAGGGCAATTATGTCGTAGCGCTCGCTGAGCTGAAGTTTTCGAGCGGTCTGATATTGAATGATTACGGCACTGATAAGGAGGAATAAACTGTGAGGCTGAAAATATATATAACTACTGTATTAATGGCCGTTCCGCTACTGGTGGCCGGATGCCATGGAGGCGAGGATGCGGCTGACATACAAAGGCCCGGGATCACAGGCGTTAAACTGATGACAATTAACGCCGCCGCTGCCGAGGATTACTATGAAGCTACCGGTACCGTGACCACCCAGACCACCAGTTCAATTTCCAGCAGGGTCATGGGGTCTGTAACAGCAGTCAAGGTGCGTGAAGGCGACCGGGTAAAGAAAGGGCAGGTCCTTTTAACGATCGACGACCGAGATATCAAGGCGAAAGTGAGTGCGGCGAGGCAGGCACTGAATGAAGCACGCAGGGCACTGAAGTCGGCTGAAGAACATAAGGCGTTGGCCGAGAAGACCTATCTCCGATATAAAAAGCTGCACGAGGAAAAGGCCGTCAGCACTCAGGAACTGGACAATATCGAAAGTCAGATGAAAGTAGCGGGCCATGAGTATGAACGCGCCCAGGCGCGTGTGAACCAGGCTGAGGCCGGTCTGAGAGAGGCCGAGGTCTTCCTGGATTTTACGGTAGTTGTCTCTCCCCTGAACGGGATCGTGGCAGAGAAAATGATAGATGCCGGAAGCATGGCAAACCCCGGTATGCCGTTGATGATCATACAGGACGATTCATCCTATAGGGTTGAGGTAAATGTGGATGAGAGATATCTCAATGATATCGAGGTTGGAACTGATACGAAAGTGTTTATTTCGAGCATTGGAGACTGGGCCGAAGGTAGTGTGTCAGAGGTTGTGCCAAAGGTCCAGCCCGATACCCGTACTTTTCTGGTGAAAGTTGATATTACTCATCCAACCCTTCGCAGCGGATTGTACGGGAAAGTCCGGTTCATTATCGGAAGAAAGCCAGCTATCCTGGTGCCCCGGTCATCTGTGGTGCTAAAAGGTCAGCTTGTTGGTGTTTATGCAGTTAATGATGACAATATCGTTACCTATCGGCTTGCTCGGACCGGGAGGCAATACGACGATAAGGTGGAAGTAATCTCCGGGCTCAATTCAGGGGACCGGATCATTGTGGATGGAATTGAAAATGCCGTTGACGGCGGAATATTGAAAGAGGCAGCTGAAAAATGACAGGCATCGGAATATCAGGAAAGATAGCCAAGGCGTTCATCAAATCAAAACTTACGCCTCTGCTGGTCATGGCCGCCCTGTTGCTGGGACTGTTTGCTGTGGCTGTGACCCCCAGGGAAGAGGAACCGCAGATCGTGGTTCCGATGGTAGATGTGATGGTTACCTATCCTGGCGCTACCGCTGAAGAGGTTGCACAGCAGGTGACCGGACCGATGGAGCGGCTGCTCTGGGAGATTGACGGGGTTGAGTACGTTTATTCAATGGCCCGGCCCGGGTTCAACCTCACCATCGTCAGGTTCTATGTGGGCGAGGACATGGAGGACAGTCTCGTAAAGCTCTATAACAAGTTGATGGCGAACTATGACCGGATCCCTGAGGGGATCACACAGCCCATTATCAAGGCAAAGAGTATTGACGATGTTCCGGTGCTCTCCTTGTCTCTGTGGTCGGAGCAGTATTCGGGATATGAATTGCGGCGTGTGGCAGAGGAGATGAGAGCCAGCCTGAAGCAGGACGAGAATGTCTCCGAAATAACCGTCATCGGCGGCCAGAAACGGCAGGTCCGTGTTACGCTGGACCCTGCGAAGCTCAATGCTTACGGGGCATCGCCTTTGACCATCATGGGTGCGTTGAAACAGGCGAACATCGTCATTCCGTCAGGAAGTTTCCAGTCCATGAACGACGAATATCTTGTGGAGACTGGCGGGTTCCTGGAGAGTGCTGATGATGTGGGTGCTGTGGTCATCGGTGTTCATAACGGAAGACCGGTCTATCTGCGTGATATTGCCCGCCTTACCGATGGGCCGGAGGAGCCCTCGAGCTATGTGTTCATGGGACATGGGCCTGCGTCGCATGACCTGGGAGAACACAGCGCAGCCGGGCAGTACGAAGCTGTGACCCTGGCACTGGCAAAGAAGAAAGGTGCCAACGCATCAGTGATCACCGAGCGCGCCATAGAGAAGGTCGAAGCGCTCAAGGGGCATGTTGTTCCAAGCGGTGTTGAAGTGTCCGTGACGCGTAACTATGGTGATACGGCAAAGGAGAAGTCCGACGAACTGCTAAAGCACATGCTGATAGCCACGGTTTCGGTTATCATCCTTATTGCGTTCTTCCTGGGATGGCGCGAGAGTATTGTTGTTGCCGTGGCTGTGCCGGTGACGCTGGCGCTGACTTTGTTGATAACGTATCTCTATGGCTACACGCTGAACCGAGTTACCCTGTTCGCGCTTATATTCTCTATAGGTATTCTCGTTGATGATGCGATAGTGGTGGTGGAGAATATCCACCGGCATTTCAAGATGAACAAACCCGAGCCACTGACGGCCGTGTTCGCAACTGACGAGGTGGGAAATCCCACGATTCTGGCTACCTTTACGGTCATCGCGGCACTTCTGCCCATGGCATTTGTTTCCGGGCTTATGGGCCCGTATATGCGGCCCATTCCGATAGGGGCGTCCGCGGCCATGCTGTTCTCGCTGCTGGTGGCTTTCATAGTAAGCCCGTGGCTCAGTTATAAAGTGCTTAAAAATGTAAAAAGCGAAGGTGGCGAGAAGCACAACGAGGGCGGCAGAATGATGGTCCTCTACGAAAAACTGCTGCGCCCTCTTATAAAGAACAAGGCCAAACGGTGGGGCGCGTTCGCGATCGTTGCCGGACTGCTGGTAGTTGCCATGACCCTGGTGCCCCTGAAGGGCGTTACCGTGAAAATGCTTCCTTTCGACAATAAAAGCGAACTGCAGGTGGTCATAGACATGCCCGAGGGCGTGACCCTTGAGGAAACTGCCGCTGTGGCCCGGGAGATAGGCGAATACCTGAAGACCGTGCCGGAGGTCATGCACTATCAATCCTATATCGGGACGGCCTCTCCCTTTAATTTTAATGGACTGGTGAGACATTATTACCTCAGGCAGGGAAGCAATATAGGAGATATTCAGGTCAATTTTGTACCGAAGCATGACCGTTCGGCCCAGAGCCACGATATTGCCAAGCGTCTGCGGCCCAGAATACAGGAGATCGGTAGCAAGTACAACGCGAATATCAAGATCGCAGAAGTTCCTCCGGGCCCTCCCGTGCTCAGTACACTGGTGGCTGAGGTATACGGTCCCGAGAACGACCGGCAGGTGGAAATTGCCAGTCAGATCAAGGACATCTTCAAGGAAACTCCCGGGGTTGTCGATGTGGACTGGTATGTGGAGGATGACCAGCCCAAATGGATCTTCGAAGTGGACAAGGAAAAGGCCGCGCAGAACGGTATCAGTACCGAGGCAATTGCCCAGAGCCTGCGCATTGCGCTCAACGGCATGTCTGCCGGTCTGGTGCATATGCCCCGGGAGAAGGACCCCGTTGAGATATGGCTGCGGATGCCTCCGGAGGAGCGTTCGGATATCTCTTCGCTCGAGGAGATCAATATCCCTTCCCGCAACGGGCGGCTCGTGCCGCTTTCCGAGCTGGTTCATGTGAAGATGTCCACTGCAGAGAAGACCATTTATCACAAGAACCTCAAGCGGGTGACCTATGTGGTCGGGGATGTGGCAGGGACTGAGGAAAGTCCGGTTTACGCGATAATGAAGATGCGCGATGCCATTGAAAAGCTGGAACTGCCTGAGGGGTACGAGTTCAAGCAGTACTCTGCTGAGCAGCCCTGGCTTGAAGATAAATACGCCATGAAGTGGGACGGAGAATGGCATATTACCTATGAAGTGTTCCGCGACCTTGGTATCGCGTTCGCCGCCGTGCTGGTAATAATCTATGTGCTGGTGGTGGCGTGGTTCAGGAGCTTTACGATACCACTGGTCATCATGTCTCCGATTCCGCTCACGCTGGTTGGGATTCTGCCGGGGCACTGGATATTCGGTGCTTTTTTCACCGCGACCTCGATGATCGGCTTTATCGCCCTTTCAGGTATCATCGTGCGAAATTCCATCCTTCTGGTGGACTTTATCCAGATGGAGTGGCGTGATACCGGCAATCTGGCTGACGCCATAGTCAAGGCCGGTGCGGTACGGTTCCGTCCCATCGTGCTTACGGCGGCAGCCGTGGTGGTGGGGTCTTTCGTGATGCTCTTTGATCCCATCTTCCAGGGGCTTGCGATTGCAATGATGTTCGGTGCGGTTGCGGCCACGGTGCTTACACTCGTTGCCGTACCGCTTTTGTATTTTGAATTGTTCAAGAACAAATCAGGGCCGGTAGGCCCGGTTGATGAAAAGTAAAATGGAGGTGAGGTTATGTATATAGCGAAGAACAATGGCTGGTATCTTGAGCGTATCATCTGGATGGTGGCCGGGATATTTACTCTCGCGAGCGCGGCGCTTGCATGGGCCGTAAGTCCCTGGTGGTTGATTTTGACCGCCCTTGTAGGGGTAAACTTAATTATATTCGCTTCAACCGGATTCTGTCTGATGGCGAATATCCTGTATGTGATCGGGGCAAGGCCCGAACTGCAAAAAATAAGAATTAAGGATTGAGATAGAAGGAGGATGCATGAAGAAAACCTGTCTGTGCCTTAAATGCGGACAGTATTTTGACCTGGCATTGCCTGAGGGCGCTGATCTTTCGGAACAGAAATGCCCCCAGTGCGGCGGAGAGAACATCGTAGAGCATAATCCGATGGACTTTCTCCGTCAGCTGTTCGCCGGCTCCGGCGGCGGCTGAGGCCCCCGCAGCTGCTAGGCCGGTCGGTCTGCAAAAAATGAAAAGGCGGCTCATTCGAGCCGCCTTTTTTTTTGTTTTTCAGGGAAAACTTTAANNCAGGCCCGGTGCGACCTCGTTGTCGGTGGTGAGGATAACGGGCTTGCCATCCTCGCCCGTTGCGGCAAGCAGCATGCCCTGGCTTTCCACTCCCCTGAGCTTTGCGGGCTTGAGATTGGCCACTACAATGACCGTTTTGCCCACCAGGTATTCTGGCTCATAAGCTGTGGCGATGCCTGCCACGATCTGGCGTGGCTCTCCGGAGTCGACTTCCAGCCGCAGCAGTTTGTCAGCCCCCTCCACACGCTCGGCCACCAGTACTTTTGCGGTCTTGAGTTCCACTTTGGCAAAATCGTCTATTTTTATAAGGTTGTCCCTGGTTTCTTCTTTTTTCTCCTCGCTCACTTTCTTCTCCTTTTTCTTTGGCTGCCTGGCAGGTTGGGCGGTCTTTTGCTTTTTGGTGTCTATTCGTGGGAAAAGCGCCGGCAGTTCCCTGAGACTGGTGCCGGGTTTGAGCGCACCCCAGGCTGTTTCTTCATCAAGTTGTTTCAGGGCAAGCTCGCCCTCTCCACCGAGCGATTCATATAGCTTTGCCGTGGCATCGGGCAGGAAGGGGTGCAGATACAAAGAGAGGAACCGCAGTGCCTCCAGCGCCGAATAGATAACCGTCCGGAGCCGTGGCTCTTTCTCCGGGTCCTTTGCCAGCGCCCATGGGGCGCTTGAGTCTATGTATTTGTTGGTATAAGAGACCAGTTCCCATATGGCGTCGAGTGCCAGGTGGTACTGGAGCACTTTCAGGTGACGGTCCACTCTTTCAAGAATGCCCTCAGCAAGCGCCTTCATTTCGTGTTCCGGCGTCTCGGGCTCTGCTGGCAGCGGGATCTCGGAGTTGAAATACTTCTCCGCCATCTTTATTGCACGGCTGGCAAGGTTGCCGAAATCATTGGCAAGGTCCGTATTTATGCGCCCGACCATTGCGGTTTCGGAGAAATCTCCGTCCAAGCCGAACGTTACCTCCCTGAGGAGGAAATATCTGAATGCGTCGTTACCGTATCGTTCCGACATTTCAACGGGATCGACCACATTGCCAAGGCTTTTGGACATTTTCTGTCCCTCTATGGTCCACCATCCGTGGGCAAAGATGTTGCCGGGCATGGGAAGTTCCAGGGCCATGAGCATCGTGGACCAGTACACGGCATGTGTGGTGAGGATGTCCTTGCCGATAATGTGATGGTCCGCTGGCCAGGGGTCGAACCGCCCATTTTCAAAGGGCTTTTCCGTGACCATCATATGAAGCGGCGCAAGATAGCGTGTGGCTGAAAAATAATTTATCAGGGCATCGAACCAGACATATGTTACATAGTCCTCATCGAATGGTAGTGGAATGCCCCAATGGAGGCGATGCCTGGGGCGTGAGATGCAGAGGTCTCCCAGTTCCTGGGTTCTCAAGAATCCCATAACTTCGTTCTTACGGCTTTCGGGGAGGATGTATCCTGGATTTTCCTGGATGTATTTGATCAGACGGTCCTGATACTTTGACATGAGGAAAAAATAATTGTCTTCTTCGATCTTTTCTACCGGGCGTCCACAGTCGGGACAGTTGCCCTCGACAAGGTCCTTTTCGGTCCAGAACCGTTCGTCCGGAGTACAGTACCATCCCTCATAGGTTCGCCGGACGATTTCTCCCTTGTCCCAGAGGCGACTCATGAGGTCCTGAACGATTTCCTTGTGTTCATGGTCCGTAGTGCGGATGAATGCGCTGTTGGTGAGGCCCAGCTTTTCCCAGAGGGCTTTGAAGTTCTCAACCATCAGGTCCGCATGCTCTTGGGGAGTACGTCCTTTGGCGGCAGCGGCCTGTTCGACTTTCTGTCCATGCTCGTCCGTTCCCGTGAGAAAGAAGACCTCGCGCCTGCGCATACGATTGAATCGGGCAAGCACATCGGCTGCTATGGATGTATACGCATGGCCGATATGTGGCTGGTCGTTAACATAGTATATGGGTGTTGTAACGTAGAATTTCATTCCTGTGACGGTTTCTTTCGTGGTCTTCTTCTGCGGCGACGGGGTTTCTTCTTCTCTCCGCCCTCGCTTTTCTTCTCGTTTGCCTGTTGAGCCTGTGGCTGCTGTTTTTGTTGCTCGGGTTGCCCCTGAGCCCCGGCTTGCTTGCTGCGCCCTTTACGGCGGGGACGGCGGCGTCTTTTCTTCTGAGACGGCTGCTTCTCTGTGCCGTCCTTCTGCGATTCTCCAGAGGCAGCCTTGCGCGCAGCCTCGTGCTCGGCAAAGCGCTTTTTAAGCTCTTCTTCCTGTCTGCGGCGCTCCTCTTCCTCCTGCCGGGCCTTTTCCGCAAGACGCTCCTCTTCCCTGCGGCGCTCCTCAGCAGCGATACGCGCTTCTTCAGCCTCACGGGCCTTTCGCTCCCGGAAGGTCTTTTCATCCTCGTATTCGTAGCTCAGGCAACACATGAGACGGCCGCAGACCCCGGAGAGTTTGCAGGTGTTGAGAACCAGTTCCTGCTGCTTTGCCATTTTAATTGAAATGGGCGCGAAGGTTTTCAGGAACGACTTGCAGCAGAATTCGCGGCCACAGACACCGTATCCGCCGATGACACGTGCGGCATCACGCACACCGATCTGCCTGAGCTCTATTCGGGTGCGGAACTTCGATGCAAGATCCTTTACCAGTTCTCTGAAATCGATCCGGGTCTCTGCAGTGAAATAGAAAATGTAACGCTTGCGGTCCAGGGTGACCTCGGTGGCCAGGAGTTTCATGTCCAGCCCTCTGGCCTCGATACGCTCCTTGCAGTACTTGTGAGCTTCCTTGCGGTAATTCTCGTTCTCTTCCTTTTGCTTGAGGTCGGCCGCGGTGGCTTTGCGGAGTATGGGCTTTAAATCAATCTCAGGATTTTCCATCTCACAGTCGATCCGCACTACCCGCCCAAGGCTTATGCCCAAGTCGCTCTCAACTACGACATGGTCGCCTTTTCGAATGCCGGAATCCTCCGTGGTGAAGCAATAGGTCTTGCTGGTATCGCCGAACCTTATGCCAATAACGCCGCTAGACATGTATTCCCGCCTCTCCCAGGATGGTTCCGGTATAGTTCCAGGTTATTCCCTTGTTCAGATTGAACAGGAGCTGTCCCCTTAATTTCCTGATCTTTTCGTATGCATCAAGTATTCCCTTAAGCGTTGCCCGGGCGGACATCTCATTCAGCTCGTCCGCCATGTCCATATTGACCAGACTACCCTGTGAACCGGTAGCCTTGAGCACGGTGATGTCCCGCAGCAGAAGAAGGGCCATGTCCATCCATCGTTCTATCTCCTGTTTGTCTCCCCAGGTGGGCTTGCCCCCGCTTTCCATCATGGCCCTGAGGGCCTTGAAGAACCTCTCTCGTTCCTTCATCAGATTTTCGCGGACGGCAAGGCCGGGACGTCCCATGCAAAGCCTNNCCGCTTTCCCGATAATCCTGGCGCAGTTCTCTGGCGAGAGCGGGCTGAACCTGATCAGGGAGCAACGTGACCGGATGGTCTGGGGAAGGCGGTCGGGCCGTGAGGAAACAAGAATGATGAGCGTGTCCGAAGCTGGCTCCTCCAGGGTTTTCAGAAACGCGTTGGCGGCGCTTTCGTTCATAAGGTCGGCATCGTCCACGATCGCCGCCTTGGTGGATGCTTCAAGAGATTTCAGTGACAGTGTTTCTTCGAGCTTGCGAATGGCTTCCACCTTTATCATGCCACTTTCCGGTTCGATAAGCACGAAGTCCGGATGTGTGCCGCTCTCTATTTTACGGCATGAGGAACATGTGCCGCAGGTGTCCGGTATGCTTTCATCCAGCCGTGTTCCGGTGCAGTTGAGCGTTTTAACGAACTCGATTGCCGTGAGTCGCTTCCCGACGCCCTCCTCACCGGTAAACAGGTAGGAGGAAGCAACCCTTTCGCGTTGTATCGCCCCCCTGAGCATCCGGAGCGCGGCATCCTGTCCTATTATGTTCTGTAAAGACATATCCAAATATTATAACTTACACAGGGGTCTCGGGGCCTCCTCTGGACATGCCGGTCCGACTGGAAGAGGAATGTGCAGATGATGACTTGAGGGGGGGGTTGACAGGTCACAGGCGCATTCAATATTGTAAATAAATTGAGATAAGGAGGCGTCATCCCATGTTAAAAAAGATTTTGGTCCTGACATTTGTATTGATGTTTGCATTTCAGGGGATAGCTCTGGCACAGTCGTCCGGGAGCATAATTCTGGAGGATACGCTTTATGGCGCGGTTATCGGGGCTGTGCTTGGCGGGGCCTGGTATCTGCTGGACAAGGATGAGGCAGGGAAGAAGATAGGTACCGGCACCGCAGTTGGAGCGTTTGCCGGGGTCATCCTTGGTGTGGGGGACGCTTTCAGTGTTGTGCAGATAGAGGAGAACGGTGACGTAAAATATGCGATGCCGATGATCATGATAGGCGAGCGAAACGGGGGAGATTTTATTTCAGCGAATCTGTTGAGAGTCAATTTCTAGCTGTTTTGTGTCAGTTATAAGGTGTGATTAATGGCGCGGGCTTTTATGTCCGCGCTTTTTTTATGTATTGTTTAAAAGCGAAAAGTACTTCTTTGCTTACCTTTTCAAGGCTTTTGGTGGCATTGACCAGTTTGACCCGTTCGGGTTCTTTCTGCTGAATGGCGAGAAACCCTTCACGCACTGCCTGATGAAACTGGACATCTTCAAGTTCAAATCGGTCTACCTTTCCCCCTTCGCGGTTTCTGCGAAGCCCTTCTTCCACGTCCAGGTCCAACAGGAAGGTAAGGTTGGGTTTGAGTCCACCGGTGGCTATCCGGTCCAGGGTGTCGATCAGGTCATTTCCAAGGTCCCGTGCGACACCCTGATAGGCCCGTGTTGAATCCGAATACCGGTCGGTGATGACCACCTTCCCTGAAGCAAGGGCCGGAGCGATGACTTCTGCGATATGCTGGCGGCGGTCAGCCCCGTAAAGAAGAAGTTCCACGACCGGGTCCAGGTGGGAGTGTTCAACGTCCATGAGCAGGGTGCGAATCTGCTTGCCAATCGCGGTGCCGCCGGGTTCGGCGGTAAGTACGACCTCATACCCTAGGTCCTTCAGTTCAGAGGCAAGCATGCGGGCCTGGGTGGATTTCCCCGTTCCCTCTACACCCTCGAAGGAAATGAATATGCCTTCTGCGGTGCTCAACCCAGAAAGGACTCCTTCAGACGCATGAGGATCTGGAAGATCTTTATGGTCTCGGGAATGCTCCTGGACCCTGTGCCGCACGAAGGAGTGAGCAGCATGCTCTGTATCAGTTCTTCCCGGGAGAACTGCTCCGAAAGTGAATCCAGTAACTTATTTGTCACTTTGAGAATGGATTCTTCTGATTCATTTTTTATCACGTCGGTCGTTGGAACAATGCCCCAGGCGAGGTATCCTCCCCGTGCCAGAAATGCGTTGACCTCGTCAGGATAAATGCTCAGGGTGTTGCCGTACTCAAAGAAATCGAAGTTCAGGATATCAACACCTGTTTCCAGTACCATGGGCCAATCGGCCCGGCCACAGCAGTGTATTCCGGCCAGCGCCCCCACTTCCTTTATGGCGTTCACCGTCTCTTTAAGGAGGCGGACGGTCTCTGCCCTGTCAACTCCCATGTAGGTCGTTCCACCCAATGCCGAAAGAATGGGCTCGTCTATGAAAATAATGACGTTCCCCGCAAAGGGTTTGAGCATATCGACCTGCCAGCGGGCCTTTGCCATTAAAAGCATCAGACTGATCTCACGGAACTCCTCGTCATAATAAATGGGCCGTCCCGCATCGTCGTTCAATCCTAGAGTGAAGGTGAGCGGCCCGGTAATATGGCCTTTCAGCGCATCGAACTGGCGCGCTTTTATCTGTTCCATGAACGAATAAAATCCCTGCGCGTATTCCTCCGAGATGGCTATGCGGGCCCCCTCGGCACAGGACTCATAAAAGCGTGCGATCTCTTCCTCATTGCGTTCAACCCAGATGGCCCCACGCTCTATATCCATGTTCAGTGATGGCATTCCTTCGGAATACTGAGGGACCATGGATTCCCGGTACGAGGCGTTTGGCAGCTGGGGCCAGAAAGGAATATCCAGGCTTTTGAGGGTGAGCGATGACGCTTCCTTGGCGTTTTTGTGCGGGAGACTGCCGATCCCGGTCGTTGTAAATGGTTGAAGTTGTCTTAAATTATCCATGATTATATGCTAACCAATGGGGCCGGTCGATGTCTAATCGTACGGGTTGACGAATAATATCAGGGAGAAACTGGTTTTAGAATGCCAATGTTAAAAATCTGTAAAAGTGCCCCGCTGTGCTTAACAAAAATTCTCTGATATGGTATTGTGGTTTTTATGGACACAAAAACCGGGAGAATGGAATTTGAACCGCTTCTTGAAGAATCTGTACACGTTCACGGGCATCTTTGCCCCGGGCAGGTGCTGGGCGTGAGGATGTCCATTGCCGGTCTCAGGGAAATCGGAATCTCAGACCCACGGGGTGCTGACAGGAAAAAACTTCTTGTCTATGTTGAAATGGACCGCTGCGCCACGGATGCTGTGCAGAGCGTGACCGGCTGCTCTTTGGGGAAGCGGTCGATGAAGTTCATGGATTACGGCAAAATGGCAGCCACCTTTGTAAATCTCGAAACCGGCAAAGCAGTGCGCGTGGTTGCCCGGGAAGAATCCCGGGACCGCGCAAAGGAACTGTTCCCGGATATGCAGGACAAGTATCTGGCCCAGCTGGAGGCGTACAAAGTCATGGATGAAGAGGAGTTGTTTGGGATCACGAACGTTGTGGTCCACCCCAGGCCCCAGGACATGCCGGGAAGGCCTTTGAGCCGCGTCAGGTGCGAATCTTGTGGCGAGTATGTTCAGGACTTGCGTGAGGTGGTCGAAAAAGGACGCACCCTTTGCAGGGCATGCGCTGAGGGGGCTTATTACGAGGCTCCCGGGTGATTTTTTTCGCCATGCGTTATGCATGAATTGCATAACGCTACGGGACAGGAACAGTAATTATTATGGATATTCGTTCAAAGATATGGATGGAGGTGGAAGGTGAACCTGTATTTGGCAGGGGCAGGCGTTTTCTGCTTGAGGCCATAGGTAAATACGGCTCCATAAACCGTGCCGCCCGGGAAATAAATATCTCCTATCGGAAGGCCTGGAGTTACATAAAGGCCATGGAAGAGCGACTCGGCATTTCGCTGGTCAGGACCCAGAAGGGCGGCAGAAACGGGGGTGGGGCTGAACTGACCCCTGAGGCAGAGGATTTTCTTTTGAAATATAAAAAGATGGAAGAAGGCATACGCGAGATCGTTGACCGGAAATTCAAGGATATTTTCGGCTGAGCCGGAAGGCAGACTGCCTGGAGGAAATCATTATGTGTGATATATCGAACCAGAGTGTAGAGGGGAGAAAAGGGGTAAGACTGGTCCCGGTGGATGGTGCGGTCGGAATGATGCTGGCCCATGACATTACCGAGATACGCCCGGGAGAGTTCAAGGGGCGGGCTTTCAAAAAAGGACATGTGGTACGTGACGAGGATATTTCCCATCTCAGACGGCTTGGAAAGGACAACCTCTACATTCTGGAGCTTCAGGAAGACGAAATGCATGAAGATGAGGCGGCCATGGTCCTTGGCCGGGCACTGGCAGGGCCAGGGATAAGGATAAAGGGAGAGCCCAGTGAGGGGAAGGTGGAGCTGGTAGCGGCGCTTGATGGGCTTTTGAAAGTAAATACCCGTGCTCTTGAAGCGATGAACATGCTTGGGGACGTCATGTGTGCCTCTCTTCATACCAATACCGTTGTGGCGGAGGGGCGCACAGTTGGAGGTGCCCGGGCGGTCCCTCTTATAGTGAAGAGGGAGGTCGTGGAGGAGGCTGTTCGTGCGAT
>JABAHP010000189.1_pt1 | contig 24416 bp, 24 predicted proteins | sample 7062081 | NCBI WGS metagenome assembly JABAHP01 (sample SAMN14534357, study PRJNA622989) | marine sediment metagenome | biome: marine biome [ENVO:00000428]; feature: marine pelagic biome [ENVO:01000023]; material: deep marine sediment [ENVO:00002113] | place: India: Gulf of Kutch | collected...
TGGCCAGTACGAAGACGGCCAGAAAAAGCTCGATCGCTTCGGCCTCCAACTCGACCAAATCCAGGGCGAAACGGAAGAAAGGACATAACAGGAAGTATAGAACGAAATCCGAACTGTGAAAAGGAATATTGGTTATGATCCAGGGTAGAATATAATGAAAATTTTTCAAATGATGCACTTTCCGCTTGCTGGAGCGGGGACCGGAATTTACGTTGATACTCTGGCCAGATCCTTGCTTCAAAAGGAACGTCAGGTAAGGGTTCTTTGCTCCGATCACACCCCACCCGACAAGCCATATCCTGTCGAAGCGGTTTTGTTCAGTAATGGTGATAACAAAAAATACGATTTAGACTTCGACATTCCCGTCTTTGCTTCGCACTCTTTAAGCAGGGGGAAGAAATTTGGCCGGTTGAGCGAAAATCAGCGGCAGGCATACATTCAGGCTTTCCGAAGCAGGATTGAAGCCGGTCTCTCCGAATTCCACCCTGATATTGTTCACGTTCACCACGGCTGGGTAATTGCATCGATTCTTGAAGAATTTGATGTGCCTTATGTTATAACCCTCCACGGGACCGAGTATCATGCGTTCAAAGATTATAAGGATTATCGGGATGATGTCCTGCGGGGTCTTCACGGTGCAGAGATGGTAGTGGCCCTGACCGAGGATGAAAGAAACCGGGCGATAGAGGCCTATGGCCTTGATCCGCAAAGGATAACAATCATCAAAAGCGGTACAAATACCGATATGTTCAAACCACTTGACGTAGACAAAGCCGGCTTATTGAGAAGCTATGCTGTCGAGGCTGTGGACAGACCCGTAGTTTTCTTCGGCGGTAGGTTAACAGACCAAAAAGGAGTTGACACTCTGCTTCGGGCCGCTTCAATCTACTCGAAAATCGATGGAAGGCCGATTACCCTTATCGCCGGTGATGGCAACTTGAGAAACGATTTGGAGCGGTTGGCGGGAGAACTGAAGTTGGAAGATGTTTATTTTCTCGGGGCCCAGAGCCACGGACAAATGGTTAAGCTATTCAATGTCGCTGATGTCGCGGCAATGCCTTCGATATTTGAGGCCTTTGGATTGGTATCACTGGAAGCCTTGGCATGTGGAACACCGGTCATTGCCGGCAACGTCGGCGGCTTTGCCCGCATAGTCAATAGCGAAATAGGCTATCTTATGAAACCGGGTGATTACAAAACCTTGGCCGAAAAAATAACTGCCTTCATTAGAGATGGATTCAAACAAAAAGTAAAAAACAAGGCCGTTGCTTATATAAGACAGAACTATAGCTGGGACAAAACTGTTGCCAAAATCGAGAAACTTTATGGACAGGTATTAGGTCATTACAGTAAATTATCTGACAATAGTTCTTAATCGTCCCTTTGGCTCTTTTTTTACTATTATGTGAGGTATTGAGAACAATGAGCGATGTTACGTATGATGTTATTATTGTAGGTGCTGGACCGGCCGGTCTCGCTGCGGCTCTTTACGCCGCCCGAGACAGATTCAAAACTCTGGTGCTTGAAAAATTCATGCCCGGCGGGCAAATCAACAACACCGACAGAATAGAAAACTACCCTGGAATCGAGCGAATCGACGGTCCCGGTCTGATTGAACAGATGCAAAAACAGGCGGTGAACTTCGGTGCTGAGATAAAGAATGGCTGCGAAGTGACCGGGCTTGAAAAATTGCAGGATGACAATATTGCTGTGTTTTGTGATAAGGACAAGTTCTCTGCCAGAGTTGTAATTCTGGCCCCAGGCAGTGTCTATCGTAAACTGGATATTCCCGGCGAGGAGGAATTTGCAGGCTCAGGAGTGAGCTACTGTGGGACCTGTGATGCACCGTTCTTTAAAGGCAAGCAGGTTGTAGCCGTTGGGGGCGGCAATACCGCGGTGGAAGAAACCCTGCATCTGACTAAATTTGCCGATAAGGTGACGATCATACATCGCAGGGATGAATTCAGAGCGGCAAGGGTCTTGGTCGAAGAGTTGATGGAAAAAGCCAATGAGCCGGATTCAAATTTGATTATTAAATATAGTACTGTAGCGGCGGCTATTGGGGGAGAAGGTAAAGTCCAGTCGGTTAAATTAAAAAATGTTAAAAACGGCCGGGAGGAAGACTATCCCTGTGATGGAGTATTTATTTTCATTGGCATGGTGCCCAATACCGCCTTTTTGGAAGGTTTTGTGGAACTCACAGACAACGGATTCATAAAGTGCGACTGTGCATACCTTCGCACGAAAGTGCCGGGTGTTTTTGTAGCTGGCGATTGCAGAGTCGGAGCCGCTATGCAACTGGCCACTGCTGCCGGTGATGGTGTGATTGCTGCGATGATGCTCAAACAGTATTTCAGAGATCCGAACTGGTGGAACGAGTCAGTTAGTGATGTGCTTCAGCCCGGCGGATGGTAAACTATGAAAATGTGAGTAAAAGTTAGCAAAATTAGTTGGCATAAGGCGATTGTTTCGGGTATGATTGTGGTGATTTAGGCAACTCCGGCTTTTACCGGGCAATCTTTGTTGAAAGGATAATATAATGGCTGGTAGCGTAATTGAACTCAATGATGCTACTTTTGATGAAACTGTTCATGGCTCTGATTTGCCGGTGCTTGTTGATTTCTGGGCGCCGTGGTGTGGACCCTGCAAAATGATGGCCCCCATCATCGAGGAAATCGCAGACGAGTATACCGATAAGGCCAAAATTTGCAAACTGGATACCGATGAAGCCCGCGACAGTGCTATGGAGTTCGGCATAAGTGCCATACCGACTCTTATTCTATTCAAAGGCGGCCAGGTCCATAAGAAATGGGTGGGCTTAGCCAGCAAAAAAGACCTGACCGCCGCTATTGATGAGCTGATCTGATAATATCCGGTTTACGTTTATATGTAATCCACGCCTCAATCACGGCCATATCGATGCTAGAACAGCTTAAAGAGATATTTTGAATGCGCGCGTTTTAATGAAATGATTTACCAGGACTTGAAAAGCAAAAAGGTTTTGATTACCGGTGCCAGTAGCGGGATCGGCTCGGCGACGGCCGTAATGTTTAGCAGGCACGACTGCTTTGTTGGCGTCCATTACTTCAGGACAAAGGATGGCGCCGAGAAGACTCTTGAGCAGGTAGGTACAAACAGCCAGGGCCTCTTGCTTCAGGCGGATATGCGAGATGAAAAGCAGGTTCATAGCATGGTTGAGCAATTTGCCAAAGAGGCCGGGGGTATCGATATTCTCGTCAATAATGCCGGCTCGCTGATTGACAGACAGCCCTTTGAGACCGCGACGGTCGAGTATCACGACGATGTGTACGCTACCAACGTCCTCAGCATCCTTTTGGCCACGAGGTCCGCCTTGCCATATTTAAAGGAGAGCAGGGGAAATATTGTCAATATCGGCTCTGTTGCCGGCCATCACGGTGGAGGCGTCGGCTCAGGGATTTATGCAGGCGCAAAAGCAGCGGTTGCAACTGAGACTATTTCGATGGCAAAGGAGTTTGCTCCATATGGCATCCGGGTCAACAGTGTCCTGCCTGGATTTATTGAGACCCGCTTCCACGAACGGTTCAGTTCGGCTCAGCGCAGAAAAGAAGTAGCCGTCCGAACACCGCTTGGCAGAAACGGCACGGCCGAGGACGTGGCAAAAGCCGTTTTGTTTTTGGCAAGTGATGCCGCCGGCTTTATTACCGGTGAGTATATCGCTGTCAATGGCGGCTTGTATATGAGGGCCTGAAAAACTAATCCTTGCAATCTGCCGTATTTTTGTGTATCATTACTCTTTAATTTTTTCAGACAGGATTTAATCTGCCTTTGGCGGGCTTGTATTATCCTGTTAATTGGGTCTAAAAGATAAGGAACAGGACGGACTCTCAATGCAAGTTTCTGCACGGACGCAAAAGACCACCAATCCTGCCGCTTTACAAGCCTTGCGGGAAACCAAAAAAGCGCGTGTGGGATCCCCAACAAAAAAGTGGGTCATCAGGCCTCCCGACGACCGCTCCGTCCCGCTCGCCAAATCATTGAAAGTTTCACCTCTTTTAGCACAGGTTTTAATCAATCGCGGCATAACAGATGTCCAGGCAGGGGGCATTTTCCTGCGCCCTAAACTAACCGAGCTTATTGAACCTGAAAAGATGCCCGGCATTGAAACGGCAGTCCGGCGATTAAAACAGGCTATTAGAGACAGGGAAAAAATCTACGTCTACGGCGACTATGATGTCGATGGCATTACCGGTGTCGCAATTCTCTGGCAGGTATTGACCCTGCTCGGGGCCCGGGTCGATTACTATATTCCACATCGAATCGATGAAGGCTATGGCCTGAACGCCGAAGCTGTCCGGCAACTGGCAAAAGCCGGCTCGCAGCTTCTAATCACAGTCGATTGTGGGATTACCGATTTTGGCTCCGCATCGCTCGCTGAAGAGCTGGGAATCGAACTGATAATCACGGACCATCACCAGCCTGAGGAAAAGCTGCCGAGGGCCGCTGCTATTGTCCACCCGGCCTTGGAGCAGGCATACCCGAACCAGGATTCGTCCGGTGCGATGGTGGCATTCAAACTGGCCTGGGCCATAGCAAATGAGTTTAATGTCGGAACAAAACTGCAACCGGCGTTACGCGAATTTATGTTAAACGCGACCAGCCTCGCCGCCATGGGTACGGTCGCCGATATCGTACAGTTGTGCGGTGAAAACAGGGTGTTGACAAGCTATGGACTAAAAGCACTGCCGGAATGCGGTATGCCCGGCATACAGGCCTTGATTGAAACTGCAGGATTGACGGGACAGGGACTCGATAGCTTTGATATTGGCTTTCGGCTTGCTCCGATGCTAAACGCTGCCGGACGAATGGGACATGCCCGGCTGGCTGTCGAGCTGTTGACAAGCGATAGTGAGCTGCGCTCCATGAAAATCGCCGAGTATCTCAAAGAGCAGAACAAACAGCGCCAGCAGTGCGAGCGGAAGATTTTCAGGCAGGCCTGCGAGATGATAACCAGGCGGGGCCTCAATCACCCTGACCGAAAGAGCATAGTCCTTGCGAGTGAAGATTGGCACGGGGGCGTATTAGGCATTGTGGCATCGCGAATAGTGGACAAATTTTATAGACCGACGATTATGCTGTGCATCGAGAACGAAATCGCTCAGGGTTCCGGCCGATCCATACCGGGATTTTGCTTACTGAGCGCGATCAGGGAGTGCTCACACCATTTAAAAAAGTTCGGCGGTCACAAAATGGCGGCCGGTGTCACTGTCGAGGCGGCAAACATAGAGCAATTCGCGGCCGATTTCGAGGCCCATACAAAGCAAAACTTATGTGAGGATGATGTGGTGGATAAGCTCTATATCGATGCTCTCTCCCCATTACGTGAGTTCCGAATTGCAGCCGTCAGCGAGCTTTCCCTTCTTGGCCCCTTTGGAGCTGGCAATCCTCGCCCGATTTTCGCGACAAAGGGCGTCCGCCTCGCTTCACCGCCCAGAAAAGTCGGCGTAAGGGGTGACCATTTACAGCTTGCGATAACCGACAACACGGCCTCAATCCGATGCATCGGCTTCCGGTTCGGAAAATTGGAGAAGAAGCTGCTTGAGCATGAGTTTTTTAATGTTGCCTATCAGCCGCAGATAAATACCTATAATGCAAACACAAGCGTCGAATTTGTTCTCTCCGATATCCAGTTTGAATAGAACTCATAGTCTAAAGATAAAAATGAAAAACTTTTTTTAACACCCTTTTTATTTGTTGCCTTATCTTTCCAGGGAGGAGCGATATGAGATTCCTGAGAAATTTTGTGATTTTTGTTTTGGCAATTTTCCTTGTCGGCTGTACCGGAAACGAGCCGGACCTGAAAATTCAGGCTTCTGTACATGCCAATCCCTGGACGCATCTTAATTTGTACAACAATCCTGATAATTTCCAGTTTGCCATTGTCGCTGACCGAACCGGTGGAAACAGACCGGGCGTTTTTGCCGATGCTGTTGAAAAGTTAAATCTGTTGAAGCCTGAATTTGTGGTCTCTATTGGTGATTTAATCGAAGGTTACACACACGATGACACCGAATTAAATCGCCAGTGGGCCGAATTTGATGATATAGTGGATAAGCTGCACGTGCCGTTTTTTTACGTGCCCGGCAATCACGATATCAGCAACGCGGCAATGGCTGATAAGTGGAAAGAGAGGCTCGGTCAAAGCTATTACCACTTCGTCTACCGTGATGTCCTGTTTCTTTGCCTTAACACGCAGGATGGATCTTCCCGCTGGATTGATGACCAACAGATGCAATATTTCCAAAATGTTCTCGAAGCAAACAAAGATGTTCGCTGGACACTGGTATTTATGCATCAGCCTATGTGGTATAGTGGAAGCAGCGAAAACTGGCAGCAGTTCGAGTTGTTATTGGCCGACAGGCCCTATACCGTTTTTGCCGGGCATCTCCATGTATATCGCAAGTCTATACAAGAGGATCGGCACTATTACCTTTTAGGAACAACAGGTGGGGCCGGCAAAGGTCAGGCGGGCAAGCCGGCCGGACTTGAAGAATGTCAGTTTGATCATATAGTCTGGGTCACTATGACCGATGACGGACCGGTCATGGCAAATCTCCTGCTTGATGGCATACTCGATGACCAGCCGTGCCCGGACCCATAAAACACACTTCTCTTATGAGCAACAGGTTATGCTCAGAATTATTTAACAGTCACCTTTTCAATCTTGAACTGCCCCAATGTGCTTGCCATATTGAGGAAATCCCCCGGCTCACCGCCACCGGCAGCAAGAGCGATATGGCCGGCATCGTAACCACCTCGCCCGGTACTTTTAAAGGCAGCGTCCAAACCCACCCATTTACCACCGACATACGCTTGATTCCAGGCATGGCCGCCGAAACCCTGATGACCGGCGAAATCATCCACATAAGCCATGCCAACCACCACCTGGGCCGGAATTCCAACTGCACGGCACATCGCCGCCGTTAATACTGCAAACTCGCTGCAGTCACCCTGTCTGCTGGCCAGAACTTCGGCCGCTGATGCGTAACCTACCGAAAGACTTGTATTTTCAATGTAATCGGCTACAAAAGCTTCGATTTTTCTTATGGCCTCGGTTGCATCCTTCGTCCCCCCGACCGCGCGACGAGAGAGGTCGATTATTTCTTTGCGGTCACTCTGGAGAAATCTTGTGGGCTTTGTGGCCTCTAGAATTGTCTCGTCATTGCCTGTATAAGGAAAAGTTGCTCCTGAAGGCGCGGAAACCGGTTCAACTGTAACAACTACTTTGCCGTCGCTGAGCTGTTGTGCCTTTTGATTGTCATTTGAGGGTATCGTTAAGTTACTCGCATCTCCGGTTGGTATCAAATCGTAAGTAATCGACTTGACCGAGCCCAGATTGCGCAAAGGCTCTGGGCTGCGCACAAACATCTTATCAACCAATTCCAGCACATCATTTTCGCCTAATGCAAACTCCTTTGCGCATGCGACCATTTCGACATGCATCCCGGCCACAGGCATGACGTTTTTCAGAGTTCGCATGTCCTCGTCAACGTAGGTGGTACTGGTAATCTCTCCTGCACCCGGCACGTTGAGCGTTGTCGTCACTTCCGTCAAAGACACTACGCGCCCTAACAGGTCAACGTTTTGTTTCGAACCAATACTTATCTGGGCCTCAAGGGCCTGCATGATCCCCGGACTGAAGATATTTGCGGTATACGTCGATCCTTCTTTCAGACCTTTTGACAGAGTCAGCAGACGCAGGCCTTCTGCCATAACCGCCCCGTCCGGCCATTCAAGCGTGCTTTTCTGCTCGGATCCCATCGACTTGGTCGTAACACTCACCGTGCCCTGCTCGTCCACCGTACCTTCCACCTTCATCGTCATAATACTCATATCCTGTGAAACCCTGAATCCCAGTGGTTTGCCCGCGGTGGTCTCGATGGATGTTTCCGTCATTTTTATAGTAACTGGAACCTCAGCCCGGCTTATGGTGATGCTGACCTCTTCTGAGGTCGTTACTTTTTCATCATCGACGACCCGCGTCTGTATAGCGTGCCCAACCTTCTTGCCTTCCATAAACACCGCGAAATACTCTGTCTCCTCTGAAACAGGTTGCTCTGCTGGAGCTTTATCCTGCACGGGTTCCTTTGATACAGGCTGTTCTTGCACAGATCGCTCTGTTACAGTTTTTTCCGGCGTATCTTCCTTCGATACGGTTTTTACTGCCGTAGGTTCCTCCTGAGTGGGTTCCGGTTCATTCTTACAGCCCGTTGCTGCTAATACCAATACTAAACAAATCCCGACAAAATACCGAATTCTCATAATCCAATTCCTTTCATAATACCCCTGTGGGAGTTATCAATAGATTCACTGTCGTGGATAAGTATATACACAAAACTGCAATTTTTCATCGCAATAATTTTTCTTCCGGCTAAAATAGGGAAAAAATTTGGCATGGAAGCTTATGACTTTTGACGAACTTCTAAATCTGGTTTCTTCAAGGAAAGCCCCCGATATTTGCATCGATTCACGTCTTGTTGAAGATGGAGCTGTTTTTATAGCTCTAAAAGGCACGATATACGACGGACACGATTTTATTGACCAGGCCGCCGCCCGCGGTGCTAAATATATAGTGTGTCAGAGCCCTGATGCCGGCAAAGAGCAAGGTACCACGAGTTGCGAAATTGTTCTTGTTAAGGATTCCGCTGAGGCCGCAGCCATTTTGGCACAGGCAGGAAGGGGCTATCCCGCTTCAAAATTAACTAATCTGGCCGTTACCGGCACTAACGGAAAAACTACCGTCGCCTACTTGGTTCGCTCGGTTATCAGGGCGGCGGGCCAAAAGTGTGGCCTTGTAGGCACAATTGTCTTCGATACCGGCCTGGAAAGTGCCCAGGCCGACTTAACGACCCCGGATTGCTGTTCAATAGCGGATGGACAGGAGCAGATGGTCAGGGGGGGCGCAAAATATATGGTCATTGAAGCCAGCAGTCACGCTCTGGCGCAAAACCGCTTGTCGGCAATAAATTTCAAAGCTGCTGCCTTCACTAATCTCGCAGGAGACCATCTGGATTACCATAAGACCAAAGACGAATACCTCGCTGCCAAAACTAGGCTTTTTACTGCTCTACCCCCCGGTGCAACTGCAGTATTGAATAAACAATCGCCGGAAGCTGAGATTATCGCCACGCAAATCCGGGATAAACACATTGATATCTTATGGTACGCTGTCGATGACCACGCTGATATCGCTGCAAACGTGGAATCGATGACCGTAAGCGGCACAAATTTTGTTCTCCAACACTCGGGCAATTCGGCCGTCGTAAAAACGCCTTTACTGGGCCGGTATAATGTAAGTAATCACCTGGCGGCAGCCGGCTTGTGCCTCGCGGCTGGATTTGATTTGGATATGATAGCGACCGGTTTATCTGCTTTAGAGATGGTCCCGGGAAGGTTGGAAAAAATTGATATCGATAGCATTTCCGGCGATTCCGAACATGATAAAAGACCTTTGGAAAATCCTTCGGTCTTGATCGATTATGCACATACCGATGATGCCTTAAAGAATGCGCTCTCTGCCCTCAAGCCCTTTTGCAAAGGTACACTTTACGTTGTTTTCGGCTGCGGTGGAGATAGGGACAGAACAAAGCGGCCCCGTATGGCCCGGATTGCCGAACAATTAGCTGATTTTGTAATTGTTACAAGTGATAATCCCAGGACCGAACAGCCTGATGATATTATAAGTGAAATAGTCGCGGGTTTTGAAAATCCTGATTCGAAGACTATCGTAGTTGAGCCGGACAGAAAAAAAGCAATTGAATTTGCCATCAAAACTGCTGCCCGGGATGATATTGTGCTCATAGCAGGTAAAGGACACGAAGATTATCAGATTATTGGCACGAAAAAATTCGATTTCAGTGACAAGCTCATTGCCCAAAAGTGTCTGGGACAGCGATAATGAAGGAAATCTCGGTAAACGCCCTGGCGCAGATAATAAAAGCCGAACCCGCAGCAGATATTGACGATTCTGTCGTCGGAGTCAGTACTGATTCGCGAACGGTAAACCCCGGCGATTGTTTCTTTGCTATTGCCGGAGACAACTTCGATGGCCACAACTATGTCAAAGAAGCTTTTGCCAAAGGTGCTGTGTGTGCTGTGGTCAGTCAGGATGTCGAAGGCGGAACGATACTCAAAGTTGACGATACGACAAAAGCTCTTGGTGATTTGGCCCGGCATTACCGGCAAAAGGCTGGCTACAAGGTTGTGGCTATTACTGGCTCCGTAGGCAAAACAACAACAAGACAAATTGTTTATCACGTCTTGAGTCAGCATTTCCGCGTATCACAGGCAAAAAAGAATTTCAATAATCAAATAGGCCTGCCTTTGACGCTGTTGGATGCAGAGGAGAAAACGCAAATAGTGGTTGCTGAGCTTGGCACCAATTACCCGGGCGAAATAGCTTACCTGACTCGAATTGCCTCACCTGACATTGCCGTTATAACCAGTGTCTACTCGGCCCATTTAGATGGTCTGTGTGATTTGCAGACGATTGTACAGGAAAAACTATCAATTTCAGAGGGATTGCAGCCAAATGGTGTTTTTATAATCAATGGTGATTTTGAACAACTTGTTGATTCCCACCGGGCCAAAAGCGGCAAGATTGCTGAATTTTACACTTTCGGAAAATCTGATCCCTGTGATTATCGGGCCCGCGACATCACTTATACTGGCTTTGGCAGCAGTTTCACTATAGATGGTACGCCGGTTAAGTTGCCATTGGCCGGCCCGGGAAATGTCGATAATGCTCTCGCCGCATGGGCTGTTTGCAGCAAATTTGGGCTCACTGCCGGGGATTTTTCGCAGGCAGTGAAAACACAGCCCCCTGTCTCTATGCGCGCCGAACTCCTCCAAATCGGAACCCTGACGGTATTGAACGATTGTTACAACGCAAATCCCGCCTCAGTTAAAAATGCCTTGGATATCCTGACAAATCTCGATTCAGACCGAAAGCGGCGCTTGGTTTTTGTCTGCGGTGATATGGCGGAACTGGGCCCGCAAACTGAAGATCTGCACGCACAACTTGGTCCTTCGATTGCAAAGGCCGGGGTAAAGCTTTTGATGGCGGTCGGTAAGTATGCAAAAATCGCTGCAGACGCCGCAGAAGAATGCGCAGAATACGATTTACAAACAAAATGTTTCGACGATACGCTTTCAGCTTGTAATAATCTGAAGGATTCAATAAAAGATTACGATATAATATTAGTCAAAGGTTCAAGGACGGCCAAACTGGAAATGGCCGTCGATAAGCTAAAACAGCTTTTTTCATGAAGTGTAAGTTGTGACTTAAGTCTTCGGGCGTGGGACTTTTCCGCCACAGTTGGCTGTTTTCTGAGCCTTGTTTCTGAAGTAAGAACTGCTTTCGAACGATAAAAGGCTGGCTACAGGATGGTTTACTACTTGTTATGGTATTTTCGAGCTGAGCAGCGTTTTCATTTCTACGCTTATCAGAACGTAATGTTTCGCTCTGTAGCGGCGGTTTTGACCAGCTTTTTGATTTCGCTTTTGATTGGACCCCCGATTATTCGATGGCTGATGCGAAAAAAAATTGGTGACCGTCCGGAGTTTCATCACGCCAAGCTGAATGAACTGACCAGAGATAAAGCCAACACACCGACTATGGGCGGATTGATAATCATACTTTCCGTTCTCGTAAGCACATTGTTATGGTCCAAGATCTACGATCCCGACCCCGACACAAAGCTATATAATCCCTTCGTAGAGAAAGCGATTTTCTTGCTCGTATGGTTTGGGGCATTGGGCGGCGTCGATGACTGGTTAAAACTTACTGCCCGCCGTCAGACTAGACATGGACTTCGGGCCTGGGAGAAACTCCTCTTTCAAATCGGTGGCTCTGTCTTGATAGCGTCGTTTTTATATGGTGATTTTCGAAATTTAGAGGACGCACAGGTTTTTTGGCTCTGGCTGCCGTTCTATAAGAATCCTATTTACTTTCCATTGGCTACCTGGATGTTTGTCTTGATAGCGACTTTGTATATGTCAGCCACCAGCAATGGTGTTAACCTGGCCGATGGTATGGACGGACTGGCCGCTGGCTGTTTGGGAATGGTTAGTCTGGTGCTCGCAGTACTTTGTTACGTCACCTCTGAGACGATGGCAAGAACCAGTGTCACTTGGTCGGAATACCTTTTACTGCCGCATATACCACTGTCCGGAGAGTTGTGTATTTTTTATGCGGCAATCCTGGGGGCCGTACTCGGTTTCCTGTGGTACAACTGTCATCCCGCGCAGGTTTTTATGGGTGATGTGGGCTCGCTGCCTCTTGGGGCCGCTATGGGCTATGGGGCGCTCGTGACCAGAAATGAACTTCTGCTTTTAATTATTGGCGGTGTCTTCGTTTTGGAATTGATCAGCGTCATTCTGCAGGTCAGCTATTTCAAATACACCGGCGGAAAGCGCCTATTTAGATATACTCCTATTCATTATCATTTCCACTTGGCCGGCTGGAGCGAGCCGCAGGTGGTTGTGAGATTTTGGCTGTTGGGTGCGTTTTTCGGTGCACTTGCCCTCGCTACGCTGAAGCTCCGCTAAACACAGAGCGGAAGTCATATCTTGACCGGTTTACTGTTGCTGTTTCACCGGTTACTCGCCGTAATGCTCTTCAATATGGATGCGAACGTTTTCTCTGTAATCTGACGGCTCCTCGGACGTCATTTTGTCTAATTTCTTCTGTGCCAAAAATATTTTGACGGCGGTAACACAGGAACCGATTCCCGCAACAAAGAACACCGCAGCGGCAAGATACGCGAAGATTTCCGGTAGCGCCGCGATTATCACCGCAAAACCGATCAACAGCAGCCCCACGATAAATATACCTGCTGCAAGGCTCTTTGACGCCTGAGAGATTGCATTTGTATAAAAACGAAAACTCATATAGAGCCCTTTGATTTTATAAAAAAATGGGTCCCACGATAGGAACCCATTTTCAATTTACCTTTTAATACATATCACCGCCCGGTGGCATCCCCGGCGGCTTCTCTTTCTTTTCCGGAATCTCACTGACTATCGCGTCGGTCGTCAGCAGCAGCGAAGCTATCGAAGCCCCGTTCTGGAGAGCAATTCTTTCGACCTTTGTAGGCACAATAACGCCGAAATTAACCATGTCACCGTATTTTTTGCGTAGAGCGTCATACCCAAAATTTTTCTGTTTGCTTTCCACAATCTTCTGGGCAACGATTGAACCGTCGAGTCCTGCATTTTCGGCGATTTGCTTAATAGGTGCCACAACCGCCCTTCGCACGATATCGACACCAATCTTCCCGTCGCCTGTCACCTTGACCTTATCCAGCGCCGGTAGTGCTCTGAGCATTGGCACTCCGCCTCCGGGAAGAATACCTTCTTCCGCAGCTGCCCGGCAGGCGTGTAGAGCGTCTTCTACGCGTGCCTTCTTTTCCTTCATTTCCGCCTCTGTAGCAGCACCGACATTGATCTGAGCAACGCCGCCGACTAATTTTGCTAATCTCTCCTGCAGTTTTTCGATATCGTAATCGCTGGTGGATTTATCGATCTCGTTTTTAATCTGCTCGATTCTGCCTTTGATAGCTTCTGTACTGCCGCCACCTTCGATAATCGTAGTGCTGTCTTTGTCGATCGTAATTCGTTTTGCTCTGCCAAGCTGGGTCAGTTCGATGTTCTCTAACTGCAAACCAAGATCCTCGAAAATGGCATCACCGCCGGTCAGAACCGCAATGTCGCTGAGCAGGGCCTTTCGCCTGTCACCAAAACCCGGTGCTTTCACGGCCGCTACCTGCAGAACGCCACGCAGTTTATTTACAACCAGCGTGGCCAGCGCCTCCCCTTCCACGTCTTCGGCTATAATCAGCAGCGGCCTGCCCTGTTTGGCCACCTTTTCAAGCAGTGGAACAAGCGACTTTATCGAGCTGATTTTCTTCTCGTGCACCAGAACAAAAGGCTTTTCCAGAACCGCCGTCATGTTCTCAAGATCGTTTACAAAATGCGGGCTAAGATAGCCTTTATCGAACTGCATACCCTCGACCAGCTCGACCGTTGTTTCCAGTGATTGCCCCTCTTCTACGGTGATAACGCCGTCTTTGCCCACCTTTTCCATCGCCTCGGCAAGCTTCTTGCCGATGTCGACATCCTGGTTTGCCGAGCACGTGGCTACCTGTTCGAACTGCTTGCTCGATACAACGGACGTGCTCATCTTATGCAGTTCTTCCACGATTGCATCGACGCCTGCTTCTATGCCGCGTTTTACCTGCATCGCATTGGCGCCGGCCGTGATGTTTTTGAGTCCTTCTTCGAAGATACTCTCTGCCAGAATGGTTGCCGTCGTTGTTCCGTCGCCGGCAACGCTGGATGTCTTCGAGGCCACTTCCTTGACCATTTGTGCGCCCATGTTCTCATAGGCGTCTTCCAGTTCAATCTCCTTGGCCACCGTTACACCGTCTTTCGTGACGGCCGGTGAACCGAATGATTTTTCTAAAATCACATTTCTGCCGCATGGCCCAAGCGTGATCTTGACCGCCTTTGCCAGCTTCTTCACTCCGTCTCGAACCGCCGAGCGTGCATCACTGCCAAAAGCTATTTTTTTAGCTGCCATTTCTTTCATTCTCCTTTGTATTGATTATTAATTTCTCTGCATCCTCTGCGTTAATCTTTTATGACTTTTCAATTATCGCCATAATATCTGACTCATCCATAATCAGATACTCTTTGCCTTCGATCTTTATGTCTGTACCGGCGTAGCTTGTGAATAGCACTATCTCACCCTTTTTCACCTGCACCTTTTTACGGGTCCCGTCATCCAGCAGTTTGCCCTCGCCGACACTCACGATTTTGCCTTTTTGCGGTTTCTCTTTGGCGGTGTCCGGAAGCACTATCCCGCCGGCCGTCGTGGTCTCTGCCTCCAGACGCTGAACGAGCACCTTATCTGCCAATGGTCGAATCTTCATTTTGTCCTTACTCCTTTCAAAAAACTTTTTTTGCTTTTTCTTATCTTTATTTTCTCTGTTATCAAAAAGCGATACGGTTATTCTGAGAAAATATCGCTGTTATATTTTTTTATAAAAAGCCTGTTCAACTGCTCATGAAGAATGTTCATATCGACCGGTTTTTCAATCACGCTGAAAACGTCCAGCCGCAGTGCCTTGCTCAGGATGGCCTCGCCCACCACGCTTGTCAGAAGAATACACGGCAGCAGCGGGTAATCAATCCGAATAATCTTTATCGTTGCAAGCCCCGTCGATTTTTCCGAGTCAAGATCCACGATTGTCGTATGAATTCGTCTTTGCTCGATTATATTGACGAACTCATCCGTATTCTCAGCCACCAGCAGGTTAACGCCTCTGGGCTCAAATAGATTACGCTGCACCTGGGGCCACGCCCAGTTGGCGCCGCTGGCCAGAACATTTACATCTTCGAGTTTTGAAAAATTCGCAACCATATTTCTTCACAAACTTCATTTACACGCAAATATCGTGCCAAACGGCCTACCAGTGGCCTTTGCTTGCTTAAGTGATTATTATTAAGGAGGTTATGTTATAAGGGCGAACTTCGGTTTATCTGCCAAAATTCCACCGCAACCCCCTTCTCCTGCCAACTCGGCAGGATTTTATCGCTCCCGGAACTGCTACCTCCAGGATTTTTGCCGTCTTAAGGTTGCTTCTTTTCATCAATATCCCGCCGCAAGGCCGCTTAAATCAAAAGATATAAGGTCATGTCCGCAAAAATCCGTGCAATCAGCTAAAAAAGCAGCTAAAATCACGACCGTGAAACCTGAAATTAAAAAATCAAACTTGATACAGCTTTTCCATGCCTCCAGGCCGAAGTTCCTGGTTGCCGGCGTGGCCCCTGTCTTGGTCGGCTCTTGTCTGGGTTACGCCACGGTTGGTTCTTTCAACTGGCCGCTGTTTATCCTGGCGATGTTGGCTATTATGGCAATCCATTCAAGCGCGAATCTATCCAACGATTACTTCGACCACCTCTCAGGAAACGACTGGGCCAACGATAATCCCACTCCTTTTTCGGGAGGAAGCCGCTACATTCAAAAAGGAATTCTTTCTCCAAAGGCAATGCTGCTCGCCGCCCTCGTTGCTCTGGCTTTCGGTTCGGCGCTTGGCGTGGTTATTATACTCCTGACGCAGAGCGTCTTTATTCTCATTCTCGGCATTCTGGGAATGTTCGGCGGCTTTTTCTACACCGCCCCGCCTCTTAAACTCGGCTACCGGTACATCGGAGAAATCATCATCGCCCTCTTGTTCGGCCTCTTGCCCGTATACGGCTCATACTATCTGCAGACAGGATTGATTGATGCCGTCCCCCTCCTGCCCGGCTGCGTAGTCGGCATACTCATATTCCTCGTGATTTTCATCAATGAATTCCCGGATTTGAAAGCCGATGCCGCCGTGGATAAACGAACACTTGTAGTTCATTTCGGTGTGCCGGCTTCCGCCTGGATTTACCGCTCGGCTCTTATTGCCAGCTTTCTCATTGCGGCAGCCGCCATGTTGATTTACTCTTCGATGTTCTTTGCGGGATTATTGTATTTGATTACATTGCCGCTTGCTGTCTTGGCGATAAAGTCTGCAAACAAAAAAGATTTGACCACGCCCGGCCAATACCGAGCCAGCCGGATAACGGTCCTCTTTCACGCCGTCGGCTCCTTGGCCCTCACACTCGGCTTTATCATCACCGCCCTGCGAAATCCGCCACTATAAATACGATTACGAAAGCTATAACATATCGTTGCCTTACTTATATGTAGCCAAAGGGACTTTGCCCTTGTTTTTAACGCCAAAATTTTATATATGTTAATGTGACATGAACAGGAGGATGAAAATTAAAAAGCCGGCTTTAACGTTTGCCATTTTCCTCGTAGTTGCTGCCTTTACAACACGAACATTGTTTGCAGGTGGCCGGCCTCTTACCTCCGACAGTGTGGTCTTCCAGGCTTTCTACTGGAACGTGCCCGAAGGAGGCAACTGGTACAATACGATTGCAGGTAAGGCCAACGAATTAAAGTCGGCGGGCTTTACTCATTTCTGGTTCCCCCCTCCCTCAAAAGGCGCCGCCGGCGGTTACTCAATGGGCTATGACCTCTATGACCATTATGACCTCGGTAACTACGACCAGAAGGGAACGGTTGAAACTCGTTTTGGAAGTCTCTCGGAGTTGAAAGCCGCCGCGGCCGCCTGTGAAAATGTACTTCTCGATTTGGTTGCAAACCACATGGCCGGCGCAGAAGCGCAGTGTCAGGACCCGGCCGATGGAAATTGGTACTGGCAGAGCTTTCAATACGTCCACGACAATTTCTGGAAAAGCTGCCTGGACTTTCATCCGGGATATCCCGATGATTGTGACTTATGCAATGGAAATGATTATGTAATGGGTGAGGATATTTGCCACAATACGTATATGTACAGCGGGCTGAGGGACTGGGCGAGCTGGCTTAAAACTGAAGTTGGAAATGTATCGGGCTTCAGACTTGATGCCGTCAAGCACTTCGTTTGGGACATGTCCAGAGAATTCGGCAACATCGGCAGTTGCATAGGGGAATACTGGGACAGCAAAGACAATATCCTCAACTGGATGGGTTATACCGGCAATTATGCCTTTGACTTCCCGCTCTATTACACGATGATGGGCGACGCCGCTGCTCTCGAAGCAGCTGGTCTTTGTTCGGATCGAGGAGTCAGTTTCGTTGCAAACCATGACACCGATGATATCTATCAGAAATCAAGGGCCTATGGTTTCATCCTCTATATTACCCCTGTCCCCTGCGTGTTCTGGAAGGACTGGTTTAATCCTTCGTTGCAGCCTGATATCCGCCGCGCCTTGGATGCGAGACGTTCCTACGATTTCACCGGCACAAAAACAATCTACAAAACGACGGATTTCATTATCTTCAGAAACAATGGCCCCGTCTTCGGATGTTTCAATAGTGCCGGTTCTGACCGTAGCGGCACGATAACAGCCGCTCCCAGCCAAACTTACACCGCGATAGCATGGGGCCCCGGCAGCAGGCCCGCCGATGTCACATCAGACGCCGACGGCAGCCTGACCCTCACCGCCCCCGCAGGAGGATACTGCTATTGGCACGGCGGCGGCTATGCAGCTAAGTATGATGCGATTTACGTCCCCGGCGATAACGAACAGATCTTTGGAACCTCGTGGTATTTCAGCCAGGCAAACTCAATGACCTCCGTCGCCGACTATACCTGGCGGTGGGAAGCAAACGTCTCCCAGCCGACGTCCGTTGAATACAAGTTTGCGATGAATGGCTCATGGTCGATAAACCGCGGCTTGGGGAATACCTCCGGCCCGGATTTGTGCCAGCACAATTCCAATCTCACGCAGGGTGGCGCCAATATCCCCGCAAACTTGCCCAAAGGAATCTGCGTCTGGGAATATTACGAAAATATAGGAATCTCCAGATTATATACCGTTGATTTTAACGCCGACGGCAATATAAACCTTGCCGACCTTTCATTCCTGGCCGGATATTGGGGCAGCAGAAATTGCGGCCAGTCAAACTGCTGCGACGGAACCGACCTTAATAACGATGGCTCCGTGGACTCCTTCGATTTGGCCCGGCTCCTCGAATACTGGCTCCGCCCCATTACCCCTTAACATACTTGACCGTACTAACAAAATCACCACCCCGGATATTCTATGGATTTGCCCCCTTGTAAAATCCTCAAATTTCTTACTCGTGAGTTTACACTGACCTTGGAGTTTACCCTGCGTAAAATCGAAGCCAGGTGAGTCCTGCCCGGAGAGCCGCGTGAGGTGTACACTGCACTCTTGCGCCTCGCCATTTACAGCTATAAGAAGAATTATTTTTTAAAACTTCCGAGTTTACGTATAAATGAGGAGAATCTCCATACTACTGTTAGATAGTTCATTCCCATAAACCAGAACCAAAAAAAACACAATAACAATATTCGTTGAGCAATGGACAAAGGAAAAAATTCCCAAACAAAGCTGCCCATAAAAACGAAAACCATTACTGTCACAATAACAAACACCTCGATGAACCTTAGATTATAGACTACTGATATTTTGTCGCTACTCGATTCGATTCTAACTACGCCACTGCTAATAGCTGTCAGAAGATTCCAGTTAGGAACTAACCGAAATATACCTCCGTAAAAAGATATACTGTTGGTGTCGGTTCTGATATTTTTAGCTTTTACTTTTTTCAGGCCTTCTTTTATCCGACTGTGTAGACTCTGTGGGGTGAGTTCGGTTCCTTTATTAATTATGAAATCAACTTGACCACTGTAGCTTATTGGAAAAGGCATAATTACCTCAATTCAAATACTATTCATTCGATATTTCTAAATATAATTATACGATTCTGAAAAAGTACTGTGTAGGCTCACCAGACGATTGTTTTTACTATAGATATAATAATAAGCCCGCACAATTCTACTTAGTATCACTTACTACACTCATTATTTTCTCATGTTGACCGGGTTTCGTATATCAATTCTTAAAATTTTCCCTTTCTGATGATACACTCTGACGTACGTTCCTTGCCTGAGCACTCCACCGTGTGAAATTGTCCTTGAATATGCGGGTGTGTGAACAAAGAAATTAACTTCAAATTCCTGTCCATTAATCCTGATGATGTCACCCTTTGTGTGGCCACCGCTTGGTTGAGTATGTAAAACGTGGACTTCCCCCTCTACAACTCGAAACTGACCGTTCTTGTAAGCTGAAATAAGCATGTTTGAGGTTATAAAGGTGTCCATCAAGAAAACCAGACCCGCAAGAAACAAAATACTTCCAAATATAACAACTAATAATGGCCCCCAATAAGGTATAGGCCAACCTTTGCTTCTCTTCCGTAGGACAAGGAACAAGGCCCCAATAATTACTGCAATACTCCCTCCTACAATTAAGTCAATCGAAGCATCATCGATTTGTCTGGTTATTTCATAAACTGTTGTGAAATTATCCATAATTGGTATCTATAAATACTGATGAATAGGGTGTCCATCTTGTTTAACACGCGGGATCTATTCATTGCCTTTTATCTACCCGCTCATTTCATCCCGCCATTGTAAAAGTTGTCCGCATCAACAACAATATTTTTCCCTAAAACCCAGCCGTTCATTTCCTGAGAGGCCCGCAGAGGCCATCCTACGAGATTCTCAGCCCCTTCTATGGGCTGGTCACGCTTTCTACAGGAAGCCGCTCAAGTATATGTTTAAGTGGGAGTTGAAGCCCGTAGAATTGCCGATCTCGTATTGAGGGTAGTCAGATAGCCCCTTTTCAAGAGTCGGGCTTAAGATATGCAAAATAACTTCATTTTTCCTTTGACTTTCAGCCGTCATACTATATAATTAAGCCGGTTAAATAAAGAAGGCAGAGTGACAGATGCGACGTCATAATGAGGATTTCGTTAAACTTCCACGAGAATGTATCGGTGCGCACAGCGTTTGTGCCATAAAAAATTAACGATTTTTTGGAAGGGTAGTAAAATGGAAACGAGAAAGATTTTGACAATTTGTGTTGTGGCTTTTGGCCTGACAGTCTGGCAGTACGCGCCAATCGTTGGGGCCAATACGTGGGATATCCAGCCCGTGGACACCGCCGGAGACGTCGGTTCCTCCACTTCAGTGGCGCTGGACGACATGGGTAACCCACATATTAGCTATTATGACTGGACCAACGACGACCTCAAGTACGCAGTCTGGAATAGCGTTACGTCCTCCTGGGACATCGAGACGGTAGACAGCGGGGGGAACGTGGGGGCCGCTACTTCCCTGGCCTTGGACGGAGCTGGCAACCCTCACATTAGCTACCTGGATCTCGGAAACGCCAACTTGAAATACGCAGCCTGGAACAGCGTCACCTCCTCCTGGGACATCGTGACCGTCCACAGTACAGGGAACGTTGGATACGACTGCTCTCTGGCGTTGGATGCTGCCGGCAATCCACGCATCAGCTACTATGATGGAACAAACTACGATCTCAAGTACGCAGCCTGGAATAGCGTCACCTCCTCCTGGAACATCGAGACGGTGGATAGCATCGGGTACGTGGGCTCTAACACTTCACTGGAGTTGGACTCCGCCGGCGATCCTAGGATTAGCTACCGGGACATTACTAACGCCGACCTTAAATACGCAGCCTGGAACAGCGTCACCTCCTCCTGGGATATCGAGACGGTGGACAGCACCGGGGCCGTGGGCATCTACACGTCGCTGGCGCTGGACTCGGCCGACAGCCCCCGCATTAGCTACCAAGGCAGTACTGGCAAGGACCTTAAGTACGCTGCCTGGAATAGCTCTACTTCTTCGTGGGACATCGAAACAGTAGATAGCGCGGGATCCGTGGGTTTCTACACCTCGCTGGCGCTGGACTCCGACGACAGCCCTCACATTAGTTACTCCGATCAAACCAATTACGACCTGAAGTGCGCCTCCTGGAACCGCTACACGTCCTCATGGGACATTGAGACGGTAGATAGCACAGGGTCCGTGGGCGACTACAGTTCGATTGCGCTGGATGCTGCCAACAACCGTCACATAAGCTACCTTGATTCCACCAACGCCGACCTGAAGTACGCCTTCTTTGATGCTTCCTGCAAGTTTTTGCTGGTCGGCGATCTTGACGACAATTGCAGGGCGGATTTGTTGGACTTAGCGCTGTTGGCCGGACATTGGCTCATCGACTGCAATGCGGATCCCGGCAATCCTGCATGCGTTCCCAAACCGTAGTCTGCCCTCGAACGAGCTATAGTCGACTGTCTCGACCTTTGCGAGATTGCCTACGATTGGCTCTATGAGTACATGTACCGCTGGCTGTTGAAATGACAACATTAAGATAGGGCTGTAATAACAGACAGAGACGTCCGGTCAATTCGAACGCCGGGTACTTTGCAGATGCTATATAAATTTTTGTAAAAAAGTTCAAATTTTATTGAACATTCCGCCCATGTCTGGTATATTAGTAACGACAATTGAGAATGTAGAATGTAAAATTAGGGGATTTGAAGTATAGATTCAGCAGTCTGTGGTCTTGAGTCTTTGGTCTTAATCCATGGCAGATTAGCGGAGCCCCACAAGTCGTATGCTGTTGTACAGCAAGGACTTCCGGCCAGCAGGCCAAGCCAGTTTTATTCTTTTGTAAATGGTGATAAGTAGATGTCCAATAATCAGTTACCAATAAACATTAACAAATTTGCTAAAAAGGAAAAGTTTTGAATTTAGGTCATTTATATTTTGATATTGTTTCGGATTTCGTGCTTCGTTTTTCGTATTTTACCGGCCTTCGGCCACTCTACATCTGTAGAGATTCCTTTACAGATGTCATGAGCGCACTACAAATTCAACTTTTTATGCAAAACAAACCCAATTTTCTGGGTGACCAAATTAATGTAAGTTCTTTTATAACAATGAACTACGAACAACGAACTATGAACTATGCAATAAAAAACAAACCCAAAACAAACCCAATTCAAAGCCAAACAAACCCAATTTCAGAACAAAACAATGCTAAGTATTATCATAAACACCAAGGACTTTACTCTGCCAAATCAGTGCCGAAATTCTCGGTCTAACCAGCTAAAACCTGATTGCTTTTATCATCTTTGCCGTTTAAACTTAATAATGATGGATCGCCGAATAATAATAAACGCCGATGATTTTGGCCTCTGCGACGGTGTAAACGAAGCCGTAGCCAAGGCCCATAGCGATGGCATACTCACCAGCGCCACGATTATAGTCAATATGCCGGCCGCCGAAAAGGCCGTCAAAATAGCGAAACAATTGCACTCTCTTGGCGTTGGTGTCCACCTCAATCTCACCGAAGGCCGGCCGATAACGAAAGACCCCTGTATTAACTGTTTACTCGATGCCGATGGACAATTTACTCTTTCGCCATTCAAACTCTCGCTTTTGTCCTTGGCGGGACACAAGATTAGGAAGGCCATCCGGACCGAATTGGCTGCACAAATCCAATGGGTCATTGACCACGGCCTGAATCCCACACACTTGGACTCACATAACCATATTCACTCGTTCCCTGCTTTGTTCTCGATTGTTTGCCAGTCGGCCAGAAGTTGCCAGATCCCCGCTATACGCTGGACTTTCGAGCCGAAGGAGCTTTCACGAATACCATGGCCGATGACAAATGAGGATGGCAGAATGAGGGCCCAAAAGTGCAGGTTCATGGCCAGAATTAACCGGATGCAAAACAAGGACTTCCTGAAAAATAACGCCCTTCTTGGTATTGCGCATATGGGTAAAGTTGACGTGAATTTTTTCAAGGCCGTTACTTTATATAATTCGGCGCCGACTGTAGAAGTTATGACTCATCCGGGATTTGCTGATGGTCCGGATGAAGACAATACAAAGTTGCTGCACCAGCGGAAGGTTGAGCTGGATGCCCTTTGTAACGAGAAAACAAAACAATATTTCAAAGACGCTAATATTGAATTAGTGCATTACGGCCAACTTTAGAATTTTTGCATTCATGGAACCATAACATTGATCGCTCACAAGTAACTGTGGAATTTACTTTATCAGCTTGATTATTTCATCAAAATCGTTTGGTGCCTCTGTGGGCGGATTGCTGAATTTGCCCTGTTTTTCCTTATGATAGTTGACCGTTACGTTAGGGTCCTTTAATGGGTGTCCCGTCAGCACGCAGGCGATTCTCTCATCCGCGCCGATGACGCCTTCTATCCTTAGGTTTCTCAGTCCAGCAATAGTTGCCGCCGAGGCCGGTTCGCAACCTAATCCGTGCCTGCCGATGGTCGCTTTTGCATCGAGAATTTCTTCATCTGTTACCGCCCGCACGACGCCGTTACATATGTCAATTGCCCGCAGGCATTTTTTCAGATTGACCGGGCGGGATATTTCTATCGCCGAGGCACACGTGTGTGGTGAGAAGTTGCGGGCAGTCAAGCCGGCGTAGTAATTGTCAATGATTTTCTGGTCGACATTGCCGTTGTTCCAGGTCAGTTTTTTGTTGTTGATCAGGTCGGTCAAGGTATCGGCACCGGTTGCGTTAATAATTGCCATTCTGGGTATTTGCTTGATCAGGCCGAGCTGTTTCAATTCGTAAAATGCCTTGCCGAAGGCGCTGGAATTGCCGAGATTTCCACCGGGTACGATTATCCAGTCGGGGACTTCCCAGCCGAGGCCTTCTATGATTCGATACATGATTGTTTTTTGGCCTTCGAGGCGGAATGGATTTAAAGAGTTGAGCAGATAAAGCCCCAGCTTTGTGCAGACATCCTGGACCTGACGCATACAGTCATCGAAGTCGCCGAGTATTTGAATTGTTTGAGCGCCGTAATCCATAGCCTGGCTGAGTTTGCCAAATGCGATTCTGCCGGAGCCGATAAATACCGTGCATTTCAGGCCGCAGTGGTGTGCATA
>JABAHP010001984.1_pt1 | contig 24397 bp, 26 predicted proteins | sample 7062081 | NCBI WGS metagenome assembly JABAHP01 (sample SAMN14534357, study PRJNA622989) | marine sediment metagenome | biome: marine biome [ENVO:00000428]; feature: marine pelagic biome [ENVO:01000023]; material: deep marine sediment [ENVO:00002113] | place: India: Gulf of Kutch | collected...
CCCGCCAATTCCTTTAAGTTTCAGCCTTGCGGCCGTACTCCCCAGGCGGCGGGCTTAATGGCTTCCCTGCGGCACTGAAGCGGCTCGTGGCCGCCCCAACACCTAGCCCGCATCGTTTACAGCTGGGACTACCCGGGTATCTAATCCGGTTCGCTCCCCCAGCTTTCGTCCCTCACCGTCAGGCGTGTTCTAGTCAGCAGCCTTCGCCACTGGTGGTCCTCCTGGGATCAAAGGATTTCGCCCCTACCCCAGGAATACCGCTGACCTCTCCCACCCTCTAGCTAGACAGTATCTCTCGCAGCCCAACGCTTGAGACGTTGGATTTAACGAGAGACTTATACAGCCGGCTACGGACGCTTTAGGCCAAATAATCATCCCCACCACTCGAGGGGCTGGTGTTACCGCGGCGGCTGACACCAGTCTTGCCCCCCTCTTATTCCCAAGGCTTTTTACACCAAGGAAAAGCCACCTTCTTCAGACAGCACTCGAGGTAACCCCATCGCACTTTCGTGCATTGTGGAGGTTTCGCGCCTGCTGCGCCCCGTAGGGCCTGGGCCCTTGTCTCAGTGCCCATCTCCGGGCTACCACTCTCATGGCCCGTACCGGTCAAAGGTTTGGTGAGCCGTTACCTCACCAACAGCCTGATCGGCCGCAGCCCCATCCTTAGGCATAATAAAAACATGCTTCCGTTACCTTTCAACGTAGAACCATTCCAGGCCTCCACACCTATCGGGTATTAGCCCCAGTTTCCCGGGGTTATCCCCGTCCTAAGGGTAGGTTAGCTACGTGTTACTGAGCAGTGTGCCACTACTCGCCATAGTTCGGGTCGTTCGACTAGCATGGCTTAGTCCCACCTCGATAGCAGTGGGGTCCGACGGGATCAATCGGTATGTAAAATGACCGCAAGTAATTTTCTTTGTGGAATTATGCGGTTGGTCTCGCTTCAATCCATCTCCGACCCGAAGGTTTAACACCTTTTCTCAGGTCGTCATTTTTGTATCCGCATCTGGAGGTCGATTCTTCACCCTAAGGCATAAGCCTATGTCAGATCGAAGCCGCCTAATGAGTGCGGAAGCATTAGGTTTTGCGTACAAGGAGAATAAAAATATTGTGTTTGACAGAAATTTTCCCTAAACTTGGGTCTACGTTGCGTGGAAGCGAGTTTAATTTGTTTTTGAGTTTTGAGAGGTGGTCCCCAACAAGTTAAATTAGAGTAGATAAAGAGGAATGCAACAGGTTTATTAAATTTATAAAATAGCTTGTATCAGGTAATTAAAATTGTTTGATATAGATTTAAAAGAGGATTTAAGCCTCGGGGATGAATTATCCGTCCTCGTATTGAAAGGAAAAGGCGATAGTATTATTAGTCGGATGAAAGACGGTCGAGTGATTTTATTTAATAGAGAAAATCCGATTTTCAACGAGCTTGAACCAGGAATGATTGTTGAAAGCCGGATAAATTTCATTGCTCAAAACTATATTATCGTGGACCCTGTTAAGCCACCTGAGATGGGAATAGAGGCAATTAAGCTCGGTTTAAACATGGTCTCTGATAGTGAGAACTGGGAAAACGCGATTATGGCAAGAGCCCTTCTGTACCTAATCGAACAGCTTGAATCTATTTGACTCTCATGCATTATAATATTTCAACGATCCCTTCATCAGCGTTAACTCTGACATATGAGCCGGTTTTGATAACATCAATTGGATCGACCTCCAATTGATCCATTAAAGGGATACCAGAGATAACACATCCAGTAGCTATAATTGCATCAGTCTCCCTGTTAATAATTGCGGAAGGGGCTGTACCAAGCTTTTTCATCCTGTAAATAACATAGCTTCCAACTGTGCTTCCCTTGCCATATGGGAACACGAATATTTTATCTTTTAAGCAGTTACCAAAGCATCCATGATTAGGTTCAGTTATATAACCTGTCTCCGGATCTAAGCCCCCGTAAAAACTGACCGGCTCAAGGCTTACCAATGCTTCTCCCACAGCCACTCCTTTTGAAACCCTTCTCCCTTTATATTTCATTTAACGCTGAGCCTCCCGGAGAAGTTTATCTAATGGAAGAATTTTCGTTGGGAAACCATGGGCAAGGCTATAATGAGCACCTTTAAAACTATTCGTCACAACACCCTTCCACCCCATATCCTTAAGGGGAGCAACCACCATACACGTATCCCTAAACACCTTGCCATTAGCCTTCTCAATGATGTTAATATAGCCCTTTTGTTCTGCTTCCGCGTAGACGCCCCTACTGGTGAAAACCCACAGGTTTCCCTCTAGGTCATCTCTTTTGACAGAGGTGGCAATTTCACGGATTTCATTTAAACTACAATGGGGACAACCTAAACAATAAGTAGCTTCATCATGTGCAACAGTAAAAGAGTTTTTCACTTCATTAAGATCTTTCTCGGCTATTACCAGTGTTTCCAAGCCATCTAAATAGTTAGCTGCAGTAGAAGACTCAGGAGTTACATCCTCTGCATGCCATAGGGCAATACCTCCACTGGTCGCACAGGCTGCTCCAAGGGTTTTCATGGAATCAACATCAGGTTTTCCCAACCCTTTAAAATATGGAATGGTTGTTCCCAGGATTTTTCCCACGTGGTAACCGACAGCGCTATAATCCATGGGGCATCTTAGCTTTGCTTCTACTTCAATGACCGTACCTGGTAATCTGTTCTCGTCCAACCTGTAACCGTAAAGGGGTGTTAATCCCGTAATTGCACTTGCTAAAGAGGTGGGTCCTGATTCTCTGTTTGTACGGGCGCCAAGCACAGAGTTACTGTAACAAACGGCATTGGATTCAGCCCACGCAATTTGGCTACCTAGACTCGGGGTATGACCAATTAGGTAGGGGGTACATGTACATGTGGTTTCAACACCCATTGTTTTAAATGAGTTAATAATACGATGCTGACCAACAGCGAAGTTTTCGTTTACCCCCATCCTACGCCAATCGACCATATCCATGCCCGCGGGGTTCAAAGTGGCTCTAACACCCGAACTTACTATAGCCCTCAGACTAGCTAGCTCCTCGAGCCATTCAGTGCCAGCATCCCCTAGATTACGATAAGATACTCCTGAAATATGAACAGAATCAACCTCAACGAGGCATTCAGCTCCGAAAACATCGCCTAATGCTGTTAAGAGTTCCATTGACTTCATGACGGCGGGGCCTTGTTCCCCTTCCAGCATCTTTTCCTGTTCACTTGTTAAGTACAAATATATTCAAAGAACATGATTTTGTTAGAATATAAATGGCTACCTTAGGTCTTGAGGTCTTTTATGATTCGTTTAACGTTTTCTGAGCGGGGTATTCCGGGTTTTTTAAAGCTTGCATCGTCCTTATAAAGGGGTCTCGTTGCGTCTATCCCCACTTTGCACCCCATTTCTCTCTCTTGATCCGATGCCGGATCGAGGCTTGATACCCTTACATTAGGTACAATGAGAAGGTCTTCGTCTCCTCTGAATCTTGTTGCGATCGCCCACTCAACCTGTTCCATGTTAAAGGGATCTATATCCGAGTCCACTACAACAGCGTGTTTAAGACTTGGATGTGCTGAGAAAATAGCCATTAACAAGTTCTTCGGGTCACCATCACGGAACTTATCGAAGCTGACTACACAATGCAGCCAACCCATTCCCCCAACCGTCATGTTGACACCACGTATCGTAGGAACGACGTTTCTGGCATATTCCCAAATTCTTACCTCTTTGGGCATTCCCATTAACAAGCGGTGCTCAGAGCCTGAGGGTAGTAACGCTTGGTAGATATAGTCTTTCCGATGCATAATCCCAACCAGTTCTGCTACAGGCTGGCGTCTTTCCACGTCGAACGTACCTGAAAGATCAACAAAAGGCCCTTCAACGTCAGTTTCATTTGTGAGGATCTTGCATTCTAATACCAGCTCTGAATCAGCGGGAGCCAAAGCCTCAATATGTTTACATTTGGTAAGTTTCAAGCCGCCACCCAGTAAACTGTTAGCAACATCAAATTCGCTGACCCCAAAGGGAGTCGGTAGGGCAGCCGATAAAAGAATAGCTGGGTGTAACCCGATACTGAGGCTGACATCAATTGAATCCATTTCTTCCTGCCTAGCAATCTGAAGAATCCTATATAATTGCCTAGGGACAACACGTAAAGTCATTCTTCCGCTTTTATGAATTAAAAACCTATGAAAGGAGATGTTTTCAATGTTTTTTATTTTAGCGTATACAATTCCAGATGTAATGTAAGGGCCAGGATCCCCTTCAAAGTGTTTGAGAACAGGTATCTCCCGTGGACTCACATCCTCCTTTACAAGCTCTTGTACAGGACCTTTCCCGACGATGCATTTGACGGGGTTTTCAATTGCATCCTTCAGTTTTGTGTAAAGTTGATTCTCATCTATTGTCAGAGCATTAAAAATGCGCTGCCTGGTTCCAGCAACCCCTCCAACTATTTGTGCATCATGACCTCTAACATTTTTAAAAAAAAGTATTGGGCCTGAATCAAACTCTTGTAGAAGAGCGGCTACTTCATATTCAGTGTTAATGGGTTCATCAACATGGATAACATGACCGTTTTTTTCTTGTTCCTCGAGAAAACTTCTCAGACTAACCATATTAACCAGCCCTCATATTAACAATTTTTTTGACAAGCTCCAACACCAAACTTCCAGCATCAACCCCGGTTCCTCTAGATAAATTTACTGAAGTGAGAGCCATTTTTCCATAACTCGACGCCAGAAAATCCCCAACGATCTTACCAAGTACTTGGTCTCTTTCTCCAATGATCTGGCTGCTAGTTCTATCAGGTAAAGTTATCGACAGTGAACCCAGCTTTGGTTCCTCCCCCTCCCAGAGAAGGCAGATCACTGCGTTCTCAAGTAATGTCAATGCTCCCCAGATCTTTTTGTTACCAAGATTCAAAGAATCTGTTGAGAATCCTATTTCCATCAACATTGATATTGGTTCAGTTAAGTTAAGTATATCGAGTTCAGAAATACGCATAAGTATTGCAGTTTTCCCTAGGTAACCTTCATTACCTTCTCTTCATGGTATCCAATTACAACTCTGATATAACCTCTTAAGTCATTATCAAGTTTCGATTCACCTGTGTCGACAACAAGTGAATCGAGGCTTCTAAGTTTTGAGGAAGTTGCTACTACTATAATGTTTCTTAACCCGGCCTTTCTGATGACCTTTGGGCTTATTTGCTGGTTTCCATGCCCGAGCAGTGACCCTTGACCCCCAAGAGGAGATATAATTATTCGCGTGTTTTCATCGATATAATCAAGAAGGTCTTTTTCGTTAGCGTCTTCTACAACTAGTTCCCCTGCCTTAATAATATCAACCCCCAATAGAGTTTTTTCAATGCCTAGTTTCTCAGCAATGGCGGCTACAGTTGAACCGGGGCCCAAGATATATGTAGTATCCGGCTGCATGTTTTCAACGATTCTTGCAGCAATAGACTCTTTAATTAGCTCCACATCAGCTGAAACCCCTGAAACCTTCTCGCTTAATATTAAGGATTGGATAACAGGGGTTTTGGCATAGCCCTTTAGAGTTGCCACTAGTCTACCTTCGCGGTAAGCATCCTCATCAATATCCATTACCTCTCTTTCGGCTAAAGGCAGGTTGTCCTGAATGTACCTAGTTAGAAGTTGCCTAGCAGCAGTAGGGGTGGAAGCAAAAACAGCGCTGTACATTTTTACACCAGAAGGAATGCCTAGAATCGGAATCCTCATGTCGATAGCCTCAATTAAGTCTGCTGCTGTACCGTCTCCGCCAGCGAATACTATCAAGTTAACACCTTCTTCCTCCATTCTAATAGCAGCTTTTTTTGTGTCATTTGCATCAGTTCTTTCACCGTCGAGTGTGCCTAGAACATTGTGAGGGAATCCAAGTGATTTTAAAACATCTTCTCCCATCTCTCCTCCCCATGTGACCCATGTAACACTCTCTCTCCCCATGCTCTTCAACGCCTCGAAAGCTCTGTTAGCAGATTTTGGTTTTGCTCCTCTTCTAATAGCTTCTTGCAGAACATCTTTTCCATCTGTCCCTTTGAGTCCTACACGCCCACCCATGCCTGCTATAGGATTTACTATTAAGCCGATTATCACTGTAAACATTCTACTCACTCCTTACAATTTAAATAAAAGCCTCCCACTCCCCATATGTAGGAACTCTATGTTCGATAGAAAAAAAATCGCTGGAAATATTCGTGGAAGATTTGAGGGTCTAGCTGTCCCAGAGATAAGTCTCGGCCCGGTCTTTGTAGTAATTGCACTTTTGAGCATATTAGTAATTTCAACTATGATACGAATTATGCCTCTTAAATTTGGAGCTTACTTCACAGCTTTCGATCCCTTATTCCAGTATAGGGTAACAAGATATATTACAGAAAATGGTTTCAGGGCATACTTTTCATGGCATGACACCTTGAGCTGGTATCCAATGGGAAGAGACATCGCTCGTAGCTCTTATTTAGGTGTCCCATTTTCCGGTGCATTTGTGTATTTTCTAGTGAAATCTCTTGGTTTAAGGGCTTCAACGTACTATGTTTGCCTTTTTTTCCCAGTGTTGATGGCTGCTCTGGGTTGTCTTGCGATGTTCTTCTTGGCAAAGGATCTAGGAGGAAGGGCTGTAGGTTTAATCTCGGCATTTTTAATGGCTATTAATCCAGCCTTCATCGGACGAACTAGTCTAGGTTTCTATGATACTGAGAACATAGGTATCTTTGGCATGATATTAACATCTTTGTTGTTCCTACGTTCCATTGAGGAGGATAAGAAATCCGAGTATAGAGTGATTTATGGCGTAGCCTCCGGGCTTTCCCTTGGATATATATTCATTTCTTGGGGAGCGGCAAGGTACGCTGTAGGTTTAATAGGATTATTTGTTGTAGCAACTTTGCTTATAGGTAAATATGATATAAGGATTTTAACCGGGTATTCTCTCACCCTTGGAATTGGACTTGGGATAGCTATGATGGCCCCTCGTCCTGGAGTACTATACCCAATGAGTATTGAGAATCTTGCTGCTTTAGCCTTGGTTTTCGTTCAGTTAGCTTATTGGCAGCTAAAGGATAGAATCGATGTTTTCACTTCACGCATCACCTTAGGGGGATTATTGTTGGTTGTCTTATTTGTTGTTCTTGTTCTTCCTATTTTGGGTGTTGGGGTTCCCATTGGCGGTAAATTTCTAAATGTAATTAATCCTTTCAGAGAGAGCAATAATCCATTGTTTGAATCTGTGGCAGAGCATAAAGTAGCAGCGTGGACCACCTTCTTCACAGATTTCGGAGTCTCACTAGTTTTAGGCCTATTAGCCTGTTATTTCGTTTTAACAAATCATGAGGAGAAAAAGTTTTTTGGCATGATCTTCCTAGTAACAGGAATATATTTTGCTGGAAGTATGAGCCGACTTATGCTTATTCTATCAATACCAACCAGCCTAATGGCAGGAGTTGGATTAATAGAGCTGGTCACGCCCTTCAAAAAAATTGTTCGAAGGAATGAACCTCAGAGCCGTAGAAGGAGAATTGATACAGTCGGCTCAAGTAGAGGGATTGGGGCGCTATTCACTCTGATTCTATTTATCGCTATAATGCCTCAAATATGGTTTTCTTTAAGCTCGGCTAATCAACCAACAGCCCTCGCATCCTCCTCAGTCTCGTTGAGACTGGACGGGGAATTTCCCAAGGACTGGCTTCAAGCTCTTAGCTGGATGAATGATAACCTTCCAGAAGACGCAATAGTGGTGTCATGGTGGGACTATGGTTACTGGATCGAGGCTATGGCAAATAGAACTACTCTAGCGGACGGTGCAACAATGGATCAGTACCAGATAGCAAACATTGCAAAGATGATGATGCTACCTCCAGAAGAATCATTACCATTGTTTCAAAAATACAATGCAACCCATGTGCTTGTTTTTGTTACATATAACCCGAATAACTGGCAAGAATCATGGCCTTTCGGTGATAATGTGAAGTGGCAGTGGATGGTTAGAATTGGTGGATTTAATGAGTCAGATTATATCACTATTGACCAGCAGGGTCGTGCAAGTTTTACCGAGAACTATTTTAACTCAACCCTTTTTGGGTTAATGTATGGTATAGTGGACACCCCTTACTTAAAACCAGCATTCGCCTCAAGGTACGGTTTTGTTAAGATATACAGCATTGAATATTAGAAAAAGTTAATTTAACATAAAAAAAGAGTAGATACAAGATTGGAAACCAATAAGATGCCCAATGGATAGGGTGTCAGAGATTTATGAGCAAGGTTCGTAAAATCGAATATCGTCCAGTTTCAGTACGAGAAACACTACTGCAGATGAAAGATATTTCTGAGCTTATGATAGATCTAGCATATTCTGCAGCGCTGTTCAACAACAAAGAACTGGCAAAAGAAGTCATAGAGCTGGAGAGAAAAATGGACGACCTAGTCTACATTCTTAACATGAACTTGATGCTCGCAGCGAGGGACAGGGAAGATGCCGAAACATTATCAGGAGTGTCCAAAGTGGGGTCCTTAACGAATAATATTTCGGACGCAGCAGCTGACATTGCTGGACTAGTACTAAATGAAATAGGGATCCACCCAATAGTAAGAGAAGTTTTCAAGAGAACAGAGGAACATTTGGCCAGGATGACACTATCTGAGGATTCATGGATGGTGGGGAAAACTACGAACGAACTTGATTTGGCTGCAGAGCTGGGAGTTGATATTATCGCAATTAGAAGAGGGGTCCACTGGTTCGTCAACTCAGATAAGGAGATAATAGTACCTGGCGACGTGATTTTGGCTCGAGGAACGTCAACAGGTTTATTAAAGTTAGAGAAAGCCGCAAAAGGGGAAGCTGATTCTTTTGAATAGAATGTTACTATTCGAACAAATAACGCGTGATCTCGTAGAGTTGAAGGATAAAAGTGAACTGATGATGGACTTGGCTTATTCGGCGTTGCTCTTGAATAGTCGATACTTAGCTGAAGAGGTTCTTCTCCTTGAAAATATGATAGATAAGCTGGACACCGAGTTTGAGTTAAAGGTTCTGTCAGCAGTAGACAACCCAGAAGAAGCGAAGGGGTTTCTAGGTTTACTAAGACTTGGATCTGTGAGTGAGAGAATAGCTGATGCAGCTTCGGAGATAGCTGAAGTAGTATTAAGGGGTGAGGAACCCCATCCAATTCTTCGGATAGTGATTGAGAGCGCCGATGAGACGGTTGAACGCGTGATAATAACAAGTGAATCTTCCATTAGAGGGAAAACCCTAAGAGAAGCACGTATAGCTGAAGAGACTGGAATGTGGGTGCTAGTTATAAGACGCGGTGAAAGATGGATGAGACCCCAGCCTGAAACAATTCTAATGGAGGGTGACGTAGTTATTGCGTCAGGTTACGCTGAAGGCGAGGAGAATTTCAGAAAACTTTTACAAGGTAGATGAAGAAAGTGAAAAACGCTTAATTCTCGGACGCTTGAGTATTTTCTTCTGATGCTTCTTGTGATTCAGCGGAAGGTTCACTTTCTTGTTCCTTGGGCCTTCTTCTCCTTCTTCTCGGTTTCTCAACGATGCTAAAGTTAAGGAAAGTAGTTTCGTTACTGACAGTATTTCCACGCACTAGCATTCGTTTACGTTCACCTTTTTTAGTTGGTTTATAACCTACCCCACCACTTATCAGAAGATCAGCCTTTGCAGACCCATGAACATCAGGACGCATTGGTATTCCGTCTTTGTCAGTGCCTCCTGTAAGACGAATCTTGTATCCCTGCATGTTTGCGATAGCACCATCAATTATATCTCCAATCTTCTGTCCTAAAAGAGGGGATAAACCTGAATCCTCAAGTTCAACCCTTTGACTGAGCCCTGTTTCCGGATCAGATATTATTAGTATCGGCACTTTTCATCACCTATACTGCCCAAAGTATGTCATTTTCGCGTTTTATCTCCATAAGCTCTTCGAGAACCATGTTAGCTCCCTCCGTCAGTAGCCCCGCAAACTTTTTACGAAGCTTACTGGCATCCTGCTCTGGAATATCCACATACAGGACATCGCGCTCTTTTATATGTCTACCGACAATTGGCTGAGGCATTGAGACCGCAACCTCTTTACCTTCTTCAGCCTTGCTTACAGCCTCCCCTGACTCCTGTATTTGAGTTATGCGCCCGACTCTTTCACCATTTTTGTTGATAACGTAAACTCCTGGACGTATTATTCCACCCTGGATTTCTACCCCGAATATTGCTGGTTTAGCTCTGCGGAAAACGAACCCTTCCATGACTCGTATTTTCCCGGGTAGAGTTAATGTTTCAAATTCTTTCCGGATTTTCTCCTCTCTCTCATTCTCCATCCATGTAACGTATTCATCCATCAAGTTGTAGATGATATCATTCCAGAAAATTGGTATCTTTTGCTCATTTGCCTCCCGTTCAGCGTCAGGCAGAATCTTAACGTTAAACGCCAGAATAGTGCCATAGAGCGGCTCTTCATATTTAACAGATAAAGCCTCCATAACCTCTCGTCTGGAGACGTCTCCAATATCAGCCAATCTAATAGGTATATCTTTTAGACGTATGCTGTCGATTAGGGCTTCAAGGCTTCCAAGGGTGTCAGTTTTAAGTATAATCCCAGTCTGTTCCGTGTTTATTCTTAAACGTTGCAGCTCTTGATCTACTTCCCCCACAATTTTTTCTAACAGTATATCTTGCTCTACCGAGACAAGTGGCCCCCCTGCAATAGCATCATCGATGTTGGGGGCTGCGATTTTAATCCCGGCCGCAGCATGAACCGTATCAATTGAATTAAATTTTTTCCTTGGATCACGGATTTCATCCAAAGGCTGGGGTAATAGAATCGCCCTGATCTTCGTTACAATAGGACCTTCTTTTCCTCCGATAACAATCGTATCATCGGACTGTAATACTCCATCATAGATTATGGCGTTTAGCGTTGTACCAAGACCTGGCTCCTCCGTTACCTCTAAAATTGTTCCCTGCGCAGCTCCTTCAGTTACCTGGAGTTTCTCCCCTAAATATTGCTGGGTTAAACCAATTAAAACCGCAAGTAATTCTCCTACCCCTTCCCCAGTCTTAGCGCTAACTGGTACAATTGCTATATTCTTGGTAAAATCTCTAACGCGATCGAATCGTTCACTACTGAAACCATGACGACTTAGGGTTCCCATTATATTGTAAAGTTTATTATCCAAATCTTGTTGTATGAAATCCTGCTGTTCATTATAGCTACCTAAAAACTGTGCGTTCGTAGTTGACCGCCAACCATTGATTCTATCAATCTTATTCGCAGCGATTAAGAAAGGTACTTTACGAGTCTTCAGTATGTTTAAAGACTCGAAGGTTTGATTTTCGAACCCGTGCATCACATCAACAACGAGTATTGCGATATCGGCAACAGATCCCCCTCTTGACCGCAAGTTTGCAAATGCTTCATGCCCAGGAGTATCTACAACTAAAAGTCCTGGGATCTTGATATTTACATTAAAATTCCTGACTAGTTTTTGTGTTATTGCTATTAAGGTATCAAGAGGAAAATAGCTGGCGCCTATCTGCTGTGTTAAACCTCCAGCCTCCCTTAGCTGTACAGCGGATCCCCGTATTTTATCCAGTAAACTAGTTTTTCCTGTATCTACATGCCCTAGCATGCAGACTATGGGTTGTCTCATGGGCATTTTGGAACACTTACAGTATGAGAACAGGAATTCTTAATATATCTAACTGATGCGCGCGCGCAAACATGGAAAATAGATTTGTAACCCTAGGGATTAAATTGTTTATATGTTAAAAGCCACTCTCTGCCATATACGAGAAGCCCATAAAATCCTTTTGCAGAAGAAATCCGCCGGTAGGTTTGGAGAAGGAAAATGGAACGCTGTTGGAGGTAAGATTTTACCTGAAGAAACACCTCTCGAGGGGGCTATAAGAGAAGTGCGGGAAGAAACCGGATTAAGAGTCAAGGAACTCCAAGAACACGGATACTTGAAGTTCTATTTCGGTGAAGAAAGTGAACCAGACTGGATTGTTTACGTTTTTTCGACATACTGTTTCGAAGGGATGCTCAATCCAAGCGAAGAGGGTTTTTTGAAGTGGTTTGAAATAAGCGAAATACCTTATCAACAAATGTGGGAGGATGACAGGTATTGGCTTCCTCATATGTTAAACGGAGCCCGTTTTCACGGAGATTTTTTCTACGGCAAGAATGATGACAAACTGGTAAGACACGAGTTTAAAATATTGTAGCTTAAAAAAAAGTTAAACCTATAAACAGTTTTGCTAATCCTTCTCATGAGAAGATAGATATGCCATACATACTAAAGGAAAATAGGGAGAAATACAATGCTTTATTAGAGGAATTGATAGGCATTCTGAAAAAACAACCATTGGATCAAGTTGATGGTGAAATTAACTATATTGTAACTAGAATTTTAAAGGAGGTATACCCCCTGCGATACTTTAACCTTAATAGAGCTGTGGGCGTGTTAGAATCGTGTAAACTAGAGTTTTACCGCCGAGTAGTAGGACCCTATGAAGATACGAAAATTGAAGAAAATGGAGATGTTTAAAACAATAAATAATCCTCAGGAAGACTGAGCATGACCGTTAACGCAAGGGTAATTATCTGTACAGGAGCACCCGGAAATGGACGGGATGAACTACTTCAAGAAATGCATGAAACCACTGCTTTCTATTATCACCACCTTTTCGACTATATTGTTGAGGAAGCTAGAGTCGAGGGCACCATACTTACGAAAATTAACATTTTAGATTTTTATGACAGCCAACCAGGAAAAATGGAGGAGTACAGAGAAAAAGCCATTACAAAAATATCTGAGAAAATAGAGAAGGAAAGCGGTCTTCACATAATAAGCACTCCATACCATTTTGAGTGGAGAGGCAACAAGTTTCAAGGCCTAAACCCAAAGGACATTGATATACTTGACCCTGACATGTTTCTAATAATATTTGATGACTTGATTAGAGTCAAGGAACGATTAGAACAAGACCCACAATGGCGTTACCATAGATTCACTTTAGGGGAGATAGCAAATTGGAGAAGAGAAGAAGTATCAGGCATCTACAACCTTGCTCGAAAATATTCTCCTAGAAGGGAAGTGCAGCTAGTAGCGTATTCTAACAAGGCAGCTTTCCTGAAGGATTTGATCCTTAACACTAATAAACTGAAGTTTTATCTCAGCCACCCTATAACAGGAGAAGGAAAAGATTTCTTCCTGAAAGTAACAAAATTCGCTGAAAATCTCTCTGATTACTATATTGTCTACGATCCTTACTTGATAAGAGATTGGGATATTGTAGAAAACTGGAGGAGAGTGTTGAACAAAGCGATCGAGAATAAAGAGGCACGCCCAGACGAGATAACTATGGATATGGATTACCCTGAAGGAAAACGTACCTTCACATTAAATTCTGTTGAAGTCGAGTCAGCAATTAAAAACTTAAGATTTCAGATAATAGATAACGACTACAAGATAATTGAAAATAGTGATCTTTTAGTAGTTTATCACCCACGCGAAAGCATATCTGCTGGTGTAATATGTGAGATGGTTTACGCTAAGGCTTTGGCCAAAATGGTGTATGCATACTACCCGTATGAACCAAGTCCATTTTTCGAGTGGTATTCCACAAGAATATTCCAAGATGAAAACGATTTAATTAATTTCCTAATCAAAGAGTCGAAGCTTACCGGGCAAACTCCTCTTGATTTTTACTCTGGTATCGAGGAAGAAACTTAGATATTAGGCTCTGAAAAGTTCTCCCATACTCTTACCTAGTAACCTATTCGCAGCCATCAGACAACCAGCAACAAGAAAAGTACCAAGTATACCAAGAGCACTTGCGACATAAGGTCCATCTCCAAGCCTTAAATTCAATCCATAGATGGCTTTAGTGATGGGATAATATTGTTCCTGAAGAGCCAAAACGAGACTGTCACTAACCTCCATCATAGCAGCCGAGAATGAAATTATCCCTCCTGCAAGTACATTTGCCATGATTAGTGGGGCGGTTATTCTTATCATTGTTCTGAATGGACTGGCACCGACGCTGAGTGAAGCCTCCTCAAGACTGATACTTGTTTGCTGGAAACCAGAGTAAGAAGCCCTTACAGAATAGGGTAACCTTCTCACAGAGTAACTTAGGATCAGTAATATGGTTGGGTCAATGAAGGGATCGAGGGGAGTTCCACTGAATGTAACTACATAACCAAATGCAACAACGATTCCTGGGATGGCTAGGGGAAGCATGGAAACTGAGTCCAAGATATCTTTTCCAGGAAATTTTTTTCTCGATAATAGATAGCCAATCAGTATTCCAAGTACTATATCTATTGAAGTGCTTAAAACACTGTATTTTAAGCTATTCAGTATGCTTGTAACGGTGACAGAGTGTGTGATCGCAATTCTGTAATAATCGAGGGTCCAACTGGAGGGCAGAACCGTGAAGAACCATTCCTCTGCTAAAGATGTGATAATTACGCTAATTTGAGGGATTAAAGCTGCAAAGAGCATAAAGCAGAGAAACATGTAAATGAAAGGGACTTTCCAACCAGTTACACGCCTCACCCGGGGGACTATATGCCCTCTTCCAAGCATCTCAAAACTTCTTCCTCCTAAATATCGACGGGCAATCACCACGAATATAACCGAGACAACTAGTGTCATTACAGTTAGCGCATAGCCCATAGGGTTCACAAAAATATCTTTAACCATTGAAAAAATGATTGGGGGTACAACCTTCCTGAATTCAAAAATTAAAGGGGTGCCCAGATCTGTGAAAGCCCAAATAAAAACAATGATAGCTCCAGCAAGGTAACCCGGCAACATCAATGGGAAAGTTACAGTCCTGAATAGGTGAAACCCACTTGAACCCATGTTTTCTGCCTGCTCTTCNNAATGTTAGCTAATGCAGCTGCTGTGTTGAGGTATAAAAATGGGTATAAATGAAGCGCCTCCATGAGAATTACACCATAGAACCCTCCTCCAAACCAGTCAATGGGCTGAGTGATGATGTTTAACTGCATCAGTAGCAGGTTGATTGAGCCATATCGCGCGAAAAGCTGCTTCATCCCAATTGCTCCAACAAAGGGGGGCATAACAAGAGGGATAAGCAAAATAGCTTGAAACAGCCTCTTCCCTGGAAAATCATATCTAACCATCAGAAAAGCCAGAGGAATACTAAAGATAGAGGTTAAAATTGTTGTTAAAACCCCTATTTTCGCGCTGTTAATAACACTACTACGATAGAAGGCGTCTGTGAACATTAACTGAAAATATGTTAAAGTAAACTTACCCTCAGAGAAGAAAGCGCCTCTAAAAACATACATTATCGGCATAATTAAAAATACAGAAAAAAAAGCCATTATCGCTAAGAAAATAAAAAACGAGTTACGGTCTGTCTCTTTAAACCAATCTCGATTAGGGAGAATTTTTTTCAGCATAAGTTAAACCATCTTAATAGGGAAAGACGTCAACATCCTCCGGGTTAAAAGAAAAGCCTACTATATCGTTTTCCTCTCTTTTATGAACCCCTGGGTTGAAATTCGTAACTTTTAACTCCAAGTCTCTGAAGCCCTTTAATATATAATGTTCGATTAAACCATAATAATTCAGCCTAACAATTTCAGCATTAAATAGGTTTAACTGTTCGAGGCTAGCCTTGTTTTCTTGAAGATAAATTCTTTCAGGTCTAATAGAGCATCTAACCTTGTCGCCTTGAACTAATTCTTCGAGAGTATGCTTGGCATAGAATTTTTCTCCTGATAAAGTCTCAACAACTAGTAAAGACCTGTCCTTATCAATTGATATTACCTCGCCATCAACGAAGTTTGTTTCACCAATGAAACCTGCAACAAAGCTGTTTACGGGGTTATTATAAATGACCCTAGGTGAACCTATTTGCTCAATTTTCCCAAGATTCATGATAGCTATTTTATCTCCCATAGATAGGGCTTCCTCCTGATCATGTGTGACGTAAATTGATGTAATCCCTAATTCTTTTTGTATGCGAATTATTTCGTTCCTAGTTTCGACTCTGAGCTTTGCATCCAAGTTACTTAGAGGCTCGTCAAGCAGCAGAACATCTGGTTCAATTACAATCGCACGGGCTAGAGCAATTCTCTGCTGCTGGCCACCTGAAAGCTGATTTGGATAGCGTTCCGCATACTCCCTCATCTTAACTATCTCCAATGCTTCTCGAGCCCGTTGAACCCGTTCAGAGACAGGTGAATTTCTAACCTTCAACCCGTAAACAATATTTTCGTAGGCGGTCATGTGGGGCCAAAGGGCATAATTTTGGAAAACCATTCCAAGATTCCTTTTATGGGGAGGAACATCATTTACTGGATTCTTATCAAAGTAAATATTTCCGTTGTCGGGTTTGTAAAAACCGGCAATTACTCTCAAAGTAGTAGTTTTTCCGCAACCAGATGGACCGAGGAGAAAAAACATTTCGCCTTCCTCAATTTCAAGGTCAACGTCATCCATTGCACGAACGTCTCCGAAAAACTTGGAGACATTTTTGAGGGCTACGGTAACCATAGATTACTCTACACCTTATTAATACTGGGAACTAGTATCTAGTTAATAAATAAAAAAGATTAGAAAAGATTATTGTGTTACAGCTACAATTTCTCGTCGTCTGCTCATCGAATATGCTACAAAGTACCCAAGAATGGCACCAACAACGATGCCCCCGCCGAGACCCATGTAGAGGTTGTTCTGTTTCTCAGCGTTGAGTTCCTGCATCGCTTCCTCAAATTGTTCAACAAGGTCCGCCCCTGCAAGAGATACGAGGTTCGAAGCACTTTCGTATTTTCCGATTGAGAAATCATGCCATTCACTGATGTAAGTATTTCTTGTTTCAGCATCGTCCCATTCTTGTGTTAACTGGATTGCATCGGCTTCAGCGATTGGTGCTTCACCCATTTTATCCTTTGCCTGGCCGATAAAACCGGAATCTATACCTGCCTCATCTAATGTTTTCTCCATTGAGATAATCTCACGCCAAGTAGAGATGAGCTCCGGATGGGAATCTATGATTGTTGCTCCAACAATATCGTTTACTAAAGACCATCGTATGGAGCCTAATGTGGCATTGTATTCAAGAGTGCTGGAAACCTCAAAGGGATTGATAGGAACGACCGCTTGATCTCCAAGTTCTGAGTACAAATCAGGTATGACACTCATTCTACCTAGAAGATATTCCTTGGGTCCGCCCTCAGCTCCAACGGGCAGCATCCATAATTTTTGCCCTTCGTCTGAAAGAACAAAGTTAACGAATTCCTTAGCAACATCCAGATTCGGAGCCCCTTTCAGGATAGCTATACTGTCAGGATTGATTACGGTTAAACCCTCAGGCATAACGTACCCGATTTTATCCTCCCCTACTGAAGCAACTTGTGACCAAGCGTAAAAATCGATAGCAAGACCATAAGCGATGTCGCCAGCTCCAACTGACCTCGGGACTTGGCTGGAACTTGGTGGAAAAGTCTTAATGTTTGCACCCATCTCAGTCGCAAGCTTTAACCCTTCTTCCCAACCCAGACCCTGTAGAATAATCTCATACATCATATGGGTACTACCACTATGTCTGGGATCCGCGGACCCAACCCATCCAATGATGGAGGGGTCAGTTAGATCCGCCCAGGTTGTTGGAGTAGGAAGCCCTTCTATTTCAAGAATCGCTTTATTATAGATTATTCCGAAACCCGATAAGGCGGAACCGTACCATCTGTATTCTGAGTCATAAACAGGAATACCTGCGAAAGTCTCAGGTATTTTACTTAGTAGATCTTCAGGAAGTTGATAGGCTAAGAGCTGACCTTTATCTGCTTGGGCTAAGAAGGGATCAACACCGCCTCCCCAAAAAACGTCAATCCCGATACTGTCGGGAGTAGCCTGGAACGTTGAATCAATGTACTTTACAACATCTGATGTGCCACCGACATCAATTACTTCAATATTGACGGCTTCACCATGTTTGTCCTGATAAAATTCTTCAAAGGCTGCGGTAAATTCGTTCATGATTCCCTCCCAGTGAGGGGTAATTATAACAAGGTTTGCATCGGGCTCTGCTGTAGCAAAATTCAGACAAAAAGGAGCTAGTAGCATTAAAGTGACTGTAAATGTTAGTAACAAGTTTTTTGTTTTCATGATTGTTCGGATTAATATGTTTTTTACCAGTTATATTTTTAATGGCTTAAAAAGGAGAATTGTTATTATTCCTTAAAGGGTATCTTGGGCATTAATAAATCAATAAATTCCGTTATTCCTGAATGATATTAGGAGAATGATCAGAAGCGAAGAAGAGACGAATGAAAACATAATTCAAAAAGTCTTCCTTGGGAGTATTATGATGATTATTATCATTCTTACTATCTTTTTTCCTATATCGTTGCCTTTCCCAGTTAGCAGTTACACGAGACAGTATCTGGATTTTGTTGAATCAATCCCTCCTAACACCACAGTAGGCTTCATGATGGGAGATATGCCACAAACAAAACGACAGTTAGGGTCATCAACAGTTATCACAATGGTTAAACTTTGGGAGAAAAAATCCAAAATAATATTCTGGTACGATACCCCTGTTTCAGGACCAATTCTTTCAGAATATATAGAAGAAGCGGAGAAAGTTGTTGGAAACTTGGTCTACGGAAAAGATTACGTGAATATCGGCTTCATAAGCGGGGGAGAAATTGGCTTGACTGTTTTCCTAAGCGATATAGTGAAAGCAACTGCTGGTAAAGATGCCTTTGGCAACCCTTTTGAGGATCTATCAATTATGATGGATATTAAAAACGGCTTTGATATTAAGTATGGTTTTGCTAATACTGCTTGCCAAGTAACCGAGCACATATACATTAGGCAATGGCAAAGACCTTATGAAGCCCAGATTGCGACGATAAATTGTGCTAGTGACCGAACTCTTCTAATGCCATACCTAGCGAATGGGCAACTTGCAGCGACTGCAAGTGGTTTAATTGCTTCAGCTGAGCTTGAAAATCTAACAGGTAATGTTGGTTCGGCCAATAAGATACTTGTTACTGTTTCATTCCTGGGACTATATTTTATAGTACTTGTATTTCTTGGGAACTTTCTTCCTTATATAGTTAAAATTTTTACCAGTTTATTAAAAAGAGCGCATCAATGATTTGTTCATGGTGGGCCGAGCCGGACTTGAACCGGCGACCTTCGCGGTGTGAACGCGACGTCCTACCAGGCTGGACTATCGGCCCGTCTGAGACCAATATCAATAATTCTATCATAAAATATTTTCTAGTTCAAATGCGCGCGCTAATAAAGTCCGGGAGTGAAAAATATTCCGAAATCATTAATAATATATTATTAATCGTTACTGTCGTTACTCTACTAACCAGGAAACTGCGCGCGCGCTCACTCAACTAACATTTCTTCATACATCCATGCACACACGATTCAGAGTGTATACTAATTTATTGAAGCTTGAGTTGTATGTGTTTCATGAATGTTAAAGATTTTTTATTATTAGTGTGTGCGCGCATAAAATTGATAAAATTTAAGTAGAGTGCCTTAGGTCTTTAGGTAGGTGAATAGTATATACTGTAGAGACTGTAAGAACTGGGGGCCTCGTGGTTCTGTTGGCAGTACTGGAACCTGGGATAGGGAAAAGTCTGTCTTGGGAAGATGCACGATATTTGAGCAAGGTGGTCGTTTTTCGAGCATGAGACGTGGAGATGTTGAAGCATGCGAGGAATTCGTTTCTACATAGTAAAAATTTAGACACATAATATTTATACGAATAATTTCGTATTCATTGTTCTTTTTATGTATGCACGCGGAAACTATGATCCTTATTTTTTCTTTCGTATTAGAATGGTGATATTGTCATTAACGAGTTTCACACCCGCACCGAGTTCAAGTATTTTTTTCTTGTTTAGTTAATCTTTTCATGATGATTTTATATCGTAGATATTTATCATCCATGGAAAATTTTGGGGGGTGTGGGGTTTTCGTGTGACCTCCACATGTTGGACAGGTTTCGTTTTTAATAGTGTAGGCATCGCATTTGATGCACTTCTTTAATAGTTGAACCAAAAGATTTCACAGTTATTCTCGTGTAAAGGAAACAGTTCCGTTCTGAGTGGTCCAATTATCTTTAATGTGGTTGACGATTTTTTCTAAAGCTGTTTCCGCTTCCTTATAGTTGTCTGCAGTTAATTCCATTCTATATTTCGGTGAGCCAAGGCTGTAAACCTGTATTTCAGCATCGTTTGCGTCACCTATCTTTCCTGCCTCTGAGAAAACAGTTTTGAGGTCTTCCACTCCTTCTCTGCCCGTTGATGACAGTTCAAAGATTCCTTGAATTGTAACCTGCTTAACGATAATTTTTTCTTCAGCTATCCCAGCTAAAATTTCAGCCATTTCCTCTGATAAACCAGCATCAATTAAAGCCATTTTCCCGTTTTTTGCGGCTTCTTCAAGGCCTTCATAGAGGCTACCATAATGAAGGATTAGTTTTTCCCCGACCTCATTATAAAGTTCCTCAACATCTCTACCAAGGTCAGCTGCGGCAGAGTGGAGTAGAGTTTCTGCTCTCCTAGCTTTTTTCCATAATTCAATCTTTTTCCTGCGTTCATCTCTGGTAACTCGGCGAAGAGATAAGTCAACTTGGCCACGGCTCTGGTCAACTCTTAGAACCTGTAGGACTACTTTCTGCCCTACTCTGACATGGTTTCGAATGTTCCGAACCCATCGGCTTGAAATCTCTGAAATATGAAGTAATCCTTCCTTACTCTGGTATTCATCGAGGGTTACATAGGCGCCATATCCCTTTATGTCTTTGACGCTTGCCACCACAAGCTCTCCAACCTCGGGCCATTCAAGTCTTCCTAAACTCATTAAGGCTACCCCAGAACCGCTATTACCGCACCGGTAATTTTTGCCTTCCCGCCGGTTGGTTCAGCGAGGATTTCCCCGCAGGTCTGGCATTGAACCACTCGACTAGCATGACTAAATATGATCTGCTCGCTTTCACAGGTTAAACATCTAACTCTAAAAAACCGTGAGGTTGGTCTAGGTATTAGGCTTTCCCACTCTGCCATTATTCTATCTCCAGTCTCCTGAGCCTTTTTCCGGCACGAGTTATTTTATACCCGCATTCCCTACAGTTAAGTATTAGACTCTGTTTTCTTGATACTTTCGCCTGATTATGCTGCATAGGATACTTTTGACCTCCGTATCCTTTTTTACGCTCAGCTTGGCGTCTTTCACCCTGTTTTGCACCCTTGCGTCTTCCAGCCTTGTAAAGGCTTACAGCATGCTCTGTGTGTGTTCTGCATTTTGGGCAGTAGGTTCTTTGTGTCCTTGGTATCTTCATGGCTGAATCTCCACCACCATAGCGAAGCCCCTCCTTATTAGGTTTTCAGCATTTTCCTCTGGTAAAGAGGCAACATCCTCTGGATTGAAGGGCCCATACGTTTTCATGTCCACCCCCATGATCGCTGGGACGGGTTTTAGGAAGCGAAGGACTTTATAACCAGTAAAATCTTCGGATGGGGTTGATTTTTCTAGCCCAGGTTCAGCTCTATCTAGTCTGCCTAATATTATGTTTCTTGCCATATCATTGAATGATCCTATCGACTTACGGATATCTGAGTGGAATTCTCTCTCNNATCTTTTAACATTTTTTCGACATAATCCATTTCCTGGGTCATTATCTTTCCCCGTACACTTGTTTTGTCCAGCATCCTGTTTTGTTCCCTTAGCTTAGAAGCATAACTTGCCATGGAAGGATAATAATCATCATCAAGATCTTGTAGACTAGGATTTTCTCTTTCCCTTTTCCAATCCTCATAAAGTTTTTTGAATAAATCTTTCAAGAAATTATCATTCCTCCTCCCTTACACAGGACAAAAAGGGCTGCGGCTAAAGGAAGAGTAATCTCCTCTCCCTCAAAAGGCCCGTAATAATCATCTTTGATTCTAAATTTAGGCACCCACCTAACTTTGAGCCTCAAGTCCTCACCATCAAATGCAACTGCTTCATCAAAAGGATCATAATCAGCTAAATTATCCAATAATATGGGTTGAACCTGCCAAGCAGTTTTAGCGTGAAGAGAAAATGGAAGCCGTATCAGTCTGTGAATATCAGTAGTGACCACGGTGTCAATTTCAGAAGCCTGCATCTTGATAGCCACAGTCATCGCTTTTTTAACTGTGTCCTTGGTAAGAAATCTGGTGATCTGACTTGGATGCTTTTCAAGCAATAATCCAATAATTTCTTCTCTTTCCTCTTTAAGAATTCTAGACTGCTCTCTACTAAGTTTCAAAGAATCAACATCCTCTTCGGTTGCGGCAGTAAGAAAATCGTAAAACGCACGTGCAGCTCGCCCCCTCCACCCGGTCTCAGCTAAACTACTTACACCCCCTCTAAGACTAGATGAGAATCCTAGGTATTCAGGGTTTAGTCCCAAGCCCATTATGTAATTAACGACTTCTCTGCGTGCCTCTTGATCTAACTTTCTTATTTTGGAACTTAAAACATGAACATGATATCCCCTGTTCCCAGAGAAGTTACAAGTAACGTCTTCGTCAGGTATGAATCCGAAGTCTTGAATCAAAATGTCAAGAAGCTTATTGGTCTCATGTTTTGCGGCTTGTAAACAATCTTCACAGAGCCATGTCTCAGTGAGGTAAGATGCTTTACCACATTCACACAGCCCTGGCGGTCTTCCCTTTCCCTTTAATCCACAATTTCTACAAAGCCATCTATCATGATTCTCCTGACAGCCTAGAATAAAATGATCAGCATCTATATCAAAGATTAAATCTGCTCCATTCCAGATTTTTTCGTTCATTGGAGCATTCGGTTTTTCGTAATAAGAGGAAGAGTAGTAGGAATGAGCTGGCCCGCGTAGTTTGAAATAGTTACGAAGATTTTCCAAGTCGTTGAAAGCGATGTGGCGATGCATCATTCTGGTATTAAATTCTAGGAAGGCAAACTCACGTCTTAACAGATGGGTGGGGCCCTTGATTTCACCGGAGTTATTCAGGTACCAGTCCTTAAATTTTCTAGCTACGAACCCTGAGCTTCCCCATGAATGCTCCATGAACTTCACTTATTCATTGTAACGGGAATTAAAAACAAGTTTCGGATTATTTCTTTTCTGTAGGAGCCCTCCGGCCGTTAAAGGGACATTTCTCACAGAACATGGGATTCCAGCGTACCATGTTTTTAAAATGTTTACAGTAGTGCAGTCCAAGGTGTTTTAGATTATTTCTTGCAACCATTTATTCATTCTTCCTATCTGAAGGGTCAGGTCTTTCCCCCCCTATTTGTTTAGATTTTATTCGATAGTACCCCAGTGGATGCCTGACATACCTGCATATCGAGTCTTTTTCTCGACAGATGCCATGGGTGTTTAGGGTTGAGCAAGTCGGAGGAGTATATTTCGTCTGACCTCCTCTCATACCTGCTATATGTTCGATTTGATATCTTGTTAAAGATTCATCGAAATCAGTTACGCTCGTATAGAGTTCCACCATTTCGTTAATATCCATCCCAACATTGACGAGGAAACTGGTTAAAGCAAATCGTTCCATGTGGCTTGCTCTACGCCCTGAAAGGAGGCCCTCCATACAGTATCGTATGCAGGGAGGGAATGCTTCGTTTAACACTTTTTCTGGTAGTCCTTCTGCACCTATTTTGCTTCGGTTCTCGGAGAATACTTCTGAAATCTTCTCTAACCTGTTCTGGATGGGGGCTGGAAGATTTATCTTTTGTTGACGAAGGACTTTTTGCTTAATGAGCTGTTCAACCTCAACCTGTAAGAGTCTTGCCACTTCAACATTTGTTAAATTAACATATCCGTCTTTAATGACCCTATTCAGGAGTTTCCATTTGTCTTCACGGAACCCGTGAGTGTTTGAGAGATAGTCACTAAAATGAATTTGAAACCCGTAACTTATACCATCAATATTTTCAACTTGTCTGCGTATGTCCCATCCAAACTCTTGTATTGCTATATCAAGAACTTTTCTGATTCGTTCTTCGCTGAGAAGGTTATATGCGCGAACTGATTCCCCGAGAGCGTATCGTCTCCCTAGAAATGGTTCACCAATTACTGTGACATACATTATTGCTACAGGAAAACTTAGGAGTTCAGTTATAGAGTCAGCTAGTTTCGCAGATACCTCTGCTTTAACAATTGACTCTATGACTCTCTCAGCGCCTCTATCCAAGACTTTGGTATAGTTAGGGGTCACCATGTCTTCAAGTTTGATGTCCAAGGAGTCAACTAAGTCAAGAGCCTGCTTCAAAAAAGGGTATTTAGCTACCTCCCTATCGATAAGCAAACTCAAACCTGGAGCCTCTAAAAGACGGAAAGTTGGCG
>JABAHP010001534.1_pt3 | contig 24364 bp, 27 predicted proteins | sample 7062081 | NCBI WGS metagenome assembly JABAHP01 (sample SAMN14534357, study PRJNA622989) | marine sediment metagenome | biome: marine biome [ENVO:00000428]; feature: marine pelagic biome [ENVO:01000023]; material: deep marine sediment [ENVO:00002113] | place: India: Gulf of Kutch | collected...
AAACAAGTATATAGAAATAAAGGGAGTAAGGATAATATTATAATCTCAATTGCTGGAGTACATGGCGTTGGGAAAACAACTGTATTCAATCTATTTAAAAATGATAAAAAAGTGAAAGATAATAAAAAATTCAAATTTTTCCCCGAAAGATATGTTAAAAAACCTCCTTTTCCTTTTGGTTCCTCTGACAAACAAATTGGATTTAGAAGTGAGCTTCATTTTCTTCAACAACTTATTAGACGCAATCAGAATATTGTAAATTTTGATAATAATTATAATGGTAGAATTATAATTTTAGATAGAACTCCACTATGTGTTCTAATTTATTCAAAAAGTTTGAATTTAAAAGAAAAAGACTATAGCCTTATTCTAGATACTTATAAATCAATAGAATGGAAAGAAAACTATATCTTCTATTTGAGTGCTGAACCAAATACAATTATGAAACGGATTATTCAGAGAGGCTCCTTAGAAAAAATAAGAAAAGAATGGAATGAGGATGATAAAGAATACCTATTAAGAATTATGTCATTTTATAAACAATTTCTAGCAACTCATAAATCAGTTTTTACTATCAACACAGAAGATGTGACTCCAGGAGATGTTATCCTTGAAATGAAGGCTCTAATAACTCAGTTATCAGGATATTATTTTGATAAGATTGAAAAACCAATCTCAACTCAAATGAATTTGTTAAAATTTTTAAAATAGAGTAATGATAAAATATATTAAAATAGACTTTCTATTTATACATAAATTTAAGCCCTAAAAAAAGTAATCAATCTTCATTCTAACAAGGTGGGAAAAAAATTGTCTACAATTGCAGAAGACATTCGTAAAAATATGATGCTTCTTTTAAAAGAGGAAGAAGATAAAACTGATTTAGAAAATCTTGCAGTCTTATCTCGAGTAGGAATGAAAGTAGCTAGCTCAGTTTCTTCTGAATTAGATGCTGATGCTACTTCTGCATCTAGTACAGCATTAATAGATTTAGGATTAAGATTAAATCAAGCTACAGTTCATGGGGCATTAACAGAAATTATATTACATAACACATCAGGATATAGCATTTTAATGGCTATTAATGACGAATATATTGTATTTGGAGGGCTTTCTCAGATTTACAGCATTGGATACTATTTAGGTTATTTAAGAGAATTAGCAAGAAAACTAAATAGGTTAATTTCTGGTGATCAAGTTACTGAGATGATGCTTTCCCTCGAAGAAACTGAAATAAAAAAGATCGAGAAACAAAAACTAGAAGAAGAATCAACTCCTATAATAAAACCCACATTAAAACAAGATAAAGCAGCATTAGACGACTTGTTAGGATTTTTGGATGAATGGGAAAAAGGAGACGAAGAATTTGAAGAACTTGAGCCAACCACTGAAAGTGGCATTGTTTCTATTCCTAAATCAGTAGGTATGGGACTTGAAAAAGAAGTTAAAGCAGTCACCGAATCTCACGCACCTCAAATGGCGGAAAGTGCATCGACAAAAAGTCAATTTAAAGTATACGAAGATGAAGTTCCCCCAATTCCATTAGAAGATTATACTCCCATGGAAATTGAAGATGAACCAGTCTCTGAAGAAAAAGCTCCTGTTATAGAAGAACCGGGATTTACTGAACAACCACCGTCACTCGATGAATTGCCCTCCTTTGAAGAACTAGGACCTCCAGATTTTGAAACTGAGGTTTCTGCTTCTGAATACGATACAGAATTTGTTTTAGAAGAAGAATCAGAAGCACTAGGGTCTGTACTTCGTGATCTTGGGTGGGAGGAAGAGGATTAACCTTTAATACTCTTATAGGTACTAGCATTACTGGTTCTTGTTAAAATTAATATATTACTTAAACTTTTAAATAATTTTAAATCTAATTTATATTTAATTTTAAACTTGATATTGGAAGCTCTTAAAATTATTATGACTGGACTTGAGACAAAACAAAGAGATAGAAGACTTCTAAAAAAATTTATACTTTTTGGAACTCCTAGACTAGGAACAAATATTCTTTTAACTATTGTAGATTTTGCTTTGTTGACCCTTTACAGTACGGGATTTAACTTACCTGCTTGGCAAACCTTCTTAGCTACTAGTTTAGGAAAACTTAGTATCGCACTTTCCCAATTTCTTTTAGGTTGGCTGAGTGATGCTAAATATACTAAATGGGGAAGAAGAAAACCATATTTAATAATATTCAGTCCACTCCTCGCAATTTCCTTTATATTCTTACTGATCCCTAATCAGTTTTTAACCGTTTCAAATACAACAGCTTTATTTACTTGGTTATTAGTATGGGATGTACTTTTTCAAGCTAGTTATGGGGTAACAACTGTGCATAACGCCTGGATGGCGGAGCAGTTCCAAGTGGCTGACCGTCCGAAAGCTTCACAGTTCATAAACCTTTTTATTTATCTTGGAGCAGGTATAGGTGAAATTTTTACCTTGTTGATACTAACAGATTTTGCTGCTCAAGTAGAATCAAATCCAAATGCTTTACCTATTGAGTTTTTACTTAGTGTATTAATATTTGGATTAATTACAATTCCATTATTCTATCTTGTGGCTATTTTAATGCCAACAGAACCAAATTACCAAATAGAGACAAGTCTAATTAGTAATTTAAAATCTATTGTAAAAAATAAAAACTATTTATCCTTCAATTTTATGGAAGGATTTGCAAGTATAGCATGGTCTATTGTAACACCAACAATGCTAGCTTTTTTAACTACTGTTTTAAATTTTACTGATTTGCAGTTTATAATAGGAGGTTCAATTATAATTTTTGGAGTTCTTTTTTTCTTATATTTATGGAGAAAATTGATAGAAAAACTAGGGAAAAAAAGGAGTTTGTTATATCTTTTTCTCTTCGCGATCATTGTACTACCATTTACATTAATTAGCCTAATTCCAATGGAATCATATCTAATATATGGAATAATTTTTATAATTGGAGTAGTCGCTTCTATTGGTGGCTGGAACTTGTTTCCTTACATCATCTATGCAGATCTCGCAGAAGATGATGAAAAATCAACTGGAGAATTAAAAGCAGGTTTATATCGAGGATTTTCTAGCATAATTCTTAATATTTTCCAATCTATTGGCTTACTTTTTTCATCAGTAGTAAGCTTTCTTCTAGGAGATTACTTATTTTTTATCTGGTGGGGTCCTATTTGCTCATTAATCTTAATCGGTGCTTATTTCTATTCCAGAAGGTTTATTAAAATTGATTTTGATTGGGAACAGAAAAAAGCATTCAAGTGATTCTTTTAATTCTTCATATAATAAAGATAAATAAAAATAATAAACAGAACTCAAAAATCTAATTTTAATATCGTCGGTCTTTTGAAATGATTTTCACTTTCAAAGCTTCGGGACCTTTTCTATCATTTGTGTTTTTTATTTCAAACTCAACCTCATCTCCCATATCTAGTTTTTTAAAGCCAGACATGTCAATATTTGAAAAATGAACAAAAACATCTTCTTGATCCGCAACACTGATGAATCCGAAACCTTTTTTCGCATCAAACCACTTGACGAATCCTTTTTCTATTTTCTTCTCGTTTGTCATATATAACTCTCTTATTTTTAATTAAAAAATAAATAAAACTCGAATACTCTTGTTTTGTTAACACTAATATTTATTAGAATATATAAAAAAATCAATTTTTATTTTAAAATTTTTTTAAACACACTTTCTTCTTGGATAAAATCAATAAATAATAGTATACTTAATTTATCTAAGTATGATTTTCGATAAAGCATTAGAAATTTATCATAAATATTATATTTGTGTTCATTGTCTTGGAAGAATGTTTTCTCTTTTAGGTACCAATACAACAAACTATGAACGAGGCAAATCTTTATTACTATCAATAACTATGGAAAACCATAGGAATTTTCTATCTGCAAATGAAGCCCTTCAAAAAGAAGCAATAGAAAATCTAAAAATTTTAGCAAATAAAGCTCATTTTAAACCTGCTCAAAAAGTTTTAGAAAATGAAGGCTTAGGAGATGTGAATGGTGATTTAGCTCAAATCTGTCATCTTTGTCATAACATTTTTTCCAATATTGAAAATTATACTGAAAAGGCAGTCCAATTACTAAAAGAAATTGAATTTGAAAGTTTTTTAATTGGTTCAAGACCAGATTCTCAAATAATTAATCAAGAAGACCAATTCAAAGCAGAATTTAATCTTTTAGAAGCTGAATCTTTTAAAAGTCATTTTAATCGCGTATTAGGCAAACAACTATTATTATTCTTAAATAAAGTTCCCGAATTCTCGCATCCTGATGTAGTAATATTATTCACTTTTAATTATGAGAAATTTGCAATTGAATTGATACTGAAATCCCTCTTTATTTATGGAAGATATAATAAATTAATAAGAGGAATACCCCAAACACATTGGTTTTGTAAAAAATGCATGGGAACTGGATGTGAATCATGCAATTACACAGGAAAGCAATATCTAATTAGTGTTGAGGATTTAATAACTCCAGAATTTATGAAGGCATCAAGAGCGACTGATTCAAAATTTCATGGAGCTGGAAGAGAGGATATTGATGTAAGAATGTTGGGTTCTGGAAGACCTTTTATTCTTGAATTAAGAAATCCTAGAATTAGAAGCTTGGAATTGGAAAAAATCAAAAAGAAAGTTAACAAGAATAATAAAAAGAAAGTTAAAATTTATAACTTAAAATATAGTAGCAAGAAAGAAGTAATCAAACTTAAAATGGAAGCAAATAATACAAAAAAAAAATATAAAGTTTTAATAAAATCTGAAAATAAACTAGATAAACAAGAATTTGACCAAAAATTAATTCTTTTGAAAAAAGCATTTGAAAATAAGGAAATCCATCAAAGAACGCCCTATAGAGTATCTCATCGTAGAAGTGATAAAGTTAGAAGAAAATTAATTTATAATATTGAAGGGAAATTAGTTAAAGCAGATTTATATGAGTTCATAATAGAAACTCAAGGAGGAACCTATATTAAAGAGCTTATCAATGGTGATGAGGGACGCACTACTCCTTCTTTTTCGGAAATTTTTAAAACTCCTTTAACATGTAAAGAATTAGATGTTATAGAAATTTCCATTTAAGATTGGTTTTATTTAGTTTAATTTGCCTAAAATCAAAAAATAAATAAATTATAGTACATAATTCTACTAAATCAATTGATTAGTTTTTTATACTATATCTCTAAAGGTGATTTACAATAGTCAAACACAGAGGCTATAGGTCAAAGACACGGCAGAAGCATAGGAAAAATGTCCGTGATAGAGGATTAGGTTCTGTTGAAAAATACCTAATTGATTATAATGTGGATGATAAAGTGGATATAATAACGGATTCCTCTCAACATAAGCGCGGTATGCCTCACAGTCGTTATCACGGCCGCACAGGTACTATTGTTGGTCAACGAGGACGTTGTTATTTAGTTGAAGTAAAACTAGGAGAATCTAAAAAAACATTAATAATTGGAAAGGAGCATCTTAAATTAAATTCTGTTTCTGTAAAAGAATAATTTAAAACGGTATGAGTTGAAATGTCTGGTCGCAAAAAAGAAGAAAGAAGTGTTTCTATCCCTGAAGTAAAAGAAATAATGGAAAATTTAAAAGATCAATTATTAGAAATTGATGCTGATGAAGGAATGTCCCATTTTCAAGAAATAACCTATAGTTATGTTAATAAATTTGCGAAATATGACGTAAAAACTGCTAAAAAAGTAAAGAAATTATTAATGGACAAGTATGAAATTGAAGAAATTTATGCTATTAATATAATTAACATTGATCCAAAAACGATACTAGAGCTACGACCTATTTTAGAAAAAAGTTTTACTGGTAAAACATTAACAGATGATCAATTAGAAGTGATAATTGAAGAAATAGAAGAGCTAAAATCATCTTAATTAGAAAATTTTGATTCTTATTTAGAAAATTCAAATAAAATTTATAAGTCTGTTTTGTTTTAAATTCAATGAACAATCCCATCTAATTATGTAGTTCATTATAATTAATAAATTAGAAATGGTAATCGGAAAAGTTAAAAATAAAATAATTTGTAATGATGGAAAGAAGAGAGCGTTACAGAGGCCCTCCACGCAGAAGAGATTATCGTGGTGGACCGAAGAAGAAGAAACAATTTATAAAGAAATTTCGGGAAATAGTTATTTTAGATCTATTAATGCATGGCCACCCCGAAGAAGATAAGCCTAGTTGGGCAAAAACACCAGTAGCTCAAGTTCTTACTTTTCCAGATTTTGTCCTTTATGAAGTTAAAGTAAATAAAAATTCCGATATTGTAGTTCAAGAGCAGAAAACCTATGAAGAATTTTTAAATGAAGATAAGTTAAAAGAAGTTTTAAAGAAAATAGACTATAATGAATTAACAAGTACTTCAAAAGCATTAATCTTACCAATTCTCGAAAAAGAAGTATTGAAATATGAAGAGGAATTTATAAATTTCTTTAATAATTCTACTTCAATTACTCCTAGAATGCACGCCTTAAAATTATTACCTGGTATCGGCCAAAAACATATGTGGGAGATACTTGAGGCAAGAGAGAGACAGAAATTTGGAACATTTCAAGATATTTCCGATAGAACAAGTATATCTAATCCAGCTAAATTGATTGCACAGAGAATAATAAAAGAACTTCAAAGAGATGTAAAATATTACCTCTTTAGCAAGACTCAAAAATATGAATGAACCAAATGAATATTAAAGAAACACAACTCATTTTAAAAAAATTAAAATTAAAGCCTAATAAAAAGTTAGGTCAAAATTTCATAATTGATAAGAATATTACAAATAAAATTATACATATTTCTGCCGCATCTCAGAATGATCTAGTTTTAGAAGTGGGTCCGGGATTAGGAAGTTTAACCCAGGAATTAGTAAAACTAGTAAAAAAATTATATGCTATTGAAGTAGATAACCAATTATATGCATATCTAAATGATAAATTCTCTGTTTTTAATAATATAGAAATTATTCATGGAGATATTCTCAAAATTGATCTCCCTAAACATAATAAAGTAATCTCTAATATTCCCTATACGATTACAGGTCCACTATTAGAAAAGATATTTTTTAGGTTAAATTCACCTATAGGTGTATTAACTATTGAAAAAAGTATTGCTGATCGAATATTTTTAACAGGAGATTATAAAAATTTCTCTCGAATTAGTATTAGTGTGAATGCTTTTATGAAACCTGTCATGAAATTAACTATTCCAAGAAACAGCTTTTGGCCTGTTCCAAAAATTGATATATCACTTATAAAACTAATTCCTAAAGAAAATCTTAATCTTTTTTTTTTAAAGAACAAAGCAATTGAATTTTTTTTGAAATTTGTAGCAGGAATAATGCCCTATAAGAATAGAAATATTGCTAATGCAATTGAGTTATTTTTTAAAAATCAAATAGATACTCAATATATAAAAGAAGATATTCTCTCAATTTTACACAAGAATAGTTATGAAAATAGAAAAGTATTCAGTTTTGAAATTAATGACTATATTGAAATTTGTAAATTGTTTTATTCATAAAAACAAATTAAAATCGGATTGTAATATGCCAACATTTCCAGATCCAATTATTAACTGCGATAATAAAAATGTTTATCCTCCCTCTGACGACACATATCTATTATTAGATTATTTCAAATCTCATATTAATTCTACATATTTTGATGGTATAAAAATAACTAAGATCAAAAATGTTCTTGATTTGGGTACTGGAACAGGCATATTTGCTATTTTCTTCCAATTAATTAAAAATAAATTCCAAAATTTTAATCCAAAAATTTATGCTTCTGATATCTTGGAAGAGTCAATAAAATGTGCAGAATTAAATCAGATTGAAAATGGAATTGGTCATGAAATTTTTTTTATAAATTCGAACTTGTTTAAATCCTTTCCAAGCTACTTAAAAGCATCATTTAATATTATTATTTTCAATCCACCTTATTTACCTTCCGCTCAATTTATTAAAAAAGAAGATAAAGAAATTATTGATTATAGTTGGGATGGAGGTAATAAAGGTTATGAAACTTTAATAAATTTTCTCAAGAGAGCTGTTTCATACTTAAATTTAAAGAATGAACACTATATTTATTGTATCACTTCTAGTAGAACTAATTTAAAATCACTAAATAAAGAAATTATTAATCTAGGATATGAAAATGAAATTGTTGGGGAAAAACATATTTTCTTTGAAGATCTTTATTTAAATAGACTTATACATACTTAAAACTAAAATGGTCTTCTATTTCTTCTTTTTTCTAATAGAGAAATACCATGTGTATTAAGAGTTCTTGTTAAATTATTGAGTAATATATCTACTTCTGTTTGTTTAAAAACAGCTCTTCGATGTGCTTCAATCTGAGGGATTGGTAAACCATAATGTTCATTTAGGTTCGATATTGGCAGTAAGATTGACGTAATTAAATCTGCTTTCTCTGAAGCCTTTTTAAATGAATGTTTCTCATCCATAAAAAACTCAATTCTGCAAGGAGTATCATATCGAACAGTTTTTAGATAGAAGGCATAAAACGCTAGAGGAAAGTAATATGGAATTTCCTTTTTTATTCCTGTGTCTCTAATTTTATCAATTTCTCTTTTACAATTAAATATGCATGTTCTCTCAGATTTTTTCATTAATCTGTTGAATAAATCTAGGTCTGAAAAATAATCTATGACTTTTCGATAATCTGCTTTAATAAAATCAGTTAATTTTGTATGGCTAGGTTTTAATAATTGAATAGAATCTCTTAATAAATGACATAAAGCAGAGGTTCTAGTATCTTTGATTGAACCAATTAATAATATCCCTTTTTCTTTACAATTCAAATATAACTTATGATATTCTTTTAATAATCTGTCATATTTCTTAGAGGTTTCAAGGTCTTTAGAAAATACCAAATTTATAGGCATGATAACTATTGAACCATCAATGATAATCATATCAATATTTGTAGACTTCTCAATCATATTATTTAATAAGTTGATTTCCATGAAAGTCATATCAATAGAAATATTTGTATCAACAATTGTTTCATCTCTATTAATTAAATTACCTTGTACTAAATAATTATTAAAACCATTAAGGTCGGGATAATATGCAATGTGAGCAATATGGTTCTTTTTAAAATAATATTTTACTGCAATAGCTTTCAAAAAAGAAAAATCAACGTTCACGTATTTCTTAGTTACAGAACTACCATCAACACTTACTACATTTAATCCTCGAATATTTGCAGATTGAACCGTTTTTATCAAAGAATCTTCCTTAATGTAAAACTTAGGATAATTAATAAATTGAGAAAAGTCTAAATCATTCATATTTTTATGAAGGATTTTAACAAAGGAATTCTTTAATTCTTCAAGTGCTAAATATTCCTTTGCAATAATTTTGAGGTAATCTTGGAGAATTTGCTCTTTAGTCAAACCAATTTTTTTTATAATTTTATTACCATTTGAAGTATTTTTCAAAGTAGCGTTATCAGATTTGATGTATTTATCCCGAATTGTCATTAAAAATACAAATAATAATATTCATATTAATAATTATGAGATCTTTGATTTTTTGATTTTTAAGCACAGAGGAAGGAAAAGAAATAATATAAAATGACTGTACAATTAGGAGAAAATCCATGGATTTTAATAGGCTTAATATTTTTTGAACTACTTTTTGTTATTTTACCCGCTTTATTTCTAAGTAATTTGAGGAAGAAGCCGTTTATGGATGAATTAAATTATATGGGTTTTCAAAAAAATGACAAATTGTTTAGAAAAATCATATCTGGACTATGTTTTGGTATATTGTTTTTCTTAATAAGTGGTTATATAATCATTTTTTTTAGAGATTTGATTATAGGAGTTTTGTTTGGTAACGATTTTGTTGAAATAGCTCAAGAAGGAGTCATAAGCACCGCTCCTATTCAACCAAACACTATTCAATTGATTCTCATCATAATTTTACAAGTTCTTATAACTGGACCATGTGAAGAAGCTTTTTTTCGAGGTTTTCTTATTAAGAAATTCAATACTAAGTTAAAGCCTATTTATTCTATTCTCTTATCATCTAGCTTATTTACCTTATATCATATACCACCTATTCTAGTTCCTATTCCAACAATAATAACTTTTTTTGGGTATTATTTTACTTTTGGACTTATGCTATCTTCAATTTTCTTATACTTCGATTATTCAATAATACCCGGTTCTATTGCTCATTCACTTTTTAATATCTTGTTGATAATAATTTAACTTCTGCCTTATTATGAAATTTATACTTTTAAATTAGACAAAAATTAATTAATATTAGGTATATTAATATTATAAATTAAAATTTATTCTGTCTTAATACTAAGGTTTAACCAATCCACATTCTTATTGAAAATCTACCCCATAAATATTAAAATATGTGATTAGATTGACACAATATGATTATACGTTTAAAATTCTAATGTTAGGTGATGCATCTGTAGGTAAAACATCACTTACAATTAGATATATTTCGGGGTTTTTTCAAGAAGACTTAAAATTAACAATTGGAGTAGATTTTTATTCAAAGACAACATCATTTAATGATAAAAAAGTGAAGCTACAAATATGGGATTTTGGAGGAGAAGAGAGATTTCGTTTCCTACTCTCCCAGTATTGCAAGGGTGCCAATGGTGCTTTTTTCTTATATGACATTACTAATCAATTATCATTAGATCATCTTCCTGATTGGACACAAGTGATTAGGGAACACGCAGGGGATATACCTATAATGCTAATTGGCTCAAAAGTAGATCTTGATGAATTCAGAGTAGTTCCTAGAGAGGATGGAATATTAGCAGCAAAAAAGTATAATCTAGCCTCTTTTGTGGAACTATCATCCAAAACAGGAGCTAATGTTGAGAATACTTTTAATGTAATGACAGAAATTCTCTTCGATAGGTTTTCAAGCGAATAAAAAAACCATCTTAATTCATCATTATTTAAAATACTATTCATTTATCACTAGACATATGTTTAAAATGCTAAATTCATTAATTAACCCTAAAAAAAAGGTAATTCAAATGGATAACATTAACAATGAAGAACCTCCAAGACCTGAAGGATTGAATCTAAATACCAAGGCACCATTATTTGATACAATAGATATTTATGAGAATCCAATAAATCTAAATAATCTTCTAAAAACATATGACGGAGTTTTGATTGATTTTTTCCGCGGAAATTGGTGAAGTCATTGTAAAAAACATTTATATTTGCTGACAGAGAAGATCTCTGAATTTGTAAAAAGAAATATTAAGCTAATATCTATTGCAAGTGATAGTGTAAGACTTCTGAGTAAATTTAAAGAAGATAATAATTTTAATGTTGATATGATTTCTGATAGAGGTGCTAAAATAGCAAAACAATATGATGTTTACTGGTTTGCACCTGGAGGAGGGAAAGATTATAAAATTAAGCAAGCAGTACCAAGTAAATTTCTCATAAATAGAGAAGGCAATATTGTTTGGAAATATATTGGAAAAGACAAGACAGATAGACCTTCAATTGAAATGATGACCAATATTATAGATAAAAACATTAAAAATCCCAATTAAGAATGAATTGAGTATAAAAAAATGAGATACTCATGGACAACCTCGTGAGGGTTTTGGGATTTTATTTCTCTTTATTTTTTTGCTATATTATTTGGAACCTTGGGGGTTGAATCTTACATATCTAATAAATTGTTTGATTAATGAATTATATCTAAATCCTGTTTCATAACGATATCCGCATTTAGAACAATAGTGTTGTGTACAATCTGAGCAATCTTCACGATTTATTAAATTGGCATTCATAAAATCTCCACATTTATCACATTTTGTATTTGATAACATAATAATAAATTCACTTCAAGCCATATTTAAATCAATTAAGTAGGACGATTTTTTAATAAAATGAAAGAAGATTGTGAAAAAATATCTAAATCTGTTAAATCCTAATTTTTATACTTTAACGTAGTTAGCTTCCATATAAAATCCAAGAAATATCACACCAAATATGATTAAATCAATTACTTCTACGACATTTATATAGGAAGTATTTTCCCCGAGAATACGCTGAAATATTGGTCTTAATATCTGAGAGAGTAAATAGGCTGCAAAACCAATCATCAGTATAAAAGAATTTACCTGCGAAAGGCGTTTATTTCTGTGTGAAAATGCAAATAGCCATACGATTACCAAAAGAGAAGGAATAACTACAGCAGGCAATAAAACACTTATTGAGGGTGTATCAGAGACTATTATAACTGCAGTAGATTCAATGACAACAACTATTATTACTATTATAAAACTTGTTCTATTTCTAGATGTCTCATCTCTGAGACTTTGAAACTTGTCTCTTAATGACAGCGAAAACAAGATCATCGTTGTACTTAAATAAATCAATGAGAGCACTGTAAATATAATAATAAAGTACCTAATTTTAATTACAAGTAAATTCAACGGTTCAGTAAAGTATAGATATGTGAAATCAAAGAACAGATCTATCATTTTCCCAAATGTCAATAGAAGGAAAAATATCCCAAACAAGAAAGGAAGATCTGAAAGAAATTGTTTTTCTTGCTTAAACCATTTGTAAAACATATACATTGAACTCCCAAAAAGGATGAGGATCCTTACTAAAAGAATAATAACTACTAATTCCATTCCTTGAATGTCATTATAGGCTTGAATAATGATGGGCAGATTTAGGAAATAAAGGATGAATACCGAAATGAAACCCAGTGATGCCCCTAATGAAAGTCCTAACTTATACCAATTACTTTTTTTCATTTATATAAACCTCTTTTTGAAAGTGATTTTATTCATCCAATTTTTAAAAATTATGAATTTAAAGTTAACCATTTTTTTCTATTCCATTTTATGAGACTTTATGTAAAAATAATCTTTAATTAGAAAGAAAAAAAGGACAAAGGGAAAAAAAATTGGACTGCCAAAAAAATAGCTATTGAATCTTATTTAGAATTAATAGCAACTGTTCTGAACAATGTTAAAAATTAAAAAAAAAATAAGAAGAGCTGAAAATATTAAAATCGCATAAATTTTAAATCAATATATTTGATTTAAACTAAACCAATAGCGATTTTCATATCTGCAGCAGTAACTTTCTTTCTACCGGAGTGTTTAGCAATATCAAGCGCACAACCAGTTAAATTTTTAGCATATTCTTCTAAATAATCCATTAATTTATCAACTGCGGCTCGACTTACGATTTCAGCTCCGGCTTTTTTCATTAGAGCCCGTAATGGACTCCATGCAAATGCAGCCATTTTATTATTCCTCCACTTTTTTAATAGTTGTTTTTAATATCTTTTTTTAAAGTGTATTTAAATTTTAATTAGTATTTCTTATATTTAAATGTGTTGGTTGATCATCATTAATCCGATACATGTGATCACTCAAATACAGTCGACAAAAAAAATTGATGAAAAAAACTTATAAATTTTTTATTAGTAAATTCAATTGTATTGAAACGATCAATTTTTGGTTTCAGATAAAAGAATCAATTTTTGGTTCTAGGTAAAAGAATATACTCTGGAGAAATATATTCTCCCAACTGCAGTATATATTATAGGAAATAAAAGATCAGATATTAATTTATATGACTTTTTTACATTATAATAATTCTGACTCATCAATTATTAGTTTTATTATTTATGTATTATTTTATCTCGAACTTGTTAACCTCTATACCAAAAATTTGGCATTTCACAGTTAATTGAATTATTTTTAACTGAAATTTAATAAATTATTCCTAAATTGCCACTCATAGATACTGCTCGAGAATCTCTCCAGGAATTTTCGAAGCTATATATTCGCACATTAAATACAGTTAATGGGATATCCCTTTCAGCAGAAAAAGCTTTCCTGAGCGGGTATTAATAGAATGCAAAAATTCTGAAAAATTTAGTAATAAAATAATTCTTTTTTGCACTTATTAGATTTTTAATGAATTTAGTTATTCGTTCCGTTATGTTTTATTTTACCCAAATATAAATATAAGATATTAAATTGGCAAATATAAAAATGATGGAATTAAAATCTAAAATATTAGTTGTATCTGATATTCATCTAGGCTCTTTGGATTGCGAAAGAGAGTTATTTCTACAATTTTTAAATGGGATTGTGGATGGAGTGCATGGAAATAACTTACAAGCGCTTATAATTTTAGGGGATTTTATTGATTTATGTACTGATGTTACAAAAACTCTATTGGAAAGAGAAAAAGTCCAAGAAATTTTAAATACTTTAATAGGAATTAAACAGAAAGTAGATCTCATTTTAGTTCTTGGTAATCATGAAATCCCTGTCACTGGAGATTATGATGAGAAATTTAAACGTCGAAAAGAAAGATTTTTAAAGAGGTTTGAAAGAACTAAGTTCAAAGAATTATTTGAAAGCAAATTTTGTTGTCAATATTTAGTGCTAAAAAAATGGAAAAATGAGGATATGCTTTTATTGTATGATGAAAGAAACCAAATTGGAGCTGATCCTTCTAATCAGGTAAAAATTCAGGGATTAGATTTAGACTATGATTTCGAATGTCTTATGGCACATGGTTATCAGTTCGATAGTGATGTATATAGATTTTTTGTAGGACAAATATGGAAATCATTAATTACCAATAATAGTTTTGAAGTAAAGGAGACTTATGATTATTTCTGGAATTATATAATAAAGAAAGGAAGGAAAGTTAAACCTATCACATATAAAATAATGAAAAATGACTTAGCTAAGCTAAAAAATAAATCTTTAGAATTTATAAACACGCAATTTACAGAATTAAGTAATTTAGAATTTAATTTAATTAAAGCAAATATGCGTGTAATGAAACGATGGCATCAAGCAAGTAAACCAGATTATTATTTTGATGAAATAAAGGCATTTTTAGAAAATGAAGACTATGATTTTTCAAAAATAAATCATTTAATATATGGTCATTCTCATAACAGCGGAATTGCTTATGGAACTATTAATAATCAAAGAGTTGAAATAATGAACGATGGCGCTTGGCAACGTGTGCAGCCCTCGTATATCGAAATTTTATCAAAAGGAACGTTAAAGTTACGATCTTTTTCTAATCCATAAATCTTTAAAAAGGTAAGAAAGATTTTTGCTTCTCAACACTGAATTATTTTTAAAAGTTCATAACCTATAAAATACAGTTTTTATTTTTAAATAATAAGTTTAGATTTTTTTAAATATAATTTTACTTTTAACCTCATGCCTGAGCCTATAAATACTCTTTCTGAGATGGATAACAAACAAAAACCAGCATATATTTTTAAAATCACAATTTTAGGTCAGGAACGTGTAGGGAAAACTTGCATAGCAAAAAGATTGTGTTTTAACACCTTTGATGTAAATACAAAAGAGACTTTAGGAATCGAATTTTATACAAAAGATATACCTATTATTGTTGATGGTGAAGATTCATTTGTACGACTAAGTATATGGGACTTTGGTGGACGAGAACAATTCAAAAAGTTATTTCCATATTACATTAATGGTGCTAATGGAATTTTTATGGTTTTTGATCTAATAGATCTTCAAACATTATTAAGATTAGATTGGTGGTATGAAAGACTAGGAGATTATAATCAAGGAAATACTCCAAGAATGTGTATTGGAGCTAAGAATGATCTAGTGAAGACTGCCGATGAAAAATCTAAAGTAGATGATTTAGTGATTAAAAGGTTCATGGAAAGGCATGAAGAAAACGATTTCTATAAAACTTCTTCAAAAGAAAATTGTAATATTGACATAATTTTCAAGCAACTTGTTATCAAAATATTAGAGAAAAATAAACTAGATTTTGATCGAATACCATAAAAAAATTGTATAGTTTAATTTTTTACTAGATTTATATATAGATTTTGGATAATTTATGATGTGTTTTTAATATGGTTGACGTTTTTCATGATAAAGATGGAGATCTCTCAATTTTAAAAGATAAAACGATAGGGATTATAGGGTATGGAAATCAAGGAAGGGCTCAAGCTCTTAATTTGAGAGATTCAGGGTTAAATATAATTGTAGGGAATATTAACGACCGTTACCAGAATATAGCTTTAAATGATAATTTTTCTGTATTTAAAATCAAAGAGGCGACAGAAAAATCAGACATAATCTTTATACTTCTCCCAGATGAGATAATGAATGATATATTTGAGAGTGATATTAAACCTAATTTAAAACCAAAATCTACTATTGTTTTTGCTAGTGGCTATAATATAGGTTTCAACTTGTTAAAACCACCCAAGAATATAGATGTATTGTTAATTGCTCCCAGAATGATTGGTGTAGGAGTTAGAGAGAGTTTCCTGAGAGATGTAGGTTTTTTCAGTTTTGTTGCTATTGATCAAGATGCTTCAGGGCAAGCTAAACATATTCTACTTGCTTTAGCTAAAGGAATTGGAACTTTAAGAAAAGGAGCAATAATGTTGACATTTAAACAAGAAGCTGAATTAGATTTATTCAACGAACAAGGATTTGGACCTGCATTTGGAAGAGTTTTATTATCAAGTATTTACACTTTAATTGATGCGGGATATCCTCCAGAAGCGGTATTAATTGAAATGTACATGAGTAATGAGATGTCTTATACATATAAAAAAATGGCAGATGTAGGATTAGTTAAGCAAGTAGATTTTCATTCTCAAACGAGTCAATATGGTGCTATGAGTCGAGGGATACGGTTTAGAAAACTCCCTCTCCGTGATAAAATGGAAAGGATCTTAAAAGAAATTCGAGATGGTGAATTTACTAAGGAATGGGAGAAAAAAATTACTAAAATGAAATTTAAAATGATTAAGTATTTGGCAACAAAACAAAAAATCAATAAATTAGAAAAACAAGTCAGAAAAAGCCTTAAGTTAAAGCTATATGATATTTATGAAGAAGAACCGCCGACAGAAGCAGAGTTAGCTGAATTAAAAAACATTTCAGAAGAAATAAAACTATTTGAACAATACTTCGAATAGTCTTTTTATATCATATTAAAATAATAACTACACCTAAAATAGTTAAAATAACTCCTATAAAGCCATATCTAGATATCCTCTCCTTGTTTATAAAGTAAGTTAAAGGAAGAGCGAATAATGGACTTGCAGTAGCTATTAATGAGACTACATTTGGTCCTGCTAGGTGCACTGATTCAGTATATAAGTAGGCTCCTAATGATGTTCCAATTAATGAAGCAACTAATAATAATATCCAAGATTTTGCAGATACTTTTTTATAAAAACCATTGTTACGCTTTTTTGGTAAAATTTTTTCTCTTAATACCATTGATCCTAAAATCATCAACGCAAAAGGAAATCTAATTAGATTCCCGATAATAGAACTTAATTCTTCAGTAAGAATAATCTGGTCTATTTGAAGGGTGGAAAATCCAATCAAAACAGCACCAATAGCCCACCCAATAGAAGCCGTAAAACAAAATCCAATTGCTTTAATGTGCTTCTGCTTTAAATAATCTTTTTTAGAATGGTCTAACATAGAGTTTCTACCTGGTTTTAATTTCTTTGATTTTCCTATTATTACTACTCCAAGACCAATCAAGATTAGAGATAATACTAAATTGAGTTTTAATGGGTGACCAAAAAAAATAAAAGATAATATAAAGGTAAAGAGAGGAAATGTCATTGAAATCGCGAGAGCTATCGTAGTGCCTAATTCTTTTTGAGCAATGAAATAAGCTGTGTCTCCAATTACCTGACCAAATACAAAACTTAAAATTAATAAAATCCATAATTCCCAAGGAACTATAAAAATAAGATTTATCTGATTTAAAAATAGAACAATTAAGAAAAACGTTAAAGTACCAATGGCAGTTCGAAAAAAATTAATGTAGCTTGGACTGACTTCTTTTTCTGTCTTACGAAAAATAACATTAGAAACGACAAATGTAAGTACTGCCAAAATAGCGACGAATTCTCCTAACATTGATTATAATCATTTTCCATGAGTATTTTCATTCTTTACTGTTAAGTCAGTGTTACAATTATAACATAATTTTGGAATAGATTCAAACTCAACTCCACACTTTGGACACACTACTTTTCTTGAACTAGCAATTTCACTAAAATCTATACTTTGTTTTTCAAATCTAGAACTCGCAATTTTCTTTAATATTAAAGAGAGACCAATTGAATATATTACAATTGTCATTCCAAGAAGTAAGGTTTTTAAAAAAAGACCAAGAAAATAAACATTGAAATAGGGCTGATAGTAGTTAAAAAGAAAAACGTAAAAGAAGAAATTAGGAAAGAAGAATGTTATCAAGTTCAAAGAATACGCTTTTCTATAATTATTGTAAATAAATATGGGAATTGTAGATAATAATAGCCAGATTGCAAAGATAAGAAATAAATCAACTAAACCTTCATACATAATATAGTTAACCAACCACTCAATTATACCTATTTGCACTTCAGTAGTATTAATGGGTGGTGGAATTAGTGAAAGATTTAAATCGAATTTGTAGGCTAATAATTGTATTATTAGAATTAAAGTTGATATTTGAACTATAAAAAGAATAATCCTACTTCTAATTATTTCAATTATTTTCATTTATATTTACTAAATATTTCAAAAAATTAAACTCTTCTAAATAATTCCAAATCTTAAATTTAATTAATCAAAAAAAAATTTAAACTAACAATGTATGAAGATTTCTATTTGAAATGCCCAAAACAGTAAAATTTTTAATAATTGCTTCCTTTATTAATATACAGTGGAAGACTCGTATTCTTATTTTTTAAATATGGCATATTATAACCATTATAAAGGATGTTTTATCCCATGATTTGTTCTTCTTCTTCAATTTTAAATTATATAAGTATTTTTAGAGGTATTTAACTTATGAGTTATACGTTTAGTCGTACGAAAATGATAGAAAAAATTAAATTCGGCCTTTTAAGTCCTGATGAGATCCGTAAAATGTCAGCAGCTCGTATAATCACGGCAGACACCTATGATGAGGATGGTCTCCCTATCCCGAGTGGACTTATGGATCAGAGATTAGGTACTATCGAACCGGGGCAAAGATGTCAAACCTGTGGTAATTTGGTAAGTAATTGTATGGGCCATTTTGGTCACATAGAATTAGCTCGACCAGTAATTCACGTGGGTTATGCAAAAAAAGTCCTAAAAGTATTGCGAAGCATATGTCCAGAATGCTCTCGTTTAATGCTAACAGATGAAGAAAAAGAGAAGTTTAGAGAAGAACAGATTAAGCATCGAAAAATCTTTTTTGAAGGAGATGAAGATGCAGCAAAAATCGTCTTTAAACGAGCAAGAAAGACAAAATCTTGCCCTTATTGTGGAGCTAAAAAGAAAAAAATTATTATTGAAAAACCAACTACTTTTTATGAAGAAGAAGAAGGAAAAGGATCAAGAAGAATAACTCCTATTGAGATTTTAGAACGTTTAAAAAAGATGAGTGATGTTGATCTTAGGATCCTTGGAATTTCTCCTGAAAATGCTCGTCTTGAATGGGTAGTTTTTACCGTTTTACCAATTCCTCCTGTATGTGCTAGACCATCTATTACCTTGGATAGCGGCATTCGTTCTGAAGATGATTTAACACATAAATTAGTTGATGTTATTAGAATTAATCAAAGATTAAGAGAAAATATTGATGCTGGAGCACCTCATTTAATAGTTGAAGACCTTTGGGAATTACTACAATATCATATTACAACTTATTTTGATAATCAAGTATCTGGTATACCACCTGCGAGACATCGTTCTGGTAGAGCACTTAGAACCTTAACTCAGAGGTTGAAGGGTAAGGAGGGAAGATTTAGAAGTAATTTAAGCGGTAAAAGAGTTGATTTCTCAGCTCGTAGTGTAATATCACCAAATCCTTATATTAGTATTAATGATGTGGGTGTTCCAATAGAAATTGCTAAAATTTTAACAATCCCTACTAACGTTAATGATTGGAATATTGAAGAAATGAAGCAAATGGTTTTAAATGGGCCTTTTAAACATCCTGGAGCTAATTATATTATTCGAAATGATCGTAGAAGGATTGATCTTCGATATGTAAAAAATCGGAAGATTATTGCTGATATGCTTGCACCAGGTTTTACTATTGAACGCCATTTAAATAATGGGGATTTAGTATTATTTAATCGTCAACCATCTCTTCATAGAATGTCAATAATGGCTCATGAAGTAAAAATAATGAAAGGAAGAACTTTTCGGTTAAATTTAACTGTTTGTCCACCATATAACGCTGATTTTGATGGAGATGAAATGAATTTGCATGTACCTCAAAGTGAAGAAGCTCGTACAGAAGCAGAACTACTTCTAAAAGTTCAAGAACACATATTATCTCCGAGATTTGGTGGTCCAATTTTAGGTGGTATTCAAGATTTTATTTCAAGCGTTTTCCAATTTACAAGTAAAGATTCTCTCTATACTAAAAAGGATGCTTTAAAATTATTATATACAGGGGATGTTTTCAAAAACAATCCTCATTTTAGTATAGATCAGCTCAAACCAGTAGTTGCTGATCCAGAACCTATGTATTCTGGAAAAGATATATTCAGTACTTTATTTCCAGATGATCTAAATATAAAAGTAAAATCTAAATTTTGTAAAAAATGTGAAGTTTGTGAAGAAGAAAATTGTACATATGATGCTTATGTTGTAATTAGAAATGGACATTTAATAACAGGAACCATTGATGAAAACTCTTTTGGAGCTATGCAATCAAATAGTATTTTACAACGAATTATTAAGGATCATGGTAATGCAACAGGTAGGAAATTTTTAGATAGTGCTACAAAAATGCTTTTATATGTTATTCGACAGAATGGAATGACAATGGGATTGGATGAAGTCTATGTTCATGGGCATGCGTACGAAGCAATCCAAAAGATATTAAAGGAAGCAAATGATGAATCTGAAAAGTTAATAAAAGCTTTTTATGATAATGATACAAAAATTCTTAGAAGAGCTCCTGGTCGTTCAATGAGAGAAACATTAGAATTAAGAATCCGGCAAGTATTAGCAGAAGCTAGAAAAAAAGCAGAAGAAACAGCAGCTGATTTCATTGGAGATGAAGCTCATTCTGTTATCATGACTAAATCTGGAGCTAGAGGGAACATATTAAACCTTGGACAAATGTCTGCTGTTGTTGGACAACAAGCAATTAGAGGAGAACGAATTAATCGAGGTTATAGTATGAGAACACTACCTCATTTTAAAATTAATGATCTTTCTCCTAAATCTAGAGGTTTTGTATCTTCTTCTTATAGAAATGGATTAAAACCAGAAGAATTCTTTTTTCATGCTATGGGAGGAAGAGAAGGATTAGTAGATACAGCTGTAAGAACTTCCACATCTGGATATATGCAACGAAGGTTAGTGAATGCATTACAAGATATGGTTGTTGAAAATGATGGTACAGTCAGAAACTCTGATAAAAATGTCATCCAATTCCGCTTCGGAGATGATGGTATTGATGCAATGCATACTGATCATGGTGCTGCGGTTAATTTAGATGTTTTATTATTAAAAGCAAAAGCTCTAAATGTTGAAGAGGTGCGTGAAGAGATTAAAAAGAGTTCTTCTTCAAAAAAAGCTGAACCTAAAAAAAAAATAGATTCTGAGAAAAAAGCGATGAAAAAAGTTGAATCTGCTGAAAAATCAAATGAAAAAGTGATGGATGAAGAATCTTTACAACAAAAATTTGAAGAAGAAACAGGAAAAAAAGCAATTTGGCGTGGTAAAGAAACCAATGCATATATAGAATGGAAAGAAACACAAAAAAATTAAAATATATTTTGTATGTAAAGGAAGATATAAATGTCAAAAGTTAATCCAAAATTTTTAGATGATCAATTAGAAATATTAAAAAAAGATGGTATTCCTGAAGATTTAATCGTTAAAATAAGAGATAAAGTAATTGATGAAGATTTGGAAGAAGAACAACTAGAATACCTCTTAAATAAAATTTATATTAATTTTAATAATGCTCTTGTAGAAACTTCAGAACCAGTTGGTACTGTAGCAGCACAATCAATTGGTGAACCTGGAACACAAATGACTTTAAGAACCTTCCACTATGCAGGAGTAGAAGAATTTTCTGTTACCCAAGGATTACCTCGATTAATCGAGATTGTGGATGCACGTCGTTTTCCAAGTACACCACAAATGTCTATATTTCTTGAAAAGCCTTACTCGGAATCTGAAGAGAGAGCAATTGAAGTACATAATCGAATTGAGCAAATTCGCATTGAACAGATTATTCACGATATTGACCTAGATTTTGTAAATTGGAATATAGTAATTAACTTAATCCCTGAAATTTGTGAGAAAAAGGGGATTGATATTGATGAAATACCTGAAATTTTAAAGCGCTATAAGAAGAAAGGTACGATAAAACGTGAAGGGAATTCGATCATTATTGATCCAGGTATAGAAGATCTGCAAAGTTTGCAAAAATTAAGGGAAAAAATCCTTAAAAAAGTTGTTAAAGGGATAAGGGGTGTAAAAAGAGGTTTATTAACACCTTCTGATGATGGTGAAGAATGGATAATAAAAACCGAAGGTACTAACATGCAAAGTGTTATTCAAATTGAGGGAGTTGATGTAACAAAAACTGTTTCAAATCACATTCATGAAATAGAAAAATTGTATGGAATTGAAGCAGCACGTCAAATGATAATATTAGAATCTCAAAAAGTACTTGAGCAACAAGGATTAGATGTAGATTTAAGGCATCTATTGATCTTAGCAGATCTAATGTGTTATTCAGGATCAATTCAATCTATTGGTCGACATGGTATCTCCGGTTCAAAATCGAGTGTTTTTGCGAGAGCTGCTTTTGAAGTCACTGTTAATCAACTTCTTGATGCTGGACTCTATGGGGAGGAGGAACGCCTTTTAGGTATTCCCGAGAATGTAATTGTAGGACAAATTAGCCCTATAGGTTCTGGTCGTGTTAATGTAATGTTTGATCTCGATGCTAATTTAGATATATTAAAAAAGAAGAAAAAAAGTTAGAATCAACCGAAAAATTTTAATTTAGATGAAACAACTTAAACGTGCCTAATAAAGTTAAAAAAGTATTGTTCTTATTACTTATTATATAGAAACTGTTTGAATATATCATGGCAAAGAGAAAAACTAAAACTTCCGTTGAGAAAGTAGATCTTAGTAGGAAAAAAAAAAAAGAATTTGATGTAGATACTAATATCAAAGTTGCCTATAAAACTGGTAAAATTACCTTTGGTAAGAATCAAGTTCTTAAGAGTTTACATAGAGAAAATCCCTATAAAATGCTAATTGTGAGCACTAATTGTCCAACAGATTTGATTGATGAGTTAGATAATTATAATTATCTTCTAAAGGATAAACTTTTTATTTATAAATATAAAGGTTCTAGTTGGGACTTAGGCTTAGCATGTGCCAAACCATATATGATCTCTATTATAGGAGTAATTGATTTTGGAGATTCAGACTTAATTTCTTTAAAAACTAATTGATATTAACAAACAGTAAAGACTTGATTTTTTCATGTTAAAAAGAAACATAAAAATTGACCGGGAAGCAATGGAACTTATTTCCCTATTTAATAATATCTCTGGCGCCATCATTAAAGATTGTCTTATCTTTAAATCTCCTGAAAATGGCTCCGAAATTATTATTTTTTTAGTAAAAGAAGAAGATGTTGGAAAAGCAATTGGAAAATCGGGTGAACATGTTAAAGATTTAAAATCCAAACTCCAAAAAAAGATTGATGTAATTGCTTTCTCAGAAAATTTAAACAAATTTATCCAAAATATCTTACAAACAACCAAAAATACAATAATGGTTCAGAATATTGACATCAAAGAAAATAGAAACCTAAAAAAAACTGTTGTCATAACCGTAAGACCTCAAGATCGCGGAAAAGCAATTGGAAAAGACGGATCCATGATAAGAAAAATTAAAGAACTAGTTTTAAGATATTTTGAAGTTGACAACGTAATAATTAACACTAAAAATATCTAAAATAATCTTTTAGAAATTATTGTTACCTCCAACTATACATAAATTTTAAGTTTAAAGAAACATTTTTTCTCCTACTAAAGTTAAAAAGTAGGTGTTATTAATAGCTCCTAAAGGATTATACGCAGCAAGAAAACTTCAAATTAATCGAAAGAAATTTCGTTGGTCCAAAACAAAATATAAAAGAAGAAAACTTCAATTAAAGAAGAAAGTAGACCCTTTGGAAGGAGCATGTCAAGCTTTTGGTATCGTTCTTCAAAAAGTTGGTCGAGAAAGTAAACAGCCTAA
>JABAHP010000934.1_pt4 | contig 24350 bp, 39 predicted proteins | sample 7062081 | NCBI WGS metagenome assembly JABAHP01 (sample SAMN14534357, study PRJNA622989) | marine sediment metagenome | biome: marine biome [ENVO:00000428]; feature: marine pelagic biome [ENVO:01000023]; material: deep marine sediment [ENVO:00002113] | place: India: Gulf of Kutch | collected...
GCACTTCAAGAAAAGCAAAAGTTCGCTATCCGTGAGGGTGGCCGAACCGTTGGTGCCGGTGTGGTAACCAAGATTATCAAGTAAATATGTACTAAATCACCCCCGTATATGTGCGGGGGTGATTAGGTGCATGAATTAGGTCTTTATACTAACATGGCAGAAGAAAAAACAACCAAAAAAACAAAAGACGAAGACATTAAGCAGAGAATCAGGATTAAAATCCGGGCTTACGATAATAAGATTATTGATCAGTCAACCAAGACGATCCTTGATACGGCTGAGCGAACCGGTGCCCAAGTTTTGGGTCCAGTGCCTTTGCCAACCGAAAAAAGAAAGTACACAGTAAATCGTTCAACATTTGTTCACAAGGATGCGCGCGAACAATATGAAATGCGCGTGCATAAAAGATTGATTGACATTGTTGAGCCAACGTCCAAGACAGTTGATTCATTGATGAGCCTGAACCTGCCTGCCGGCGTTGACGTGGAAATTAAAATGTAATTATTTCCATCATCTTTCCAAGGGGTGTAAAGAAAGATCTCCAGCCAATTGGGTGGAGAAAACCTTTGCAAGTCCGTGGCGAAGAGTAGGAGAAAATTTCAAAGTAAATACTAAAAATTAAGCCTTTATTAAGTGCGATTTTTCGTGCGCAGAGGCTGGAAGCCGGTAAATAAATGGAAATTTATTTTTGGGCTTCTGGTTTTTGTTTAACTCCAGATTTGTTATGAAGTTTATCATAGGAACAAAAATTGAAATGGGCCAAGTTTGGAACGAAGCGGGAGAGCGGGTGCCGGTTACCTGGATCAAGGCTGATCCCTGCAAGGTAACTCAAGTTAAAACAGATGAAAAAGACGGTTACAGTGCAGTACAAATTGGCTGCGGTGAGAAAAAGCGGCTTATTAAACCTTTGGCCGGGCATCTTAAGGATTTGCCCAAGTTTCGGTATTTAAAAGAATTTCGAGTGAGTGATCCAGAGAATTTTGAAAGAGGAAAAGAAATTAAGGTTACAATTTTTGAACCGGGTGACAAGGTTGCCGTGGCCGGTACTTCAAAGGGCCGGGGTTTTGCCGGCGTGGTAAAAAGACATGGTTTTCACGGCAGTCCGGCTTCACACGGCCACAAAGATCAGCTCAGGATGCCGGGTTCAATTGGCGCCACTGATCCAGCCCACGTTTTTAAAGGAACCAAGATGGGCGGTCAGATGGGAGCCGAACGCGTGATGGTAAAAAATCTTGAAATAGTACAGGTTGATGAAAAAGAAAATCGTTTGGCGATCAAGGGAGCTGTACCAGGCGCAAGGAATTCATTAGTAGAAATTATTGCCCAGTAATATGGCAGAAGCACAAGTTTACAATCAGGAAGGTAAGAAACTTGATAAGATCAAGCTTGATCCAAAGGTTTTTGATGTTGCGATGAAAGAGTCTCTGGTTCACGAAGCGGTTGTGGCGGGGATGGCCCAGAGCCGCAAGCCCTATGCTCATGTTAAAGAAAGGGGCGAGGTACGCGGTGGCGGCCGTAAGCCATGGCGTCAAAAAGGCACTGGCCGGGCCAGGCACGGTTCAATCCGTTCACCAATTTGGATTGGCGGCGGCGTAACCTTTGGTCCGAGAAAAGAAAGGGTTTTTAAAGTAAGAATGAATAAGCAGGCTAAACGCAAAGCGCTTTTGATGGCGCTTTCAGCCATGGTCAAAGAAGGTGACATTTTGGTGCTTGATGAGATCAAGATGGACGAACCAAAGACTAATAAGCTTGCCAAAATTTTTAAGAGTTTGCCAGGAATTGAGCGCCGTGCTTTGGTAGTACTTGATAAACCAAACAAAGCCGTGATGCAGGCAGTAAAAAATATTGACTGGCTTCACGTGGTTGGTGCCAATAATCTAAACATTGTCGACCTGGTTGATTATCCAAAGGTGGTAATTTTAAAAAATGCTTTACCAGAAATTGAAAAGCTATACAGCATAAAATAATATGGGTTTACTAGATAAGTTTAAAAAGTTAAGAGAGAAGAGCGTGGGTGACCGCAAAGTCGCGGGTAAGGTTATTGAAAAAGAAAAGAAAGAAGCCAAGAAGCCGAAGAAAAAGGAAGCACCAAAGAAAAAAGAAGAAGCTAAGCCCAAGATTCTCAGAAAGGAGTCAGCTGACACCGGGCTTGCTTACCATAATCTTATTAAGCCGATGGTTTCGGAAAAGTCATCATTTCTTACTTCAGAGGGTAAATATGTTTTTGTGGTCCATCCGGATGCCAATAAGATTGAGATTAAAAAGGCGGTGCAAAAAGTATACAATGTGAGAGTTCGCGACGTGAAGATTATTAATATGCGCGGCAAGAGCGTGCGTTTTGGCAGAGTGACGGGTCGGACCAAGGATTGGAAAAAGGCAATTGTCGGGCTCGAGTCGGGCGATAAGATTGAACTTTACGAAGGAGTATAAACTATTAATACACTATGGCAGTTAAGAAATACAAACCAACAAGTCCAGGAAGGCGGATTTCATCGGTCCAGGATTTTTCTGATGTCACAAAAGCCAAACCGGAAAAGAAACTAACTGTCATCAAAAAGAAGAAAGCCGGTCGGGGAGCAACCGGCCGTATCACAGTTCGCCACAAAGGCGGCGGCACCAAGCGTTTTATCCGGGTGGTTGATTGGCAGAGACAGAAGTATGATGTGCCGGCCCGGGTTGAATCAATTGAATATGACCCAAACCGTGGGGCAAGAATTGCTCTTTTGATTTACGAAGACGGAGCCAAGAAATATATGCTCGCCCCGGTTGATCTCAAGATTGGTGATAAGGTGATTTCATCAAAAAAACTTCATGAAATTAAAGCCGGTAACCGTTATCCGCTAGAGATTATTCCACTCGGCATGCCGGTCTATAATATAGAACTTACTCCGGGCAAAGGCGGTCAGATTGTACGCGGCGCTGGTTCAAGTGCGGTAATTATGGCAATGGAGGGCAAGTACGCTCAGCTTAAGATGCCGTCAGGTGAGATCAGACTGTTCCCAAAGGATTGTATGGCAACGATTGGTCAGGTATCAAACCCGGATTGGCGTTTGATCCGTTGGGGTAAAGCCGGTAGGATAAGGCATAAGGGAGTCAGGCCAACAGTACGCGGTAAAGTAATGAATCCGGTTGATCATCCGCACGGCGGTGGTGAAGGCGCCAGCCCGATTGGTCTAAAGCACCCAAAGACGCCATGGGGCAAGCCAGCCCTTGGCGTTAAAACCAGAAGGAAAAAGGCGTCAGATAAACTTATTTTAAAGCGAAGAGCTAGTAAAAAGAGAAAGAGATAATTATGTCACGCAGTCTTAAAAAAGGTCCATACGTGGATGAAAAATTACTAAAGAAGATTTCCAAGCTTAAAGCCGGTGACAAAACCGTGATTAAGACTTGGGCTCGTGCTTCAACCATTACACCAGAGATGGTCGGTTTTACTATGGGCATACATAATGGCAAGACGCACGTGCCAGTTTTAATTACTGAGAATATGGTTGGTCACAAGCTTGGCGAATTTGCGCCTACCAGAAAGTTTATGAGACATGGCGGTAAGATGCAAAAAGAACTAGAACAAAAGCAGACTGAAGCAGGCAAGGTAGCGCCGGCGCCGGCAAGTAAATAATTATGGAAGTAAAAGCAACAGCAAGATATTTGAGGGTTTCACCTAAGAAAGTTAGGCTGGTGATTGACGTTGTCCGCGGCATGGATGTTGAAAAGGCTTTAATTCAGCTGACGCACTTGAGAAAGGATGCCAAGCAGTATGTTATAAAACTTTTAAATTCAGCAATTGCCAATGCCGAACATAATCACGAGTTAAAGCGCGAAAATTTGTATATTAAGAAGATTACGGCAGACGGTGGCCCAATTTTGCACCGTTGGAGACCACGGGCGCACGGCCGGGCCGGAGCAATCAGAAAAAGAACCACTCATTTAACAATTGTGCTTGATGAACGCGTGCCAACCGAAGAAAAGAAAGAGAAGAAAACTAAGAAAGAGAAGCCGCTTAAGAAGACAGAGAAAAAGGTTGTGAAAAAGACACCAGCCAAAAAAGAAGAAAAGCCGGCTAAGGAAGTAAAAAAGTCCGCCAAGGGCGGATCCGCCTCTGAAGGAGAGGATAAACCAAAAACCGTTAAAAAGAAATAATTATGGGACGTAAAGTACATCCAAAAATTTTTCGAGTAAAACAGATTACTTCCTGGAGCTCAAAATGGTTCCAGAAAAAGGATAATTATAAAAAATCTTTGCAAGAGGATATTCGTATCCAGGACTTTTTGTATGAAAAATTAAAAGAAGCTGCGGTTGATCGTATCGAGATTGAACGTTCAAGGAACAATGTAAATATTATTATTCATACTTCAAAGCCAGGCTTTATTATTGGCCGTTCGGGTGCTGGAATTGAAGATCTTAAAAAGCAGATTAAGGATAAGTTTTTCAGCGGCAGCCGCGCTGTCATTAACATTAATATTCAGGAAGTGTCAAAGCCCGCTCTTTCGGCGGCAATTGTTGCCGAACAGATTGTGGCTGATATTGTAAAAAGAATGCCGTATCGCCGGGTGATGAAGGGGGCAATTGACCGGGTGCAAAAAGCGGGTGCTCAGGGAGTCAAGATCAGACTAAGCGGTCGTTTAAATGGTGTTGAAATCGCCAGAAAAGAAACCCTTTCTTGGGGTAAGATTCCGCTTCAGAATTTGCGCGCTGATATCGATTACGCTTATAAGATTGCTAAGACAATCTACGGAGCAATTGGTGTAAAGGTGTGGATTTACCGCGGTGAAGTTTTTGAAGAGCGTGAACAGAGTCCGTTTTTGAAGAAAAAATAAGCTATGCTATTACCGAGAAAAGTAAAATATAGAAAGTCGCATAAGGGCAAGAGGCGCAATCGGGGTGTGGCGTCAAGAAAGACAGAAATTTCTTTTGGTAGTTATGCCATGAAGTCAATGGAATACGCTTGGATTACCTCACGCCAGATAGAAGCGGCTCGTCGCGCCATGACCCGTTTTATTAAACGCGGTGGTAAGATCTGGATTCGAATTTTTCCGGACAAGCCGGTTACCAGAAAGGGATCCGAGGTACCAATGGGGAAAGGTAAGGGCGCGGTTGATCATTATGTTGCCGTGGTTAAGCCAGGGACGATTCTTTTTGAAATGGATGGTGTGCCAGAGGACGCGGCGCGTGAGGCAATGCGTTTGGCTGGGCATAAATTACCCGTAAAAATTAGATTTATTAAGAAATAAATATGGAATTGAAGGAAATCAGAAAAAAAGGAAATGAAGAGCTTAAAAAAAATCTGGCAGAACAGCGGGAAAAGTTTAGGGAGCTCAGATTTAAGGTTTCAACCAAACAGCATAAAACAGTTCGCGATGTGCGCAAAGTAAAACAAACCATTGCCCGCATTTTGACTGTATTAAAAGAAAGGGAAATTAATCCCGAAGCTGATCCAGCGGTTGTGGTCAAGACAAGCGAAGAGGCTAAAGAAAAAAAATAATATATGGAAGAAAAAATGACCAAAAAAATTATTAAACAGTGGAAGGGGACAGTTGTTTCAACCAAGATGGCCAAGACAATTGTGGTTCGGGTTGACCGAATTAAACTACACCCCCGTTACAAGAAAAAGATTAAAGTAAGCAAGCGCTACAAGGTTCATTGTACTGATCCGGATATTAAGGAAGGCGACAAGGTTATCTTTGTTGAGTGCCGGCCGTTGAGCCACGACAAGCGCTGGAGATTTGTTTCAAAGGTTAAATAATAGATATGGTTCAAGAAAGATCAATGTTAAAAGTTGCCGATAATACTGGCGCGAAAAAGCTTCAGGTGATTCGTGTAATCGGCGGTTATAAAAAGCGTTATGCCCGCTTGGGTGACGTAGTTACCTGTTCGGTAAAAGAAGCCGTACCGCGTGCCGCCGTAAAAAAGAAAGGGCGATGTGGTTCGTGCGGTGATGGTTCGTACCCGAAAAGAATCAGGCCGGGCTGACGGCACTTATATCCGTTTTGATGACAACGCCGCGGTGATTATCGGTAAAGAAGATAAAGAACCAAAAGGAACGAGAATTTTTGGTCCGGTGGCTCGTGAGCTTCGTGAGCGTGGCTATACAAAAATTATTTCACTTGCTCCAGAAGTTTTGTAAAAATATGAAATTTATAAAAGGCGACAAAGTAAAAATTGTAAAAGGCAAGGATGCCGGCAAGACCGGCAAGATTATTCAGATTTTTCCAAAAGAACGCAAGGTGGTTGTAGAGGGTCTTAATATTTATATTAAAAATGTGAGGCCGCGCAAACAGGGTGAAAAGGGTCAAAAAGTTGAATTTCCGGCACCAATGGCCGGCGCCAACGTCAGATTGATCTGCCCAAAGTGCAGTAAACCGACGCGGGTCGGCTACAAAGCCTTAACCGGTACGAGCAAGAAAAAGAAGGTTCGCCAGTGTAAAAAGTGCAACGAGGTTATCGAATAATTTTTATGAGATTAAAAGAATTATACAAAAAAAAGGTACTACCGCAGTTAAAGCAGGATTTTGATATTAAGAATGATTTAGCGGTGCCACGGCTTGATAAGGTTACTATTAATGTGGGTCTTGGCCCAGGTCTTAAGGACAAAGAGCCAAAGTATAAAGAGCAGGTTGTGGCAACCTTGACAAAGATAACCGGTCAAAAGCCGGTGATGACCAAGGCGCGCAAATCAATTTCAAGTTTTAAGATTCGTGCGGGTATGGAAATTGGCGCCAAGGTGACCATGCGCGGCAACCGGATGTATGATTTTGTTGATAAGTTTATTAATGTGGTTTTGCCTCGCGTGAGAGACTTTCGTGGTATTGACTCAAAAACGGTTGATAAGGACGGCAACATTTCAGTGGGTATTCGTGAGTCACTGGCTTTTCCAGAGCTTTCACCAGAGGAGATTAACTTGGTTCATCCGCTTGAGGTGACCATTACCACCACAGCGAATAACCGGGATGAGGGTTTCGCCTTATTTCAATATTTAGGTTTTCCATTTAAGAATAAATAATTATGGCGACAGCTGCACAAATTGCAAAATCAAAGAAAAAGCCAAAATACAGTACACGAAAGGTGAACCGTTGTTGGCGTTGCGGCCGCAAGCACGGCTACATGAGGGATTTCGATCTCTGCCGTATTTGTTTTCGTGAGTTGGCCAACCGCGGACAGATTCCAGGTGTAACAAAATCAAGTTGGTAATTTATATATACTTATGTTTACAGATCCAATTGCAGACATGCTAACAAGAATTCGTAATGCCATGATGGCAAAAAAGAAAGAGGTGGTTATTCCGGCCTCAAATCTTAAATTTGCGATTGCCAAGCTTTTGGAACAGGAGAAATACGTTGAGGGTGTTGAACGCAGTACTGAAAATCATGGCGAGATCAAGATTAAATTGAAATACACTGACGGTAAGCCGGCCTTTAAGGCAATTAAGAGAATCAGTACTCCGGGCCGTCGAGTTTATGTTGGCAGTGATAAATTACCGCGCGTTTTAAATGATTTTGGCGTGGCAATTATTTCAACCTCACGCGGTCTGATGACAAATAAAGAAGCGCGTAAAGCCAAATTGGGTGGTGAGGTAATTTGTGAGATTTATTAAGTATGTCAAGAATCGGTAGACAACCAATTATCGTTCCGGAAAAAGTCGAGGTTAAACTCGAAGGTGATATTTTTGTTGCCAAAGGCCCAAAGGGTGAGCTAAAGCGTTCGGTACCGTCACTAGTAAAGATTGAGGTGACTGAAGAAGACGGTCAAAAAGTGGTTAAGGTTTCGGTGCCTAATGCGGCCGAAAAAGAGCAAAAAGCTATTTGGGGCACTATGCGCAGTTTAATTAACGGTATGGTAACCGGCGTAACAGAGGGGTTTGTAAAAAAGCTTGAGGTAGTCGGCGTGGGTTATAAAGCTGCGGTTTCAGGGAAAAAGTTGACGTTGAACGTTGGTTATTCTCATCCAGTTGAATTTGAAATGCCTGAAGGCATTGAGGCCAGTGTAGAAAAAAATATTATTACTATTTCCGGCATTGATAAAGAGTTGGTTGGTCAGGTTGCGGCAAATATTCGCAAGATAAGAAAGCCGGAGCCTTATAAGGGCAAGGGTATAAAATATATTGATGAGATAGTAAGGCGCAAGGCGGGTAAAGCGGCCAAGGCTGGTGAAGGCGCCGCATAAAATTAGCTATGAAAGATTCTATTAAACAAAAAAGGGCAAAAGCTGTCAGGCGAAAACATAGAATTCGTGCCAAGATTCACGGTACTAAGGTACGGCCCAGGCTTTGTGTTACCAAAACACTGAATCATATTTACGCTCAGGTTATTGATGATGACAGTGGTAAAACTATTGCCGCGGCAAGTGATATGAAGATTAAGAAGAAAAAGGGAGCTGGGAAGCTCGAGGTGGCACAAGAGGTAGGAAAGCTGGTGGCAAAAGCGGCAGTTGAGAAAAAGGTTAAAAAAGTGATTTTTGACCGAAGCGGTTATAAATATCACGGACGAATTAAGGCTTTGGCAGAGGCTGCCCGTGAAGCTGGTTTAGAATTTTAATTTTAAATTATGACAGACAAAGAAGACAATAAAAAAGAGCCAAAAGAAGAAGTAAAAGAAGAAAAAAAACCTGAAGACAATAAATCCGCCAAAGGCGGATCTCAGCCCAAGGCTGATGCGCCTCGGGAGAACGCCCCTGGAGGAGAAGAGCCTAAAGAAAAGGTTGAGGAACCAAAGAAAGAAGAGACAAAGAAACCTGGCGAAGGTAAAGAAGAAAAGAAATCTTTTGATAAACGAGGACCGCGCAAAGACAGAGGCAGACGGGGCTTTGATAAAAGGAGAGGCGGCCGCGGCCGGGGGCCAGAGGAGCGTGAGTTTGACCAGAAAACGCTTGACATTGCCCGCGTGACTCGTGTAACCAAGGGCGGCAAGAGAATGCGTTTTAGGTCACTTGTGGTACTTGGCAACCGCAAGGGCCGGGTTGGCTATGGTATTGCCAAGGGCGCTGATGTGGCGATTTCAGTTAGCAAGGCTTCAAGCAGGGCAAAAAAGAAAATGATTGACGTGCCGCTTAAAAATGACACGATTCCGCATGAGGTTAAAGCAAAATATGCCGCCGCCAGAGTGCTTTTAAAACCGGCTGTGCGCGGTAGTGGTATTAAGGCCGGCGGTGCGGTTCGGGCGGTTTTGGAAGTGGCCGGCATTCCGAACATTACTGGCAAGATCATGGGTTCAAAAAATAAGATTAATAATGTAAAAGCTACATTTAAGGCCTTGGAGAGTTTGGTTAAGGTGGAGGGAGAGAAGAAGCAAGAAAAAAAACCTGCCAAGCCGGAGAAGAAGGATAAGGAAGCCAAAAAGACTTCAGTAAAGAAATAATTTATGCCTATTTCATTACACACCGTTCGTCCAGCGCGCGGTGCAAAAAAGAAAAGAAAAAGAGTGGGTCGGGGAAATGCCTCAGGTCATGGTACTTATAGTACGCGCGGACAAAAGGGTCAGAAATCCCGAGCCGGTGTGTCCGGTCTTAAGCGACTTGGTTTTCGTGATACCCTGCGCCGTATTCCAAAAAAACGCGGCTTTAAAAGCCCAATTCCTGAGTACGTGGGGATTAACCTTGATAAAATATCAAAGAATTTTAAAAATGGTGAAAAAGTCACTGTGGCAACTTTGCAGAAAAAGGGTATTATCGGTAAAATATACAGGAAGCGCGGGGTAAAGATACTAGGTCGCGGTGAACTTGATAAAAAAGTAATTTTTCAGGGATTAGCCTACTCAAAGAGTGCAGTAGAAAAAATTAAAAAAGCCGGCGCGGAAATCGCCGATCAAAAGTAATTTATGTGGAGGAAATTTTTACAAATTTGGAAAATTAAAGATCTTCGAAAAAGCTTACTCTTTGTTTTGGCAATGTTGGTCATTTTTCGAGTTGGCGCCCATATTCCGGTGCCGGGTGTTAATACTGAGAATCTAAAAGAACTGTTTTCGCAGAACCAAGTTTTGGGATTTTTAAATATTTTTTCCGGCGGTACTCTGGAGAGCTTTTCCATTTTGGCACTGGGCGTGGCTCCATACATTACCGCGTCCATTATTTTCCAGCTCTTGACCATGATTGTTCCAAAGCTTGAGCAGATGCAAAAAGAACCAGATGGCCGGCAAAGGATTAATCGTTACACCCGGTATCTTTGTGTGCCGCTGGCCATGCTGCAGTCGTACAGTATGATTTCACTTTTGCGTCAGTCTGGGCTAAATATCATTGGTGCTTTAACTCCCTTTGAAACAATGAGCATTGTTGTTACGGTGACGGCCGGTACGGTATTTTTAATGTGGATTGGTGAGTTAATTTCGGAAAGGCATATTGGCAATGGTATTTCTTTGTTGATTTTTGCCGGTATTATCTCTGGTTTGCCAAAATTTGTTCAGCAGGTGGCGGTGACGTTTGACCGCGATCAGTTATTTACCTTACTTCTTTACGCCGTCATTGCCGTGGTTACGGTTGCCGGTGTTGTCACAATTAACGAGGCTCAGCGCAACATTCCGGTTTCATATGCCAAGCGCGTTCGCGGCATGAGGATGTATGGTGGTATGGATACACATTTGCCGCTTCGCGTGAACATGGCTGGTGTGATTCCGATCATCTTTGCAATTTCACTTGTGATTTTTCCGCCAATGGTGGCTCAGTTTTTTGTAAATGCCCAAACCGAGTGGGTGGCAGGCGGAGCGCAATTTGTAATTAACCTTTTCCAGAACCAGCTTTTCTATGGAATATTTTACTTCAGTTTAGTTGTGTTATTTACATATTTTTACACCGCAGTTATTTTTCATCCAGAACAGATTGCCGACAATTTGCAAAAACAGGGCGGCTTTATTCCAGGTATTCGGCCGGGTCGTTTTACTTCAGAATATTTGGGCCGGGTAATTAACCGTATTCTCTTGGCTGGCTCACTTTTTCTTGGCTTGATTGCGATTTTGCCGCTTATTATGCAGGTGGTGACCGGTAGCCAGGTAATGATTATTGGCGGTGCTTCAATTTTGATTGTGGTGAGCGTGGTCATTGAGACCGTAAAGCAGATCGAGTCACAGCTGACCATGCGTGAGTATGAAGGCTTTTAATGATATATTAAAATAATTTAAAGGCCCTCGCTTGGCGGGGGTCTTTTTTACTCTTTTTTTTTTGGTAAAATTAGGGTAAAATAGAGGTAATATGAGTGATAAAATTTACTTAACCGATGAGCAGATTGAGAAGATTACCTCAGTAATTGACAGTTTAGATACCAAGGAACGCCATATTGTTGAGGAGATGCTGGAACGCATTAAGAGTGGCGGAATTTATGAGACCGAGCTTGAGCGTGAGCTTGCCAAACTCAGAAGTGAGTACCTTATAAGCGACATTGATCGTAGGAATATCGAAGAGGCAATTTTTGGTAAAGATTAAACAATGAAGGCCAAGAATATTTCCATCACGATTCTCTTTGGGGGAATCTTTTACTTTATCCTGACGTTCGGGCTGGTGATTCTAAGCGCCAGGATGATTTTAATTAGTGTGCCGGTTTATGTGCCGAGTGAGCCGATTTCTTTGTGGTATTTTTTGCTCATGTTTCTTTTGGTGACGTTTGCAATATTGGTTTTACTGCGCAAAGTAAAGAGCCGGGTGCCGTTTGAAGCTTTTCTAACTTTTGCGATTTTTGCCGGAGTATGGTTTTTAGCTGACATCTGGTTTGTGCCTGGTCTGGCGATCGGTGTGGCACTTTTGGTGATGTTGCTTAAGTTTATTTACCGTAGGATTTGGTGGCAGAATCTGGTTATGGTTTTGGGTATTGCCGGTATTGTGGTGAGTATCGGTCTCAGTATCCCATGGCTCACCGCGCTTATAATTATGGTTCTTTTGAGTTTTTACGATATTATTGCGGTTTATTACACTCGTCATATGGTTGAGATGTTTAAGGGCTTGGTAAAGCGGGGAATAATTTTTGCTTTGATTTTACCGACTCGACTGAGATATTTGGTTGAGCCGGTGCGTGAGGTAAGGCCTGGGGAGAATTTTATGCTTTTGGGAACCGGCGATCTGGCACTGCCCGCCATTATGGTGGCGACCCTCGTACGAGTCAGTTTGGCTCAGGCGCTTTTTAGCGCCGGTGGCGCAGTTGTCGGATTTGCCTTACTGCAATTAATTTTCTTTTCGCAAAAACCAAAAAAGCCAATGCCGGCTTTGCCGCCGATTGCCGCAATGACAATAATCGGTTTTTTGGTCGCGTATTTATTTGGATTATAATTAATAAAGATTAGGAAAAATCTATGAATCCACTGAATATTCTATTACTGGGGACGCAGGGGTCAGGCAAAGGGACTCAGGCAACCAGACTTTCAGAGCATTTTAATATCCCGACCATTTCAACGGGTGAGATTTTGCGTGAAGAAATGGAAAAGGGAACTGAGCTTGGGAAATTGGCGCAGTCGTATATTAACCGGGGTAATCTGGTGCCGGATGATGTAGTTAGTTCAATCGTAAGAAAAGAGTTGTCTCGTGATAAGTATGTTGACGGCGTAATCTTGGACGGCTATCCCAGGAATATTGTTCAGGCTGAGACCTTAGCGGATTTTTTTACACTTAATTATGTACTTTTGATAGATATTTCGGATGAGGAGGCAGTGAAACGTGTCACCGGTCGGAGGATTTGTCCAAAATGCGGTGAAAATTATCACATTGACTTTAATCCGCCAAAGGAAGACGAGATCTGTGACAAGTGCAAGACCAAACTTGAATCACGTGAAGACACTACGCCCGAAGCAGTGGAGACACGACTCAAGGTGTATCATTCATTAACCGAACCTTTGGTTGGTTTTTATAAAGACAAGGGAATTCTAATTAAGATTAACGGAGAGCAAGGCATTGCCGAAGTATTTGAAGAAATACTTACCAAACTTAAAGAATATGGCTTACATAACGAAGAAAAGTAAAGAAGAGATTCAAATTATGGCTGAGGGCGGCCAGATTCTTTCGGATACTCTCAAGCAGGTGGTTGAGCGTACAATTGTTGGAGCGCAGACCGCTGAGCTTGACGAGTTCAGCACACGTGAGCTCAGGCGCCGGGGTGCTGAGCCGTCTTTTTTAAATTACCAGCCGGCAGGTGAGAAAACAGCCTTTCCGTGCAGCTTGTGTGTTTCAATAAACCGCGAGATCGTTCATGGCCTTGCTGTGCCAAGCCGTCAGCTGCAGGAAGGAGATCTGGTGAGTTTGGACATCGGCGCCAAGTATAAAGGGCTTTACACTGATATGGCAGTAACCGTGTTTTTGGGGAAGCCGGCCAAAGAAGTAAAAAAACTTATCAGCGTGACCAAACAGGCCTTGAGGCGGGCGGTTAAGGTGGTAAAGCCGGGTAATAATTTTTCTGATATCGGCCGGGTAATTGAATCATATGTTGCTAAATATAAATTTGGCATTGTGCGTGATTTAGTGGGCCATGGTGTTGGTTATGGAGTACATGAGGCGCCGCGCGTGCCTAATTATGAGGATCCTTCTATGGCCCAGGTGCCGTTTGAGCCAGGTATGTGTTTTGCAATCGAGCCAATGATTACCATAGGCGACTATAAAATAAAAACTCTTGAGGATGGCTGGACAATTGTGACAGCGGATAATTCATTGTCAGCGCATGCTGAGGTGACGGTGGCAGTGACTGAGCGCGGACATCAGATACTTACACCCTATATTGATTAATATGAGATATTTGGGAATTGATTACGGAGAAAAAAGAATCGGTTTAGCCTTGGGAGATGATACCGTTAAAGTGGCATCTCCTTTTCGGGTTATTAAAAATCAGGGGATTGATGAAGTGCTGGTAGTTCTGGGTGAAGTATTTGATCAAGAAAATATTGAACAGATTGTGGTTGGCGTGCCGTATTCTCTTAAAGAGCGTGAGGGCAAGGTTGGCGCGCAGGAACAGACAGTGATTGATTTTATTACGCGTTTGGGAATGGCAACAACCATTCCGATTGCCCGCGAAGATGAGCGTTTTACCACAGTTGAAGTTGACAAACTCATGGTTGGAGAAAAATTGCCCGGCGGTGAGAGAGACGCGGTTTCGGCAATGCTGATTCTTCAATCATATTTAGATCGGCTTTAGTTATGGCAACTACTTTTCGAACCGAATCAATTGTTCTTAAAAAAGAGCCGTGGCGGGAGTATGACCGGCTCTACACTTTATATACACGCGAGGCCGGCAAGCTCCAGGCAATTGCCAAGGGTTCAAGGCGGTCGCTCAGCCGAATGGCAGCTCATCTTGAGCCGTTTCTTATTACTGACGTAATGATTGCTCGTGGCCGGCAGATTGATAAACTGGCTGGTAGTGAGCAGGTTAAAAATTATAAAAATCTTGATCAGAGCGTTGAAAAAGTGGCCTTGCTTAGTTATTGTTTTGAGCTTTTGGATGAGTTAACCAGTTATGCCCAGCCGGATCGCCGTATTTTTGAGCTCGCCTGCGAGCTTCTTGAGATTAGTGAGGCAAATCATTTATTTCGTGAGCGCAGTTTTCTTTTGGCAAGAATTTTTTCATTAAAATTATTGAGCTTGCTCGGTTATGAGCCAGAATTAAAGACTTGCCTTGAGTGCAAGAGAGTGATTGGGGAAGAGGGCGTGTATTTTAACTCAACCCGCGGCGGCATTGTCTGCCCTAGCTGTGCCGAGAGGCTGGGTAATCAGCTTTTGGGCCAGGTTACACTCAGCGAACCAGTGCTCAAGGTATTGCGCAACATTCAGGAACAGAATTTTTCAGGATTTTTAGAGCTTTATATTATGCCGGAGGTGATTAAGTCTCTTGATATCATTATTGATGAGTTTTTAAAGTATCATTTAGATGGAGAGCTTAGGAGCGAAGCGTATTTTTATCAGGTATTTAAAGATTAAATAATTTAATGTATATTATAAATAATGAAGTATAATTAATTAATTTGAATATATGATTAAGAAAAAATTTTTACTGATCATTATTCCTCTGACAGTGGTTTTGACCCTGGCAGCTTATATTGGTATTGGTTATGCCGTCAATGGTCTTCAGGCAAGCAAAGTAAGCGTCAAGGCAAATTTGTTCAATGGTTCAGGGTTTGAGTGGTGTATGATATACGGTTACGGAAGTGAATACTTATGTGACATGTTTTACGGAACATTTGCAAATGATAAGGTGATAATGAAATGGAATGATGAATGGGCAAGGGGTGAGGCCGAAAATTGGGCAAACCCGCCTTATGATGACGCCTGGGTTATTGAGGAATGGAACGGTAATCTAAAAGGCGGATCGGGTTATACTGATTCTTGGAAATATAAATGGGATGAGGGCTGTGCCACAACCCACACGACCGATATTGACGGAGCATATTGCTGGTATGGCTCACCGTTTCTTATACTCATGCACAAGATGAAGACTCCTGATTTTCCTTACATTTACTGGGATTGGACTAAGGTGGACGGCAAGTGGTATAAGCACGCCGCACCAGCCGGTTTGGGTAATTAATATTGCAGCCTTGACATTTGATATTGTTATGATAAGGTGAAGATATGAAACAGGTATTCACAAAAATTGATAAGAATAATAACCAGTCCGGACTGGCGTGATTTTAATATTTAGATAAAAATCAGACCAGTCCGAAAAGGGCTGGTCTTTTTTATTCCGGGGTAGTTGAGTGGTACAACGCCGCGCTGTTAACGCGGATATCGGAGGTTCGAATCCTCCCCCCGGAGCCAATAAAAATACCCGCAGATAAGTTCTACGGGTTAGACGCCGTTGTTGTTTCGGGTTTGTCTGAGGCGTTGCTGTCGTCTCTTGAGATGCCCACATCTTCGTCAGTGAGCATGACGTAGTCTTCGCTATCCTCTTCTTCCTCAAAGATGGGCTTGGGTTCGGAAGCGCCAGGCTTGGCCTGATGGGCGCAGCCGAAGAACATGAGGGCGATCAGGACAAGGCAAAAAAGGGCAAATTTCTTCATTTTTCCCTCCATTGGTTGGTCTACAAGATAAAACGTTTAGGACTTTTGAAATTAACACAAATAATGATTTTTGTCAAGGCGTAATTCATTTTTAGATAAAGTTAATTTTTTGGCTAAATTTAGCTAAAAAATAAGGATAGTGAAAGTGGGTTTTTACTTTGACTTACGAACCAAAAAAATGTATAATTTAATCATAATTTAGACAAATATGGAACAGGTTTCAGTTACAAACTTGGTGAATTTTCTGGACCAAGAGGTAGAGCTGTGGGGCTGGGTGTTTAATAAACGTTCATCCGGTGGTTTGATATTTTTACAGATCAGAGATGGATCTGGTTTTTGCCAGGCAATCGTTGACCAGGCAACAGTTTCGGCGCCTCTTTGGGCTGATGCCGAGGCAATTACCATGGAAAGTTCAGTAAAGGTTGGCGGAACAGTTACGGCCCATCCAAAGAAAAAGGGTGAGTTTGAGCTTCAGGTAAAGACGCTTGAAGTAGTTCAGACCGCTGAGGAATATCCAATCTCTAAAAAAGATCATGGCGTGGATTTTTTACTTGATCATCGTCATCTTTGGCTCAGGTCACGTAGGCAATGGGCAATTATGCGGATTCGTGACACAGTTATCAACTCTTTGATGGAATGGCTTAACCAAAACGGTTTCATTAAAATCGATTCACCAATTTTAACGCCAACTTCTTGCGAAGATACGACTGAGCTTTTTGAAATGGATTATTTTGATATGGGCAAAGCCTATCTTTCTCAATCAGGCCAGCTTTATATCGAATCAGCAATTTTTGCCCATGGTTCGGTTTATGACTTTGGACCGGTTTTCCGCGCGGAAAAATCAAAAACCCGGCGTCATTTAACAGAATTTTGGATGCTTGATGCAGAAATGGCCTGGCTTGGGCATGCCGACAGCTTAAAAATACAAGAGCAGCTAATAGCTTATGTTGTCGGACGTGTGGTTGAGTTAAATCAGGCAGAACTTGAGATACTGGAACGAGATATTGAGGCGCTCAAGAAGGTTGTTGCTCCGTTTTATATGATTACTCATGCTGAGGCAGTAAAAAAGTTGCAGGAAATGGGTTCTGACATTAAAGAAGATCAGGATTTGGGTGGTGATGATGAGACCACGCTTTCCAAAGAGTATGATAAGCCGGTGTTTATTGAAAAGTATCCAGCCAAGATTAAGGCGTTCTATATGAAGCGTGATTCAGAAAATGAAGATCTGGCGCTTTGCGCTGATCTTTTGGCACCTGAGGGTTATGGTGAGATTGTTGGTGGGTCAGAGCGTGAAGATGATTATGAGAAGCTTGTAACGCGGTTTGAAGAATTCAAGCTCGATCGCAAAGACTTTGAATGGTATTTGGATCTGCGGCGCTACGGTTCAGTTCCACATTCAGGATTTGGTATTGGCTTGGAAAGATTAGTGTCCTGGATTTGCGGAATTAAGCACGTGCGCGAAACCATTCCTTTCCCAAGACTCATTAATCGGTTAAGTCCGTAATATGACACCCACTTCTTCATTTTTAAGCATAATTTTCTTTTTTCTGTTTTGGTTTTCAATTGCCATGACGCCGGTGGCGATATATTTAAATATTAAAAAAGAAAGTGTTCAGGATCCGGACAAGCGAACTTGGTACAAAAAATGGGGGATTATTACATTATTGCTCGGGCCGGTATTGCTTTTGATTTTGCTGCCGTTTATTGCCTCAGCCCGATATTTTACAATAAGCCTTGGAATTTAAATTAAAAATATGAAAAGAATATTAAGCGTAGAGGCAAATGACAAGGTCGGCAAAACAATTATCTTAGCTGGCTGGGTCCATGCCCGTCGCAATTTAGGAAAATTAATTTTTATTGATCTTCGAGACCGTAAAGGACTTACTCAGGTTATTTTTGTGCCGGATGAACTTGACGATGATTCAAAAAAGCTGGCCAAGGGTCTGCGGCCGGAGTTTGTGATTGAAGTGACCGGTACGGTACAAAAGCGCAATGCAAAAAATGTTAACAAAGAAATGGCGACCGGTGAGATCGAGGTACTCGCAAAAGAACTCAAGATTTTAAATGAGGCGGAAACACCACCGTTTGAAATTGATAAAGATACCAAAGGAGTAAGTGAAGAGATTCGTCTTAAATATCGTTATCTTGATTTGCGGTCGGAGCGCATGGCAAAGAATATCAAAAAGCGCCATGAGGCAATAACCTATATTCGGGAATTTATGAATAAAAATGATTTTTCTGAAATTAGTACGCCGATTCTGACAAAGTCCACTCCTGAGGGCGCGCGTGACTTTATTGTGCCGTCGCGGCTTCATAAGGGTATGTTTTATGCCCTGCCGCAGTCGCCCCAGCAGTACAAGCAGCTCTTGATGGTGGCAGGTATGGAACGTTATTATCAAATTGCGCCGTGCATGAGAGATGAAGACGCACGAGCCGACCGGGCGCCGGGTGAGTTTTATCAGCTTGATTTTGAAATGTCGTTTGCGAGTCAGGAAGAGATAATGGAGCTGGCCGAAGAGTTGATGATCGGCTTAGTTAAAAAAGTTTTTCCTGACAAAAAGCTGACTTTTGAAAAATTTCCAAGGCTTACTTGGGATGAATGCCAGAATAAGCACAAAACTGACAAACCAGATTTGCGTCAGAATAAAGACAACCCGCATGAGCTCGCGTTTTGTTGGGTAATCGACTGGCCGCTTTTTGAGCCAGAGCTTGAGGACGGCCACTTTGCTCCGGCGCACCATATGTTTACTAGTCCAAAGGAAGAAGATCTTGCCAAACTTGAAAAAGATCCAAAAAAAGTAAAATCTTACCAAATGGATTTGGTTTTAAACGGTTATGAAGTTGGCGGTGGCAGTATTCGTATTTCAGATCCTGAGATTCAGAAAAAAATATTTAAACTGATTGGTTTTAGTAAAGAGCAGGAAAAAGATTTTAGCCACATGCTTGAGGCATTTCGCTACGGGGTACCACCGCATGGCGGCATTGCACCGGGCATTGACCGTTTACTTATGGTGATGATGGGCGAAGATAGTATTCGGGAAGTGGTTGCTTTCCCAAAAACCGGCGATGCCAAAGATCTTACGGTCGGAGCACCGAGTAAGATTTCACAAGAGCAGCTTGATGAGGCCAATATTCAAATAAAAAAGAAATAATATGAGGCTCGGCCCACTACAAAAATATATACTAAGAGTGAGCCGAATGCGAAGGGCGCCGATTTTAAGGAATATTTTTCTCGATTACTACCAAGGAAAGAAAAACGCACCCAGCTTGGAGGACCGGGTGAACGCAATTACCAAAGCAATTGAGAAAATGGTTGAGCACAACCTGATGGCGGCGGAAGGCGTAAAAACCGCAGAAAAGTTTTTTATTAAGTCGATTAAACTGACACCGGAGGGAAGGCGCACGGCAAAGAAGTTAATCGGAGCTCAGCAGCGTTTACCAATTGTTGTCAAGAAATCAAAAAAGCATGCCTGATTATAAAGTTAAGATTGAACAATTTGAAGGACCGCTCGACTTATTGCTTCAGCTGATTGAGCATGATAAGCTCGACATTACTGAACTTTCGCTTGCCGAGGTTGCCGATGATTATTTAAAGTACGTAAATACGTCACCAAGCATTCGGCCGGAGGAGCTGGCTGATTTTTTGGTGGTCGCGGCAAAGTTAATTTTACTAAAATCTAAGCAGCTCATGCCGAATCTGATACTCGAGGATGAAGAGGGGCTTGATCTCGAGACTCAGCTTAAGATGTACCGTGAATTTGTTGAAGCATCTAAAAAGATACATAAGATGATCCGGACTGGCCGCTGGGCATACGGCCGAGAGCGTTCACCCTTGGGTGAAGTGGTGGGATTTTTTCCACCTAAGGATATTGAGGTAGGTGAGCTTGAGAGCATGTATCAAAGGGTGCTCAAGCGTCTCGAGCCATTCATTGCCCTGCCAAAAGAGGCTTTACAGAAAACTGTTTCAATTGCCGAGAAGATCGACCAAATTAGGAGCATGATTACCAGACAGGCTAAATCAAAGTTTAGTGAAGTGCTGAAAAGCGCCAAGAACAAAACCGAAGTGATTGTGAGTTTCTTGGCTCTGCTCGAACTTACCAAGCAGCACATTGTTGAGACATCACAAGAAAAATTATTTGAAGATATAACCATTGAAAAATTAGATGTATGAGTTTATCATCCAAGATTGAGTCAATATTGTTTGTTACCAATAAGCCGATTACTGTGAAAAAAGTTTCGCAGGTATTAGGAGTGGACGAAAAGAAGATTGAGGCTGAGATGCCCAAAATTATGGAAGGGTATAATGTGCCAGAGAGCGGGGTATATATTCTTAAAAAAGGAAAAGAATATCAGATGATGTCGAGTCCGGACAATGCCAAGATTGTTCAGGCCTATCTTCAGGATGAAACAACTGGTGAACTGACCCGGCCGTCACTTGAGACTTTGGCAATCATTGCTTACCGCGGTCCGTTGACTAAACCCGAGATTGAGCAGATCCGCGGAGTGAACTGTAGTTTGATTTTACGTAATCTTATGACGCGTGGTTTAGTGGAGACACAGGAAGATGAGGAAAAGAAAATGCAGGTTTATTCAATTACATTTGATTTTATGCGATTTCTCGGCATTTCCAGTATGAGTAAATTGCCAGATTATGATAAACTACGCCACCATGAATTTGTTGAAAAAGCGCTTGAGGCGCTTGAGGATCAAAAGCCAGAAGGTGGTGAGGAGAAACGAGGATAATTATGTTGTTTAAGCTTATTGAAAGTTTAGTCGTTGCGACGGTTGCTTTTCAGCTTGTACCCGGGAGTTGGACCCCGGTGGCTTATGATCCCGAGGCTTTGGCACCGGAGATAATCCGCGGTGAAATTGTTTGGTCAGAGTCTTTGCCAAAGGCCGGTGATATTGCGGTTGCCGCTCTCCCTAAAGCTGACGAAATCCCAGAGCCGATGAAGATTAATAAGGAGAGTTTAGGAATTAAAACAACTGCCAGTAATGTGATTGTGGCAGATCTCGCAACCGGTAAAATACTTTTTGAAAAAAATGCCGATGAACCGCGTTCGATTGCCAGCATTACTAAACTGATGACTGCCTTGGTATTTTTGGATAATAATCCAGGCTGGGACGAAATGATAACTGTGAAGAACGCGCTTACAATTGGAAATAATAATTTTTATGCGGGTGAACGTGTAAAAGCAAAGGATCTTTTTAACAGTGCTCTGGTTGGATCGGACAATACCGCGGCTCGGAATCTCGCTTATGCTACCGGTATGAATATGGATGAGTTTATTATTAAAATGAATGAAAAAGCGCAGGCCATGGAGCTTGACGAGGCGTCTTTTGTTGATCCGGTCGGGCTTGATCCAAAAAATCAAGCGAGTGCGCTTGATGTGATCAAGATTTTACGTTCAACAGTTGAATACGAGGAGGTGTTAGCTGCAACTACAAAAAAGGCACATGAGTTTCGTTCAGTGAGCGGTGATTATCATTATATTAAAACCACCAATGATCTTTTGTCGAGTTTTATTAATAAAAAACCCTACGCCGTGATAGCGGGAAAGACAGGCTCACTTCTTGCGGCGGGTTATTGTCTGGCCATGGTGGTGGAGAATGACGGCCATGCCGTACTGATCGTTTCTTTAAATAGCGAATCAGATGGCGCCCGGTTTCAGGATGTAAAGAGTTTGGCGTATTGGGTTTTTGAAAATTATGAGTGGCCGGAGTAAATATGATTGATTGGATAATAAATTTACAATTACCGCCCGAGCTTTTGACTTTCCTAATTGCCCTTTTGCCCATATCAGAGCTCAGAGGTGCGATCCCCATTGGTTTGGGGGTTTTTAATATGTCGGTTGTATCGGCTTTTCTCTTTGCCTGGCTCGGCAGTATTGTACCGGCTTTTATTTTAGTTTTTGGTCTGGGATTTATTTCAGTAACACTCAGTAAGTATTCAAAGTTTTTTAAACGATTTTTTGATTGGTGGTTCGAGCGTACGCATAAACGGTTTTGGCAGCATCATCAGAATCTAGGGTCACTTGCTTTAGTAATCTTTGTGGCGATCCCGCTGCCGGTGACTGGCGTCTGGACCGGATCAGTGGCGGCATTTCTTTTTGGGGTCAAGAAGCCAAAAGCCGTGCTCTTAATATCCCTTGGCTCGCTCATTGCCGGGGTTGTGGTGACTTTGATATACTTAGGAGTGTTATCGTTTTTCAAATTTTTAATATGAGAATAGGTGTAAATTGCCGCACAATTTTAAATCCAGGCTTTGGTGAAGGTGCCGGAGTGGGCTATTATACTTATTATTTGGTTAAGAATCTGATTCGTTTGGACCAGGCAAATGAGTATTTTCTCTATTTTGATGAGCTCATAACCGATGAGGCAATTGCTGAGATCGTTGGCGGGGCGCCAAACGTTACCGTAAAGCGTTTTGCCTTTCATCAGTATAAAAAAATGCTTCCTTTTGCTTACTCGCATATATTGGTAACAGCCTTTTTGGGCCAGGACAATCTTGATATCTTTCATGCACCATCCGGCATTATGCCTTATACTTATCGCGGCAAATCAGTTATTACAATTCATGATCTGGCAATTTACAAACATCCGGAATGGTTTCCCGAAGGTCGGCTTTCCAAGGCCGTTTCTACCAAGATGCTGGTGCCCAAATCAGTTGACGCCGCCACCAGAATAATTGCGGTCTCAGAGTCAACAAAAAAAGACCTGATGGAGCTCTTTAGTATTAATCCACAAAAAATTGTAGTGATTCATGAGGGGGTGGAACTGCCCGGCGGCGCCGGGGACGAGGGTTATTGCAAACTCCACCAGCCGATCAAGAAAAAGTATGATATTGCCACGGATTATTTTTTCAGTTTAGGAACGCTTGAGCCAAGAAAAAATGTGGCCATTGTTCTTGACGCAATAAAACAAATTCTCGAAGAAAAGCCCGGGGTGTTGAAAGGAAAAGAATTTTTGATTGCCGGAGTTAAGGGCTGGAAGTTTCAAGAAATTTTTGACAAGATTGATGAGGTGAATAAAGTAGCTCAAGTAAAAATTGGTGGTGAGTTTGTGAGGTATCTTGGCTATATACCGCACGGTGATAAGTTTCCGCTCATGGCCTGCAGTATGTTTTTTGTTTTTCCGTCACGCTATGAGGGCTTTGGTTTGCCAGTGCTTGAAGCAATGAAGCTTGGTACACCGGTGATTACATCCAATATGTCATCAATCCCAGAGGTTACTGGTGAGGCGGCACTACTTATTAATCCGGATAAAGTAGGAGAGATGAAGAAAGCCTTGTTTAACTTTTTAGAAGATGAGAATTTACGCGATAAGTATTCAGCAATGGCCAAAGAGAGGGCAGAGAGTTTTAGCTGGGAGGAATCAGCCCGCAAAACAATCGAGGTTTATAAAAGCTTATAATAATTCTACAATAAAAAAACACCCTGCTTTTCACAAGGTGTTTTTTGATTTTTTAAAAAAAGTAATTCATCAAAACAATAATTATCAAAAATTGTATCACAATTGAGTAACGAAATTTTACATCTTTCCAGCGGTTGGTAATTACGTTGTGGCACTTCAGATGTAGTCGATGGGTTTGCCGGGTTAACTTGCTCGGTTTACATTCATGGACGCCCACCATCAGGTCGGGCAGGACGCCGCCGAGTATTCCCCAAAAAATTGGCCACCAGTTGGCTTCGGTCCTGAGTACCAGAACATAAATTATAAAGCCGGTTACAACAATAAAATCAAAGATTAGCTGATAAAGACTTGCCTTGGGTACCTTTCCGGTCTGACGATATTTTTCATAGTCTTTAGAGTCACCGTGTGGAATCATGTCCATTAAAAAATGTATAACCACACTGGCAATAAAAGCCAGTGGCGAACTTCTTGCGACTTGTCCGATTACAGCGCCGGTTACGGCATGGGTAATAACTAACATATTTTATTGGTAGCGGGGGTGGGGATCGAACCCACGACCCCAGGCTTATGAGTCCTGTGCTCTAACCAACTGAGCTACCCCGCCATTCACCAATGATAGGGAAAGGATACCAAATTTAAGCAAATTTTGCAAGATATGGGGACAAAAAGGCCCCATCGTGCGATGAGGCATTTTTGGTTGCGGGGGCCGGACTTGAACCGGCGACCTCCAGGTTATGGGCCTGGCGAGCTGCCAACTGCTCTACCCCGCGACGTAGTTAAGATATTATCACAAAATTTTGCAAATGTCAATATGGTGGGCGTGGTGGGAGTTGAACCCACATGGTCGTGAAACCACACGATTTTGAGTCGTGCGCGTCTGCCAATTCCGCCACACGCCCAAATATAGCCTTAGTATAGCTTAAAATTGGGGAAAAGTCAAGGATAAATAGTTAATTAATATAGTATTGTCAAAATTAAAAAATTTCGCTATACTTT